>WNEW01000866.1_pt1 | contig 14714 bp, 13 predicted proteins | sample 5399891 | NCBI WGS metagenome assembly WNEW01 (sample SAMN13153336, study PRJNA577476) | soil metagenome | isolation source: 40 cm grassland meadow soil pre-rain plot 5 | place: USA:California | collected 2015-09-08 | reverse complement strand
GTAAGTATTTTTTTCTATTCAAACATGCGCCGGACATCGCCTTCAAGCACACCAGACCCAGAGTGCAGTCTATCAATATGGCTCGACAGCCCTTCCTTTGTATCAAAAGGCGACTCGCAGTAAGGACAGACCAGCTTGGCGGTGTTGATGTCCTTCATGTAGACAATGGCCTTCGGGTTTATGATGCATACAGGTGTCCCCTTGATCGCAGTGTGTGCAGTCGACATTGTTGCCATGTGTATCTTTTCAAAAATGTCGTCACGTGAAACCATGCCAAGGACGGCCGAGTGCGAGCTGACTATGACCTGCCGGACAACGTGCTTGTCCATGATGGAAAGTGTTTCCTGTATTGTGTTGTGCGGATCCACTGCCAGCACGGGGCTTGTCATTATTTCCCGAAGGCGAACCTTGCCTGGGTTTCTTCCCTGCGACATTACCTTGAACAATATGTCGGTTTTGCTAACAATACCCATAACCTCGCCAAGGTGCGACACAAGGATGCTCCTGATGCCCTTCTCCTTCATGAGGTTTAGCGCCTCGTCCGTGAACTTGTCACTTTCCAGAATTACCACGTTTGTGTCGATGTAATGCTCGATAGGCGTAGACAACAGTGAAGAAATATCATCTGGGACGTAGCTCATAAGTAATAATTATTTTTGCTTTATTTAAGTGTGGCTAAGGCAGCTTGTCCTCGAACTTGAATTTGATTAGGTTCTGGCCCCCAGCCTTGCGTATCTCGACAAGCTCCTCCCTTTCTAGTCTTTTGACCAGTCGCCATATTGTGGTCTTGGGCAGCTGGAACTTGGTCCTGATCTCACTTTCAAAGGCAGCCCCTTCTCTCTCCACAAGGAATTTTAGCACATCCTGGTCTTCGGGACGCAGGTGCGGCCTTTCTTCAATTACCTTGCCAACTATCCTACCAAGTACCGACTTGTCGATCTGTGAATCAGGGATCGTGCCCTGCTCGAGCGGCACGCTGCCCTCAGTTTCAAAGGACTCTTCTGCGCCCGCCGGTTCTTCTTCAATTTCTTCCTCTCGTAATGCTGCTGGAGGCCTGATCATGGTCGTACTGTTGTTAGAAACCTTTGGCGGTTCTCTCCCATGTACTTGCATCGCCTGTGGCTTTCTCCTTTTAAGAATGACCAGTGCGCCCACGCCGCCCGCAGCGGCTACTGCTCCGATTATCACAGGCAGCGTCATCTGAGTCCCGGGCGGCCTGCTTCCTATCGCTCCAGCTGCGTCCTCAGCAGATTTTTTGGCAGCTACATAGTTGCCGCCTGCAAATTCGGTCCCTGCCTGGTCCAACATCTTATTGGCAGCCACAACGTCGCGGCCTTCGCTTACCGCCTGCTTTATCTTGCTGTCAGTATTGGCAATTGCGCTTTGCGCGCTCTCGTAGTCCCTGCCTGCGTTAACTGCTGCATCATTTGCCTTGCGTGCCAGTGACTCGGCCTCAGCGAACTTGCCGGCATCCCGCTTGACGATTGCCTCCCGAACAAGTTCCTCAGCTCCGGCCAGAACAATGTCTGGATGCTGGTTGCGTGTTTCTTCGATCGCTACGTTGGCTACCTGGATTGCAATATTTGCCTGATCCTGAGTCCCGAGGACCCCTATTGCATAGCTGACTTGAATGGTGTCAGGCTTGTCAAATGTCAAAAGAGGCTGGTTGTTGAAAAACCTGATTGAACTGGGAATAGGCTGGTTATCGATGAGCACGCTGTCAGGTGGGAGCCTTATCGAAAAGCCGGTAGTAGAATTGAACGAAAAAGTCCATATGCCCTGAATCCTGTTGGCAAGATCTGGCGTCGAGTAACTTATCCTGACGTTAGGTACTCCCGGAGTATTCAGCACTATTTCGTTTGAACCGTTCCCGATTTCATAGTCCACCAGCTTGTCTTCATTGTCCACGACGATAAGATCGTTAATGTGCGCCCCGCCGAAAAGCTTGATCCTTATGTCCTTCGCAAGCGGATCGTTAATACTGACATCGTACTCGACAAGCGTATCGCCGTTTGCAAAAACAGCCATAAATAGAGACTCTGAAGCATAATCTTGTTTTTGCCCCTCGGAGATTGGAATGTTGGCAATTGCAGCAATGAGAAGCATCCCTGGAATGAAAAACCTCGTTCCATCTCTCCAAGGATATGTAGATATCATTAGAATATCCGATCAACCTTAAAAGGAACGCTGGAAATGATATAAGTCTTCTGCCGCACTAGTTTTTCGTTTCAGGATAGAACGTTCGGAAGTTCTTGTCCCTGTGGCTTTCGATCCACTTGAACTTACGCTGGAGCGTCGCTGTGTAAACTTTTGTCCAGTCAAGCTCGACAAAGTTGAGCCACGCTTTCATAACGCGCGGATCGATATAGTTCCGAAGTGACGTGCCTAGACTGTAGTCGCGCGTTTCCTGCTGCAGCTTTAGCTGAACTTCCATCTTTTCCAGCCGCTCTTTTAGTCGCTGCTCTTGAAGCTCAGTCTTCCATTTCCTGGCAGCAATATCTGCCTTTAGTTGTGCTATTGCTTCCTTCTTTTTGGCCACCGTTTCCTCGAATTTTTCAAGTGCCTTCTTGGCGGCAGGATTCTTGGGGTCGACTCCCTTTTTGTGATTACACTTTATTGCGGCTTCAAGGTTTGCCCTCCTAGCGGCATAGATTTTCTGAGCCTCAGAAGAGCTCCGATCAACTCTTGCCTTTGACAGGTCTTGCTGCACTACCCTTGTTGCGATGCAAGTCCTGAACACCTTGGCCGTCAGACCCGGCATTATGTCCTGAAGGAACGCATTTACTTTGCGCGAATTGATGCCATCAAAGATCGGGTCGCTAGGCCTTTTTCCCTGCATGAATTTTTTCAGGTTTTCATACAGAGCTTTTGTGTCGTCCGAATTAACTTCTAGTGTTTTTTGCCAAGGGACGCTGTCCTTGCCCAAGAAATTAAACTCTATCATCTGTTTGCTGCTTACGTGTGGGAATTTGATATGTTCGACCCGCAGCGTGCTTGCGCCAACGGTGTCCGCCTCGTCAGGGTCCTTTTCGTCACCTACCCTCATGGCAAGTTTCAAAATTAGATAAGCTACTGTTGCAGTCTTGTCGCCTCCCTTCATCATCCTCCTTATCACTTCGCGGTGCACCCTGCCCTCCTGCTCGGCAAGCTTTTTCGCCTTGTCGTACTTTGCCCTGTCGTTTTCCTGTCTGAGCGCGGCAGAGTCGTGAAGCCACACGTATTTACGCTTGCCAGTAAGGTTTTCCATCCAAGTGGCAAGCCAAGTTGACGATTGGTCGTGGATGATCTCTCTCCAGTTGCCTTCCGGCACGGGCGCGTTTTTTCCCAGATTAAGCGTAACGTCCTTCGGTCTCACACGTGGTTTCCACCGCCCGCGCATCGGGTGCTGGCCGCGGCCCATAAACAATCCTGGAGGCTCGACTAGCCAGTTCGCGATGTCGACTTCAACTCCGTCCACAACTGCCTTGCCGTACGTCGCCTTGAGCCTTTCGCGCTCGGCCTTTTTGGCCTGTGAGATCTTTTTCTTTTCCTCCTTTGCAAGAGTTTTGTACTTTTCCTTTTCGTGCTCCTTCATTCGCTTTTCTTCGTCTGCTAATTTGTAAGCCGTTGAAAAGTCTATGTCTTTCATAGTGATGTTCCTGTATTTTTCCGGCAAGAGTGGCCTGAGATCGCTCATAAAGTTGGCCTGGAATGTAGGGTCCTGCACATAATGTGTGTCCTTTTTCTTTGCCCACGCGTAGATCAATTCTTCCTGATCCCGGTTGAGCGGCAGCTTTTCCCCCTTTATCATTACAACGATCCCCCTTGGCTGGTACTCGGGTGGGAATGCTACACCCTTGTGCTCAAGTGTCTGCCACTTTGCGCGAGTAGCAGTGACGGCCTTTTCCAATTTTATTACAGAACCGTCCATGACTACTCTTAAACTTTACCCAGTTATACGAGCGCCCTGTCTCCCCAGACATTGTCGCCTATCTCTGTCTTTTCACCATCTGCTATCCTATTCATCACCTCAATGGCGGCGTGCTTGTGCAGGAACTCGTTATTGTTGCCGCACCGATAGGAATACGTGCAGCGGGGGCAGCCGCTCTCGCTCTTACAAGGGCATTCCGACAATATGCGCAACGAACGACCAAACGCTTTGTCAAGCCTATCAAACAGTGCCCTGCTTGCGCCGTTGCCTCCTACACTCCCGTCGTAAACAAATATCAATCCTGATGACCCAAGAGAAATACCGCCAAGGTCCTGGGACGCGCCTCCTGTTATCATCGCGCTTCCCTCAATGAGGACGTGTTCTGACGCGTGGAAGCCGCTCATTTCGACATATTGCTCATCATCGACTTTTTCCAAAATATCTGCAGGACGGGGTGCTCTGAACACAAAGCCCTTTGTGACAAATTCGTATTCAAGCGGCTTGTCCAAGAAAACCTTCTTTCCTTGCGCTACTTCCTGTCCGATCTCGATGTTCGCGTAGCCCATCACCTTCTTTTGGATCTTGAGCGCGCAGTACGCAACTTCAACCCCAAATACTATTTTTCTCTCGTATATTTCCAGTATGGACGGCCACTCGTCCGTCAAGGCCTTTGTGTAGTACGGGTAGTCTGCAGGGATCGCGGCCAGCTCGGCGTAGGGCTGACTGTTTTGCTCAAAATGTGACTCTTGAACTTTGTAGCGGCGGCCAGCAAGGAAGTATATCGCATTTGGATGCAGTTCTTCAAGTGCCTGCGGCAACGAACGATCACCAATAATTTTCTTGTTGAACTTGATGTCGACCCTGGTCCCGATGCCTCGGATGCTGTATTCATTGAGGATTTTCATGGCCTCCCTCAGGTCGGGCACGAACCTCTCCTTGACCATTTTTACACTGCCTTTTGAGACGAGCTTTTGGACGGCGTCCCACACCGGCTTTGATTCTATCATTGAAAGCGGTCTGTCGCATGCCATCGCAAGCACCTGGTACTCCAGCACGAACGGGTTCGTCGGGTCGGTGTACGCGTATTCATGATCTGACAGATAGTCGGCAGGATGCATCTTGTAGTACTGGCTGATAGGGTCGTTGCCAAGCGCTAGGAAGGCGTATCCCTGCTGGCCGCGCCTTGCTGCGCGTCCTACTCGCTGGGTGAGCCGGTTGACAGGCACGATGTTTGAAATTATCGCGTCAACGTCACCTATGTCAATTCCAAGTTCGAGCGTAGGAGTAGCGGATATCGCCATCAGCTGTCCCGACTTGAACTGCTGCTCTATCTCCTTTCGAAGAGTTGGCGGCAGACCGGCCCTGTGCACCCTAATGCTGACTCCCTGCCGGGATCCATAGAATGCCATGAGCTCGGAGCCAAGGTGCGAGCTGGCAAATGCTATCGTGCGGTGCTTTCGCTTTGTGGTCTGCCGAAGGAGGTCTAGCGCTAATGATCTGTATGAGCGGAGGGAAGGAAAGATTATTGCAAGGTTTATCCTGCCCCGCCTGCCCTTACCCTTCACAATATGCATCCTCCTGGCGAAGAGTGTCTGACAAAATTCCTCGGCGTTTGGCAAGGTTGCCGACGCAGCTACCAGCTGGAGCCTTTTGCCGGCGAGCCTCTCAACCCTTGCAATGATGTGGTGCACGTTTGAGCCAAAGACGCCGGTGTAGACGTGGGCCTCGTCGACTACAAGAAACTTGGCAGTTCTTATCATTCTGGAAAATTTCGTCCGGTGCATCATGTGGTAGTGCAGCACGTCGAAATTAGTGACAATAACGTCGGGCGGCGACTCTATCACAGAGCTCCGCTCGCTTTCCGGAGTGTCTCCATCAAAAACTGCAATTCTTGCGCCAAGCGGCTCTGCCAGTTCTTTTATCTTCGGCAATTGATCGCGGGACAGCGCCTTTGTAGGGTAGACAAAGATCGCAGACACTTTCCCTTTACCAGTGCGAAGCGAACCAAATCGCGGCACTTCCTCCGCGATTTTCTGCAATATAGGGATGCAGAAAGCCTCAGTCTTGCCAGACGCCGTTGGCGCGGTGATAACAACATCATTGCCCTGCAGGATTTTCTTGATCGCCTCTTCTTGAAAACTGTATAGGTGCTCGATCTTTTTGCTCTTCAACACATTGATTATCGTTTCGTCCACAGGCAGACCTTCAATGCCTGAGCCAATCTCAGGTGGCGGTTCTTCTAACGCCTGAAAGTCGACGACATAATCCTGCTGGGAGTGAAGCACATCCTCAAGAAGCTGGTCGCCGACAGTATTTGCGGCGGCCATGAAAGCATCTATTTCTTTGGCTGGGCGGATTATCCTTTCTTGCTCCATCAAGAGCTTCAGGTCGCCGGTGTCTGCAACGCCGGTGCCGCTCTCGTACCGGTCGAGAAAGTCAAGGTAGGCCTCGTCCATGCTTCCCGTTACCGGAACAATCGAACAAATCTTGCATTTAGAGCAGCGGAATATTAACCGACCGTCAAATATCTTGTCGACTCCGACTGAATGGGGTGAGCTGCATTTTGGGCAGCGATAGTTGACCACAGTTGCATGCGCATGAACAACGGCAGGATAATTGCCTTTCTGTAGCTATAATAATGGCGTCGCAGAATCTGCCGGCAATTGTCCGGTCTTGGAAGCCAATATTGGGGTGAAGTAATAGAAGTATTGCGCGCGGTAATTCCCGTTTACGACAGGGTGAACAGGGTTATCTCGCTTGGTAAGGACGAGGAGTACAGGCTTCGTGGGATCCGCGGGCGGGTGATGTCGGGCAACGTCGTGCTTGACGCCGGCTCTGGTTACGGCAACATGTCCCGCGTGGCGCTTGCCGAGGCTGGCGATGACGCAAAAATAGTGATGTACGATCCTATCGCCGAGATGCTCGCAAACGTGAAAAACTATCTCCCTGTCGCGCAGGTTGCGCTTTCCTCCGGCATCTTTGAATGCATGCCGTTCCGCGACGAGTCTTTTGACGCAGTGCTGTGCGGTTATTCATTGCGCGACGCGATACAGTTACCAAAGGCAATAGCCGAGATGCATCGAGTTCTCAAGGCTGGCGGCCGTCTCATTATCGTTGACTTGGGCAAGCCCGACAACTCTGTTGCAAGAGCGGTTGTCTCGGCGTATCTGAAATATTTCCTTGGCCTATTTGCATATTTTGTCGCAGGCAAGGCAGGATTGAAGTTTAAAACACTTTACGGCACGTATTTGCGCTGGCCTAGAAATTCAGAGCTTGATTCCATGCTGAAGGAACAATTTTCGCAAGTGCAGTTTGACAAGCCAATGATGGGCGGAGCAGTAATCATAGCCGCGTACAAGTAGGGTCTCAATGAACCGCGCAGTTCTGCTCGTGGCAATTTGCGCCGCCATTGTAGGCGTCTCATACGGCATGCACTCGCCAATCGTGCCCGTGTTTGCGAGGGACCAGCTTGCTGCGGACTACTCGCAGGTGGGCCTGATTGGGACTGTGAACTATTTGCCCTACATGTTTGCGCCCTTCTTTGTCGGCATGCTGCTTGACAGGTTCAACAAGTCCTACATGCTTGTGTCCGGCATGTTGCTCAACGTGTTTTCGATCTTTATGCTCTCCACAGTGCACTCGGTACCGGAATTAATGCTCTACCGGATAATTGCAGGCGTTGCCCACGCGCTCTTTTGGCCCTCTGCTGAAGTCCTAATCTCGACAAACTCGTCTCCTGACAGGCGGGTCAAGAGCATCTCAACATTCATTGCCGCGTGGATCCTGGGCTTTATGGTCGGCCCTCTTGTCGGCAAGCTCGTCCTTGACGCATTCGATTATATCATGTTGTTCCAGCTTGCCGCAATCGTCATGGCGGCTGGAATCGTGCCGTCGGTGCTTTTGCGCCGCCACGGCTGGCCTGCGGTACAGAAGGACTTGGAGGTCCGCGCCGGTACCATGCAGATAGTCAGGGAAATAACCGTGCATCCGACACTCAGTTCTGTTATCCTGTACTATGCAATAACTTTCGGCGTTGTGCTTGCAGTGCTTCCTGCATACATGAGCGACGCATCGCTGACAAGCCAGGACATCGAGATATTGTTCTTTGTGTTCGGGATGTCGCGCTTTGCTACCTTGATGCTCGTGCCACGCATAGCAGGGTACGGCGTGCTTGCTCTTGCGCTTGCAGTTTCGGCCACTGCGATAGCCATGCTGCTTTCATTTGCGTTCACTTCGATGCTGTCATTTGCGGTTGCCATCGCGCTGGTTGGGCTTGCCACCAGCATATTCTACCCCATCACCTTCAGCCTCGTGACTAGGGACACGCCGTCCGGCCAGATCGGTGCCAAGCTCGGGCTCTACAACACTCTATTTGGAACAGGCTGGACTGCAGGGCCCATGATGGCAGGACTCTCTTCAGACGCGTTTGGCTCGGGCAGCCCATATTTTGCGTTCTTCATCGCGGGAGTAATACTGGCCGGGTCAATAGCAATAAAGAGAAGGTGACTAATTTTAGAAGCCGAGTGCCTAAGTTATTGAAATCCTTCGTCCCTGCACTTTTATCCTACCCTCGCCAAACAGCCTTACTGCTTCTGGATAGAGCTGGTGTTCCTGCTCCAGTATCCTTGCCGACAGGGTTTCTTCATCGTCGCCATCCATGACTGGCACTGCCTTTTGCAGTATAACCGGCCCCGAGTCGACGCCTTCTTCCACAAAGTGCACCGTGCAGCCAGTGATTTTGGCACCATAATCAAGCGCCTGTTTTTGCGCGTGCAGACCGGGGAACGACGGCAGAAGCGCTGGGTGAATGTTGAGTATTCTCATTTTGTACTTTCTGACAAATTCCGGGCTTATTATTCTCATAAAGCCTGCAAGGCACACGAGACCGGATTGGGGCGTCACGCGATGTTCCTGCAGAGCAGCAACAATTTTTTCGTCATACTCCCAGCCCTTCAGGCCATCTGCGGGTATCACCTTTGTAGGGATGCCGTACTTTTCAGAAGCGATTTTTAGCCCCGCGGCATCCGGTTTGTTTGAAATTACAACTGATGGCTTGACATTTTTTATCTGGCCTGACTTGATCGCGAAGAGGATTGCGTCCATGTTGCTCCCCCTACCGGAGATCAGGATGCCAAGGCTGATCAAGCGTCCTAACTTGCATGTGGCCCACTCTTAAACGTCGCTGGGAGCCATTGTTGCCCGCTCTTTTACCCTTGCGAAATAAATCATGAACCCGATCCATGAGCCGACCTGTAGGACAGTGATGTATGCGTCTATTGCACCCGACTCGTAAATCCGGGTGTAAAATCCTTCCAGAATTATCTTGGCAGTCTGGTCCACAGAATATGCCAAGCCGACCGCTAAAATGGCATGATGTTTCTTGGCAATTAACCAGACCGTTATTATGGCGCCGCTTCCAGCCAGTCCAAAGACGCCGCCCATCGCGTTGTAGACAAAACTATGCTGTGGCCTTCCAGAGCAAACCATGTGGCCTCCTGTCAGGTCGACCCACATCCGATAATCGAAGCCGCTGGTAGTGCAAACATAAACATGACCTAGCTCATGGAGCAAGCTAACAGGAACGCTCATTGCAAAGTAGAGTACCACCGACCACACAATGACTTGCCGGCGGAGCTTCAATAGCTATTCAAGCGCGTTATGGTGCTTTTAGCCTTCCTCCATAATAGCATAGTAGCTAAATGTTAAAATACTTACAGGCAGTTACGCATGACAGCTCGGGATGCCTAGTAGAGTTTTTCTTGGCCAATCAGGGATAATGGTGCAGCAAAACGGCACTACTATATCTCTTGACCCTTCTTACCCCATAAATTGCGATTTTACTTTTGTTTCACACGCGCATGTCGACCATTTGCACAGGCGCGGCAGGAAAAAGATCAAGACGCAGGTGGTTGCATCAAAAGAAACGACACTCATCGCTCAAGCAAGGGGCTATGAAATTGTTGACCCAGCCGAGGACCAAGGCGGTCTTCAGCTTGTCGACACGGGCCACATACTTGGTTCGCGCGGGCTCTTGGTAGGCGACGACCTCTATTACACCGGCGACATCTGTATGAGAGAGAGAGCGTTCATGAAGCCCGCAAAGATGCCTCATGCACGCACGCTGATAATCGAGTCAACATTTGGTATGCCCGAATACATCTTCCCGCCGCTATCGGAGGTAATGCACAGGACAAACAAGATAATTTCCGAGATGTACGACCTTGGCATCCCTGTCATACTGATGGGCTACACGCTGGGAAAGGCGCAGATGCTTACGAAATTATTCGGCCATTGGCATCCGATAATACATGATTCTGTAGCCAAGATCAATTCGGTATATTCAGAGCTTGGAGTAAAGCTAGCGTGTGGCCTAACTCACAGCCAGGCTGAAGAGCGAGGGATTTTGTCAAAGAGCATACCGTGGGTGATGGTCGCACCGTTAATGTCTGAAAGGAACGCGTTTGTAAGAGAAATGAAGGACAGGTTCGGCGCAATTACGATCGGTTTTAGCGGCTGGGCAGTCGGTAACCGCTACAAGTACATGATGGGACTCGATTATGTGATGCCGCTGTCAGATCACTGTGACTACAAGGAACTGGTAGCGGCAGTCAAGCAGTGCAGACCTGACAAAATCTACACATTCCACGGCTTTGCGAGAGAATTTGCAGAATCCTTGGTGGAAATGGGGTTTGACGCCGAGCCGGTCGGCAATGGGCATAACAGGAAAGCAGCACAAATGGCGATCACACTGGACTCGTTCCAGTGACGAATTCTTTTGAACAAAATACTACTACGGATAGAATCAATTCGCCGTATTTGTAAGGGCAACGCGGCTACTTTTTCGCCTGTTCCCGGAAGTAGGGGATGACTTTGTTGCCAAATTGCTCGATGCTTCTGAAGTAGCCCTCTCCCCAGAACCTGATGATAAAGTGGTTGGTCCCGGCTTTAATAAAACGCTCTAACATCTGGATTACATCGTCTGGCTTGCCGACTCCAATTGCAGTGCGCGCCACGCTGTCAGGAATCTTAATGGCAGCGCGCTTCATCTGCTCCATAAGCTCCGGCTTATTCATGGCGTATTCTGTAAAATACCTGCGGAAGTCAAACTCCGAGTCCTGTTCTATATTGTGCACCTTCAGAAGCTCTGGCTTGAAGAGGCTGACCTTGACCGCGTTTTTCATCTTGTTCCATGCCTCTTCGCCGTCTTCGGTGAAATAAACATCCACGTCGTTCGCAAACTGGAAGTTAGAAAGATCCCTGCCCTGCTTCTTTGCATGATCCTTGATCACGTTTGCGTGGTGCTTGAAGAGCTCTGGTGTATAGCCTATTGGGATCCAGCCGTCGCCGTACGTTGCGCACAGTTCCAGTGTTTTTGGCGCGCCAGCAGCGATGTATACGGGCGGCCTTGGCTTCCTTACACTCTTTGCCTGCAAGCAGGCATTGATGAGCTTGTAGTATTCGCCGTTGTAGTTGACGCGATGATCAGGATCCGATTCGAATAACCGCTCGATGACTTCAAGCTGCTCCTTGAATTTTGTTACAGGCTTGCTGAATTCGATCCCAAAGTCGACTACGTTCTGAGCCTCGCCGGCTCCTATGCCAAGGACGCCACGGCCGTTGGTTATCCTGTCAAGCGTGATCGCGGACAGCGCGATCGCAGACGGGTGCCTCCTGATTGCATCGGTCACGCATGCCCCAAGCTCGACATGGTGCGTTATCGCTCCAAGAGCCGCGAGCATGAGCCACGCGTCGTTTACAATCGCATTTTTCCACTGTGGCACGTTAGAGTGATCCATTGCCCACACCGAGTCGTAGCCCAGCCTGTCTGCCATCTGTGCGGCGGTCATGATCTGGTTTTCATCAAGTCCGAGCCTGGCGACGTTCAGCCCCTGCGTAAAGCCAAATTTTACCTTCAAATTGCAAATCCTCCGACCAACGAGAGATAACCATCAATATCCATTTGACACTACGATCAAAGTGAGGATATATTTTAAGTCTTTGAATGCCGGAGCCAATTTTTCATCAGAATTGCACGCCGCCTTGTCAACATAATGTATTCAAACTGTCAACAGTGCTTGAATCACCATGTAAAATCGCTACCGCGCGATGCAACTCCAGAAATGCTAGGCAGCAAAGACGCCATTGACGATCAGTTCATGGGGATTATAGATGACCTCGTTGTCATGTCTGAGAACGATTCTGAGCTGGCCGAGGGATTGAGGTGGATTGATGCCCAGTCACAAAAGAATGGAGTGACCTTCTACGAGATGGCCATGATAATCCTAAGAAAACACATGGCTGAGAGAAGAGCAACAGAGTGGCTTAAGAACAAGCTCAGCCAGTAGCAGAGCGCACTGCCTTGTTGACCGCTTCCTGTATTCTCTGGTTTGTCACGTCGGGGAGGATGTTGAATGAGCTCAGCTTTTCTTTTGATACGAGGTCTGCAAGAGCATAAGCGACATTCACAAGAAGCTGCTGGCTTATCTTTCGTATCCTATTATCGAGGATTGCCCTCATCGCGAATGGGAAGACCAGAGCATTGTTGGCCCTGTTCTCAAACTTGTAGCTGCCTGTAGCTATCACCCTCGCGCCGGCTTCAAACGCCTCTTTTGGATGTATCTCAGGGTCAGGATTGGTTAGCGGGAATATTATCGAATCCTTGTTCATGGATTTCACCATTTCGGCGGTCATGAGGTTCTTGACGCCTGAAACGCCGATAAATACGTCTTTGCCCCTGACGGCGTCAGCAAGGGTGGTGATGTCTTCCGTGGGTTTAGTTATCAAAGCAAGCTCCTGCTTGTACCTGTTCATGGACTCCAGCGCTCTTGTCCTAGAGATAACGCCCTGTGAATCGGTTACTACCACATCGCGTATCCCGATCGCATACAAAATTTTTACAATGCCATACCCGGCAGATCCTGCGCCTGCTACAACCACGCTCGTGTCCTCCGGTTTTCTCTTTGTGAGCCGCAGCGCATTGAGTAGCGCTGCCAGAGTAACGACTGCAGTGCCGTGCTGATCGTCGTGAAAAACCGGGATGTCGAGCTCTTCTGTAAGCCTGTCCACAATCTCGAGTACCTTTGGGGTCTCGATGTCTTCGATGTTGATTCCGCCGAATACCGGCGCAATGTTCTTGACCGTGTTTACTATTTCATCGGCGTCTGTAGTCTCCAGGCATATCGGAAAGGCGTCTACATTTCCAAACTGCTTGTACAGAACGGCCTTGCCCTCCATCACTGGAAGGGCTGCCTCGGGCCCCAGGGATCCTAGTCCAAGGGTCCTTGTGCCGTCAGTCACGATGGCTACGTTGTTCCACTTGTTCGTGTACTCGTACGCCTTCTGCCTGTCGGCCGCAATTTCGAGGCAGACCTCGGCTACGCCGGGCGTATAGACTATGCTGATTTCTTGGGGCGTCCTTGCAGAGACCTTGCTCCGAACCTCTATCTTGCCGCGCAAGCGCTTGTGGAGCTCGAGCGCCTTCTGGCCAAGGCTGGTCTTTTTTTTGTCGCGCGATGTCTTTCTCTTATTTTGTAGAGATTCCATTTGTGCCTGTTGCTCTCTGTCTGTTCCATGAAGCCTATTTAAGAAGTGTGCTGCTCCTGCCTGCTTGAAAGTGGTGTGTACTCGCAGCCCATGGGCCCGCAGTACTTGCCAACATATACTGCCTTGGGGCGGTAGAGCGCCGGCTTGGGCGCTGCTTCGGCAAACTTTTCTTCAATAACATGTGTTGACCAGCCAGCAATCCTTGAAATGGCAAATATTGGCGTGTTGAGATCCATTGGTATGCCCATGCTGTAGTAGAGCGACGCGCTGTAGAGGTCGACGTTCGGATATATCACTTGTCTCTTGTGCTCAAGCATGTACTTCTTAGTCGCGCGCTCGACCCTCTCTGTGATCTCGTACCACTTGTTGTTCTTTTCCCGTGAGAGCCGCGCCGACAACCTTGCAAGAATGTCTGCGCGCGGGTCGGTCGTCCTGTAGACAGCATGACCCATTCCCATAATTCTGCCGCCGGACTGAAGCCGGTTTGCGACCCACTTGTCCGCGTCGGCAGGGTCAGCTATCTCTAGCAACATCTTCATCACCTGGACGTTTGCGCCACCGTGAAGCTCGCCGGACAGCGCGCCAACTGCGCCGCTAATGCAGGCGTACATGTGCGCCCTTGTTGATGCGATCTCGCGCGCCGCAAAAGTGGAAGCGTTAAAGCTGTGCTCTGCGTGTATAATGAGGCAAATGTCCATCATTTTGGATTCCTCTGCAGAGGGCTCGACTCCCCTCAACATGTAGAGAAAGTTGGCTGCATGTGACCCTTCAATCGGGTCGATTACGTGCTGCCCATTTCTCACTCTGTTCCACGCAGCCACAATCGACGGTATCTTGGCCATCAGCGTGATTGCGCGCCTAACGTGGGCCTCTTTTGAGCTATCCTCAATGTTTAGGTCGTAGTCGGCCAGCTCCGAGACGCATGACTGCAAGACATCCATCGGCTGGGCGCGCTTGGGACGGTTCTTCAGACTCTTTATGAGGGGCTCGGGGATTCCACGCGCCTCGGTTAGCCTGCGGCTGAAATCCTTGAGTTGAGCTGCAGTCGGCAAGTCGCCGAATAGCAGGAGGTAAGCGGTCTCTTCGAAGGTTGAATGGTTGACGAGGTCGAGAATATCGTAGCCCCTGTAGATGAGTTTGCCGTTCTCACCGTCAATAGAGCAGATCTTTGTGTCAGCAACCTCGATATTGCGAAGCCCGATGTTGCGTGCATCCATTTATTATAGAGATTATTGTGCTCAGTTTGTATATTAAACTAACG
>WNEW01000861.1_pt1 | contig 14740 bp, 10 predicted proteins | sample 5399891 | NCBI WGS metagenome assembly WNEW01 (sample SAMN13153336, study PRJNA577476) | soil metagenome | isolation source: 40 cm grassland meadow soil pre-rain plot 5 | place: USA:California | collected 2015-09-08 | reverse complement strand
GTGATCGGGTCCTGGTGCAGCTTGCGCACGAACCCCTGGCCCTCGAGGTACGACGTGAGGCCGAACTGGTCGGCGTAGGGCCCGACGGTGCGCGAAAAGTAGATGGGCCGCTTTCCCAGCTGGTCTCTGATCGCCTGCAGCGTGATCACGTCCGCCTTCTCGAGATACTGGCGACCGAGCTGCGCCGGATCGAGCGTGACGCCGATGCCGCCCAGGCTGACGGTGGTCTTCTTCTCCAAGAAGTACACGGGCTGCAGCCCGTCGAGCTGCGTGTCGCTGAAGCTGAGCAGCTTCCCGGTCGGCTTGGGCCACGTCCGGCCGCGGTAGATCGCGGGCGCCTTGTCGGCGTCGAACTCGTAGATCGGCCGGCGCTGCAGCTGGCGCAGGTACCAGTCGGTGTTGGCGAGCGACAGGTTCACCACGGTGACGTCTTTACGGATGCCTTCGACCTCCTGCGCGTACCACAGGGGGAAGGTGTCGTTGTCGCCCGCAGTGACGAGGATGCCGTACGGCTCCGCCGACTGGAGGATATCGGACGCGAAGTCCCGCGCCAGCGTCTCGCCCGCGCGCGATGCGGTGAGCCGGTTGCCGGCGAGCGGGATCAGCGCGAGCAACAGCAGGGGGGTGGCGAAGCGCCAGCGACGCTCGGGATCTGGCTCGCGGTCTTCGAGCCACTCCGCCGCCCACTCCATCAGCGTCGCGAGCCCCAAGCCCACCCAGACGCCCCACAGCGCGAACGACGTGATGAAGAAGTAATCGCGCTCGCGGACCTCGCGTGCCAGCTGCGACCGGTCGAGCAGCTGCGAGTAACCGTACTTGAAGTTGAGGTAAAAGATGAGCAGCAGCGTGAACGTGACCATGAGTGCAGTCATCGCGAGCGCGGCGCGACGGTCCGCGCGCCAGTGCCGCCAGGCGCCGAGCAGGCCGAGCGAGAGGAACACGACGGCGAGCCCGCGCTGCAACCCGCCTACCCAGTCGTGGGCCCATTGCCAGCCGAAGTATTGGACCCACATCCCGATCTGCGCCGTGATCGTCGCCTGCCGCTGGCTCACGGGCGGCTTGCCGTACTGCTGGCGCGTGAGCACGTCCCAGAAGGCCTGCCAGTTGGTCGGCTCCCCTTCGTTGATCGGCGGGAAGTGCCCGGCGCGGATTGGCAGGAACAGGTAGACCGAGATGCCTGCGACCGCGACGACGAGCACTGCGAGCGCGAAATCCCAGTTCCGGGCGCGGAACAGGGCATTGCCGAGCGCGGCGAGGAACAGCACGACGGCGGCCTTCAGGGGTGCCGCGTTCTCGAGGCCCGTGGCCACGATCATGGCGTACACGCTGCAGAACAGGAACCACTGGGACCACTCCACCCGGCGCGACTCGTCGTCCGGCGGGCGCTGCGCCTTGAGCGACGGCAGCAGCAGGACCACCACGACCGGCCCGACCAACACGCCCATCATGTGGTTGGTCGCGGTGAGGGCCAGCAGGTACACGATCAAAAGCAGGTGATGGTCGTGTGCTTCGCCGGGGGGCTGGTCGTCCCAGCGCAGGATCAGCCACAGCACCAGGGCGACCGAGAGCAGCGACAGGGTGTACACCTTCTCGTTCACGACCGACTGGTTCCACACAGTGAACGCGGTCGCCGAGCAGATCGCGCCCGCCAGCGCGGCGAGCCGCCGCGGCCACGTCGCCGGGACCCACGCCCGCATCAAGCGCTCGCCCACCAGGAACCAGCACCCCGCGGCGACCGCGCTCGTGACTGCCGCGAGGAGGTTGATCCGCATCGCGTACCCCGCCGCCAGCGGCAGCAGGCCCCAGACGTGTGCCAGGATCGTGAACAGCGGGTTGCCGGGTGGATGCGGGATGCCCAGCACGTACGCCGCGGCGATGTACTCGGAGGTGTCCCAGAACTGCGTCGTCGGCGCCAGCGTCATGACGTAGAGAACCAAGGCGCCGAGCGACACTAGCCCGGCCATGAGGTACGGCGGGGCTTCGGGCGCCCGCCCCTCTCCGACGACGGCCGACGCAGCGACCACCCGCTCGGTCACCGGGATCTTCACCGCTTGCTGTGCTTGGCTCACGCGCGTCCTCTAGTTAATTACCGGCGGCGCGCCGCTCGGCGGGCAGCGTGTATGTCGTGTTGGCGAGGATCGCGTCGCGCAGCTCACCCGCCCGGAGCGCCAGCGCCGGCTCCCGCTCCCGCAGCACCGCCGCGATCGTATCGTACACGAAGGCGTAGCCGAACAGGTTGCTCTGCGACGGGACGTCCACCCAGCCGCGCGGCCGGGGGCGAGCCGCGGTCTCACCCCCCGAGTACACATCGAACGCCAACGCGCGCGTCCGCGGTATGTTCACGAACCCTCGGCCCGGCACGAGCCGCACGGTGTCGCTCGGCGTGACCGTCCGGGGCACCACGCGACGCACCAACCCTTCGCCCAGCAGATAGGGGGAAAGCCCCAACTGGTCCGCGTAGTTCCCCGTGGAGGTGGAGAAGTAAATGGGGCGCTTGCCCAGCTGATCCTTAATGATCTGTAGCACCGCCAGGTCGGAGCGCTCCAGGTAGGGACGCCCCAAAGCGCGGGGGTCGACCGTGACCTCAATCGGCCCGAGGTAGCCCGTGATCGGCTGCGCGAGGGGGGCGTACGGCGGGAGGGTGTCCGCGGGCTCACGCAAATAGTATCGGCTCATCCACGGCGTCGTCGGCCGCGGCCAGTTCCGGTTGCCGTACAGGGCGGGGGCAGACCGGGGGTCGAAGATCGGGGGAGGCCGGCGCTGCAACTGGCGCAGATACCAGTCGGTGTTGGCGAGCGACAACACGAGCACGTTCACGTCCCGGCGTACACCCTCCACTTCCTGCGCATACCACAATGGGAACGTATCGTTGTCGCCGGCCGTAACCACGAGCGCGTAGGGGTCGAGCGACTGCAGCACATCGCGGGCATAGTCACGGGCCATCGTCTCGCCCGCGCGCGAGGCGGTGAGGCGATTGCCGAGCAGCGGCACGAGCGCGACGAGCAGGACGGGCGTGCACACCGCCCAGCGCCGCGCGGCGCGCGGCTCGCGGGCGCTCAGGCCGCTCTGGAGCCACTCCATCAGCGCTGCGAGGCCCATTCCCACCCAGATCCCCCACAGCGCAAACGACGCGATGAAGAAATAGTCGCGCTCCCGCACCTCGTGCTCGAGGCCCGGGGCGTTGTAGGGCTGCGAGAACCCCCACTTGAAGTTCAGGTAGAAGACGAGCGCCACCGTGAGCGTGATGACGAGCGTGGTCATCGCGAGCGCGGCACGACGCTCGGCGCGCCACTGCCGCCGGGCGCCCGCCAGGCCGAGCGCCGCGAAGGCCACCGCCAGGAAGCGCTGCACCGCCGCGTCCCAGTCGTGGCCGAACTGCCATGTGAAGTACTGCAGGTAGTTCAGGAGCTGCTGTCCGTAGAGGACGAGCGTGTGGCCGGGGTTGTCCGGGCCGGGTGGATACATGGGATTAGCGAACACCGACGGCTTTCCGAACTGCGCGCGTGCAAGGACGGCCTGGAGGGCCTGCCACGTGGTCGGCTCGCCCTCGTTCAGGTAGGGATCGAAGTGCGCGCGGATCGGCATGAAGAGGTCGACGCTGGTCCCCACCGCCGCGACGAGGGCCGCCGCGATGAGGAAGCGGGGCCGCACCAGGGCGCGCGGATCGGTCACCAGGACGTAGACCAGCAGGGCGGGCGCGGCGAGCACTCCCATGAGGTGGTTCGTTGCCGTGAGCGCGAGCAGGTACACGATCAGCACGAGCTGGTGGTCGCGCCGGGCCGCGGCGGGCTGATCGGCCCAGCGCACCGCGAGCCACAGCACGAGCGCGATCGAGAGGACGCTCACCGTATACACCTTTTCGTTCACCACCGACTGGTTCCACACCGTGAACGTCGTCGCGCTGACCATCACCCCCGCAGCCGCGCTGAGGCGCCGCGGCCACGTGGGTGACACGATCGGGCGCAACCAGCGCTCCGCGATCAGGAACCAGAACCCTGCGGCCGCCGCGCTCGTCGCTGCGGCGAGCAGGTTGATGCGCCGCGCGTAGTCGGCGCCGAGTGGGAGCAGTCCCCACGCGTGCGCCAGTAGGATGAAGAGCGGGTTCCCGGGAGGATGGGGAATGCCGAATGCGTGCACGGCGGTGATGTACTCCGACGCGTCCCAGAACTGCGTCGTCGGCGCGAGCGTCACGATGTAAAGGATCAGCGCGCCCAGAGCGACGACCAGTGCGGCGACATAGGGAGGGCGCCCGGCGTCGGTGTACGGCGTGAGTTGGTCGCGCATGCTCGTCATGTGGTTAGTGCCGGAACTGCCGGACGCCCGTGACCACCATCGCTAGCCCGTGCCGATCGGCGGCCGCGATCACCTCGGCGTCGTTGACCGAGCCGCCGGGCTGGATAATCGCGCGCACCCCGGCGCGGGCTGCCTCTTCTACCCCGTCTGCGAACGGAAAGAACGCGTCGGAAGCTAACACTGCACCAGCCGGATCGTGGCCTTGCTGGCGCGCCTTGTGGACCGCGAGGAACGAGGCATCCACCCGCGACATCTGCCCGGTGCCGATGCCGATCGCGGCCTCGCGCTGGGCGAGCAGGATCGCGTTCGACTTGACTGTCCCGACGGCCGCCCAGGCGAACCGCAGATCGGTCCATTCAGCCTCAGTGGGAGAGCGCCGCGTGACGACCTGCCACTCCGCTTCGGCCGCCGCCCGGGCCGGTCGGGAACGCTCCTGGACGAGGAAGCCGCCGCGGATCCGCTTGAAGTCCCAGCCCGGCGGGTCCGGATCGGCGGCGAGCCGGAGGACACGCAGGTTCTTCTTCTCTCGCAATACGCCCAACGCGTCATCCCGGAAGGCGGGCGCGACCACCACCTCGACGAACAGCTCACGCATCGCCTCGGCGGCGGCGCGGTCCAGCCCCGCATTGAACGCGATCACCGACCCGAAGGCCGACGTGCGGTCCGTCGCGAGTGCGCGCTCGTATGCTGCGGCAGGGACCGGGCCCAGGGCGATGCCGCACGGGGTGGTGTGTTTGATGATGGCGCACGCCGCGCGGTCGGAGCCGCTCCACGGCGCCACCGCCGCGAGCGCGGCGTCCACGTCGAGCAGGTTGTTGAACGAGAGCTCCTTGCCGTGCAGCTGCTCCACGTCGCGGATGCCGGGCTCGTCGACGGCGTACAACGCCGCCGCCTGGTGGGGATTCTCTCCGTAGCGTAGCTCCTGGCGGCGCTCCAGCGCCAGCGTGATCCGCTCGGGCCAGCCGGGGCGGTCCCGGACCAGATAGCCGTGAATGGCCGCGTCGTATGCGGCGGTGTGGGCGAAGACCTTGGCGGCGAGCTCCCGCCTCAGCCCGGGGCTGACGCCGGCTATCCCCGGGCTGACGCCGGCTGTCCCCCGGCTGACGCCGGCTGTCCCCGGGCTGACGCCGGCTGTCCCCGGGCTGACGCCGGCTGTCCCCGGGCTGACGCCCGGGGCTATGGCGCCCGACTTGAGCGCGGAGAGCACGACCGGATAATCATCCGGGTCGACGACGACGATGACATCCTGGTGATTCTTCGCGGCCGAGCGCAGCATCGACGGGCCGCCGATGTCGATCTGCTCGATCGCCTGCTCGAACGTCACGCCCGGCCGCGCGATCGTTTCGCGAAACGGGTAGAGATTGACCGCCACGAGATCGATCGGCGTGATGCCGTGCTGCTGGAGCGCCGCCCGGTCGCCGGCATGACCGCGCCGCGCCAGCAGGCCGCCGTGCACCTTGGGGTGCAGCGTCTTCACCCGCCCGTCCATCATCTCGGGGAACCCGGTGACCTGTTCGATGGGGGTCACCGGTACCCCAGCCTTGCGCAGCGTGTCCGCCGTGCCGCCGGTGGACACGATCTCGCACCCGAGCGCCGCGAGCTCGCGAGCAAACTCAACGACGCCCCGCTTGTCCGAGACCGACACCAGTGCTCTCACCAGGTCTCGGCCACCGCCTGGATCATGTCGGCGAGGCTCACGACATCGCGCAAGTCCACGACCTCGGCGGGAGAGCGGGAGTAGCGGAGCGGCCAGCCCATGGCGACGTCGACGACGCCGTACGGCGTGAACACGGAGCCATCGTTGCCCCCGTTGGTGGTGCCGACCTGAAGCTTCACACCCCGCGCACGGGCGACTTGGACGAGCGAATCGACGTAGGCGGGAGGTGTGATGGACGAGTTGTCGAGCGCCCGTGCGACCACGCCCTGGCCGATCGGTGCCACCGCGAAGTTCGGCAGCTCCAGTGGCGAATCGGCGGAAACGAAGGTGTCGATGACATGCACGCGCCGCGGCGTGGTGCCAAGCACATACGGTGCACGCTGCAGCGTCGTGCTTGGCCGAGCCCATCCTTTAGGATGGGGATCCATCGCGCCGTCGACTCTCATCGACAAACCTCACCGCAAGTGTGTTCTGCGCCGCGAACGCGGACGCATCGGGAAACAGTCGCACGGGAACGCTCGGCATGCCTCTCCGAGCCAACTCCAGGACTACCAGCGGCAGCAAGCGATGCTCCACCTCGAGCACGCGTGCCGCGAGCGTGTCCGGCGTGTCCCCGGGACGCACCGGCACGGGCCACTGGGCGATGATCGGCCCGTGGTCGTATTCCTCGTCCACGTAGTGAACCGTCGCCCCCGAGATCGCGGCGCCGCTCGCGAGCACCCGCTCGTGCACGCGGCGCCCGTACATGCCGGGGCCGCCGAAGGCGGGGAGCAGCGCCGGATGGATATTAATCATCCGCAGCGCAAAGCGGGCGACCGCGGCGGACGGCACCCGCTTCAAGTAGCCGGCCAGGACGACGAGGTTGGCGTCGCCCAGGCTAGTGATGACCTCGGCGGCGTCGGCGGGGTCGGAGAGCACGGTGGCGGGCACGCCCCGCTGGCGGGCTCGCTCCAGCGCGCCGGCGTCAGCGCGGCTCGAGATTACGCCGGCGACCCGCGCGACTCCCGATTCCGCGAGCGCGTCGAGCAGGGCGAGCAGGTTCGTGCCGCCGCCCGAGACGAGCACGGCGAGGCGAACCGGGGGGGGCGTCACCGCGGGCAGGGGCTGAGCGACTTGGGCTTCGTTCCGACGCTCACGCTCAGCGAGAACGGGCCCGTCGCGAACTTGTCGGTGCTGGTGACGACGATCGTATAGTCTCCGGTCCGCGGCAGTCGCACCGTCAGCCGCGCGTTACACCGGCCGCCCGAGTCGTCATCCTGCGGCGGGCGGTCGAGGCCGGGGCCGAGCAGGAACTCGTACGCGTCGAACGCGTCGGAGGTGAGGTCGATCGTGACGATCTCGCCGGCGGCGCCGGCGAGCCTCCACGGCTGGGCGTAGGTGCTCTCGGCCGCGAGCACGAGGTCGCGGGCTCCGAGCGAGTCCCGGATCGTGGCCCCGGGCGCGATCGCCCCCTTCGGCGTCGGCGGCGCGGCGGGAGGAGGCGGGGACGGCTTGTGCTGTGCTGCAACGGAGCGGAGGACGGGCAGCATCAGGAGCGACAGCGCCGCGAGGACGCGGATCTTAAATCCCGTGCGTGTGCGCTCCATGTCGTTCCGCAATCTGCCGTTGCTATTCCCCCTGCACAATCCGGTCGACCGCGGCGCTCAAGTCCGGCACGACTGTCGTCCCACGCGCCTCGGCCTCGACCCGGTCGGTCGCGCCGCTCCCGGTTTGCACGAGGATCGCCTGCGAGGCGGCTGCGCCGAGGGTGCGCGCCGGCGCGACGTCGCGCCACCGGTCGCCCACCCAGTACGAGCGCCGGAGGTCGATCCCCAACGCCGCCTGGGCGTCGCGGAACAGCTTCACCCCCGGCTTGCGACAGTCGCACGGCCCGTCCGCGTCCGGATGGTGCGGGCAGAAGTAAGCGGCGTCGATGTGCGCGCTGTGCGCGGCGAGCAGCTCCGCCAGCCGGCGCTGCACTGCGGCGTACGCGGCCTCGTCGTACAGCCCGCGCCCGATCCCCGACTGGTTCGTCACGATCACCACCAACCAGCCCGTCTGGTTCAGCCGCCGGATCGCGGCGGCAGCGCCGGGAAGGAGACGCACCTTCCCCGGCTCGTGCAGGAAGCCGGGGGGTGGGTCGTCCACGATCGTGCCGTCGCGGTCCAGGAACACCGCGCGGTGCTTGCCCTCAGGCATCCAGGGCGGCGCGGATCGCGCGGGCGACCTGCTCGATCTGGTCGGGGAAGATGGTCCGCGGGTCGAGGACGACGTGGTCGTCGGCGATGCGAACAATGACGGGCGGGTCCGTCGCTCGGAGCCGCGCGGCCAAGACCTCAGACGTCAGGTGGTCAGACGTCAGCTGAACCAACCACGTCTTGAGGGTCTTGCCTGGGAACGAACCGCCGCCGACTTCCGATTCTCCCTCGATTACGTCCGAACCTTTGCCCACGCCTTTGTGCAACGCTTCTGCGCGTCGACGTATCTGCGTGACGTCTTCGGTCAGCATCCGGAGTACCGGTATTTCACGCCGGGCGATCTCCGGATCGCGATAGAGCGCCAGCGTCGCTTCGAGCGCGGCCAGGGTGAACTTATCGGACCGGACTGCCCGGGCGAGCGGATCGGTGCGGCAAGCGTCGATCGCCGGCTTCGTGCCGAGCAGGATCCCGGCCTGCGGGCCACCGAGCAGCTTGTCGCCGGAGAAGACGACCGCGTCGACGCCGCTCGCCAGCGCCTCGCCGACGCTTGGCTCTCCCGCAAGCCCCCAAGCGGAGAGGTCGAGCAGCAGGCCGCTGCCCAGATCGAACAGGCTCGCGATCCCGGCGCCGCGCGCCATGGCGGCGATGTCGCGCGCGGGCACTTCGCTCGTGAAGCCCGTCACCCGGAAGTTGGAGCGGTGCACCTTGAGGAGCAGGCGCGTCGCGGGGCCGATGGCGCCCTCATAGTCCTTGGGGTGCGTGCGGTTCGTGGTTCCCACCTCGACGAGCTTCGCGCCAGAGCGGGCCATGATGTCGGGGATGCGGAACGCCCCGCCGATCTCCACCAGCTCGCCGCGTGACACGACCGCGTCGCCGTCGCGGGCCAGGCCCGAGAGCGCGAGCAGCAGCGCGCTGGCCGCGTTGTTCACGACGAGCGCGTCTTCCGCGCCCGTGAGCTCGGTGAGGAGCCCGCGGCAGAGGCCGTGGCGTGAGCCGCGCGCGCCCCGTGCGAGGTCGTATTCGAGGTTCGAGTACGCGCCCGCGATGCGCGCCATCGCCTCGATCGCCGGACGTGCGAGCGGCGCTCGGCCGAGGTTCGTGTGCAGCACCACGCCGGCCGCGTTGATCACCGGGCCGAACGACGGCGCGGCGAGGCGCCGTACCTTCGCGAGCACCGCCCGGCCCCACCCCTCAGGCGGCGCCGTCCCGCCGTTGGCGCGCGCGACGTCGATCGTCTCGCGCACGGCGCGCAACACGAGACTGCGGGGGTGAGCCGCGAGCAGCGCCGCCACGTCGGGCTCGGCGAGCAACGCCTCTACGGCGGGCAACCGGCGGCGCGGGTCGGTCATGGCGACTTCGAGGTGTCGCGCGGCGCCCGGGTGGTGTCCCGGGCGGCCGGCTTCGGCACCGGAACGGTCAGCACTCCCTGCGCGTCCGCGGCGGCACCGTTCAGATTGGTCGCGCCGTGGAAGCGGATCAGGTACTTCGAGCCTGGCGTGAGCGGCCGCGCGGCCTGCAGGACCACGCGGTCGAAGGGCACGGGGCGCTGCTTGAGCAGCTGGCGGACCTTCGTCGTGTCGGCTGCCGCTGCGCGCGGAGCTGCCTCCCCGGGAAGCGCGGGTGCCCGCCGGGCTGCCGCGGGCGGACGTGCCGCTCCCGCGCGCACCGTGTCGCGGCGAGCGGTCGTGTCTTTCGCACGGCGCACGGAATCCGCGCTGGCTCGGGCCTTCGCCTGCAGCGAGTCGTACTGTGCGGTGGTGAACAGCGCCCGCACTGCCACCGGGGTCGTGTCGGGCAGCGCGTACAGCCGCACCTGCGCCGCGTCCAGCGGCCGGCGCGGATCGAGCGGCGCCGTGAACTGGATGCGACAGGCGAGTGATTCCACCGCATCGACGCCGCGGATGCGCGGCCCCACCGTGTCGTGGGCGAACACCCATAGCACTGCGCTCCCGGACGAATCGATCGCGACCGTGGTCGAGTCGAACGGCTCACGCCGGTCGAGCTGGCGGTTGCTGTTTTGGTCTTGGATTGCCCAGACGCGGTAGCGCGCCCGCGGGATGTCGCTCAAGTGGAAGTCGCCCGCCGAGTCGGCGACGGTGACGTATGCGACGGTGTCGGGCAGCGGCGCCGCGCGGATCACCGCCCCCGCCAGCGCCCGTTGCTCGACCCATTGCAGCACGGTTCCCGCCAGAGCGGCGTGGGGGAGGGGAGCACCGGTCGAGAAGATCGCGGTCTTCCCCTGCTTCAGGATGTTGCGCCGCAGGTCGACGATGCCGGGGAGCAGCTCGAGGTGATACACACGGTTCGGCTTCCACCCTTCGGCTGGCTTCACATGGATCGCGCTGCGGTGCCACGACACGTGCACGTCGCCCGCGACCGGCGAGAGCACGATCTGGCCTGCGAGCCCGTTCACCGGGGCCGCTCCCCCTCCGCCGCCGCCCCCTCCACCACGCGCTCCACCGCCTGGCATCTCGTCGATCACTTCGTCGAACTGGATGACAGCGTCGCCCTTGAAGCCGGGGAGCACTGCCCCGGACTCGGGAACGAACCGCACCACCTGGGGCGGCGCCTTGTCGGGCGGCCCGCCCGGCGGTGGGCCCTGGTTGGCGCACGCGCCCAGCCCGGCGACTACGAGCAGCCGAGCGACTTGAGCTTGTCGGCCAGCGCCTGCCGCTGGTCGCGCCACGCCCGCTCCTTCTCGCGCTCCTTGGCGACCACCTCGGCGGGCGCCCGCGCGACGAAATTCTGGTTGGTGAGCTTCGCCGCGAGCCCGGTAAGCTGCTGGTCGAGCCGGCTCAGGTCGCTCGAGAGGCGGCGGCACTCCTGCTGCACGTCGATCTCGCCCTCCAGCGCCACGAACACGTCGCTGCCGTCGGCTAGCACCGCGTGCGCGCCCACGCTGCTGTGCGTGCCGTCGAAGGTGAGCTCGGACAGCTGAGCGAGCCGCAAGATCGTCTCCCGCTCTCCTGCCAGCGCGCGACGCACCCGCTCGCTCTTCGGCTGCACCGACGCCGCGAGGCGTGCCTTCGGGGGCACCCGGTACTCGGCACGCAGCATCCGGATCGACGAGATCGTTTCCTGCACCAGCGGGAACTGCTGATCCGCCGCGGCGTCCGCGAGGGCGGCGCGCGGCGCCGGCCACGCCGCCACCACCAGCAGCTCGTCCGCGGTCCGGCCGGGCAGCTTTTGCCACAGCTCTTCGGTGATGAACGGCACGACGGGATGCAGCAGCCGCAACACCGTGTCGAAGCAGTAGGCGAGCACGGCCGCGGACACCGGAGCGGAGGCCTCCCGTAGCGACTGCGTATTTTTGTCGCGCAGGGAGGCCTCCGCTCCGGTGACCGCAGCCAGTCGCGGCTTGACGGCCTCCACGTACCAGTCCGCCAGCTCCTTCCAGGCGAACTCGAAGCACCGCTTCGCTCCCTCGTCCAGTCGGAACTGCTCGAACGACGCGGTGGTCTCGCGGATCGTCGCCTGCAGCCGCGACAGGATCCAGCGGTCCGCGAGCGGCAAGCGCGGCACATCGAGCGCATCGATCGACTGGACCCGCTCTGGCAGCTGCGCCAGGATGAAGCGGCCGATGTTCCAGACCTTGTTCGCAAAGTTGCGGCCCGGGGCGAACGTCGTCTCCAGATCGTTCGGGTCGAGGATCACGTCTGCGCCGAGCGAGCTGCCGGCGATCAGCGTCCAGCGCAGCGCGTCGGCGCCGTACAAGCGCACCACGTCGAGCGGGTCGATCCCGTTGCCCAGCGACTTGGACATCTTGCGATGCTGGGTGTCGCGCACGGTCCCGTGCAAGTACACCTTCGTGAACGGCAGCTGGCGCTCCATGAAGTGGTAGCCGGACATCAGCATCCGGGCTACCCAGAAAAACAGGATCTCCGGCGCGGTGACCAGTGTGTGGCCCGGGTAGAAGCGCGCGAGGTCCGGCGTCTCCTCCGGCCAGCCGAGCGTCGCGAACGGCCAGAGCCACGACGAGAACCAGGTGTCGAGCACGTCCGGATCCTGCTCCACCGGCCCGCCGCACTTGGGGCACGTCGTCGGGTCCTTCCGGTCGGCCCACTGGTGGCGGCACTGGGTGCAGGTGAACACCGGGATGCGGTGGCCCCACCACAGCTGCCGGGAAATGTTCCAGTCCCGGATGTTCTCCATCCAGTTCTCGAACGTCGCGTGCCAGCGCTCAGGGACGATCTGGAAGCGCTGCTGGCGGTACTGCGCGAGGACCGGCTCAGCGAGCGGCTGCATCTTCACGAACCACTGATCGCTGAGCCGCGGCTCGACGATCGTGTCGCAGCGATAACAATGGCGCACCGCATGCGTGTGCGGCTCGACCTTCTCGAGCAGCCCTTGCTCCTTGAGCATCTCGACAATCTTTTCGCGCGCCTCGAACCGGTCGAGCCCACGGAGGGACGGGGGGACCCTTTCCCCTTCTCGCTTCCCCGGCTCTTCCCCCATGGTGCCGTCTTCCCGCATGATGAGCGGCATCTCGAGCTTGTGGCGCGTGCCGATCTCGAAGTCGTTGGCGTCGTGCGCCGGCGTCACCTTCACGAACCCCGTTCCGAAGGCCGGGTCCACGGCGTCGTCCCCGATGATCGGGATCGGTAGGCCCGCGATCGGGAGGCGAGCCGTCTTGCCGATGAAGCCCTTGTGCCGTTTGTCCTTCGGGTTCACGGCTACCGCGGTGTCCCCGAGCATGGTCTCGGGACGCGTCGTGGCGACTGTGAGAAACGGCGCCGGGCCGCCCTCGACAGGGTAGCGGATGTAATAGAGCGTGCCCGCCTGGTCGGCGAACTCGGCCTCTTCGTCCGAGAGGGCAGTGCGGCAGTGCGGGCACCAATGGATCACCCGGTGACCGCGGTAGATCAGCTTTTCTTCCCAGAGGCGCACGAACACTTCGCGCACCGCGCGCGAGTAGGCGTCGTCGAACGTGAAGCGCGTGCGGCTCCAGTCGCACGAGCACCCGATCACCTTGAGCTGCTCCAGGATGGTGGAGCCGGTCTCGCGCACGAACCGCCACACGCGCTCGACGAACGTGTCTCGCCCGAGGTCGAAGCGAGTCTTGCCCTCCTTTGTGACCAGCCGCTCGACGACGTTCTGGGTGGCGATCCCAGCATGGTCGGTGCCAGGAAGCCACAGTGCCTCGCGGCCGCGCATGCGTTCGAAGCGGATCAGCACATCCTGGATAACGTTGTTGAGGCCCTGGCCCGTGTGGAGGATCGCCGTGATGTTGGGCGGCGGCATGACGATTACGTACGGCTCGTGTGACGAGTCGACGCGGGCGGTGAACACCCCGCGGTCGAGCCAGCGCTGATACAGCCGGCGCTCGACGTCGTGCGGGTCGTACTGAGGGGGGAGGTCGAACGCGGTCTGCGGCATTCCTTAATAATGTAGAGAGTTCTGATGTAGTGGGTTCCGCTCGGAGGTTCCCAGGCTGAAGCCTGGGCTCGGCGGGACACTGTCCTGAAGGACGGGGATGTGCTTCAGCACAGCGCCGTGCCGAGCCCATCCTTCAGGATGCGAACAGCATCGGGCCCGCCTGTCCGCCCGTCCGCCGCCACACTAGAATATCCCCCATGGCCGACGAATCCAACGTCTTACCCACGAGTCGCATCGTGCGCTGGCTTGCGATCGGCGCGCTGATCGTGCTCGCCGTCGCGCTGTACTTCCGCGACGCCCGCACGCTCCCGCCGCTCACGGCCTCCCCGACCGCGCCGGCTGACCAGCCTCCGAACTGATTCGATGGCCGCTGCCGAAGTCCGCGTCACGCTCCCCGACGGGAGCGAGAAACGGTTGCCCGTGGGCGCGACCGGCGCCGACCTCGCGCAGGCGATCGGCCCGGGCCTCGCCAAGGCCGCCGTGGCGGCGCGCGTGGACGGCCAGGTCTGGGACCTCACGCGCCGCCTCCCCGACGGCGTCACGGTCGCGATCCTCACCGAGCGCGACCGGCAGGCGCTCGACGTGCTGCGCCACTCCTCCGCCCACGTGCTCGCCACGGCGGTGCGCCAGCTCTTCCCCCACGCGAAGATCGGGTTCGGGCCTCCCATCGAGGACGGCTTCTACTACGACTTCGAGGTGCCGACACCGTTCACGCCCGAGGATCTGGAGCGGATCGAGGCCAAGATGCACGAGGTGGTACGGGCCGACTACCCCTTTGTACGCGAGGAGGTAGACCGGGCGGAGGCGAAGCGCCGCTTCGCCGACGACCCGCTCAAGCTCGAGCGCATCGAGGACCTGGGCCCGAACGAGGTGATCTCCGTCTATACCGACGGCCCGTTCGTCGACCTGTGCCGCGGGCCCCACGTCGCGAGCACGGGGAAGATCAAACACTTCAAGCTGCTGCACGCGGCGGGCGCCTACTGGCGCGGCGACGAGCGCCGCCAGATGCTGCAGCGCATCTACGGGACGGCGTGGTTCACCAAGGACGACCTCGAGGCGTACCTGCGGCGCCTCGAGGAGGCGAAGAAGCGCGACCACCGCCTGCTGGGCCGGCAGCTCGACCTGTTCTCGATCCAGGAGGACGTCGGACCGGGGCTGATCTTCTGGCACCCCAAGGGCGCGATGATGCAGTTCCAGCTGCGGCGCTTCATCGAGGACGTGATCCTCGAGCGCGGCT
>WNEW01000853.1_pt1 | contig 14824 bp, 10 predicted proteins | sample 5399891 | NCBI WGS metagenome assembly WNEW01 (sample SAMN13153336, study PRJNA577476) | soil metagenome | isolation source: 40 cm grassland meadow soil pre-rain plot 5 | place: USA:California | collected 2015-09-08 | reverse complement strand
GCTGTCGTCAGAATATTCGCCACGCGGCGACCAGCCGCAGGCCATCGCCGCGCTGACGGGCTTCGTCCGCGGGAACCGCCGTCACATGGTGCTCCGCGGCGTGACCGGCTCGGGGAAGACCTACTCGATCGCCAACGTCGTGGCGAGCGTGAACCGTCCGACCCTGGTCATCTCGCCGAACAAGACCCTGGCCGCCCAGCTCTTCAGCGAGTTCCGGGCCTTCTTCCCGTCGAACGCGGTCGAGTACTTCGTGTCGTACTACGACTACTACCAGCCCGAGGCCTACATCCCGCAGTCGGACACGTACATCGAGAAGGACGCGCTCATCAACGACGAGATCGACCGCATGCGCCACTCGGCGACGCGCTCGCTGCTCGAGCGGCGCGACGTGGTGGTGGTGGCCTCCGTCTCGTGCATCTACGGCATCGGCGCGCCCGAGACCTACAAGGAGATGCACCTGTCGGTGCGGGAAGGGGAGTCCCTCGACCGCGACGAGATCGTGCGGCGGCTGGTGGCCGTGCAGTACGAGCGCAACGACTACGACTTCCACCGTGGCACCTTCCGCGTGCGCGGCGACGTGGTCGAGATCTTCCCCGCCAACGAGGAGTCGCACGCCCTGCGCGTCGAGCTGTGGGGCGACGTGGTGGAGGCGATCCACCGCATCGACCCCCTCAAGGGCGCGGTGCTCGAGCGCCTGCCCGAGGTGCACGTCTACCCGGCCAGCCATTACGTGACGCCGGCCGAGCAGCTCGAGCGCGCGATGGTGACCATCCAGGAGGAGCTGGGCGAGCGCCTGGCCTTCCTCAAGACGCGCAACCGGCTGCTGGAAGCCCAGCGGCTCGAGCAGCGCACGCTGTTCGACCTCGAGATGCTGCGCGAGCTCGGGTACTGCCACGGCATCGAGAACTACTCGCGCCACCTCACCGGGCGGCGGCCGGGCGAGCCGCCGCCGGTGCTCATCGAGTACCTGCCGTCGAACGCGCTGGTGATCATCGACGAGAGCCACGTGGCCGTCCCGCAGATCCGCGGCATGTATTACGGCGACCGCTCGCGCAAGGAGGCGCTCGTCGAGTACGGCTTCCGGCTGCCGTCGGCGTTCGACAACCGCCCGCTGACCTTCGAGGAGTTCACGCGGATCGTCAAGCAGACCGTGTATGTGTCGGCCACGCCCAGCGACTACGAGCTGCGGCTGGCCGACGACGCGGTGGCCGAGCAGGTCATCCGGCCCACCGGCCTGACGGACCCGAAGATCACCGTGCGCCCCGCCGGCGACCAGGTGGACGACCTGCTGCACGAGGTGCGCGCCCGCGCCGACCGCGAGGAGCGCGTGCTGGTGACCACGCTCACCAAGCGCATGGCCGAGGACCTCACCGAGTACTACCAGCAGCTCGGCCTCCGCGTGCGCTACCTGCACTCCGACATCGACACCCTCGACCGCGTGGCGCTCATCCGTGACCTGCGCCTCGGCAAGTTCGACTGCCTCATCGGCATCAATCTCCTGCGAGAGGGCCTCGACATCCCCGAGGTCTCGCTGGTGGCGATCCTCGACGCGGACAAGGAAGGCTACCTGCGCTCGGGCACCTCGCTGATCCAGACGGCGGGGCGGGCCGCGCGCAACCTCAACGGCGAGGTCATCATGTACGCCGACCACGTCACCGACTCCATGGCGCAGACCCTCAAGGAGACGGACCGGCGCCGCGCGCTGCAGGCCAAGTACAACGAGGAGCACGGCATCACGCCGGAGACCATCCGGTCGTCCATTCGCGAGCTGCTCCAGACGGTCTACGAGCGCGACTACTACACGGTCGAGGTCGAGGCGCCGGCGAAGGAGACGTTCGACTCACCCGCCGACCTCGAGCGGCGGATCGCCGAGCTGGATGCGCAGATGAAGGACGCCGCCCGCCGGCTCGACTTCGAGCAGGCGGCCGAGCTGCGCGACCGCATCCGCGCCCTCCGCCGCCAGCAGGTCAGCTGAGCCGTCACCAGAAGATCGGGCGACGGTCGACCGGGCGAGTTGGAGCCACGCCCATCTAGATCAGGCCACCCACGTTCTTACCCGATCTCGCGGACCCCGCTACAATAAATACGTGAGTACGACGACTCTCGACGACAAGCTCACCCGCCTTCCCGACCGACCTGGCGTCTACCTGTATCGCGACGCCAAGGCCCAGGTCATCTACGTCGGCAAGGCGGCCTCGCTGCGGGGCCGCGTCCGCTCCTACTTCCAGGAGTCGCGGCCGCGCGACGCGAAGACCGACGCGCTGGTCCGCCAGATCGCCGACCTCGAGTACATCGTGACCGACAACGAGCTCGAGGCGCTGATGCTGGAGGCGAACCTGGTGCGCAAGCACCGGCCCCGCTACAACATCATCCTGAGAGACGACAAGCATTACCCATTTCTGAAACTGACGACGAACGAGGCGTTTCCCCGGCTCCTGGTCGCCCGGCGGGTGCAGAGCGACGGCGCGCTGTATTTCGGTCCCTTCTACCCGGCCACGGCCATGCGCGAGACGCTGCGGCTCACGCGCCAGCTCTTTCCGCTGCGCACGTGCTCGATCGAGATCGACGGGACGCTGCCGCGGCCGTGCATCCAGTACGCGATCCATCGCTGCAACGCGCCGTGCACGGGCTGGGAGACGCGGGAGGGCTACGCGCAGACGGCCCGCGACGTCCAGCGCTTCCTGGAGGGCAAGAACGACGACCTGGCGCTCACGCTCACGCGGCAGATGGAGGAGGCGGCCACCGAGCAGAAGTTCGAGCGCGCCGCCGTGCTGCGCGACCAGATCCAGTCGCTCAACAAGGTGCGCGAGCGCCAGAAGATCATCTCGACCGAGGAGGTCGACCAGGACGTCCTCGGCGTCGTCCGCCAGGGCAACGACGCGTGCGTCGAGCTGTTCTTCGTGCGCAAGGGCCGGCTGGTCGGCCAGGAAGCGTTCTTCTTCGACAAGGTGGCGGGATGGAGCGACGGCGAGATCCTGTCGGCCTTCGTCCGCCAGTTCTACGCCAAGCCGGTGACGCCGGCGCCCGAGGTGCTCGTCTCCGACGAGATTCCGGAGCGCGAGCTGATCGAGCAGTGGCTGAGCGGTGTCGCGAGGAGCCGCGTGCAGGTGCTGGCGCCCCAGCGCGGCGGCAAGCGGGAGTTCGTGGCCATGGCCGAGGCCAACGCCGCCATCGCGCTGCAGAACCACCTGCTGTCGCGCGGCAACCGCCAGCAGCTCGTGCAGGAGGAGCTGACGCGCGCCCTGAGCCTGCCCGGCCTGCCCAACCGCATCGAGGGCTACGACATCTCCAACATCCAGGGCACCGAGCAGGTCGGCTCCATGGTGGTGTGGGAGAACGGCGGGATGAAGAAGGACGACTACAAGCGCTTCAAGATCCGCACCGTCAGCGGCGCCGACGACTTCGGGTCGCTGCGCGAGGTGCTGGGCCGGCGCTTCGGCCACGCGCTCGAGCAGGGGAGCGTGCTCCCCGACCTCGTCCTCATCGACGGCGGCCGCGGCCAGCTCAACGTCGGGCTGCAGGTGCTCCAGGATCTCGGGCTCGACTGGATCCCCGTTGTCGCGCTCGCCAAGCAGCAGGAGGAAGTCTACGCCGCCGACAGCCGTGAGCCGCTGCTGCTCGATCCGACGTCTCCCGCGCTGCACACGCTGCAGAAGATCCGGGACGAGGCGCACCGTTTCGCGATCACCTATCACAAGAAACTGCGCGGCCAGCGCACGATCCAGTCCGCGCTCGACGCCATCCCCGGCGTGGGGCCGACCATCCGCACGAGCCTGCTCAAGACGCTGGGCTCGGCGCGCCGCGTGCGGGAGTCGTCGGTGGCCGAGCTGGCCGCCGTGCCGAAGGTCACGCCGAAGATGGCGCAGAAGATCTACGAGCACTTCCACCCGCCTGAGACGGCGGAGGCCGAGCCCGCGGCGCCGGCGGCAGGGGAACCGCCGCAGGCCATCCGCGGTTGACTGCTAGAATGTTGCGCTGTGTTCCGAGGGGGTGAGTCCAAATGAGGAAGCTCCTGACCGTCACGGCCGTGGCCGTGAGTCTCGCGCTGACGAGTGGCGTCGCGCTCGCCAGCTCCTGTCCGAAAATCATCAAGGAGGGCCGCGACGCGGCCGCCACGATGAAGGCCGACGATCCCAAGGTGAAGGCGGCCGTCGCCAAGCTGGACGAGGCCCAGAAGCTGCACGACGGCGGCAAGCACGCCGACTCGATGGCCAAGGCCAACGAGGCCCTCGCCGACCTCGGCGTGAAAAAGCAGTAACGGTTCCGCAACTGTCCGGGGGTATGGGGGGCCCTTCGAGGCCCCCCATTCCAATATTGGGTAGCCCCCCGGCACGCAGCCACGCGCGCCACCCTGCACGCAGCCACGCGCCCGTCGCGACGCCCGGCACACATTGGGCCGCGCGCCGGCCTGCGGTCACGCGCGGCTTTTCGCCGCATCCCTGCTAAAATTCAGTCCGATGTCGTCCGACCGCTATCCGTTCCGTGAGATCGAGGTGAAGTGGCAGCGGATCTGGGACGAGCGCAAACAGTTCCGCGCCGTCGAGGATCCCGGCCGTCCGAAGTTCTACTGCCTCGAGATGTTCCCGTACCCGTCGGGCCGCATCCACATGGGCCACGTCCGCAACTACGCGATCGGTGACGTGCTCGCGCGGTTCAAGCGCATGCGCGGCTTCAACGTGCTCCATCCGATGGGGTGGGACGCCTTCGGCCTGCCCGCCGAGAACGCGGCCATCGAGCACGGCGTCCAGCCGGCCATCTGGACCTACGAGAACATCGATTACATGCGCGCCCAGTTCAAGCAGCTCGGCATCTCCTACGACTGGGAGCGCGAGCTCGCGACCTGCGACCCGTCCTATTACAAGTGGGAGCAGCTCGTCTTCATCAAGATGCTCGAGCGCGGGCTCGCGTACCGGCGTCGCTCGACGGTCAACTGGTGCCCGTCGTGTCAGACCGTGCTCGCCAACGAGCAGGTGGAGAACGGTCGCTGCTGGCGTTGCGACTCCGAGGTCACCCCGCGCGAGATCGACGGCTGGTTCTTCAAGATCACCGCGTACGCCGACGAGCTGCTCGAGTGGTGCGACCGGCTTCCCGGCTGGCCCGAGCGCGTCATCACGATGCAGCGCAACTGGATCGGCCGCAGCGAGGGCGCGGAGTTCGACCTCCCGGTCGCCGGCCGCCCGGACCTCAAGATCCGCGTGTTCACCACGCGCCCCGACACCGCCTTCGGCATGACGTACGCGGTACTCGCCCCCGAGCACCCGTTGGTGGACAGCCTCGTGACCGACGAGGCAGAGCGGCGCGCGGTGGCCGAGTTCCGCGCGGAGGTCGCGCGCGAGTCGGAGATCGAGCGGCTCGCCGCCGATCGCCCCAAGCACGGGCGCCGGCTCCGCGCGAAGGTGGTCAACCCGTTCAACGTCGCCGAGATCCCGCTCTTCATCGCCGATTACGTGCTGATGGGCTACGGCACCGGCGCCATCATGGCCGTGCCGGGGGAGGACCAGCGCGACTGGGACTTCGCCAGGCAACACAGCCTGCCGATCATCGAGACGGTCAAGCGACCGGCGGGGTGGGTGGGCGAGGCGTACGGCGGCGACGGGATCAAGATCAACTCCGGCTTCCTCGACGGGCTCACCGTGGCCGAGGCCAAGCGCAAGGCCATCGACTGGCTCGTCGTGCGCGGGCTGGGCGTGGCCAAGGTCAATTACCGCCTGCGCGACTGGGGCATCAGCCGCCAGAGGTACTGGGGCGCGCCGATTCCGGTGCTCTACTGCGAGAAGGACGGCATGGTGCCGGAGGACGAGAAGAACCTGCCCGTCGTTCTCCCGCAAGACGTGCAGCTCTCCGGCAAGGGGGGCTCGCCGCTCGCGGAGGTCGCCTCGTTCGTCAACGCCACGTGCCCCCGGTGCGGCGGCAAGGCGCGCCGCGAGACGGACACCATGGACACCTTCGTCGAGTCGTCCTGGTACTTCCTGCGCTACTGCTCGCCGAGGTTCGATCGAGGCATGTTCGAGCGCGGCGCTGCCGAATACTGGATGCCGGTCGATCAATACATCGGTGGCATCGAGCACGCCGTGCTGCACCTGCTCTACGCGCGCTTCTACACGAAGGTGCTGCGCGACCTCGGCATGGTGAAGGTGGACGAGCCGTTCACCGCGCTCCTCAGCCAGGGCATGGTCATCAAGGACGGCGCGAAGATGTCGAAGTCGAAGGGTAACGTCGTCGATCCTGACGACCTCATCCGCACCCTGGGCGCCGACACCGCGCGGCTCTTCTCGCTCTTCGCCGCGCCGCCCGAGAAGGACCTCGACTGGAACGACCACGGCGTCGAGGGCGCCTCACGGTTCTTGAACCGCGTGTGGCGCTTCGTGGTGGCCCACGCCGACGCCCTGAAGTCCGCGCCCGCGACGTCGGCGCCGAGCACCGAGCCCGGGAAGACGTTCCGCCGCCAGATCCACGAGACGATCGCGAAGGCGACGCAGGACATCGAGCGCGACTTCCACTTCAACACCGCGATCAGCGCGGTGATGGAGCTCGTGAACGCGCTCTACGCGTTCGAGGCGACGTCCCACGACGGGATGCCGGCCGCCGAGCGGGCCGCCCTGATGCGCGAGGCGGTGGAGACGACGCTCTTGCTCCTCGGCCCGTTCTGCCCGCACGTGACGGAAGAGCTGTGGGCGCAGCTCGGCCACCGTGAGAGCCTCTTCATGCGGCCCTGGCCGGAGGCGGATCCGGTCGCGCTCGTGAAGAAGGAAGTGACGCTGGTGGTGCAGGTGGACGGCAAGGTCCGCAGCCGGCTCCAGGTCGACGTCGGCACGCCCGAGGAGCGGATCCAGCGTCTCGCGCTCGCCGATGACCGCGTGCAGCCGTGGGTGCGCGAGCGCTCCGTGGAGCGGGTGGTCGTCGTCGCCAATCGCCTCGTCAACATCGTGACGCGCGCGTGACGCCTCCCCGCCTCGGCGTGCTGGTGCTGGCCGTCGCGGCCCTGGGTCTCGGCGCGTGCGGCTACTCGTTCCGCGGCACGCTGCCGTCCCACGTCCGCACGGTCGCCGTGCCGATCTTCCTCAACCGCACGCAGGAGCCGGGCGTAGAGTCGATCATCACGCGGGCGGTCGTCCAGGCGTTCGCGACCAACGGCCGGCTCCGTGTCACGCGGCCGGCGGACGCCGACGCGATCCTCGAAGGTGAGATCACGAGCTACGGCGTCCAGGGCATCGCCTTCGACGAGACGCTCAACGTCCAGCAGTATCGGCTCCTGGTGGTCCTCAACCTCCGGATGCGCGACGTGCGGCGCAGTGAGGTCCTCTTCCAGCAGACCGGCGTGACGGAGCAGGCCGACTTCCGCGTGGTCGGCCCGGTCTCGTCGACGATCGCGCGCGAGGAGACGGCGCTGAGCCAGGCGGCGGCCGAGATCGCGCGCTCGATCGTGAGCCTCGCGATCGACCGCTTCTGACCGGCGGCCCGATGGACTACGCCGCCTTCGTCCAGGCCGCCGGCCGCGGCCAGCCGCCGCCGATCGCGCTCCTGCACGGACCCGACCCCCAGCTGCTCGACGACGCGCTGGCCGCCGCCACGCGCGGGCTCTTCCGTGCCGCGGGCGAGGCCGCGCTCGGCCGGGAGGTCTTCGAGGGGGCGGAGGCCTCCGTCGACGATGTCGTGCGCGCCGCGAGCACGCTGCCCTTCATGACCGGGATGCGGCTCGTCATCGTCCGCCGCGGCCAGGCGCTGCCCGTGAAGGGCGCCGACGCGCTCGCGGCGTACGCGCGCGACCCGAACCCGTCGAGCTGTCTCCTGCTGCTCGCCGACGAGTCGCTCGCCGCATCCCGCGATCGCCGCGCCGACCACTGGCTGCTGACGGCCGTGCCCCCCGCGGCCGTGGTGACGCTGCCGACGCGTGAGGGCCGCTCCGCGGAGACCTGGCTGCGGCAGCGTGCGGCCGCCGAGGGACTGACGGTGAGCGACGAGGCCGCGCGACTGCTCGTGCAGTGGGTGGGCGACGACGGCGCCAGCCTGCTCGGCGAGGCGCGCAAGGCGGCGCTGGCCGGCGGCAGCGACAACGCCGCCGTCGGAGTGAAGGAGGTCACCGCCGTCGTGGGCGAGCACCGCCTGAGCGGTGTCTTCGATCTCACGCGCGCCGTGCAGCGCCGCGAGGTCGGCGTCGCGCTCCGGACGCTCGACCGGTTGCTCGCGACCGAGGAGCCGATGCGGCTGCTGGCGCTGCTCACCGCCGACGTGCGCGCGACGCTCACCGTGGCCGACCTCACGGCGCGTGGGCAGCGCGCGGAGGAGATCGCACGCGTCGTGCGCAAGCCGGCGCCCGTCGTCGACGCCATCGCGCGTGGGCCCGCCGCCGCGCCGGCGCCGATCCTGGCGCGTCGGCTCGAGCGGTGCTGGGAGGCTGAGCGGCGTCTGAAGTCGAGCGGCGAGCCGCACGCCGAGCTCACCGCGCTCGTGCTCGACCTCTGCCGGTGAGCGCCCGGGCGCGTCGCGCGCTCGCGGCGTCCGTCGCGCTCGCTGCGCTCGCGGCCGCGGGCGCCGCGGCCGCGGCCCCGGGCCTCGCCGCCGCCCAGGGCGCGTGTCCCGGCTGCGTCGTCGCCGGCGCCGGCAAGGTACCGCTCACCGTGCCCGAGGGCACGCCGCTGGCGGGCTACGGCGGCTTTCACCGTCGCCTCGTCGTGCCCGACGTGCTCGATCGCTATCCGCACGCGTTCTGGTTCAAGCCGGGCCGCGCCGAGCGCGACCCGCTGGCCGCGCGGGCGCTCGTGCTGGAGCGCGATGGCACGCGGGTGGTGTGGGTGACGGTGGACCTCGTCGCGGTGGACCGCGCGTTTACCGAGACGGTCGCCACGCGGCTCGCGCGGGCCGGGGCGCGTCCCGGCGCCTTGATCGTCTCGGCCTCGCACACGCACTCGGGCCCCGGCGCGTTCGTGGAGTCCGCGCTCATGGGCTTCGTCGCGGCGGACCGCGAGGACGCGGCCGTGCGCGAGGCGCTGGTGGCGGCGGTGGTCGAGGCCGTGCGCCGCGCCGACGGCGGCCGCGGGCCCGCGCGCGTCGCCCTCGGCGTCGCCGCCGCGCCCCCGGTCGTGCGCAGCCGGCTCGGCGGACCCCTCGATCCCGAGGTGGCCGTGCTCGCCGTGCGACGCGCGGACGGCGCGCCGGTGGCGCTCGTCTGGAACTTCGCGATCCACGGCACGATGCTCGGCGCGCGGAACCTCCGCCTGTCCGGCGACGTGATGGGCGCCGCCTCGGAGGCGCTGGAGCACGCCGTCCACGCGCCCGCGCTCTTCGTGAACGGCGCCGTGGGCGATGTGAGTCCGGCCCGCCACGGCAGCCGCGCGCTCGGCGAGGTCGCGTCGGCGCTGGCGGACGCCGTGCGCGTCGCGTGGGAGCGCGCGACGCCGGTCGGCGCGGGCCGACTCGTCGCGCGCGTGGTCAGGGTGGACCTGCCGGCGCCACGGCTCTCGCTCCGCAACTGCCTCGGCGGGTGGCTGCCGGCCGCCCTCACCGTGCCGCTCGACGGCGCCCTGCCGAGCGAGACGACGCTGACGGCGGTGGCGCTCGGCGACACGGCGTGGGTGGCGCTGCCCGGCGAGCCTGCCACCGCCCTCGGTCTTCGCATCAAGGCCGAGGCGCGGCGGAGCTTTCGTCACGCCTTCGTCGCGGGCGTGTCGAACGACTACGTCGGCTATCTCGTGACGGCGACGGACTACGGGCGGCCGACGTACGTGACGTGCAGCTCGTTCTACGGCGCGGACACCGGCGACCGCCTCGCCGAGCGCGCGAGCGCGCTGCTGCGCGAGCTGCACGCGGCGGGACGCGGACGATGAGCCCTACGGGTATCGAGGGGTGGCACGGCTTCGCCGGGCCGCCCCGAGCGTCGGGGGGGGTGGGGGGCCATCTCGGGCCCCCCCATGTCCTAGACGACGAGACGGCGCGCCAGCGCGGACTTCTTGCGCGCGGCGGTGTTGGGGTGGACGACGCCCTTGGTGACCGCCTTGTCGAGCGCGCGGATCGCCTCGGCGACGGCGGTGCGGAGCGCGTCGCCGCCGGCCGCGCGAGCGGTCTTGACGGCGGTGCGGACCTGCGAGCGGATGGTGCGGTTGCGCACGCGCCGCTTCTCGCTCGTGCGGATGCGCTTCATGGCCGACTTGGTATTTGCCACTTAGTCCTTCCTTCTTTCGATCATTTCACCGCTCGCCTCGGCCGTCGAGCGGCCTGCGGCTCGCACTGCGCGCCCGACGGTCGGCGAATCGACGGTGGCCGTCCGCGCGGACAGCGTCCCGAATCTTGCCGCAGTTCGGCGGAGATTACAAGGTGACCGAGACGCCCGGCGTCGAGCGGCAGGTCGTCGGCGCGCTCGGCTCCATCGGCTCCGCCACCCTCGCGAGCCGGGTGCTGGGCTTCGTGCGCGACGCGGTCGTCGCCCTCGTGTTCGGCGCCGGCCCCGTCACCGACGCGTTCTTCGTCGCCTACCGCATCCCGAACATCCTGCGGCGGCTGCTGGCCGAGGGCGCGCTCTCGACGGCCGTCATCCCCGTGTTCACCGAGTACGCGGCCGTCCGCTCGCGCGACGAGCTGTGGCGCCTCGTGCGGGCCACCCTCGGCACGGCCCTCGTCGTGCTGGCGGTGACGACGCTCGTCGGCATCGCGCTCGCGCCGTGGCTGCTCCGCGCGATCGCCCCGGGCTTCACGTCGGATCCCGCGCAGGAGGCGCTCGCGGTCCAGCTCACCCGGGTGATGTTCCCGTACCTCGTGCTGGTGGGCCTGTCGGCGCTGGCGATGGGCGCGCTGAACGCCGAGAACCGCTTCTTCGCCTCGGCGCTGGGGCCCGCCGTGTCGAACGTCGGCATGATCGCCGGTGTGCTGCTGCTGGCGCGCCACGTCGACCCGCCGGTCCTGGCGCTGGCGCTCGGCGTGCTCATGGGCGGGGTGGGCCAGCTGCTCGTGCAGGTCCCCGATCTGGCACGCGCCGGGCTGCTGGTCGGCCCGTCGTGGGAGCCGCGGCACCCCGCGCTCGCGCGGATGGCGCGCCTGCTCGCCCCGGCCGTCTTCGGGCTGGCGGCGGTGCAGGTGATGGTCTTCGTCAACACGCTGCTCGCCTCGTTCCTGCCGGCCGGCTCGATCTCCTTCCTCTATTACGCCGACCGGGTGATGGAGTTCCCGCTCGGCATCTTCGGCATCGCGCTGGCCTCGGCGGCGCTGCCCGCGATGTCGCGGCAGGCGGCCGCGGGCGACACGCGCGCGCTGGCGGGCACGCTGAACTTCGCGCTGCGGCTCGCGGTCTACATCTGCCTCCCGGCCACGATCGGCCTCCTCGTGCTCCGCGCGCCCATCACGCGCGTGCTCTTCGAGCGCGGGCGCTTCACCTCCGCCGACACGCTCGCCACCGCGCAGGCGCTGAGCGGCTACGCCGTTGGCCTCGTCGCCTTCGCGGCCGCGCGGATCACCGCCCAGGCCTTCTACGCGGTCCGCCGGCCCGGCGTGGCCGTGCGTCTGGGCGTGCTCGCCGTCGCCGCCAACGTCCTCACCGCGCTCGTGCTGATGGGGCTCGGCGTGGGCCACGCCGGGCTCGCGTACGCGTCGTCGGTCGGCGCCTTCGTCAACCTGCTCGCGCTGCTCTGGGCGGCGCGGCGGCGCTTCGGCCGCCTCGGCGGGCGCGCGCTGCTCGCCTCCACGCTCCGCACGGCCGCCGCGTCGGCGCCGCTCGCCGCGTGGTGCTGGCTGGCGCTCCCGATCCTCGCCATCCGCCGCGGGCTCGCCCTGGACGCGAGTCTGCTGGTCGCCACCATCGCGGTCGGCGCGCTCGTCTTCTGGCTCGGGAGCGCGGCGCTTCGCTCACCCGAGCGCGGCGCCCTCCGCCGGCTGCTGCCCGCTCGCCGCGGGAGCTAGGCGCGCCACCGATGCGAAGCTTTGAGTCTCCGGCTGCCACATCGCGCGGGTGCGCAACGCAGGCGAGGCTCGCGTTTGCGGACCGAATCGCGCCGTGTTACGCCAACTTCGTGTCGGCCATCAAGGTCGCTCTCACGCCGTCGGCGGTCGTGCTCGCGCTCGTGTGCGTCGGGGCCGCGCCGGCGCGGGCCCAGAACGTGGACGTCGCCGTCGAGATGGTGCAGGTGACGCCGACGGCCGTGAAGGTCAACGACATCGTCACGATCATCGCCACGCTGCGCCGCCTCGATCCGCGCCCGGCCAACACGCAGCCGGTCGACGTCCTCGTGCAGCTCTTCGTCGATGACGCCACCACCCCTATCAGCACCCAGACGGTGACGCTGCGTCAGGGCGAGACGGTGACCGTCAGGACCCAGTGGAAGGCGACCGAGGGCAAGCACGAGCTACGGGCGAAGATCGCGGGGCTCAGCGCGAGGCGACGGACGCCGCGGGACGTCCGCCCCTCGAACGACGAGGCGCGCAGCGCGCCGATCGTCGTCACGCCGGGATCGTCGCCCTCGTCGTCGTCCCCGGCACCCTCGCGCGCGTCGGAACCCCGAACGATCACCACGGACGAGCTCAGCATGGTGGGCGCTCGCTGATGGCGCCGCCGAAGAGGCGAGCGCGGCGGAGGCTCGCCCCGCTGAGCCTCGCGCTGCTCGCGCTCGCCCCTGCCAGCGCGCTGGCCGCCGATTTCACGTTCCGCGTCCCGGTGACGCTCACCAACGTCCCAAGCGTCACCTCGATCCGCATCGATTGCGGCGTCTGGACCGGGGTCGCGTCCGCCGCCGGCACCATCATCGGCACCGCCTTCACGATCGTCCCCGTCTCCGACGGCAGCTACTCCGGCGTGGTGACCGTCGAGGTCGACGCCAGCGGCACTCTCACGGCCGATCAGGCGGGGTCGTATTCGTGCTGGCTGACGGCGATGGGGCGCTCGAGCACCGGTGCGGAATATGGAGCGAGCCCCGCCGACATGCAGTCGGTGTACGAATCGGCGACCGGCACGACGCTCACGAGTTTTCGGAGCACCGTCAGCGGCCCGATTCCTCGCTGAGAGCCGCTGCGCGCGGCGTAAATTGCCAGCCGCGCGCGCGTCGTGCTATAGTCCGTCGTGCACTCCAACGGCGTTCCGTCGTTCACCCGCACCCCGGTCATCACGCCCCCGCTCACTGGATAGATGACGACCGCCGTCGGCGTGTCCCGGGGACCCCGCCAGCAGCGGGGCGGAGCCTCCCGGAAGCCGTCGGCGGAGCGCGGTTCGTGGCGGTGATGATGGCGCGCCGCGCCCACGCGTATCCTCAGATCGTGTTCACCGCCGCCGAGCTCGTCGACGGCGAGGTGCTCGCGGCGCCGTCCGGGATCACCGCCGCCGATGCGCTGCGGCTGGCGCGGCGCCGCCGTGTTCGCGTGCTCGCGTGCGGCTCCACCCATCACGTGCTCGCCGAGGACCTCGCGCGCGCCGAGAGCCTGGGGTTGGGGGACTGGCCCGCGCGGGAGCTCGCCCGCCCGCTGCCCATCGTCGCCGCACGCACGCCGGAGCTCGCGGTGCGGCGCCGGCTGAGCGAAGGCGCGCCCGTCGTGATCGTCTCCGGCAAGGGCTCGGTCGCCCGCGCCGCGGCGCCGCGCGCCCTCCCGGTTCGCGCGCGACTCGAAACAGCGCTGCCGCCGGCGCCGCGCGCACTGCTCGCGGAGGTCGCGCGCGTGGCCGCGGGCCAGGGCGCGCGCGCGTTCATCGCCGGCGGCCTCGTGCGCGACGCCTGGCGCGGGGCGATCGGCACCGGCGGGGATCTCGACGTTGTCGTCGAGGGCGACGGGCCGGCGGTGGCGCGGGCCCTGGCCGACGCGCTCGAGGGCACGCTCGTCGAGCACGAGCGCTTCCTGACGGCGTCGGTCCGCGCGCCGGGCCAGGGCCGCATCGATATCGCGACCGCTCGCACCGAGCGCTACGACACGCCGGGAGCGCTGCCGCGCGTGCTGCCGGCGCCGATCGGCCAGGACCTGCAGCGCCGCGACTTCAGCGTCAACGCGATGGCGGTGGAGGTGACCTCCGACGCCTGGGAGCTCCTGGATCCCTTCGCGGGCATCGTCGATCTCCAGCGTCGGCGCCTTCGCATCCTCCACCCGTTGTCGTTCGTCGAGGATCCGACGCGGCTCCTCCGCGCGGCGCGCTACGCGGCGCGGCTCGAGCTGAAGGCCGACGCCTGGACGGCACGCTGCCAGGCCCTGGCGCTGCGTCTGGCGCCGTATCCCGCCCTCTCGGGCCAGCGCGTCGCCACCGACCTCGAGCGGCTGCTCGAGGAGCCGCGCTGCGCTGTGGCCCTCGCGCACCTGGCGCGCGGCGGCGTGCCGCGGCTGCTCGATCCGCGCTGGCGGCTCACGCGCGACACCTCCGCGCGTCTCGCCGCCGTCCCCGCGACGCTCGCCTGGGGCGCCGCGCATCGCCAGGACCGGCCCATGGCGCGACCGGTCATCGTGGCCGCCCTGGCGCTCGCCGGCGACCAGCCGGCCGCGGTGGCGGAAGCGATGGCTGGACGCCTCGGGCTCAGCGGCGAGCCGCTGACCGAGCTGCGCCGCGCGCTGGCCGACGCCCCGGCGCTGGCTCGCCGCGTCGTGACGGCGACGCCGAGCGCGGCCGGCCGTGCGCTGCGGAGCGCGAGCGGCGCCGAGCTGGCCTCATGGCACCTCATGGGTGGCCGTGCGCGCGAGCGCGTCGAGTGGTGGATGGCGCGCGGGCGGGCGGTGGAGCCGGTGCTCGGTGGCGCCGACGTCATCGCGCTCGGCGTGGCGCGCGGGCCGGCCGTGGCCGAGGCGCTGGCGGCGCTGCGCGACGCGCGGCTGGACGGGCTCGTCGTCGACCGGGCGGCGGAAATGGACTATGTTCGGGCATGGCATTCCA
>WNEW01002766.1_pt1 | contig 14838 bp, 14 predicted proteins | sample 5399891 | NCBI WGS metagenome assembly WNEW01 (sample SAMN13153336, study PRJNA577476) | soil metagenome | isolation source: 40 cm grassland meadow soil pre-rain plot 5 | place: USA:California | collected 2015-09-08 | reverse complement strand
CAGAAGGCGTCCGCCCAGAACGGCGTGGGGCGCTTGAAGACGACCTTGACGGCGTGACTGTCGAGGCGGTCGACGCGCTCGATCTCGCGGTAGGAGGCGAGCGTCCACGCGGAGGTCGCCGGGTCGGCGGCGTACTCCCAGTTGAACACGACGTCGTCGGCGGTGAAGGGCTTGCCGTCGTGCCAGACGACGCCCTTCTTGAGGTTCCAGATCACCCACGTGCCGTCGCGCGCCACGCCGCCGTTCTCGATGCTCGGCAGCTGCGCGGCGAGGATCGGGACCACGTTGCCGTCGGGATCGAAGCCGGCCAGCGGCTCGTAGAAGATGCGCGAGGCATCCTGATCCTTGGTGCCGGTGGCGAAGTGCGGGTTCAGCAGGGTCGGCGCCTGCCACCAGAGCACCTTGAGCGGGCCGCCGCCGCCGCGCCGCGTGGGCGTGAAGGCGGCCGCGCGCGTCTGGGCCTGCGCCGGCGCGGGCGGCAGCAGCCGCGCGGCGAGCGGCCCCGCGACGCCGACCCCGGCCAGGAGACGCAGGAAGCGGCGCCGCGAGAGGCGGCCGCGTCGCACGCGATCGACGAGCGAGCGGATCTCCGCGTCGTTCACGTGGCGGCGAGCATGCGCACGGCGACGTCGATCGCCTCGATCATGCTCTCGGGGTTCGCGATGCCTTTCCATGCGCGGTCGAACGCGGTGCCGTGATCGACCGAGACGCGCAGGAAGGGCAGGCCGACGGTGACGTTGACGCCCGAGAGTCCCGTCCACTTCTTGCTCGCGTCGTCGTACGTGAAGCCGACGGTTTTCACGGGAATGTGGCCCTGGTCGTGATACATCGCGACGACGATATCAAATTCGCCGCCGCGCGCACGGGAGAACAGGGTATCGGCGGGCAGCGGACCGATGACGGTCATGCCCTCGGCGCGTGCGGCCTCGATCGCGGGCACGATGGCCGTCTTCTCCTCGTCGCCGAACAGCCCGTCCTCGCCCGCGTGCGGGTTCAGCCCGGCCACCGCGATGCGGGCCGGGGACCGATCCAATCCCTGCATCGTGCGCTGGGCGAGCCGGATCGTCTTCAGCACGCGCTCGCGCGTGACGAGGTCCGGCACGCGGCGCAGCGCCACGTGCGTGGTCACGTGGATGACGCGCAGCTCTCTGCCCATCAGCAGCATCGCGAAGTCGGCGGTGTTCGACAGCCGCGCGAGGATCTCCGTGTGGCCGGTGTGCGGCATGCCGGCCGCGGCCAGCGCTTCCTTGTTGATGGGCGCGGTGACGATCGCGTGGATCTCGCGCGCCTGCGCGAGCGCCACCGCGCGCTCGACGTAGTCGTACGCCGCGCGGCCGGCGGCGGCGCTCACCACCCCGCGCGGCAGCGTCGCCATGTCGACGTTCGCGAGGTCCAGCACCTCGAGCGTGCCGTCGGCCCAGCGGCAGTCGGCGACGCGCTTGACGGCGTGCAGGGTCAACGGCGAGGCCACCAGCGCCCGCGCCGCGCTCATGGCCGACGCCGCGCCGATCACGACGGGACGGCTGTCGCGGCGCACGGCGGGATCGGCGGCGGCGCGCGCGATGATCTCCGGCCCGACGCCGGCGGGATCGCCCATCGTCACGCCGAGGATCGGCTGCTTCATGCCACGGCCTCGCGCACGAGGTTCACGAACAGGTCGGGCTCGCCGAAGCCGCCGGCTTTCGTCACGACCGTCAGCGGCTCGCGCCCCGGGACGCGCAGGCGCCCGAGCGCCAGCCCCGGCCGCGGCGCGCCCTCGAGATCGAGTCGCTCGGCGCCGAGGGCGTGATAGAGGGCGACCAGCGTCTCGCCGCCGGTGACGAGCACCACGTCGAAGCGCTCGGCGTGAAGGCGCGCGCGCGCCTGCGCGGCGAGGTTAGCGACCGCGCCCGCGCGGTCGGCCTGCGGCGCGTCCGGCGTGGCGAGTACCGTCAGGCCCGCCTCGCGCGCGGCCTCCACCTGACGCCGCGTGGCCGGCTGCCGGCTGCCGGCGACGATGAGCCAGCGCTCGCCCGCGAGCGGCTCCACGCGCGTCGCCGCCAGCCCCAGGCGGCGCGCGAGCGCCAGCGCCAGCCCGGCCGCGCCGACCAGCAGCGGCGGCGTGTCGAGCTCCAGCACCGCCTCGATGAGCGCGTCGAGGTCGGCGTCGGTCTCGGCGTCGGCGACGATGACCATGCCCGCGAGCCGCACGAGCCGCGCGGTCAGCGCCGGTCCGCCCTCGCGCACGCGACCGAGCGGAATCCAGGCGAGCGGGCGATCGATCTGCGGCCGCAGGAGATCCACGACGTTCGACGAGCCCGACGCGCGCGGGAACGTCGGGTCTTCGGCGATCGCGGTCTCGGCGACGGGCACGGCGCCCACCGTGAGCACGCGCTCGACGACCACGCGATGCTCGGCGGGCAGGGCGGGGCACACCAGCGCGCCGGCGGCCGGGGTCGCGCGCAGCAGCGCATCGACCTCCGCCCCGATGGGGCCGCGCAGCGTCGAGTCGATCTTCTTGAAGAAGCGGGTGCGCGCCACGCTGCGCGCGACGCCGGCCACGCGGCGCGCGGCATCCGCGGGGTCGAGCGCGCGGCTTTCCGTGTCCACCACGCTGACGGGGGCGCGCAGCGGGGGGTCGGGCCACACGGTCACCGGCACCGGGCCGCGCGCCGCGAAGAGCGCGCCCGTGTCGCACGCGCCGGTGAGGTCGTCGGCGACGATCGTGAGCGGCAGCTGTGCGGCGGGGCTCATCGGGGGCTCTCACTATAGAGGTATACTTGCGAGGATTTCAATGCCACGGAAGACCCCGCTCGTCTTCGCGCTCGTCCTCGTGTTGGCCGCCGTCGGCGTGGCGCTGTACGCCGCCGCCACCGCGCCGACGCCCGAGCCGGCCGTGCCGGCGGTCGTCCGCCCCAGCGTCGAGACCGCGCCCGGGGCGGCGCCCGGTCGGTCGCCGGCGGGCGGGCCGAGCCTCGACGCCGCGCTCAAGCAGCTCGACCTCATCAAGCCCTCGCGGCCGAAGCTCGCCGAGGACTTCACGCTGCCGATGCCGGACGGCGGCAGCTTCACGCTGTCCGGCCAGCGGGGCAAGGCCGTGCTCGTGAACTTCTGGGCCACCTGGTGCCCGCCGTGCCTGGAAGAGATGCCGGCGATGGAGCGCCTCTGGCGGCGCCACAAGGACGCGGGCTTCGTGCTGGTCGCGATCTCGCTCGACAGCGACCCCAGGAAGGTGTCCCCCTTCGTGAGCGCGCACAAGTTCAGCTTTCCGATCGCGCTCGATCCGAAGATGGTCGTCGCCGAGACGTACGGCGTGCGGGCGCTGCCGTCGAGCTTCGTGATCGATCGCGAGGGAACGATGACGGGCGTCGCGCTCGGCCCGCGCTCGTGGGACAACGCGGCGGCGCACGGGCTCGTGCAGGCGATGCTGCGCTGATGGGCTCCTCGCTCGGCGTGGCCGTCGCCTTCAGCGCGGGACTCTTCTCGTTCCTGTCGCCCTGCGTGCTGCCGCTGTTTCCCTCCTACATCTCCTTCATCACCGGCATGTCGGTCGGCGATCTGACCGGCGATCTCGGCGCCGACGCGCGCCGCCGCGTGCTGCTGCACGCCGTCGCCTTCGTGCTCGGCTTCTCGCTGGTGTTCGTCGCCCTCGGCGCGTCGCTCAGCGCGGCCAGCCAGGCGCTGTTCCGGTATCGCGACGCGATCCGCATGGTCGGCGGCGCGCTGATCATCGTGTTCGGACTCTACATCGCCGGCGTGCTGCGCATCGGCATCTTCGGCCGCACGGCGGCCGTGCAGATTCGCGAGAAGCCGGCGGGCTACCTCGGGTCGTTCATCGTGGGCGTGACGTTCGCGGTGGGCTGGACGCCGTGTGTCGGCCCCATCCTGGGCGCGATCCTGTCGCTCGCCGGCACCGCCGAGACGGTCGCGCGCGGCGTGGGGCTGCTCGTCGCGTACTCGGCGGGGCTCGGGGTGCCCTTCCTGCTCTCGGCGCTCGCGCTCGGCCCGTTTCTGAAGTTCTTCAAGCATTACCGGCCCTTCATTCCCACCGTGGAGCGCGCAGCCGGCGTGCTGCTGGTGATCGTGGGCGTCCTGGTCTTCACCAACTATTATCTCGTCCTCAACTCCTGGGCGAACTCGATCACCCCGGAGTGGCTGCTGAAGCGCCTCTAGCCTCGCGTGGCCGTCCACGTCCGCGTTCCCGCGACGTCCGCCAATCTCGGTCCCGGCTTCGACGCCCTCGGCCTGGCCCTGGCGCTCTACAACGAGGTGGAGGCGCGCGAGGCCGACGGCGTCACGGTCGCGGTGCAGGGCGAGGGCGCGGGGCAGCTGCCGACCGGCGCCGACAACATCGTCGCGCAGGGTGTGCGGCTGGCCTATGAGGCCGCGAAGCGGCCGTTCAAAGGCGTCGCCCTGCGGTGCGTGAACCGCGTGCCGACCGCGCGCGGCCTCGGCTCGAGCGCGGCGGCGTGGGTCGGCGGTCTCGTCGCGGGCGACGCGCTCGTCGGCGGTGTGCTGATGCGCGATGAGCTGCTCGCGCTGGCCGCGCGCGCCGAAGGCCATCCCGACAACGTGTGCGCCGCGCTGCTCGGCGGCCTCACCATCTCGTGCGTCGACGGCGACGGGCGCATCGCCGCGGTCCCGATGCCGGTGCCCGACGGCCTGGCGTGGGTCGTCCTCGTGCCCGCGACGACCGGCTCCACCGCCGAGGCGCGCGCGGTGCTGCCGACCTCCGTGCCGCTCGGCGACGCGGTGTTCAACGTGCAGCGCGTCGCGCTGCTGCTCGCGGGCCTGCAGGCGCGCCGGCCCGACGTGCTCGCGGCGGCGCTCGACGACCGGCTGCACCAGCCCTATCGGCGCGCGGTGTTCCCGTGGATGGACGCGGTCATCGCGGCGGCGCGTCGCGCGGGCGCGCTCGGCTGCGTCCTGAGCGGCGCGGGCCCGTCGCTGCTGGCGGTGGTCCCCGGCGACGGCGCGGTGGTCGCGCGCGCGATGGAGACCGCGCTGCGCGCGGCGGGTCTCGAGGGCCGCGCGCAGGCGCACGAGGTGGACACGGCCGGCGCGACGGTGAGCGGAGCCACGCGTGCCTGACATCACCGGCGTCCTCACCGATCGCGATCTGCGCGACGCCGTCCGCGCGGGCTGGATCGTGCCGGCCGCGCCGCTGGCCGACGAGCAGTTCCAGCCCGCGAGCCTCGACCTGCGCCTGGGCCCCGTCGCCTATCAGCTGCGCGCGAGCTTTCTGCCGTACCGCGACAGCGTGGGCGAGCGGCTCGAGGGCGTGGCCAACAACGATCTCGTCATCGATCGCGTGCCGCTCGAGAGCGGCGCCACGCTGCAGCGCGGCTCGGTCTACCTCGTGCCGCTGCTGGAGTCGTTGGCGCTGCCCGCCGACGTGCGCGGACGCTCGAACCCCAAGTCCACCACCGGGCGGCTGGACGTCTTCACGCGCGTGATCACCGACGGGACGCCGCGCTTCGACGAGATCAAATCCGGCTATCGCGGGCCGCTCTACCTCGAGGTGTCGCCCCAGTCGTTCCCCGTGCGCGTGTACGCTGGCCTCTCGCTCAACCAGCTGCGGCTGCTGGAGGGTCCGACCTCGATGTCCGACGCCGGGCTCGCGACCCTCTACCGCCAGACGCCGCTGCTCTACGACGACGACGACCGGCCCCTGACGATCGAGCGCGTCGTCTTCAACGATGGCCTCTGCATGGGGATCGATCTCTCGGGTCGGACGACGGGCGGCGTCATCGGCTACCGCGCCCATCCCAATCCGCCCGCGGTCGACCTGGCGCGCGTCGCCCACTACGACCCCAGCGAGTTCTGGGAGCCGATCAAGGCGCCGGTGCGCGACGGCTACATCCTGGAGGCCAACCGTTTCTACATCCTCGTGTCCAAGGAGCGGATCCGCGTGCCGCCCGAGTTCGCCGCGGAGATGGTCGTCTACGACGCCGGCGCGGGGGAGATCCGCACGCATTACGCGGGGTTCTTCGATCCGGGCTTCGGCTTCGGCGACGGGAGCGTGCTCGGCACGAAGGTGGTTATGGAGGTACGGGCGCGGGAGGTGCCGTTCATGGTGTACGACGGGCAAACGTCCTTCAAGGTGTGGTTCGAGCGGCTCCGCGGGCGGCCCGAGCGGGTCTACGGCGTGGGCCTGGGGTCCTCGTACCAGCACCAGACGCTCAGCCTGAGCAAGCACTTCCGGCGCTGACCCCCGTTGCGTTTGTCGCTTCTTGCGGGGGTAGGGCGCTCGGTTAGAATACAGGTGTGGCGGGGTGACGACCTACGCGCGGAACGGTTGAGCCCATGGAGGGGCCACATGGCAGAGCAGAAGAGATCGCGAAGAAGGGCAAGAAGATCAAGGAGGACATCGACAAGCTCCTTGACGAGATCGACGACATCCTCGAGGAAAACGCCGAGGAGTTCGTGAAGAGCTACGTGCAGCGGGGCGGCGAGTAAGCGGTGCCGATCTACGAGTATCGGTGTCGCGGCTGCGGGCACGATTTCGAGAAGTACGTCCACGGCCCCTCGACGAAGGTCGCCTGTCCGTCGTGCCAGAGCGGTGACATCACGCGCAAGCTCTCCGTCTTCGGTCTCAAGAGCGACGGCGGCGTCATGACCGCGCCCATGACCGGTGGCGGCGGATGCTGCGGTGGTGGCGGCTGCGGCTGCCACTAGCATCCGCGTGACCGCCCGCCAGCTTGACGAAGGGCCCGCCGGGGCCCTTCGGTCTTAAATGGACCTCCGGCGGCTCGAGGTCTTCGCCAAGGTCGCCGAGCTCGGCAGCTTCTCGCGCGCCGCCGAGGCGCTCTACCTCACCCAGCCCACCGTGTCCGAGCACGTGCGCGCGCTCGAGGACGAGCTGGGCGTGCAGCTGCTCGACCGGCTCGGGCGCGGCGCGACGCCCACGCGCGCGGGCCAGCTCCTGCTCGGCTACGCACGCCGCATGCTCGCACTCGCGCGCGAGGCGCAGCAGGCGCTCGACCAGTTCCAGGGGCGGATGAGCGGCGAGCTGGTGATCGGCGGCAGCACGATCCCCGGCGAGTACGTGCTGCCCGCGCTGATCGGCGGGTTCAAGGCGAAGTATCCGGACATCTCGGTCTCGCTGCTCATCGGCGACTCGCGACAGGTGAGCGAGTGGATGGAGCAGGGGCGCGTGGAAGTCGCCGTCGTCGGCGCGCGCCCGGCCTCGCGCGCGCTGCAGTCGCGCGAGCTGATGCCCGACGAGCTCGTGATCGTGGTGCCGTCGGGCCATCCGTGGGCGACGCGCAAGACCGTGACCCTCGACGAGCTACGACGCGAGCCGATGGTCGTGCGCGAGCGCGGCTCGGGCTCGCGCCAGGCGATCGAGCACGTGCTGGAGGAGGCGAGCCTCTCGCTGGCGGCCTTCCGCATCGTGGGCGAGATGGGGTCCACGCAGGCGATCAAGCAGGCCGTGCGCGCGGGCGTCGGCATCGCGCTGATCTCGCGCCGCGCCGTGGAGGACGAGTGCCGCGCCGGGCTCGTCGCCTGCGTGAAGGTGAAGGACCTGAAGGTCGCGCGGAGCTTTCACCTGCTCACGCACCGCGACCGCTCCCGCTCGCCGCTGGCCCAGGCGTTCGTCGAGTTCCTGGAATCCCAGCCGATCGAGCGACCCTCCCAAGCCGTATGAGCGGCGAGGCGCGCTCGGGCAAGGAGATCCGGCTCACGTCCTACGCCTCCTGCGCCGGCTGAGCGTCGAAGATGGCTCCTGGAGACCTCCAGGAGGTGTTGAGCGTCTTGCGCCGGCCGGCGCTCTCGGCGGAGACCGCCCGCAATCTGATCGTGGGGCTCGGCGCCGCCGACGACGCGGCGGTCTACCGGATCAGCGACGACCTGGCGCTTGTCGAGACCGTCGACTTCTTCCCGCCGGTCGTGGACGACGCGTGGACGTGGGGCGCGGTGGCCGCCGCCAACGCGATGTCCGATGTCTATGCGATGGGCGGCGAGGTGATGTTCGCGCTCGCGATCGCCGGCTTCCCGCGCGAGATGGACAAGACGATCGTCGCGGAGGTCTTTCGCGGCGGCGCCGAGAAAGTCGCCGAGGCCGGCGGCGTCATCGCGGGCGGCCACACCGTCGTCGACAACGAGCCCAAGTACGGTCTCTGCGTCACCGGCCGCGTGCATCCCGACCGCGTGCTGATCAAGGGCGGCCTGCGCGCCGGCGACCGGCTGTTCCTGTCCAAGCCGCTCGGCACGGGTGTGATCACCACGGCCGCGAAGGACGCCGCCGCGCCCGACAAGGCCGTGGCCGCCGCGATCGAGAGCATGCTACGGCTCAACCGCGTCGCCGCGCGCGTCGCGCGCGACGCCGGCGCGGCGGGCGCCACGGACATCACGGGCTTCGGCTTCCTGGGCCATGCGGGCGAGATGGTCGTCGCCTCGGGGGCGGGGATTGCGGTGGACACGCCGCGGCTGCCGTTCCTGCCGCACGCGCGCGCGCTGGCGGAGGCCGGACACTTCAGCGGCGGGATGAAGCGCAATCGCCGCTACCTCGAGGGGCTGTTCGGCGCGCGCCTCGAGATCGCGGCCGATGTTCCCGCGGTGATCGTGTCGCTGCTCATGGAGGCCGAGACGTCCGGCGGCCTGCTCTTCTCGGTGCGGCCCGAGCAGGCGAGCGGCGTGCGCGACGCGTTTCGCGCGGCGGGCGACGAGGGCTGGGAGATCGGAGAAGTGCTGGCGGCGCCGGTGCTGCGACTGCGAAGCTAGTGGGCTTGTCTCGGGTCGCGAGCTGACTTGACGAAGGCGATGAGGCGGTTTTTCAGTTCGACGGGCATCGGGGCATCGGGGAGGCGGCGGGTCGCGGCGATTGTCCCGCGGTACGTATTGATGAACGCGACACACGGTTGACAGCCGTCGATGTGCCACTCGAGAAGATCGCGGAGATGATTCGGAAGCGAACCGTCGAAGTAATCGCCCAGCAGCTCGGCTATCTGCCGGCACTCCATCTCGGAGGGACCACCGGAACCACACTCACCCATCGCCCACCATTATAGATAGATGTCCCGCGCCCCGCCTGGGATTCGCCCTGGTGACGCGCAGCGGCACGCAGAGTCCTGAGGGTCGGGCGGGCCGCTCGCGGTATGCTGGCCGTGTGCCCCGGGTGGCGGCTCTCACGCCTTTCGCCTTTCCCTCAGTGCGGGGCAACGCCATCACGACCGAGCGTATCGTCGCGGGCCTGCGCGAGCGCGGCGAGGACGTGGCGGTGTGGGATCTCTCGTCGGTCGCCGAGGCCGACGTGGCCGCCGACGTCGAAGCCTGGCGCCCGGCCCTCGTCCACGCCTTCCACGCGTACCGTTCGGGTCCGCTGGCGCTGCGGCTGGCCCGGCGACTCGAGGTGCCGCTCGTCGTGACGCTGACCGGCACCGACGCCAACCACGAGCTGCTGGATCCGGAGCACGCCCCCACGGTCCGCCGCGTGCTGGAGGGCGCGGCGATCGTGACGGCCTTCGACGCCTCCATCGGCGAGCGGGTCGGTGCCGTGCTGCCCGACGTGCGCGCCCGGTTGGTCATCGTTCCCCAGGCCGCGCGCTTCGCCGCCGCCGAGCCGTTCGACCTCGACGCCCGTTGGCCGTTGCCGGCCGACCGGGTCCTCTTCGTGCTGCCGGCCGGCATTCGTCCGGTCAAAGCGCCGCGGCGGCCGCTGGCGCCCTTCGATCGGGTCGTGGCCGCCGAGCCGCGCGTTCGGCTGCTCTACGTCGGGCCCGTGCTCGATGCGACGGAGGGCGAGGCGCTCGCGAAGGCGCTCGTCGGCCGGCCGTGGGCCCGCCACCTCGGCGCGATCGCCCACGCGGCGATGCCGGGGCTGCTCGCGCGCGCCGACGTCGTGCTGAACTCCTCGGTCTCCGAGGGCGGTATGGCCAACTCGGTGCTGGAGGCCCTCGCGCTGGGGCGCGCCGTGCTCGCCGCGGACATTCCGGGCAACCGCGCCCTCGTCGAGCCGGAGGTCACCGGCCTCCTGTTCCACAACGCCGCCGAGCTCCAGGCGGCCGCGCTGCGCCTTGCTCGCGATGCGACGCTTCGCGCCCGGCTCGGTGCCGCCGGGCGCGCGCGCGTGGCCGAGCGGTACCCGCCCTCGCGCGAGATCGAGGGATACCTGGCCGTGTACCGCCGATTGATTCCAGTCCGCGCTTGAGACCGGCGCCAACCTCGGGCATGCTCGCGGGCAAGGGGGCCGCTACCGTCGATCCTTCTCGCCGTCCGATGCCGCGGATCCGGGCAAATCTGAGCACGCCCGCTCCCTGGATGGGCAGCCCTCCGCGCCTCGCCGCAGAGCCGGGCCATCCCGTGAACGCTGTGACGCTGGGTTTGTGGGCCGCATCTCAAGTGTGAGGTTTGGCGTGTCGCTTGCACCTTATAATGAACCCGGGGACGTAGCGCCGGGCGACGTCATTCAGAGAGGAGATGCGATGACCGACGACGGCCGGGTCCGAGAGTTCGTCACGGCGTTCGAAGGACTGCGCGCGGAGGTCGAGAAGGTCATCGTCGGCCACCGCGAGATCATCAACCACGTCCTCATCGGCTTGTTCGCGGGCGGCCACGTGCTGCTCGAGGGCGTGCCCGGCCTCGGCAAGACTCTCCTCGTCAAGACGCTCTCGGAGAGCCTCGAGCTGTCGTTCTCGCGGATCCAGTTCACGCCCGATCTGATGCCCGCCGACATCATCGGCACGAACATCATCGTCGAGGACGCCGGGGGGCGGAAGCACTTCCAGTTCCAGCAGGGCCCCCTTTTCGCGCACGTCGTGCTCGCCGACGAGATCAACCGCGCGACGCCCAAGACGCAGTCGGCGCTGCTCGAAGGCATGCAGGAGGCGTCGGTCACCGTCGGCGGCGTCTCGCGTCCGCTGCCGGCGCCGTTCTTCGTGCTGGCGACCCAGAACCCGATCGAGATGGAAGGCACGTATCCGCTGCCGGAGGCGCAGCTCGATCGCTTCCTGCTGAAGCTGCGCGTGCGGTATCCGGCCATCGAGGAGCTCAACGCGATCATCGACCGCACGACGCAGTCGCGACCGATCGCCGTCGAGCGCGTGATGAGCGGCGCCAAGGTGCTCACCTATCGCGAGCTGATCCGTGAGGTGCCGGTGGCCGCGCACGTGCGCGACTTCGCCTCGGGCATCGTCATGGCCACGCACCCGCAGTGGGCGGACGCGCCCGACGTCACGCGGCGCTTCGTGCGCTACGGCGCCAGCCCGCGCGGCGCGCAGGCGCTCATTCTCGGCGCCAAGGTGCGCGCGCTCGCCGAGGGCCGCTACAACGTGAGCGCCGACGATCTCAAGGCCCTGGCCGCGCCGGCGCTGCGCCATCGCGTGATCCTCAACTTCGAGGGTGAGGCCGAGGGCATCGATACCGACACGCTCATCAGCCAGATCGTGGACACCGTCGAGTCGAGCACGAGCCAGGCGCGGGAGCCGTTCGTCCGATGACGCCGGACCCGGCGCTCGACCGGCTCGTCCGGCGTGTCAGCGCGCAGGTGCGGTGGCGCCGCGTCGAGCACTACGCCCTGCGCGGGTTCTTCTGGGCCTCGCTGCCGGCGGTGGCGCTGCTCGCGATCAAGGGCGGGGTCGGATCGCTGGCGCTTCCGATCGCGGCCGCGCTGCTCGTCCTGGGTGCGCTGCTCGGCGCCGCCTGGGGCGCGCTCAAGCGCACGACCCGCGCCGACGCCGCCCGTCTCGCCGACCGTGCGTTCGGCCTGGAAGACCGTGTGGCCACCGCGCTCGAGTGGGCCGAGCGTCCCGATCGCACGCCGCTCGTCGACTCGCTGGTCGCCGACGCAACCGCGCGCGTCGAGGCGCTGCAGCCGCGCCAGATCGTACACCGCATCCTGCCGCGCGAGACGCGCTTCCTGCCGGTGCCGGTCGTGATCGCGCTCGTGCTCACGCTGGCGCCCGCGCTGCCGCTGCCGTCGCCGCGGCTGCCGGACTTCACGCCGGGCTCGCAGGAAGAGGACAAGGAGCAGCGCACGGGCTCGGGAATGCTCGAGGAGCGCTCCAAGCCCGAGTCGCGCGAGCGCCTGCGGCCGCCGGCCTTCGAGGAGCACGAGTTCCAGGCGCGGAGCGGCGCCTCGACGGCGAGCACGGCCGGGGACCTCTCGGCGGTGTTCAAGGACACCGCGCTGTCGGCGCAGCGGCCCGACTTCAACTCGTTCCTCAAAAAGGGCGACGAGCGGCTCAAGCTGCTCGAGCAGGTGGACCGCCTGCCGGACCTCGCGTCGGACTTCACGACGAGCCAGTACAAGATGGTCTTCCGCAAGTCGAAGGCGCTCACGGGCGGTCTGCGCCCCGACCAGATCTCGCCGCAGAAGCTCAAGGAGTTGCTGGAAGAGATGGAGCGCCTCGGCCGCAAGGGCGGCAACTGGAGCGGCGACGTCGGCGAGGGCATGGAGGCGCTCGAGGGCGGCCAGACCGACCGCGCGATGGAGGCCATGCAGAAGGCGCTCGACAAGATGCGCGCGCAGGAAGAGGCGCAGCGCGCGGGCAAGGGCCTGCGCGGCGGGCGCGACAACGAGCGCGGCGCCGGCAGCCGCGATCGCCGTGGCGGCGGCGGTGAGGGCGGCGGCGAGGGCGAGGACTTCGGCGAGGGCGAGGGGCTGCTGCCGGGCAAAGGCAAGAGCGCCTCGCCGAAGGGCGAGGCCAGCCGGCGTCTGTCGGCCACGCCGTACGACGTCGGCGTCGAAGGCGAGTCGCGCCGCGGACGCAAGGAAGGGTACGACACGAACATGACCGGTCGTGGCGGGCCCATGGCGTCACGCCTGAACTATCTGGGCGTCATCGGCCAGTATCGCAAGCTCATGGAGGATGCGATCACGCGCGAGGCGGTGCCGCGCGATTACCACTCCCAGATCAAGGACTACTTCCAGGCCCTGGATGAAAGATAGGATCGCGGCCGGCGGCGACTCGCGGCAGGCCTTCTTCTCGCCCGAGTTCCTCGCGCAGCTCGAGCGGCTCTCGTTGCTCTCGCGCCGTGCCTTCCGCGGCAGCGTGAGGGGCGAGCGCCGCAGCCCGCGCCGCGGCCACTCCGTGGAATTCGCCGACTATCGCGCCTACGGGGTGGGCGACGACCTTCGCTACGTCGACTGGAACATCTACGGCCGGCTCGATCGCCTGCACGTCAAGCTCTTCGTCGACGAGGAAGACCTCTGCCTGCACCTGCTCGTGGACGCCTCCGCGTCGATGGAGTTCGGGACGCCGTCCAAGCTGGAGTACGCGAGCCGCGTGGCGGCCGCCCTCGGCTTCGTCGGACTGGTGAGCCACGAGCGCGTCGGCGTCGGCATCCTGCGCAACCGCGCGACGGAGGGCTGGCCGCCCGCGCGCGGACGGAACCAGGTCGTCGCGCTGCTCGACTTCTTCGCCGACGTGACGCCGGGCGGGCCGACGCGGCTCAACGAGGCGCTCGGCCAGTACGCGGTGCGCGGGCGCGAGCCGGGTCTGGCCGTGGTCGTGTCCGACCTCCTCGACCCGCTGGGGTTCGAGACGGGCGTGCGGGCGCTGCTCGAGCGGCGCTTCGACGTGCACATCGTCCACGTGCTCGATCCCGGCGAGCTCAACCCCGATCTCGTCGGCGACCTGCGGCTCTACGACGCGGAAAGCAGCGAGATGCGCGACGTCACCGTGGACGGCGAGGCCCTGCGCGGCTACCGTGACCGGCTCGCGCGCTTTCTCGAGCACGTCGAGACGTTCTGCCGCAGCCACGAGGTCGGCTACCACCGCGTGAGCACCGAGACGCCGGTCGAGGAGTTCGTGGTCGCGCAGCTGCGCGGGCGGGTCGTGGCGTGAGCTTCCTCTCACCCCTGGCCTTCGCCGTCCTCGGCGTCGCGGCGCCGCTCGTCCTCCTCTACTTCCTCAAGGTGCGCCGGCGCGAGCATCGCGTGTCGAGCCTCATGTTCTGGGGCGTCGAGCTGCGCGACCGCGAGGCCTCCGCCTTCTTCCAGCGCCTGCAGCGCGATCCCCTGCTGATACTGCAATTGCTGGCCCTCGTCGCGCTGGCGGTGGCGCTGGCGCGGCCGGTGGTGACCGTCACCGGCGAGGGCGCGCGCAAGGTCGTCGTCGTCCTCGACACGTCCGCGTCGATGAAGGCGCGTGACGTGTCGCCGTCCCGCTTCGAGGCGGCGCGCGCCGAGGCCGCCTCGCTCGTGCGCCGTCTCGGCGAGGGCGCCGAGATCATGGTGATCGAGTCGGGCGTGCAGCCCCACGTCACCGCCGCGCTCGGACGCGATCGCGACCGCGCGCTCTCGGCGATCCGCGCGGCGCGCCCGCGCGACCTGCCGCAGCGGCTGCCGGAGGCGCTGCGCACGGCGCGCGCCCTGGTCGGTACCGACCCGCGCGCCGAGATCCACGTCTTCACCGACGGGGCCTTCACGCTCGGGCAGGCGCCGGAGACGTCGGACCCGCGTATCCGCTGGGCGAGCGTCGGCCGTCGCGGCTACAACGTCGGCATCGTGAGCCTGGCCATCCGCAAGATGTACTACGGCTCGTTCGGCTACCAGGCCTTCGTCTCGGTGGTGAACCACTCGCCGGACGCGCAGACGTTCGACTTCGTGCTGGCTCTCGATGGGCAGACGATCGCCGAGAAGGCGCTCACGCTCGAGCCCAACGTCCGCCGCGCGATCGTGCTGCCGTTCACCCACCAGGGCGGCGGCACCGTGACCGCGAAGATCAACGTGAGCGACGACCTCGCCACCGACAACGTCGCCTACGCGGTGATCCCGCCGCCCAAGAAGATCGCGGTCACGCTGGTGAGCCCGGGCAATCTCTTCCTCGAGAAGGTGCTGCGCACCGATCCCACCGTGGCCCTCGAGGTGAAGACGCCCGAGCAGTACCAGGGCGGCATGGGCGAGGCCGACGT
>WNEW01000850.1_pt1 | contig 14847 bp, 14 predicted proteins | sample 5399891 | NCBI WGS metagenome assembly WNEW01 (sample SAMN13153336, study PRJNA577476) | soil metagenome | isolation source: 40 cm grassland meadow soil pre-rain plot 5 | place: USA:California | collected 2015-09-08 | reverse complement strand
GCCGCTGGAAGTCTCCGAGTCGCGGCCGACGATCCCGGTGCATCAGCTGCTACTTGCCGCCTGTCGCGAGCAGAGCATCCCGGTGATCTACACGAAGTTCGTGGCAGGACCTGAGCGGACGCTGGTCTGGGAATGGTCACCGGTCCTCGCTCCGCCGGTGTGCTGCTGCTGGAAGGGAGTGCTGCGCTACTACGACGACGTCGGCAAAGAGCTGGACTGCTCGGACATCATCGACGAGATCTATCCCGAGCCGGGAGATCCTATCGTCGACAAGTTCGGCTACGGCGCCTTCCACAACACCAATCTCGACGATCTGCTTAAGGCTCGCCATGTCGAGTCGGTGCTGGTGACGGGCACGGTCACCCAGATCTGCGTCGAGGAGACCGCACGAGAAAGCTTCAAGCGCGGCTACCGGACCACCATCGTCTCCGATGCCGTGTCCTCGTACATGCCGGACCTGCACGCCGCGGTCCTCAAGAATTTTGCACTGAAGTTCGGTTGGGTGTCCACCGCCGGCGAGATCATCGGCGCGCTCGAGGAGCGGGCCGCCGTTTCAAAACGATGATCTGGAGCGCATCGGCCGCCGGCCGATGCGCTCCGTGATCGCTAAGGACGAATGCCCATCCAGTCCCCCGCCTTCGCGAAGGCCGACGCTGCCCGATAGATCGAGACCTCGTCGAAGTGCTTCGCGGTGAGCATCATCCCGGCCGGCCGTCCGTCGCTGAGGCCGCATGGCACGCTCATCGAGGGATGGCCCGTCACGTCGATCGGCGCGGTGTTCGGGAGCATCTCGAATGCCCGCTGGATGATCTCCATGCGCGGCGCTCCCGGCTTGGGAATCGGGGTGGCCTTGATCGGCAGCGTCGGCATGAGCAGGAGATCGTGGTCCTTCAGCACCGCGTCGTAGGCGGCCCGTAGCGTGCGGCCGAGGTTCTGCGCCTTCGCATAGTAGTGGCCGCGATATTTCTTCATGCCCGCTTCGCGTGTGCCCGCGTCGCCATCATGTCTTGACGTCGATGACGTACTGCTGATTCTCGTTGGGGTTCTTCTTGAGGTCGCAGACGGCGGCGGTGTCGGCCGGCGGCTGCTGAGGATAGCTCTCGAGCACCTTGAACGCTCGGTTCTGCGCCTCGGCGATGTAGACGTCGAGGCTGCAGTGGTGCGTCTGGGGATCGATGGCCGTCTTGCCGGCCGGGCCGCTGAAGCTCAGGTTGCCCTCCAGCGCCTCGATCACCTTCATGCGGTCGATGCTGTTGGCCTTCTTCACCGCGGAGGCCCACAGATGCAACCCGTGATACGACTGGATGGCCAGCGGCGTGACGTACTTGGTCGTGGCGCCGTACTTCGGCAAGAACTTCTTCAGGAACGCCTGGTTCGCCTCGGTGGTGATCTCCTGGTAATAGCTCTGCGAGCCGATGTAGCCCTTGTGCTCCTCGGGCGTTGTCACCTGATGCTCGAGCCCGTTGCCAAAGGTCGTGGAAGCCACCGGAATGGTCTTGTTCATGCCGGACGCCGCCCATTGCCGATAGAACGAGATGTGATTGCCGCCGACCAGCGCCGACATGACGAAGTTCGGTTTGGCCGCCTGGATCTTGGTGATGGCGGGACCGAAGTCGCTCACCTCGAGCGGGAAGTAGTCCGTCTGTAGGACTTCGCCGCCGTGTTCCTGGGTGAACTTCTTGACCCACTTGGCGGTGATCTGGCCGTAGTTGTAATCCGCGGCGACCGTGTACACTTTCTTGCCGAACTTTTTCAGCGTGAACGGGACCAGTTTGTCCACGTTCTGGGCCGGCGTGGAGCCGGTACAGAAACAATTGCGGTCGCACACGCCGCCCTCGTACTGGGTGTTGTAGAAGTAAAGCGTATTGAACCGCTTGAGCACCGGCCGGATGGCTTCGCGCGAGGCGGACGTGATGCCGGCGTGGACGACGGCCACCCGCTCCTTGGTGGCGGCCTCGGTGGCGAACTGCGTGTACAGCTGGATGTTGGATTGGGCGTCGTAGCTGATCAGCTTGATCTGACGTCCCAGCAGTCCGCCGGCGCCGTTGATTTCCTCGACGGCGAAGGTCAGGCAGTCGACCATCGGTCGTCCGTAGATGTCGAGCCCTCCCGAGAGATCGTGGATCGCCGCCACCTTGATGACTTTGGCCTGAGCGAAGGCATCGCGCACGATAGCCGGCGCGAGCGACACTGTGCCGAGGGTTGCGCCAGCTGCCTTGAGGAATCTACGACGGTCGGCCCGCATCAGTACCTCCGGGCGAAGGGTTTTGAAACTCGTGCGTGGGTGACGAGCGCCGAGTCTAGTCCTCCGCGATTTGGAGTGTCAAGACAAGCGGGTTGTCCACGGATCGGGCAGCGGCGGCCCTGCCTTGCCCTCGCTCGTGCCCCCGGTCTATAGTGCGCGCGCGTTGGACCTCGTAGCCGTTCTGATGCTCGAAATCCTGAACGGCGTCGCCACCCTCGTGCTCATCAGCGTCGGGCTCGCCATCATCTTCGGGATGATGCGCGTCATCAACCTGGCCCACGGCGAGTTCCTCATGCTCGGCGGGTACGCCGCCATCGTGGCCACCAATCAAGGCGTCAATATCTGGGTGGCGATGCTCGTGGTCGCGCCGCTCGTCGTCGGGATCATCGGCGTGATCGCCGAGCGATTGATCATTCGCGTCCTCTACGGCCGGATGATCGACACGCTGCTCGCCACGTGGGGCCTGAGCCTGTTCTTCATCGGCATCGTCACGACGATCTTCGGCAACACGGTAGCGGGCATCGGCGCTCCGCTCGGAAGCGTCGGCGTCGGGCGCTACAGCATCAGCCTCTATCGCCTCGTCCTCGTCGGCATCGCAGCGGCGATCCTGGCCATCATCTTCATTGCGCTTCGATGGACGAGGCTGGGTCTCATCGCGCGTGGCACGATGGAGAACCCGAACATGGCCGCCGCGCTCGGGGTCAGCCCGCCTCGGGTATATGCGACGACGTTCGGCGTCGGTGCCGCGCTCACCGGGCTGGCCGGCGGCCTTCTCGCGCCGGTCTCCGGCGTGCTGCCGACGGTGGGCGCAGCCTATGTCGCCAAGGCGTTCATCACCGTCATCAGCGGGGGCACGGCGATCCTCGCGGGGACGGCAGCGGCGTCCAGCCTCTTTGGCTCCGTCAACCAGCTCCTCACGTACTTCACGACGCCGGTCATCGGCGAGGCCGGTCTTCTGGCCGCGGCCATTCTCCTGCTGCGCGTCTTACCCCATGGCATCACCGGCAAGCTGTTCAGAGGAAGTCTGTGAGCCGCTGGACCCCCGGCATCGTCCTCACTATCGTGGTGATGCTCGTCGTCGCCATCGGCGTTCCGCACGTCGTCGATCAGTTCGGGCTGCTGCAGCTCACGGTCTTCGGCGCCATGTGCATCCTTGCCCTCAGCCTGGGCTTCGTGTGGGGCTACGGCGGCATCCTGTGCTTCGGCCAATCGGCATTCTTCGGGCTGGGCGCATATACGTACGCGGTGACCGCCATCAACGCGGGCGAGAGCACCATCGCCATGGCCCTCGCGGTCCTGGTGCCGGCCGTCTTCGCCGCCTTGCTCGGCTACTTCATGTTCTACGGTCGGCTGAGCGACGTGTATCTGGGCGTCATCACCCTGAGCGTGACGCTGATCTTTTTCAATCTGATGAACAGCACCGCCGGGGACGCCTATCGTGTCGGCAAAGCGCGGCTCAACGGGTTCAACGGCATGCCGTCGCTACCCACGCTCAACGTGCCAGGGGATCCTGGCCGTCTCCTCGATCCGACCGAGACGTTCTATCTCGTCGTGGCGTTTCTGGTGATCGTGTACGTGGGACTGCACGTATTGCTGGCCAGCCATTTCGGCCGTGTCGTGGTCGCCATCCGGGAGAACGAGGCGCGCTGCGAGCTGCTCGGCTACGACGTGAGGCTTCATAAGCTCCTGGTGTTCTCGATCGGCGGCGGCATCGCCGGCCTGGCCGGCTGTCTGTTCGCCGACTGGGGCGCCTTCGTGAGCCCCAACGTGTTCAGCCTGACCATGACCTCCCAGATCATCATCTGGGTCATCGTCGGCGGCCTTGGCACGCTCGTCGGCCCCATCATCGGCTGCCTGATCATGCAATACCTCGCCACGACCCTCGGCACCCAGCAGCTGGCGAACACCAACCTGATCTTCGGTATCATCTTCCTCGCCTTCGTGCTCTTGGTGCCGCGCGGCATCGTGCCTTCGCTCCTCCGGCTCCGCGCCCGAGCCGCGGGCCCCGCGCGCGTCCGCAACCCGGCATGAGTGGCGCCGTGCTACAGACCATCGGGCTATCGATCCGCTTCGGCGGGGTCGAGGCCGTACGCGGCGTGGATTTCACGCTGGCCGAGCGGGAGCTGCGCTGTCTGATCGGACCCAACGGCGCCGGCAAGAGCACGCTCTTCAAGCTGCTCACCGGGCAACTCAAGCCGACGGCCGGGCGCATTCTGTTCCAGGGTCACGACATCACTGGTCATCACACGCACGCCATCGCGCGGCGAGGCATCGGGATCAAGACTCAGGTCCCGAGTCTCTTCGACAGCTTGACGGTTCGCGAGCACCTCTGGCTGGCGGCCCGCCGGACGAACCCGACCGAACGGACTCGCGCGGTCGCGGACGAGATTCTGGAGCGGATTGGTCTCACATCGCTGGCAAGCGGAGCGGTCGGCCAGCTGTCCCATGGTCTCCGGCAATGGGTCGAGCTCGGTACCGTGCTGGCCGGAAACCCCGAGCTGATCCTGCTCGACGAGCCTGCGGCGGGCATGACACACGACGAGGTCGCGCGGACCGCCGAGCTCGTCCGCGAGATCAACCGCACCCACGCGCTCATCGTGGTCGAGCACGACATGCAGTTCGTCAGGATGATCGCCCGCACGGTCACCGTCATGCACCAGGGCGCGGTGCTCGTCGAGGACACGATGGATCGGATCATGAAGAACCCGACGGTGCGCGACGTTTATCTCGGCAAGCACGGTGGGTCCTGACCGCCGTGCTGAGCGTTACCGATCTGCATGCCCGCTACGGACGGATTCCAATCCTCAACGGTATCTCCCTCGAGGTCGCCGCCGGCGAGTTCGTCGGCGTCCTCGGCCACAACGGCATGGGAAAGACGACGTTGCTCAAGACACTGATGGGCTTCGTCCCCGCCCAGCGTGGTCGCATTCTCTTCGACGGCGTCGACGTCACCCACGAGGCCCCGTACGTCCGAGCCCGCCGCGGCCTCGGCTACGTGCCGCAGGGGCGCGAGATCTTTCCCGGACTCAGCGTTCGCGACAATCTCCGCATGGGATTCGTCGGCCGCGGCGCCGAGGAACGAATCGATGGAATCCTCCAGATGTTTCCGCGCCTGATCCCTCTGCTCAACCGGCGCGGGGGGGCCTTGAGCGGCGGCGAGCAGCAGCTGCTAGCCATCGCTCGCTGCCTGGCTGGCAGTCCCAGGCTGATCCTCTTCGACGAGCCGACCGAAGGCATCCAGCCTTCCATCATCGAAGAGCTGGTCGGCGTCCTGCAGCAGCTTCATCAGAGCCAGGCGCTGACAATCGTCCTGGTCGAGCAGAATCTCGAGTTCATCGCGGAGCTTGCCAAGCGCGTTCTTCTCATCCAGAAGGGCACTATCCTGCGCGAGCTACAACCCGGAGAGCTTCGCCAGGCGGCCGTCCTCAGCGAGTTCGTAGGCGTCGACAGGGCATGACCGCGTGTCGTGCTCGGCGCGCATCGCCCGTCTGCCGCGCCGCGATCGGGAAGGCGGGGCGCGTGGCGCGCTGAGCGATGACAACGGCACCCTGCTTGGGCGAAACGCTTCCGGCTGCGGATGACGCCCGGCGCGATGTCGAGGTTGAGGGCGTTTGATATCGGTGATTGCGGGCCCCGACAACAAGCTGTCAACACGGTGCCAAAGCTTATTGGTAGTAGTCTCGGCAGCTCGCCGGATCCTCCTGAGACACTACCGTTTGCCGCTCGCGGTTGACCGAGTCTGTCGTCGCGACTAGAATTTTGCTCGCGGCCTCGGGGCTGGCGCGGAAGGACACTCACCGAGACATGTCCCCAATCCTCGAGACCAGGTCGCTGACCAAGCGGTTCGGGGGCCTCACGGCGACCAACAACCTTGACTTCACCCTGGATCCTGGTGAGCTGCGTTGCCTCGTCGGACCCAACGGAGCCGGCAAGACGACGCTCTTCAATCTCATCACCGGCAAAGAGAAGCCGACGGCCGGCGAGATCCACTTCATGGCTGAGCCGATCTCTCACCTGTCGGTGCACGAGATCACCCGGAAAGGGATCGGGCGCAAGTTCCAGGTCCCCAACGTCTACGAGAGTCTGACCGTCTACGAGAACGTCGCCGTCGCAGTTCAGCACGTGCTGCCGACACCGGTTCTGTTCGGCAGACGCGTCGCCGCCAGGATGAGCGAGCGCATTGGAGACGTGTTGCGCGACGTCAGCCTCGCCGAGAAGCGGGAGATGCCGGCTGCCTATCTCTCGCACGGTGAGAAGCAGTGGCTCGAGATCGGCATGGTGCTGGCCAGCACGCCGAGGCTTCTGCTGCTGGACGAGCCAACGGCGGGCATGACCTCGGAGGAGACGAAGAAGACCGTGAGGCTGATCCGCGACCTGTCGGCGCGGCAGCTCACGATCCTCGTGATCGGTCATGACATGCAATTCATCCGAGCGATCGCTCACAAGGTCACCGTCCTGCACAAGGGACAGGTCGTGGCCGAGGGCGACATCGGCGAGATCGAGACCAACCGGCTCGTCCGCGATATCTACCTGGGAAAGGTGTAGTGGGTGAACGCCAGCGTGCTTCACGTCGAGCAGCTCGATACGGCCTACGGTCAGACGCAGATTCTGAGGGGTGTCAGCTTCGAGGTTGGGCCACGGGAGATCGTCGCCATTCTGGGTCGGAACGGCGCCGGAAAGACCACGCTCCTTCGCTCCATCATGGGGCTGACGCCGGCCCGTTCGGGTCTCGTGCAGTTCAAGGCCGCTGACATCACCAGGCTCCCGACGTACGAGATCGCCGCGCTCGGGATCAGCTACGTCCCCCAGGGGAAGCATATCTTTCCGCGCCTCTCGGTCGCCGAGAACCTCCGGCTTGGCGCGCGCTTGCAGCGCTCGGCGAACAAGGTGGTGCGCCCGGAGGTCCTCGCCTACTTTCCTGTGCTCGAGGAGCGGCTCGCCCAGCATGGCGGCACCCTGAGCGGTGGTGAGCAACAGATGCTCGCCATCGCGCGCGGGCTCGTGGGCGATCCCGACCTCCTCATTCTCGACGAGCCGTCGGAGGGTCTTCAGCCGAGCCTGGTCACGGCCATCCAGGGGATCATCGGTCGCGCGTGCCGCGAGCAGGGGGTCGCGGTACTGCTCGTCGAACAGAATCTCGGCTTCGCCCGGGCGCTGGCGGACCGCTATTACGTCATGGAGAACGGCGCCATCGTCTTGAACGGTGAGACGCGCGACCTGGCGGACGAGGAGGCGATCAGGCAGTACCTGGCGGTGTGAGTTCGGCGACGACCAACCGCGATCGAGCGCAAGGCATGGAGGACACGACATGGCTGACACGATGACGAGGCGGGAAGTTCTCAAGAACGTCGGATACGGACTCGGAGCGGCGGGCGTGGCGACGCTCGGCCATCCGACGGTGCTCCGGGCGGCGACGCAGCCGGTGAAGATGGGGATCCTCGTCTCGCTGACCGGAGTCCATGCGATCTTCGGAGAGACGATGCTTCACTGCGCACAGTTCGCGCAGAAAGAGATCAACGACCGCGGCGGGATCGAGGGCCGCAAGCTGGAGTTCATGATCGAGGATGACGAGACCGATCCGAAGGTCGGCATCGAGAAGGCGCGAAAGCTGATCAAGCGCGACCGGGTGGACGTCATCGTCGGCTCGATCTCGAGCGCGATGCGCAACGCGGTTGGCTCGGTCACCACCAAGGAGAAAAAGGTCTACGTCTACCCCACGTACTACGAGGGGGGGTACTGCCACGAGGGCGTCTTCGTCACGGGAGCGATCCCCAATCAGCAGGTCGAACGCTTCGTCCCGTGGATCATGGAGAACGCAGGGAAAACCTTCTACATCGCGGGCTCCGACTACATCTGGCCCAAGGAGACGGCGAAGGTCGTCCGGGCGCTGGTGGAGAAGGCCGGCGGCTCAATTCTCGGCGAGGAGTATTTCCCCTGGAACACGCCCGACTACAGTTCGCTGGTGAACAGAATCGCGAGCGCGAAGCCGGCGGTGATGTACAGCTTGCTCATCGGCAGCGACAGTGTCACGTTCCTCAAGCAGTTCCACAACTTTGGACTGAAGAAGACGACCCGCATCTGCACTTCCGGCGTCGCGGAGAAGGAGGCCGCGGGGCTGGGCGAGGCAGGGATCGGTATCGTCTCCTCGCAGTCCTATTTCATGAGCATCGATACGCCTCGCAACAAGGAGTTCGTCGAGGGCTTTCGCCGTATGTTCCCCAACGAGAGGCTCGTCGACAGCATCCCCGAAGGGATGTACAACGGCGTGCACGTGGCGGCGCTGGCGCTCGCCAAGGCCGGCAGCGGGGACTGGGGCAAGTTGACGAAGGCGTTCCCCGGGATCCGGTACAAGGCGCCTCAGGGGGACATCTGGATGGCCGACAACCGTCACGCGGCGCTGAACTCGATCATCGCCGAGGCCTACAACGAGAAGGGTGAGTTCCGGATCATCAAGAACTTCGGGGTGACGCCTCCGCAAGTGAACTGCTTCCAGTAACCTCGAGCGTGGCGATGGCGGAGGCGGCGCGCTGCCTCCGCCGGGACCGCCTAGAAGACGAGTGTGCTAGAGCTCGGATCGTTACTCACGCAGTTCCTCAACGGCGCGACGCTCGTGAGCGTGCTGATCCTGATCTCGATCGGCCTCGCGATCATCTTCGGCGTGATGGGCGTGATCAACCTCGCCCATGGCGAGTTCTTCATCCTGGGCGCGTACACGGTCATCGCGGCCGACGCGCTCGGCTTGAGCGCGTGGTGGGGAATCGCGCTGGCGCCGCTCATCGTCGGCCTGTTCGGAGCATTGGTCGAGGTGGGCATCATCCGTTTTCTCTACAAGCGGCCGCTGGAAACGCTGCTCGCGACCTGGGGCCTCAGCATCGTGATCCGTCAACTGGTGCGCATCGTCTTTGGCGTGGGCTATCGTGCGTCGCCGCATCCGCTGCTCGGCGATCTCAAGGCCTTCGGTTTCACGTACCCGATCTACCGCGTCTTCCTCATGGCAGTGTGCCTGGCCGTGATCCTGATCACCTTCTACGTGTTCTACCGGACCGACTTCGGGTCGAAGATCCGCGCGATCACGCAGGACGTCGAGATGGCGTCCGCGCTCGCGATCAACACGTCGCGCGTGTACCTGAGCACCTTCGCGTTCGGCTCGGCGCTGGCGGGTCTCGCCGGCGCTCTGATGGCACCTGAGATCACGATCTCCCCTGAGGCCGGCGTGAATTTCCTGGCGCGGTCGTTCTTCGTGGTCATCCTCGGCGGTATCGGGCAGTTGGCCGGCGTCCTGGGCGGGGCGCTCGTCGTCGGAGAGCTGGAGACGTTCCTCTCCTACATGATCTCGGCCACCACCGCGCAAGCGGCCGTGCTGGTGATCGCCATCATCATCATCCGCTTTCGGCCGCGTGGGCTCTTCGGATGAGATCCAGGCGGGGTCGAGCCGTCCTTGCGGCCGGCACGCTGGTCGCGCTGGGCCTGCCTCTCATCGCGGGCAAGTACTACACCGAGCTGCTGAGCCAGGCCCTGATCTTCGGGATCTTCGCCATGAGCCTCGACCTCATGTGGGGCTATGCGGGCGTCCTCAACTTCGGGCACGCCGCGTACTTCGGCCTGGGCGGTTACCTGGTCGCGCTGCTCGCCCGCGAGATGCGGAGCTTTGACCCGAGTAACCTCGGGTATGCGCTGGCGGTGCTGGTCCCGGTCGTTCTCGCCGGGGCGCTCGGGTATTTCTTGTTCTACAGCCACGTCACCGGCGTCTACTTCACGATCATCACGCTCGTCGTGACGATGATCTTTCAGCTCATCGTGAGCGACTGGTACTGGCTGGGAGGGATGAACGGCATCCTGGGCGTTCCAGGGTTTGCGCTGCACGTCTGGCCCGCGCCGGCCTGGGAGCTCGACTCCGAAGTCGAGGTGTACTACGCCCTCCTCGCGGTATCGGTACTCTGCTACCTGTTCTGCCGCTACGTGGTGCGCTCGCCCTTCGGGCTCGTCATCGCAGCCATCAAGGACAACCAGGAACGCACGGAGTTCTTCGGGTATGACACGGCGTACCTCACGACGATCATGTTCATGATCTCGGCAGGGCTCGCGGGATTGAGCGGCGCTCTCTACGCCCACTTTTCGGGCTTCGTCTCGCCTCCGCTCTTCGGCCTGAACTTCTCCACCGACGTCATCGTCTGGGTCGCGGTCGGGGGCCGGGGTACGCTCGTGGGTGCCTTCGTCGGCGCGGTGGTGGTCAACCTGCTCAAGGCGATCATCAGCGACTTCTTCGAGGTCCTGTGGCTCCTCATCGTGGGAGCGTTCTTCATCGTGACCGTGTTCTTCTTTCCCGACGGCATCGTCGGCACGCTCCGGAAACTGCGGTGGCGGCCCGCGCCGTCGCCGCTCCCGCGGCCGGCATCCATGCGAGAAGGAGGCGTCTAGATCATGAGCGTATCAAAGCCATGCTCACCGACCAGGACCTCGCCGCCTACCGGGGAGCTCATGGATGAAGCGATCGCGTCGTACCGGCGCATCGACGCGCTCACGGAACCTAAGCGGCCGTGATACCCGCACACCAGCGGGTCCAGGCCTGGGCCGGAGCAGAATCCTCTCAACGCCTGGTACTCGGCTCTCACGTGAGCTCAGCGCGCTCGGTCCACTAAATGTGTGGATCGGCCTCAAGAACAGCGATGACGTGGGTATCCGCTTCGACATCCGTGCGGAAGTGTATCGGAGTAGCACTCAATCGCGCTGACATCTGCTGGGGGCGTACGCTTCATGCCAGGCGAATCCCTGAGCATCAAGATTTATATACGCAACGCGTGTTCAGGCAGCGGAAAGAACGCCGGCACTGCTCGAGTGTGGTTTGACGACTCGTCGGCAGATAGTCGTTTGCTGAAGATCGGAACATCGGCAGCGACCGGCCCGGCCCGCGACGCAGCCCGTGCGGATGTCGAATCGTGCGAAGTCCAGTGGACTCCAAGACATGGCCGTGAAGCGTTCTCCGGAGAGCGGCGCCTGCCGATGACCACGGGGCCTCCCGAAGCGCATAGAACGCTCCGTCGACGTCGATGCCCTTGACAATGCCGTCGGGCCCGGCGTATCACCGTTGCGCCGTCGAGACCGCGGTTTCCTCCTTCGAACATGCGAGACGGTCAAGGAGGTCGCGATGGAAGAGCATCGGGAATCGTTCACGACTCTTGAGTCCGCGCTCGTAGAGGGACGGATCACGCGCCGCAAATTCCTCGCCCACAGCCGGAGGCTCGGGATGTCGGCGGCCGCGGCCGCCGTTTTGGCCAAGCTGCCCAGGCCCTCGCCGGCGGCGGCGCAGGAGAAACCCCGGCGCGGCGGCACGCTGGTGATCGCTAAGGAGAGCGAGCTCGACATCCTCGATCCCCACAGCGCCGGCGGCTGGGTCACATGGCGGGTCAGCAAGCAGATGCACGAAGGGCTCATCGACGAGGATCTGACCCAAGCCGACGTTCCGTATCCGAAGCTCATCCCCAAGCTCGCGACCTCGTGGGAAGTCTCCAAGGACGCCCTCACCTACACCTTTAAGCTCCGTAAAGGCGTCAAATTCCATGATGGGACCCCCTTCAACGCTGCGGCGGTGAAGTTCAACGTCGAGCGTTGCTACAAGAAGGACGTGCCCCAGTTCTACCCGCGCGCTGCCGCGTACACGCAGTGGATCTGGCAGTTCTTGAAGGAAGTGAAGACGCCCGACGAGGGCACGGTGCAGTTCGTCCTTAACGAGCCCTACGGTGACTTCCTCCGCCAGCTCGTCCAGGGCGGCGGCGGCGCGGCCGTCTTCATCAGCCCGACCGCGCTCAAGAAGTACGGTCCCGAGGGCATCGCCGAGCATCCCACGGGAACGGGCCCGTTCCGCTTCGTCGAGCGCGTGCGGGGAGAAAAAGTCATCACCGAGCGCAATCCCGGATACTGGGGGACGCCGGCGCACCTCGACCGCATCATCGACCGCCCCATGCCCGAACCCGCCGCCCGGATGAACGCGCTGCAGGCCGGCGAGGTTGACATGATCTACGTGCCGCATCCCGACGGCATCGCGGATCTCAAGGCCAAGGGATTCAAGCTCGAGCAGGGACCGGCCCCGCACGTCTGGTACTTCGCGTTCAATCTCCGCGACAAGAACTATCAGGACATCCGCGTGCGGCGAGCGATCAACATGGTCATCGATCGCGAAGGCATGGCCAAGCAGCTCCTCAGGGGGACGGCGGTGGCGGCGCGCGGGCTGCAGGCGCCGTGCTGCCCATCCTATGATCCGACCTTCAAGGACTATCCCTACGATCCAGCGCAGGCCAAGAAGCTCATGGCCGAGGCCGGCTTCCCGAACGGATTCGAAACGACGTGGCAAACCTCGGTCGACGGTAGCGGCCAGCTCATCCCGGTGCCGATGGCCGAGTGGATCCAGCGCGACCTCGCCAAGATCGGCATCAAGATGAACCTCCGCACCTACGAGTGGATCACCTATATCGGCTACTGGATCAAAGGCATGGACGATGCCTCGAACAAGGTCGGCGGCCAGCAGATGAGCTGGGGCATGACCTCCGATTACTGGCTCGACATCGTCACCAACTCGTCCCACATCGCGCCTCCGGGTGGCGCCGGACAGAACGGCGGCTACTATACGGGTGCCGACGCGTTACTGAAGGCGGCACGCGGCGAGATGGACGAAGCGAAACGCGCCGCTCTCTACCGGAAGGCGAATCAGAAGATCAAGGAAGACGCGCCCGCCGTTCCGATCATCAACGACCTTGCGCCGCTGATGCTGAGTTCCAAGGTCCGCGGGTTCGTGCACGCGCCCGAGGAATGGTACGACATGACGACGGTGTGGATCGCGTGATCGATCCCCGGCGCCCGGGAGGCCGAAGCCTCCCGGGCTGAGTTTCGCCTATGATCAGGTATCTCCTCTATCGGGTTGCGTCGATCGTGCCCGTCCTTGTTGGCGTCTCTGTCGTCGTGTTCCTGATGATGAAGCTGATCCCGGGCGACCCCGCCGAGGCGATCCTCGGACCCGCGGCTTCCACGGACAAGATCGAGATGGTCCGGCGCTCGCTCGGCCTCGACCGGCCGTTCTACGTCCAGTATTTCCGCTGGCTGTGGAAGGTGCTACAGGGTGACTTCGGAATGTCGATCGCCGTGAACGTGCCGGTCGCGCAGCTCGTCTGGCCCAAGTTCTGGAACACGGTGCTGCTCACGCTGGGCAGCCTGACAATCTGCGTGGTCGTGGGCCTGGCCGTGGGCATCGTGTCTGGCACGCGCCAGTATTCATGGTTCGACCGCATCAGCATGTCGCTGACCCTCATCCTCGCCAACACGCCCGCCTTCTGGCTCGGCCTTGTCCTGATGGTGGTCCTGGCGCTCTATCTCGGCTGGTTCCCGGCCACCGGGATGTATTCGATGCGGGCTGCACAGAAAACCGTCGGCGACCTGCTCCACCACATGGTCCTCCCGGCCATCACCACCGCCGCCGTCTCGGCAGCCATCATTGCGCGACTGGTACGCTCGTCGTTCCTCGACGTCGTGCGCAAGCACTACATGACGGCGTTGCGCGCGAAGGGACTGGCCGAACGCGACATCATCCTGCGCCACGGGATGAAGAACGCGCTTCCGCCGATCATCAACATCGTCGGGCTGCAGGTTGGCTATCTGATGGGCGGCGCGCTCTTCACCGAGGTGGTCTTCTCATGGCCCGGCATCGGTTTGCAGATCTACAGCTCGATCGTCGCGCGCGATCTGCCGGTGGTGCAGGCGGCGGTGCTGGTGACGACGTTCGTATTCGTGCTGGTCAACCTCGGCACCGACATCGTGGTGGCCGCCCTCGATCCTCGCATCCGGCGGGCGTGAGGGACCCGAGATGAGCGTGGTGAACCTCCCGCTGAAGGACGGCGGCGACGTGCGAGCGCACGCCGATGCGGCGGCCGAGCAGCGCATGTTCCGCCGGCCGTCCGAATGGCGGATCTTCTGGGAGTCCTTCAGCCGCGACCGGCTCGCGGTGGGGGCGGTCGTTCTCATCGCTCTCGTGTGCGCGGCCTCCGTGCTCGCGCCCGTCGTCAGCCCCTATGACCCGACGGTGGGTGACAACAGCCTCCGCCTGGCGCCCATCGGCACCCCTGGCCATGTGCTCGGCCTCGACGGTCAGGGTCGCGACATCCTGAGTCGGCTCGTGTGGGGCGGTCGCGTCTCGCTGGCGATCGCACTGCTTCCGGTGGCGGTGGCCAGCGTGATCAGCGTCTTCCTCGGGCTAGTCGCGGGGTTCTTTGGTGGCAAGGTCGACATGCTGATCATGCGGATACTCGACGTCTTCTTCGCCTTTCCCGCGGTCCTCCTAGCCGTCGCCATCGCCGGCGTGCTGGGCCCAGGCATGCTGAACGTCATGCTCTCGATCACCATCGTGCTGATCCCCTACATCTCCCGCGTCGCCTACATGGCTACGGTGACGGTGAAGAACGAGCTGTTCGTCGACCAGGCACGGGTGTCGGGGGCACGCCCGTACCAGATCCTGTTCCATCACATTCTCCCGAACACGCTGTCGCCGGTCATCGTCTATGGGAGCACGCTGGTCGGCATCATGATCGTGCTCGGCGCCGGCCTTTCGTTCCTCGGCC
>WNEW01000847.1_pt1 | contig 14873 bp, 11 predicted proteins | sample 5399891 | NCBI WGS metagenome assembly WNEW01 (sample SAMN13153336, study PRJNA577476) | soil metagenome | isolation source: 40 cm grassland meadow soil pre-rain plot 5 | place: USA:California | collected 2015-09-08 | reverse complement strand
CCGTCGCGTTCGCGGGCCTGACGAGCCGGCTGGGCTGGCTGATGATCGTCAAGCGCGGCGAGCTGGCCGCGCTCGCCGAGCGGCAGTATTCGCGCACGGTCGCCCTGCACGGCGCGCGCGGTCCGATCGTGGACCGGCACGGCGCGCCGCTCGCGACCTCCACGCCCGCCGAGTCGTTGTTCGCCCAGCCCCGCGCGATCGGCGATCCCGTGCGGCTGGCGGCGACGCTGGCGCCGCTCGTCGACGCGCCCGCGCGCGAGCTGCACGCGCAGCTCACCTCCGGCAAGGGCTTCGTCTGGCTGCGGCGCAAGCTCCTGCCGGCGGTCGCGGCGCGCGTGCGCGCGCTCGGTGAGCCGGGCCTCGGCTTTCTCGACGAGCCGCTGCGGCTCTATCCCAACCGCGAGCTCGCCGCCCACGTGCTCGGCTTCGAGGGCGTGGAGGGCGGGCTGGAGGGCATCGAGCGCGCGTGGAACGACGCGCTCGCCGGCACCCCGGGCCGCGCGATCGTCGGCCGCGACGCGCTGGGCCGCGAGGTCGCCGCGCAGCAGATCCTGACGCCGCCGGCGCCCGGGCGCGGCGTGATGCTCACGCTGGACCGGACCATCCAGTACCTGGCGGAGCGCGAGATCGACGCCGCCTACCGCCGCACCCAGGCCAAGGGCGCGATGGCGATCGCCCTGGACCCGCGCAGCGGCGACGTGCTGGCGCTGGCGCTGCGGCCGACATTCAATCCCAACGCGTTTCTCGACGTGGCCTCGCGCGACGTGTGGCGCAACCGCGCGGTCACCGATCCCTTCGAGCCCGGCTCCACCTTCAAGGTGATCCTCGCCGCGGCCGCGCTCGAGGAGGGGGTCGTGCGGCCCGAGGATCGTATCTGGGCGGAGAACGGCCAGCTCACCATCGCGAAGACGACCATTCGCGACTGGCGCAAGTTCGGCTGGCTGTCGTTCGGCGAGGTCCTGCAGAACTCCTCGAACGTGGGCTCCATGAAGGTGGGCCTGGCCCTCGGGCGCGAGCGGTATCACCGCTACATGACCGCCTTCGGCTTCGGCGCGCCCACCGGCGTGGGGCTGCCCGGCGAAAGCCGCGGCGTGCTGCGGGACCCGCAGCGCTGGTCGACCCTGTCGCTGCCCACGATGTCCATCGGCCAGGAGATCTCGGTGACCGCGCTCCAGATGCTCGCGGCCTTCGGCGCCGTCGCCAACGGCGGCACGCTCATGCAGCCGCGCCTCGTGAAGGCGGAGTTCGACGCCGACGGTCGCGAGGTGCGCCGCGTCGAGCCGCGCGCCGTGCGGCAGATCGTGTCGCCCGAGACCGCGCGCACGCTGTCGCGGATGCTCGTGCAGGTGGTCGAGCACGGCACGGGCCACCTCGCGGCCGTGCCCGGCTATGACGTGGGCGGCAAGACCGGCACCGCCCAGAAGCTCGACCCGGCCACGCGCCGCTATTCACGCGCGCCGGGCGTGCTGTCGTTCATCGGCTTCGTGCCGGCGGACGAGCCGCGGCTCGTCCTGCTCGTCCTGCTCGACGAGCCGAAGAACGAGAAGTGGGGCAGCGAAGCGGCGGCGCCGATCTTCGCGGCGATCGCGGGACCGGTGCTCCGCTACCTGGAGGTGCCGCCGCGCGACGCGGTGCCGATCCAGATCGTCACCGGCCCCGGCGCCGAGGTCGCCCCGCGCGTGCAGCTGGTCTCCACCGCCACCGTGCCCGCCGCGGGCGGCCTCATGCCGGACGTGCGCGGCCGCACGCTGCGCCAGGCGCTGGGGACGCTGGCGCCGCTCGGCGTCGGCGTGCGCGTCGAGGGCCGCGGGCGCGTGACGCAGCAGTCGCCGGCACCCGGCGAGCGTGTGAACGAGGACGCGGTCGCCCGGCTCACGCTCACGCCCGACGGCGCGCGCGCCGGTGTCGTGCGTTGACATGCCTCGCGAGGTGGCCGTGAGCGTGCTGCTCGAGGCACTGGCCGACAAGCGAGTGGTCGGCACGCCGCCGCCGTCGGTCACCGGTCTCTCCGCCGACTCGCGGCGGGTCGAGCGCGGCCAGGCGTTCGTGGCCGTGCCCGGCTTCAAGCAGGACGCGCGGCGCTTCATCCCCGACGCCGTCGGCCGCGGCGCGGCGCTGGTCGTGACCGAGGGCGATCCGCTGCGCGACGTGCGCGTCGCCCAGGTGCTGGTGCCCTCGGCGCGGCGTGCGCTCGCGGCGCTGGCCGGCGCGTACTGGGACCATCCCTCGCGCGCGCTCATGCTGGTGGGCATCACGGGGACCAACGGCAAGACGACGACCTCCTACCTCGTCGACGCGCTGCTGCGGGCGCGTGGCGGCGCCACCGGCATCCTCGGCACGATCCAGTACGTCGTGGGCGGCGAGATCCGGCCCGCCGGCCAGACGACGCCCGAGGCGCTCGAGATCGAGGCGATGCTGGCCACCATGCGCGAGCGCGCCGTGCGCGGCGTGGCGATGGAGGTGTCCTCGCACGCGCTGGCGCTGTCGCGTGTCGACGCGCTCGCCTTCGACGTCGGTGTCTTCACGAATCTCACGCAGGATCATCTCGACTTCCACGGCACGCTGGACGAGTACGGGCGCGCCAAGCGCCGGCTCTTCGAGCTGCTCGCGGCCTCGCCCAAGCCGCGGCGCGCGGCCGTCGTCAATGGCGACGACTCGTTTGGCGCGCGCATGGTCGCCGGGCTCGGCCTGGAAACGCTCACCTATGGGCTGGGCGCGGACAATCGCGTGCGGGCGACCGAGTGGACGTCGACGCTCGAGGGCGTTCGCATGCAGGTGACGGCGCCGACGGGCCGGCTCGCGCTGGCCTCGCCGCTCATCGGCGAGCACAATGTGATGAATCTGCTGGCCGCCGTCGGCGTCGGACTGGCGCTCGGGCTGGCGCCCGACGCCATCGCGCGCGCGCTCGGCGGCGTGCAGACGGTGCCCGGCCGGTTCGAGCAGGTGCGGGCGGGGCAACCATTCCTCGTCGTCGTCGATTACGCCCATACGCCGGACGCGCTGGAACGCGTGCTGACGACGGCGCGCAAGATCACGTCGGGGCGCCTGGGCGTGGTGTTCGGCTGCGGCGGCGACCGCGATCGCACGAAGCGGCCGATCATGGGTGAGATCGCCGCGCGCCTGGCCGACGACGCGTGGATCACCTCGGACAACCCGCGCTCCGAGGACCCGGAGGCGATCGTCGCCGAGGTCGCCGCCGGCGCCGCGCGCGCGCGGCCGGCGCGCGGGCACTACGCGCGGCTCGCCGACCGCGAGGCGGCGATCCGGGCGGCCCTGGGCTGGGCGCGATCGGGCGACACGGTCGTCATCGCCGGCAAGGGGCACGAGACGTACCAGATCGTCGGGAGCGAGGTGCTGCCGTTCGACGACCGCGAGGTCGCGCGGCGGATTCTGTCGGAGCGGGCGCGATAGGGAGGCGTATGGCGGCGTTCAGCATCCAGGAGCTGGTCCGAGCCACCGAGGGCGCGCTGGTGAGCGGCGACCTCGCCGTGCCCATCGCCGGCGTGTCGATCGACTCGCGCACGCTCCAGGTCGGCGAGGCGTTCTTCGCGATCGTCGGCCACCGGCTCGACGGCCACGCCTTTCTCGCCGACGCCGCCGCGCGCGGCGCCGCGTGCGTGGTCGTGCACACGCTGCCCGACGAGCCGCCCTCCCACGTCCCGCTCGTCCTCGTCGAGGACACCACGCGCTCGCTCGGCCGCCTCGCGGCCTGGCACCGCTCGCGCTTCAGCGTGCCCGTCGTCGCCATCACGGGCTCGATCGGCAAGACGACGGTGAAGGAGCTGACGGCGGCGGTGCTCGCCACGCGCGGCGAGGTGCTCAGGCCGGCCTCGTCGTTCAACAACCAGTGGGGCCTGCCGCTCACGCTTCTGCGACTGGGCGCCGAGCACCGCGCGGCCGTCGTCGAGCTCGGCACCAACCAGCCCGGCGAGATCGCGACGCTCTCGGCCATCGCGCGCCCGACGGTCGGCGTGGTGACGATGGTCGCCGCCGTCCACACGGAGTTCCTCGGCAGCATCGAGGGCGTGCGCGAGGAGAAGGCCGCGCTCGTGCGCGCGCTCTCGGCCACCGGCGTCGCCGTGCTCAACGCGGACGACCCGCGCGTGGCCTCGATGGCGCGCGAGACGAAGGGCCGCGTCATCACCTTCGGGCGTGCCGCGGGCGCCACCGTGCGCATCGCCGGCGACGCGACCGACACGGACGAGGGCCTGGCGTTCACGCTGGAGGCCGGCGGCAGCCGGCAGCCGGTCAGAATCGCCTTCGCGGGCCGGCACAACATCGTCAACGCGCTGGCAGCGGCGGCCGTCGGCGTGGCCCTGGACGTGCCGCTCGAGGACATCGCGCGCGGCCTCGCCGCCGCGCGTCCGGTCGGCGGGCGCGGTGTCTGGAGGCGCGCGGGCGAGGTGACGATCCTCGACGACACGTACAACGCCAGCCCCGCCTCGGTGCGCGCGGCGCTCGAGACGCTGGCCGCGCGGCGCGCGGGCCGGCGCGCGGTGGTGGTGCTGGGCGACATGCTCGAGCTGGGTGCGATGAGCGACGAAGCGCACCGGGAGGTCGGCCGCCTGGTGGCGGCGCTGCCCGCCGACGAGCTCGTCGCGCTCGGCCGCGGGGCCGGCCTGGCCGTGGAGGCCGCGCGTGCGGCCGGCCTGGCCAACGTGCATCTCGCGCCGAGCTTCGAGGACACGGTGGCGCATCTGCTGAAGGGACTGGCGCCGGGTGACGTCGTGCTGGTGAAAGGCTCGCGGGGTATGCGGATGGAGCGCGTGGTGGACGCGCTCGTCGCGCGTCTGGCCCGGACCGATCGGTCCTCCGGATGAGGATGGAGGATGCTTTACTACCTGCTCGTCCCGCTCGCGAAGGACCACATCCTCTTCAACGTCTTCCGCTACCTGACGTTCCGGTCCTTCATGGCGCTGATCTCGGCGCTGGTCATCTCGCTGATCGTGGGCCCCTGGCTCATCCGGCGGCTGCGGCGCATGCAGCACGGCTCGGAGACGCTTCGCGAGGACACGCCGGCGCACCATCGCACCGGCAAGAAGGGCACGCCGACGATGGGCGGCGTCATCATCCTCTGCGCGATCCTCGGCTCGACCTTCCTCTGGGCGAACCTGGCCAATCGCTACGTGTGGGTCGCGATGCTGGCCATCGCGGGCTACGGCCTCGTCGGGATGTGGGACGACTGGACGAAGATCCGCACGAAGCGCGGGATCCCGGCGCGCGCCAAGCTCGCCGCGCAGGTGATCCTGGCGCTGGCGCTGCTGCAGATCGTCTACTGGCAGCCGGCCGCCGATTGGCAGCCGGTGTTGGCGATCCCGTTCTTCAAGGGCTGGCTCCTGCACCTCGGCGTCGTCTGGTTCGTCTTCGCGATGCTGGTCATCATCGGCGCCAGCAACGCGGTGAACCTCACCGACGGGCTCGACGGGCTGGCCATCGGCCCCATCGTGATGGCGGGCGCGGCCTTCGGCATCATCGCCTACCTCACGGGCAACTTCCGGGCGGCCGACTATCTGAAGATCCTCAACGTGCGCGGGGCGGGCGAGCTGTCGGTGTTCTGCGGCGCGCTCATCGGCGCGGCCATCGGCTTCCTCTGGTTCAACTGTCATCCGGCCGAGGTCTTCATGGGCGACGCGGGCTCGCTGGCGCTCGGCGCCTCCATCGGCATGCTCGCCGTGCTCACCAAGGCCGAGCTGCTGCTGCCGCTCATCGGCGGCATCTACGTCGTGGAGGCCGGCTCGGTCATCCTGCAGGTGGCGTCGTTCAAGCTCACGGGGCGCCGCGTCTTTCGGATGGCGCCGCTGCACCACCACTACGAGTTGACGGGCTGGCCCGAGCCCAAGATCGTCGTCCGCTTCTGGATCGTGTCGTTCGCGCTGGCGCTGCTGGCGCTCACGACGCTCAAGTTGCGCTAGCCGCATGACGCCCCTGGCGGAGGAGGTGCAGGTGGCGGCGAGAGGGCGCGCGTACCTGGCGACGCTGGCGGGCCGACGCGTCACGGTGGTCGGCCTCGCCAAGAGTGGCATCGCGGCCGCGCGCCTGCTGGCGACGATCGGCGCCGACGTGCGCGGCACCGACGCCAAGCCCGTCGCCTCGCTCGGCCCCGAGGTCGCCGCGCTCGCCGCCATCGGCGTACGGCTCGTGGACGGCCCCGCGGCCTTCGACGGCGTCGAGCTGGTCGTCGTGAGCCCCGGCGTGCCGGTGGATGGCGCGCAGCTGGCGCCGGCGCGCGCGCGGCTGGTGCCGGTGATCGGCGAGCTGGAGCTGGCGTGGCGGGCGATGGAGGCCGAGACGATCGCCATCACGGGCACCAACGGCAAGACCACGACGACGGCGCTCACGGGCGCTCTGCTTGCCGAGCAGCCGCGCCCGGTCTTCGTCGGCGGCAACATCGGCACGCCGCTCGCCGCGCGCGCGCTGGACTTTCCCGCCGCCGGCCTCGTGGTGGCCGAGGTGTCGTCGTTCCAGCTCGAGACGATCGAGGCGTTCCAGCCGCGCGTGGCGGCCGTGCTGAACGTCACGCCCGATCACCTCGACCGGCACCGCACGTTCGCCCGGTACCTCGACGCCAAGGCGCGGATCTTCATGAACCAGACCGACCACGACTGTGCCGTGCTCAACGCCGACGACGATGCCGCGCGCGGCCTCGCGTCGCGCACGCGCGCCCACGTCCTCTGGTTCAGCCGCCAGCGCCCGCTGGACTACGGCGTGTTCGCGCACGACGGCTGGCTGGTGGCCCGACTCAACGGCCACATGGACCGCATCTGCCCGCTCGCCGAGGTCCAGCTGCGCGGCGCCCACAACGTCGAGAACGTGCTGGCCGCGACCGCGTGCGCGCTGTGGACGGGCATCGGCGTCGACGCGATCCGCCGGGCGGTGGGACGCTTCCGGGCCGTCGCGCACCGCATCGAGTTCGTGCGCGACATCGCCGGCGTGCAGTTCTACAACGACTCGAAGGGCACCAACGTCGCCTCCACCATCAAGGCGCTGGAGTCGTTCGAGGAGCGCATCGTGCTGATCGCGGGCGGCAAGGGCAAGGGCCAGGACTTCACGCCCCTCGCCGACGCCGCCCGCGCCCGCGTGAGCCACGCCGTGGTCATCGGGGAGGACGGCGACAAGATCGCCGCCGCGCTGGACGCCGCCGGCATCGGCATCACGGCCGCGGACTCGATGGCGAGCGCCATCCAGGCGGCCCGCGTGGCCGCGCGCGCCGGCGACGTGGTGCTGCTCTCGCCGGCCTGCGCGTCCTTCGACATGTTCGACAACTACGAGCACCGCGGCGACGTCTTCCGCAAGCTCGTCGAGGAGCTGGCCTGATGCCGCGGCGGCTGACGCCCGACGTCTGGGTCTTCGGCGCCGCCGTCGCGCTCCTCTCCGCCGGCGTGGTGATGGTGTACTCGGCCAGCGCGGTGGTGGCCGCCGACCGCTTCCACGACCCGTACTTCTTCCTCAAGAAGCAGCTGTTCTGGGCGCTCCTCGGCGCCGGCGTGCTGCTGGCGGCGCTGCGCTGCGATTATCGCTGGCTCGAGAAGGCGGTGGTGCCGGCGCTGATCGTGGCCGGCGTGCTCCTCGTGCTCGTGCTGGTGCCGCCGATCGGCCAGGCCATCAACGGCACGCGGCGCTGGATCCGCGTGGGACCGGTCTCGTTCCAGCCGGTGGAGCTGGCCAAGCTCGCGCTGGTCCTCTACCTCGCGGCGTTCCTCGCCAGGAAGCGCGGCGCGCTGGAGGAGTTCCGCACCGGCACGCTGCCGCCGCTGCTGGTCGGCGGCGTCCTGGCCGGGCTCGTGCTCCTGCAGCCGGATCTCGGCAACTGCATGACGCTGATCGTCCTCACGTTCGCCCTGCTCTATCTGGCCGGCAGCCCCATCAAGCACCTCGCGTGGGTGGCCGCGCCGGCGCTGCCGCTGATCCTCCTCACGATCTGGATGGCGCCCTATCGCATGCGCCGGATCACCGCCTTCGTGGATCCGTGGGCCGATCCGCGCGGCGGCGGCTTTCAGATCATCCAGTCGTGGCTCGCGCTCGGCAACGGCGGCGTGCTCGGCCAGGGCATCGGCGGCAGCCGGCAGAAGCTCTTCTACCTGCCCGAGTCGCACACCGACTTCATCTTCGCCATCCTCGGCGAGGAGCTCGGCTTCGTGGGCGCGGTCGCGATCGTCGCGCTGTTCGCCGTCCTCGCCTGGCGCGGCCTGCGCGTGGGGCTGCGCGCCCCCGACGCCTTCGGCACCTATCTGGCGCTCGGCATCACCGTGCTGCTGGCCACGCAGACGCTCGTGAACCTCGGCGTCGTCACCGGCCTGCTGCCCACCAAGGGGCTGCCGCTGCCGTTCATCTCGTTCGGCGGCTCCGCGCTGCTCATGACCATGCTCGCCACGGGCATGCTCCTCAGCATCAGCCAGCACGCCAATGTTTAAGCGCTACCAGCAGATCCACTTCGTCGGCATCGGCGGCGCCGGCATGTCGGGCATCGCCGAGATCCTCCTGACTCTCGGCTATCGCGTGACGGGCTCGGACGCCCGGCGCAACGACGCCGTCGAGCGGCTCGAGCAGCTCGGGGCCAAGGTCGTCACCGGCCACGACGCGGCGCACGTCGAGGGCGCCCACGTCGTCGTCTACTCCTCGGCGGTCTCGCGTGACAACGTCGAGCTGCAGGCGGCGCGGCAGCGCGCGATCCCCGTGATCCCGCGCGCCGAGATGCTGGCCGAGCTGATGCGGCTCAAGTACGGCATCGCCGTGGCCGGCACGCACGGCAAGACGACGACGACGTCGATGATCGGCGCCGTCCTCGCCGAGGGGCGGTACGACCCGACGATCATCGTCGGCGGGCGCGTGACGAGCTTCGGCAGCAACGTGCGGCTCGGGCAGGGCGAGTTCCTGGTGGCCGAGGCCGACGAGTCGGACGGCTCGTTTCTGAAGCTCGACCCGACGATCGCCGTGGTGACGACGATCGACGCCGAGCACCTGGACCACTACGGCACGCTCGAGGCGATCCAGGACGCGTTCGTCGCGTTCGTCGCGAAGGTGCCGTTCTACGGCGCCGCGGTGCTCTGTCTGGACCAGCCGAACATCCAGCGCCTGCTCCCGCGCATCGAGAAGCGCGTGGTGACGTACGGCTTGGAATCCAGCGCCGATCTCGTCGCGCGCCGCGTGCGGCTGGCCGGCATGACCAGCCGCTTCGAGGTTCACGAGCGCGGCGCGCTCCTCGGCGAGTGCGCGCTGGCGGTCCCCGGCCGCCACAACGTGCTCAACGCGCTGGCCGCGATCGGCGTCGGTCTCGACCTCGAGATTCCGTTCGTCACGATCCAGAAGGCGCTCGCGGCCTTCACGGGCGTCCAGCGCCGCTTCCAGGTGCGCGGCACCGCCGACGGCGTCACCGTCGTCGACGACTACGGCCATCATCCCGTCGAGATCCGGGCGACCCTGGCCGCCGCCAAGGCGGGGTTCGACAGCCGGATCGTGACGGTGTTCCAGCCCCACCGCTACACCCGGACGAAGCACCTCTTCGACGAGTTCCTCACGGCCTTCAACCAGGCGGACGTGCTCGTCGTGATGGATATCTACGGCGCCGGCGAGGCACCGATCGAGGGCGTGAGCGCCGCCGCCCTCGCCGAGGGTATCCGCGCCCACGGCCACCGCAACGTGAGCTATCTCGGCGGCGATCGCGCGCGCATCGTCGACCACGTGTGCGAGATCTCGCGCCCCGGCGACATCGTGCTCACGCTGGGCGCCGGCGACGTCAGCCAGCTCGGACCCGAGATTCTCCGTCGGCTCGAAACCGGCTCGCAGGAACGGAGGGCTCAATGCTAGGAGAGATCCGAGGGGAAGTGCGGTTCAAGGAACCGCTCAGCTTCCACACCTCGCTGCGCATCGGCGGCCCCGCGGACATCTTCGTCGTCCCCCAGGACGTCGAGGACATCCGCCACGCGCTGATGTTCGCCGATCGCGAGCAGCTGCCGGTGGCCGTCGTCGGCGGCGGCAACAATCTCCTCGTGCGCGACCGCGGGGTCCGCGGCGTCGTCCTCAAGCTCGAGGGCTGCCTCGGCCGCGCGGAGTTCCACGGCGAGGAGGCGCTGGCCGGCGCCGGCGTGTCGCTCTCGGCGCTCATCCGCGAGGCGGCCGCGCTGAACCTCGGCGGCATCGAGAGCCTCGTCGGCATCCCGGCCACCATCGGCGGCGCGCTGGCGATGAACGCCGGCACCGTCGACGGCTGGATCGGCGACTTCGTGAGCGCCGTCTACTACCTGCATCCCGACGGCTCGCTCGGCGAGTTCAAGCCGGCGGGCGCCTTCGGTTACCGCGCGTTTCACCTGCCGAAGGGCGCCGTCCTCATCGGCTGCCGGCTGCAGCTGCACCGCCGCGCGCTGCCGGACATCCAGAAGGAGATCCGCGCGCGGCTCAAGCAGAAGAAGGCCACGCAGCCGTTGGCGCTGGCCTCCGCGGGCTTCGTCTGGAAGAATCCCGCGGGCGAGCTGGCCTCGCGCCTGATCGAGAAGGCCGGCCTGCGGGGCAAGCGCATCAACGGCGCCGAGATCTCGTCCAAGCACGCCAACTTCATCGTCAACCGCGGCGCCGCCGGCGCCGCCGACATCCTGAGCCTGATGGAGCTCACGCGCGAGCGCGTCCACGGCCACTTCGGGATCACGCTCGAGACCGAGATCCGCATCCTCGGTGAGTAGGAGCCTGCTCTCCCCGCGCGGCGCCGGCGCGCTCGCGGAGCTCGGCCGGCGCACGCCGCTCGTCGCGCGCCAGCGCGTCGGCCGAGCCCGCCGCCGTGCCCGCCGGGCGCGGATGCTGGCGCGCCTCAAGCGCCGGGCGGGCGCGATCGTGCTGATCGTCGCCGGCACGGCGGCGCTGCTGGCCGGCGCGCGCTGGGTCACCACGTCGCCGCGGTTCGCGATCGCCGCCGTCGAGGTGCACGGCGCCTCGCGCGTGCCCGTCCCCCGCGTCCTCGCCGCCGCCGCCATCCCGCCCGGCGCGAATCTGTGGACCCTCGACGTCGGCGCCGTGGCCGCGCGCGTGGCCGCGCTGCCGGAGATCCGCCGCGCCGACGTCGTGCGCGAGCTGCCCGATCGCGTGACGATCCTCGTCGAGGAGCGGCGGCCGTTCACGCTCGTGCATGCGGCGCGGCTGCACTGGATGGACGAGGACGGCCACGTGCTCGGCGAGGAGCGGCGCGCCGTCGCGCCCGGCGCCCCCGTGATCAGCGGTCTCACCGAAGGCGAGCTGGCCGCGATGCGCACGGCGCCCGGGCCCAAGGCCCGCGCCGCCGTCGCGCTGATCCGCGCGCTGCTGCGGTCGGGCGGCGCGCTCGCCGAGGAGATCTCGGAGATCGACATGAGCCGGCCCGAGGGGCCGGTCCTCTACACGGTCGACGGCGTCGAGGTGCGGTTGGGCGCCGAGAACTGGGACGAGCGGCTCGCGCGGCTGGAGGGCGTGCTCGCGCAGGTGGCGACGCAGGACGTGAACGGCGTCGACCTGCGGTTCAAGGACCAGGTGGTGCTTCGAAGGGGGGCGTCCCGGTGAAGCGGAGCCGGACCCCCGAGCTGATCGTCGGTCTGGACGTCGGCACCACCAAGGTCTGCGCCGTCGTCGCGTCGCCGCGGCCGGGCGGCGCCCTCGACGTCGTCGGCGTCGGCGCCGCCCCGTCGCGCGGGCTGCGCCGCGGCGTCGTCGTCAACATCGACTCGACCGTCGAGGCGATCCGCCAGGCGGTGGGCGAGGCCGAGCAGATGGCCGGCGTCGAGGTCTCCACCGTCTACGCCGGCGTGGCGGGCGGCCACATCCGCTCGGTGAACAGCCGCGGCGTGGTCGCGGTGTCGGGCAAGGACCGCGAGGTCAGCCAGGCCGACGTCGACCGCGCGGTGGACGCCGCGCGCGCGATCAACATCTCGCAGGACCGGGAGATCCTGCACGTGCTCCCGCAGGCGTTCGCGGTCGACGACGCCGACGGCGTGCGCGAGCCGCTCGGCATGTCCGGCGTGAGGCTCGAGGTCGAGGTCCACGTGGTGACGGCGGCCATCAGCTCCGTGCACAACGTCATCCGCTCCGTGAACCGCGCGGGGCTCACGGTGCAGGACGTCGTGCTCGAGCCCATCGCCTCCGCCGAGGCGGTGCTCTATCCCGACGAGAAGGAGCTCGGCGTGCTCGTCATCGACATCGGCGGCGGCACGACCGATCTCGCGCTGCTGCGCGACGGCGCCATCTGGCACACGGCGATCCTGCCGCTCGGCGGCGATCACATCAGCAACGACGTCGCCGTCGGGCTGCGCACGCCGATGGCCGACGCGGAGACGCTCAAGAAGCGCTACGGCTGCGCGCTGACCGCGCTGGTCCCCGCCGAGGAAACGGTGGACGTGCCGTCGGTGGGCGGTCGCAAGCCGCGCCAGCTCTCGCGTCAGGTGCTGTCCGAGATCATCCAGCCGCGTGTCGAGGAGATCTTCACGCTCGTCGCCCGCGAGCTGTCCCGCGCCGGCTTTCAGGACGCGGCGACCGCGGGCGCCGTGGTCACGGGCGGCTGCTCGATCATGCAGGGCGTGCCGGAGCTGGCCGAGTCGGTCTTTGACCAGCCGGTGCGTCGCGGCGTGCCCTACACGGTCGGCGGTCTCGCGGAGGTGGTGAAGAGTCCGATGTACGCCACCGCGGTGGGGCTCGCGCTCTACGGCGCGCGGCGACAGCGCAGGACGAGCGCGTGGACGGACACGACCGGCGCGGGCCCCGGCCACTGGTGCCGGCGACTCCTCGGGTGGCTCAGTGAAGTCCTCTAACGGAATCCGCTCGCGCGGCGCCGAGCAGCCGGCGCTGTTCGCGACGGTGAGCGGCGGCACAGGCGGTGGACGAACGCGGCGGGCGGGGGCCCGCGCGCAGGAGGAGGACCGGATGGAGCGAGATCGCGCACGGCGCCCGCTCTTCGAGCTCGACGACGCGCCGCAGGCGGCGAAGATCAAGGTCATCGGCCTCGGGGGTGGCGGCGGCAACGCGGTGAGCCGCATGATGGCCGCGCAATTCACGGGCGTCGAGTTCATCGTCGCCAACACCGACATGCAGGCCCTGCGCAGCTCGCCGGCGCCGGTCAAGGTGCAGCTGGGCGCGAAGCTGACGCAGGGACTCGGCGCGGGCTCGAATCCCGACGTCGGCCGCAACGCCGCGCTCGAGGATCCCGAGACCATCACGCGGCTGCTCGAGGGCGCCGACATGGTGTTCATCACCGCGGGCCTCGGCGGCGGCACCGGTACCGGCTCGGCCCCGGTGGTGGCCTCGCTCGCGCGCGATCTCGGCATCCTCACCGTCGCCGTCGTCACCAAGCCGTTCACGTTCGAGGGCCGCAAGCGCATGCTGCAGGCCGAGGCGGGCCTCGACGCGCTCCGCAGCGTCGTCGACACGCTGATCACCATCCCCAACCAGCGCCTGCTGGCCGTCGTCGATCGCGGCACGCCGCTGCTCGAGGCCTTCCGCGTCGCCGACACCGTGCTGCAGCAGGCGGTGCAGGGCATCTCCGACCTCATCCTCGTGCCCGGCCTCGTCAACCTCGACTTCGCGGACGTCCGCACGATCATGTCGGGCATGGGGATGGCGATGATGGGCACCGGCGTCGGCCGGGGCGCCAACCGGGCGCTCGACGCCGCGCAGAAGGCGGTGGCGAGCCCGCTGCTGGACGATACGTCGATCGAGGGCGCCAAGGGCATCCTCATCAACTTCACCGGCGGCCACGACCTGTCGATCCACGAGGTCGAGGAGGGCGCGCGCATCGTGCAGGAAGCGGCGCACGAGGACGCCAACATCATCTTCGGCGCCGTGCTCGACCCGAGCCTCGAGGACGAGGTGCGCATGACGGTCATCGCCACCGGGTTCACGGAGAAGAAGTCGCAGCTGGAGCCGGCCGGCAAGGTCGTGGACCTGCCGCGCGCGTCCCGCTCGGCCGGCGGCACCTCGGCCACGGGGACGGCGCCTGCCTGGCGCCGGCGCTTCGGCGAGGCGCGCGCCGAGGGCGACAGCCCGCTGGACGGCGAGAACGACTACGACGTGCCGACGTTTCTGAGACGGAGTGCGGATTGACCAGATGGGCGCCCCCGGCCCCCCGGGGCGCGCCCTGATCGTGTCATCATCACTTCATGACCTCGCTCACAGCGCACGGTGACCCGCCGCGCTATTTCACGTTTCCTGGGCTGGCAGCGGCGGGGCTGCCGCACGCGAGCACGACGCGTCACTGTCCCGGCGTGACGTCGCCGTCGGAGCCGACCTCACCCTTCACGACCGACGCGCGCGAGACGCTCGCCGCCGCCGGCCTCGATCTCGCGCGCGTCGCCTACGCGCGCCAGGTCCACGGCGCCGACGTCGCGCACGGCCTCACGCGCGGCGGCGTCGCCGGCGCCGTCGACGTGCTGTCCACCGCGGAGCGCACCATGCCGCTCGCGGTCTTCACGGCCGACTGTCTGGCCATCACCCTCTGGGATGCGGAGGCCGGCGCGCTGGCGCTGGCCCACGTCGGCTGGCGCGGCACGGCCAAGCGCGCGCAGCAGGCGGCCGTCGACGCCGCGACGGCGCTCGGCGCGCGCCCCGCGCGGCTGCGCGTCGCCATCGCGCCCTCGATCGGCCCGTGCTGCTACGAGGTCGGCGAGCCGGTCGTCGGCGACTTCACGGGCGCGTTCGGCGCCGCGCGCTGGCAGCGCTGGACGCGCCCGTCGTCGAACGGCCGCGTGCGGCTCGATCTGTGGACGGCGAACGAGGAGCTGCTGGCGGAGGCGGGGGTCGATCCGGCGCGCATCGAGAATCCACGCCTGTGCACGGCCTGCCATCCCGAGCTGCTGTACTCCTACCGCAAGGGCAACCGCGGCCGGCTCGTGACGGTCGCAGCTCTGCCGTAGGCATGTCCGATCTCT
>WNEW01000843.1_pt1 | contig 14920 bp, 14 predicted proteins | sample 5399891 | NCBI WGS metagenome assembly WNEW01 (sample SAMN13153336, study PRJNA577476) | soil metagenome | isolation source: 40 cm grassland meadow soil pre-rain plot 5 | place: USA:California | collected 2015-09-08 | reverse complement strand
GGTCGACAACCCGCGCCGCGCCTTTACCTTTGTATAGATGAGGGCCCCGAAATGGCCCCCATACCCCCCAAACGCTCGGAAGCGCCCCGGCGAAGCCGTGGCGCTCCTCGATTCCGCCTACGCGCGGACGCGGGCGGACCTTGGATCGTACGGCGGCTCGAGATGCGCCGCGGCCGCGAAGCGCTCGGTCGCGATTTCCAGCTCCCAGCGTCCCGCGCGGACGAACGCTGCGTCGACGCCGTCGGGGTGGCCGACGTATCCCATGCCCACCGAGCGACCGAGCGTGTGGCCGTACGCGCCCGAGGTGATCCGCCCGACGAGCGCGCCGTCGCGGTAGATCGGCTCGTCGCCGAGCAGCAGCGGCTCCGGATCCTCGAGGGTGAAGGTCACGAGGCCGCGCGCGAGCGGCGTGTCGCGCAGCCGCAGCAGCGCCTCGCGCCCCACGAACCCGTCCTTCTTGAAGGCGACGGCGAAGCCCAGCCCGGCCGCGAGCGGCGTGTCCTCGCTCCCGATGTCGTGACCCCAGGAGCGATAGCCCTTCTCCATCCGCAGCGAGTCCATCGCGTGGTAGCCGGCGTGGCGCAGCCCGAGGTCCGCGCCGGCGGCGAGCGCGTCCTCGTACACGCGCGGCGCGAATTCGGCCGGCACGTACAGCTCCCAGCCCAGCTCACCGACGTAGGTGATGCGGGTGGCGCGCACGCGCGCCTGGCCCAGCTCGACCTCGCGCGACGTCCCGAACGGGAAGGCGGAGCTCGACAGGTCGGCGCGCGTCAACCGCGAGAGGAGCTCGCGCGAGCGCGGGCCCATGACGCCGAGGACGGTGAACGCCGACGTGACGTCGCTCAGCGTGACCCGCGCCTCGCCCAGGCCGCGGCGGATCCAGTGCTCGTCGTGCGCGGCGGCGGCGGCGATGGTGACCACGAGGTAGGCGTCGTCGGCGAGCCGTGTCAGCGTCAGGTCGCACTCGATACCGCCGCGCGCGTTGAGCAACTGCGTGTACACGATCCGTCCCGGCGGTACGTCGACGTCGTTGGCGCTGAGCCGCTGCAGCACCGCGGCGGCGTCCGGGCCCTGCACGAGGAATTTTGCGAGCGACGACTGGTCGAAGAGCCCGACCGCCTCCCGCACGGCGCGATGCTCGGCGGCGGCGCAGGGAAACCAGTTCTGGCGCCCGTAGGTGTAGACGTAACGCGCCTCGACGCCGTCCGTCGCGAACCAGTTCGCGCGCTCCCATCCCGCCACCACGCCGAAGACCGCGCCGCGCGCCGCGAGGCGATCGTGGAGCACCGAGCGACGCATCCCGCGCGCGCTCGCCGGCTGCCGGAACGGCCAGTGCATCGCGTAGAGGAGCCCGACCACTTCCGTGGTGCGCTCACGCAGATAGTCGGCATTGCCCTGGAACGGCATGAAGCGGCGGATGTCGACGTCCCAGAGGTCCATGCTCGGCTCACCGCCGACGATCCACTCCGCGAGCGCCTTGCCCGCGCCCGCCGCCGAGGCGATGCCCACCGAGTTGAAACCCGCGGCCACGAAGAAGCGCCGCAGCTCGGGCGCCTCGCCGAGCATGTAGCGATTGTCGGGCGTGAAGCTCTCGGGCCCGTTCACGTGACGCCGCACCGGCGCCGTCTCCAGCGCGGGAATGCGCACGATCGCCTGCTCCATGAATACGCGAACGTGCTCCCAGTCCTCGGGCAGCAGCGAGAACGCGAAGTCCTTGGGCACCCCGTCCATGCCCCACGGCTTCGCCACCGGCTCGAACCCACCCATGAGCAGTCCGCCGACCTCCTCACGCACATAGATGTAACCGTCGGTGTCGCGCAGCACGGGCAGATCGCGCGTCACGCCGGCGAGGGGCTCGGTGACGATGTAGAAGTGCTCCGAGGCGTGCAGCGGCACGTTCACGCCCGCCATGCGGCCGACGTCGCGTCCCCACAGCCCGGCGCAGTTCACGACGACGTCGCACGCGACGTCGCCGTGGTCCGTGGCGACACCCGTGGCGGCGCCGCGGTCGCGGTGGACGCCGGTCACGGTCACGTTCTCGACGATGGTGGCGCCGCCCTGCCGCGCGCCCTTCGCGAGGGCCAGCGTGGTGTCGATCGGGTTCGTGCGCCCGTCGCGCGGAATCCACACGGCCCCGGCCAGATCGTCCGTGCGCATGAGCGGCCAGAGGCGTCCGGCCTCGCCCGGCGAGATGACCTCGACCTCGACGCCGAAACACTTCGCCATCGAGGCGCCGCGCTTGAGCTCGATCAGGCGCTCGCGGGTCCGCGCGACGCTGATGCTGCCGGAACGCCGGAACCCCGTGGCCTGTCCGGTCTCCGCCTCGAGCTGCTCGTAGAGCACGGCGCCGTAGCTCGCGAGGCGCGTGAGGTTGTGGCTGGATCGAAGCTGGCCGACGAGTCCCGCCGCGTGCCAGGTGGTGCCGCACGAGAGCTGTCGGCGCTCGAGCAGCAGGACGTCGCGCCACCCGAGCCGCGTCAGGTGATACGCGACGCTACAGCCGACGATGCCTCCGCCGATGATGACGGCGCGCGCGTGCGATGGGATCGGTCCGGCCATCGCCGGACCATAGCACAGCCGCGCGGCCGCTCAGGCCGCTCGATCCTGGTCCGTGGCCTTCGCCGCCTCGTCGCGCGTCGCGCCGACCTCGTGGCGCTCGCGCATCACCGTCAACAGCACCAGCCCGACCCCCACGAGCAGCCCCAGCACGACGAGTCCGCCGATCAGCACGAACACGGTGAGATGGGGCGTCATAGGCGGATGCTACACCCGCCCGATCACGTCCCGCCGCGCGTCCTCCACGTGGCGCTCCAGCCCTAACCGGCGAGTGCGTCGGCGAGCGCTTCGGCCGGATGCCGGGCGCGGCGACCGGCGAGGTGCTCGATCTGCTGGCGGCAGGAGATGCCGGGCGCCACGACGACGGTGTTCAGGTCCGCCGCCTTCACCGCGGGGGCCAGACGCCGATTGCCGAGGGCGACCGACAGATCGTAGTGCTCGCGCTCGAAGCCGAAGGAGCCGGCCATGCCGCAGCAGCCGGAGTCGACCTCGCTGACGGCGTAGCCCGCCCACTTCAGCACGGCCAGCGTCGGCGCGGTGCCGATCATCGCCTTCTGGTGGCAGTGGCCGTGCAGCAGCGCGGTGCGCCCGGCGCCGCCGGCGAAGCGCAGCGTCAGCCCGCGCTCGCGCTCGGCCATCAAAAATTGCTCGAGCAGCAGGCTCTGCGCGGCCACGGAGCGCGCGTCGTCGGTGCGCAGCAGGTCGACCGACTCGTCGCGCAGCGTGAGCAGGCACGACGGCTCGAGGCCCACGATGGCGACGCCGCGCCGCGCGTAGGGCGCCAGGCGCGCGACGTTCCACGCCGCGTGCTCGCGCGCCTCGTCGAGCATGCCCTTGGAGATCAGCGGCCGCCCGCAGCACTTGCGATCGACGAGCACGACGCGGTAACCCGCGCCCTCGAGCAGCCGCACGGCGGCGTGACCGATCTCCGGCGTGTTGTAGGTCACGAACGTGTCGTGGAACAACACGACCTCGCCGCGCGGCGCCGCCGGGGGCGGCGTGTGCCGGCGGAACCAGGCCTCGAACGTCTCGGGCGCCAGGGCGGGCAACGGCCGGCGGCGATCGAGGCCCACCGTCTTCTCGAGCAGCCAGCGCACCGGCGGCAGGGCGTTGATCGCGTTCGACAGCCGCGGCGTGCGCGCGCCGAGCGCGCTCAGCCTCGCCACGCGGCCGAACATCCGGTTGCGCAGCGGGAGACCGTTGGCCTTGTAATAGTGGTACAGGAACTCGTACTTCAGCTTGGCCATGTCGACGTTGGACGGACACTCGGCCTTGCACCCTTTGCACTCCAGGCAGAGGTCCATCACCTCGTAGAGCCGCCTGCCGGTGAACCCGGCGGCGGGCAGCCGGCCCGAGAGCACGGCGCGCAGCGCGTTGGCGCGGCCGCGCGTGCTGTGCTCCTCGTCCCTGGTGGCCATGTACGAGGGACACATCGTGCCCTCGAGCTTCTTTCGGCAGACACCGACGCCGTTGCACATCTCCACCGACGCCGCGAACCCACCCTGGGCGGAGAAGTCGAGCAGCGTCTTCGGCTCCCAGGTCTTGTAGGCGACGCCGTAGCGCAGGTTCTCGAGGATGCCCGGCGAATCCACGATGTTGCCGGGATTCATGCGGTTGTCGGGGTCGAACGCCGCCTTGAGGCGCCGGAACGCCTGCATGAGCGTGGGCCCGTACATCCGCTCGAGGAACGGACTGCGCGCGCGGCCGTCGCCGTGCTCGCTGGAGATCGTGCCGCCGAACTCCAGCACCAGATCGGTGATCTCGTCGGCGATCGCCTTCACCTGCTCGAGCCCGCGCGGCGTCTTGAGGTCGATCACCGGCCGGATGTGCAGGCAGCCGACCGAGCAGTGGCCGTAGTAGGCGCCCGTCGCGTCGTGCTTGGCGAAGATGTCGGCGAAGCGCGGCACGAACTCCTTCAGGTGCCGCGGCTCGACGCAGGTGTCCTCGACGAAGGCGATCGGCTTCTTGTCGCCCTTCATGCCGAGCAGCAGGCCAAGGCCGGCCTTGCGGAGCTTCCAGATCGACTGCTGCTCGGCGACGTCGTAGGCGAGGTGCGCGGCGTAGCCGAAGCCCTCGCGGACGCGCCGGGCTTCGAGCGCGTCGACCTTGCTTGCCACCTCGCCGTCGCTCTCGCCCGCGTACTCGACGATGAGGATGGCGCCCGGGTCGCCCTGGACGAAGGCGGCGCGCGCGCGCTGCTCGATGTTGTCGCGCGCCAGGTCGAGGATCAGCTTGTCGGTGAGCTCGACGGCGTAGGGCCCCGTCTCGAGGATCGACTGCGACGACTCCAGCGCCTCCTGGATGCTCGCGTAGTGGATGACGTCGAGCGCCGTCTTCTTCGGGCGGCGAACGAGCCGGACCTTCGCCTCGAGCACCGTCAGCAGCGTGCCCTCGGAGCCCACGACCACGCGGGCCATGTTGAGAGGGCCGTCCTTCACCACCTCGTTCAGGTTGTAGCCGGCGACGCGGCGCCAGTGCTTCGGGTAGCGCTTGCGGATCTCTTCGGCGTACTCGGCGCGGATGGCCGCGACCTCGCGGTAGATGCGGCCCTCGGCGCCCGGGAGCCGCATCTTGGCCTCGAACTCCGCCGGCGTGACGGTGCCGAAGCGCACCCGCGTGCCGTCGGCGAGCAGCGCGTCCAGCTCGAGCACGTGCTCGACGGTGAGACCGTACGCGATCGAGTGCGAGCCGCCGGAGTTGTTGCCGAGCATCCCGCCGAGCGTTGCCCGGTTGGACGTGGAGGTGTCGGGGCCGAACAGCAGGCCGAGGTCGCGAATCGCGTGGTTCAGCTCGTCCTGCACGAGCCCGGGCTGCACGCGCGCCCACAGCTCCTCGGCGTTGACCTCGAGCACGCCGTTCATGTGCTGCGAGAAGTCCAGCACGAGGGCACGGTTGACCGTCTGCCCGGTGAGCGAGGTGCCGCCACCGCGCGGCAGCAGGGCGACCTTCTGCCGGCGCGCGACGTCGAACGCGGCGATCACGTCGTCGCCATCGCGAGGCGTGACGACGCCGATCGGCTCCACCTGATACATGGACGCGTCGGTCGAGTAGAGCAGGAGCGAGGCGGGATCGAACCTCACCGAGCCGCGGACGACGCGGCGCAGGTCGCGCTCGAGGTCGTTCACCGGGCCATTATACTCACCGTGCCGCGACACCGCGGCCGGCGGCGGCACGTCGCTGGCACGCGGGTTGCGTGTCACGCCGGGCGGCATGACGGTCAACGGCTCGGGAGCCCGCCCGTCCCTGCTCGCGTCGGGTCCGCGCGCGCCCCGCTACTGTCCTCACGACAGCGCGCGCGAGATCCGCATGTACATGCCCTACGGCGAGGCGAATGCCGTGCGGCTGCGTCTGATGCTCGCGGGCGACCCGCGCTGGCGACACGTCTCGGCCATTTACGAAATCTCCAACGGCTGGGCGTGGACAGTTTGCAACGAGTGTCCCGTCGAGGATCGCCGCGAGGCCGTCGGGGAGTAGAATGCCCGGGTGCGCGCCGCCGCCCTCGCTCTCGCCGCACTGCTCTCGCTGACGTCGGCGGTCGCGGCCGCGCCGGCGGCGCCCGGATTCAAGGTGCGGCTGCTCGACGGGCGCTCGCTCGACTCGCGCGATCTCATCGGCAGCAAGATCCTCGTGCTGCGCTTCCAGGCGTCGTACTGCAAGCCGTGCGCGCGCGAGTCGGCGGCGCTCGGGCGCCTGGCCCAGCGCTATCGCGAGCGCGGCGTCGAGGTGCTGGCCGTCCACGTCCAGGACGCCGTCGTCGACGTCCGCAAGTTCATGCGCGCGAACCGGGTCACCTACGCCGTTGCCCTCGATCCCAGGCTCACGATCGGCAATCGCTACGGCTTCAAGGGCACGCCGTACACGGTCGTCATCGACCGCCAGGGCGAGATCGTCGCCCGGATGCACGGCGTGTCGGTCGTCACCCGCCTGCCCCGCCTGCTGGACGACCTTTTGAAGAAGGAGCCGCCGCCCGCCTAGAGCGACGTCCAGACGAACAGCAGCATCGCCACGGTCATCACGGCGGTCGCGGTCCAGCCGAAGACGTTCAGCCAGCGATCGTTGACGTGCGTCCCCATGATCCTGCGGTTGTTACCCACCAGCATCACGAGCACGAGCAGCGGCGGGGCGAGCAGCCCGTTGACGACGGCCGACAGGAACATCATGCGGACGGCCCCCACGTGGAGCGAGTCCAGCAGCGTGCCGGCCAGGATGGCGCCGCCGAGCACCGCATAGAAGCGCCGCGCGCGCCGCAGCGACAGGTCGAGCCCCGAGCGCCAGGCAAAGAGCTCGGCCACGGCGTACGACGCGGAGCCCGCCAGGATGGGAATCGCCAGCAGTCCGGTGCCGACGAGCCCGAGCGCAAAGAGGAGCGAGGCGGCCTCGCCGGCCAGCGGTCGCAGCGCCTCGGCGGCCTGGCGGCTCGTCTCGATGTCGCTCTGGCCCGCGCGATGGAGCGTGGCGGCGGTGGCGAGCATGATGAAGTACATCACCGCATTCGAAAAGGCCATGCCGGTCACGACGTCATGGCGTGCGTCGCGCAGCTCGCGCGGGCTGGCGCCCTGGCGCTCGCGCATCGTACGGCGCCCCAGCGCGCGCTCCTCCTCCACCTCCTGGGAGGCCTGCCAGAAGAACAGATAGGGCGAGATCGTGGTCCCGAGGATGCCGACGAGCGTGGAGACGGACGCGGTGTCGAGCGACAGCCGCGGCACCAGCGTATCGCGCAGCGCGGCCCCCCAGTCGGGACGCGCCAGGAACGCGGAGAGCACGTAGGCGAAGAGGACGAGGGTCAGCCACTTCAGCCAGGCGGCGAACCTCGCGTAGCGCGTGTAGACGGTCGCGGCGAGGACGACGAGCCCGAAGAGCGGCACCCAGAGTCCCGAGGCCAGGCCCGTCAGCATCTCCGCCGCGTCGGCCATCCCCGCGAGATCGGCCGCGATGTTGAACACGTTGGCGCCGACGAGCAACAGACACGCGGCGTACAGGAACCAGCGCGGATAGTGCCGCCGCATGGCGCCGGCGAGCCCGCGGCCCGACACGAGACCGATCCGCGCACAGGTGAGCTGGATGGCCGCCATCAGCGGAAGCGTCGCCAGCGCCGTCCACAGCATGGCCGTCCCGAAGGCGGCGCCCGCGACGGCGTAGGTCGTGACACCGCTCGGGTCGTCGTCGGCGGCCCCGGTGATCAGGCCGGGGCCGAGCGTCCGGAAGTATCGAACGACGGGATTGCGGGTGTGCTTATCCAGCGCGGCGTTCACGTTCGTACAGTACCAGCGCGGCGGCGCCCCGCATCGTGAGGCGCTTGTCGCCCGGCACGATCGTGATGCGCGTCGCCGCGAGCGCGCGCGCGAAGGCGTGCTCGGCCGTCGCGGCGAGGATCCGCTTCTCCAGGGCAGCCAGCGAGGCGGCGACGCCGCCGGTGACGACGACGACCTCCGGGTTGAGGCCGTTGACGATCGTCGCGAGCATGGCGCCGAGCGCGCGGCACGCCTCGTCCACCACCGTCGTCGCGACGGGGTCGCCGTCGGCGGCGGCGCGAAAGACCAGCTCGGCCGTGATGCGGTCCGCGGCGCCGCCGGCGGCGGCCAGCAGCGGCGACTCGGCGTGACCGGCGACGCGCGCCCGCACCGCCTCCGCGATGCCGCGGCCGCTCGCGTACACGGCCAGGCAGCCGCGCCCGCCGCACCAGCACGGCGGACCGTCGAACTTCACCGGCGTGTGGCCGAACTCCCCGCCGAAGCCCGCGACACCGCGTACGAGACGGCCGTCGAGGATGACGCCGGCGCCGAAGCCGGTGCCGGGCGCGAGCACCACGAGCGAGCGCGCGCCGCGGCCGGTGCCGAAGCGCCACTCGGCGAGGGTCAGCGCGTTGACGTCGTTGTCGACGAAGACGGGCACGCCGAAGCGCGCGCCGAGACGCGCGGCGATCGGCTGACCGACGAGATCGGCGGCGTGCGGCGCGGGATCGCCGACGCGCCCCGTCTCGACGTCCACCGGCCCCGGCGCGCCGACGCCGATGCCCGCCACCGTCAGCCCGCGCGCGGCCAGCGCCGCGCTCACGCCCGCGACGAGCCGCTCGATCGAGACCAGCGTGCCGGCGGTCGCGGCGTCGTGCGTCAGCATGCTGTCGTCGTGCAGGACGTCGCCCTCGGCCGTCACGCCGCCGGCGGCGATCGTCGTCCCGCCGACGTCGACGCCTATTAGGATGGGGGGCCCCGACATGGCCCCCCATACCCCCCCACGCTCGGGGGGCCCCGGGGAACCCGTGGCCCCTCTCGATTCCCCCCCACGCTCGGGGGGCCCCGGGGAACCCGTGGCCCCTCTCGATTGCGCCATCTAGATCTCCGCGAAGGTGCAGAGCGTGATGGCGAGCGCCGCGGCCGCCGCGCGCGCGTGGGGCGTGCCGAGCCCGATCATCTCCGTCTCGCGCTGTCGCCCGTAGCGGCTTCCCGCGAGGTCGGCGTCGAACCAGCCGGGATGCGTCATGAACTCCGACACGCCCGGCGGCAGCGCGCGCAGCGTGGCGAGCGTCGTCGCCGGCGACCAGTATGCGTCGGGGCCCGACTCGCCGAAGAAGTGATCCGGCGTGCGCAGGCCGGCCGAGCGCGCGCGCGTCCGCGCGGCGCCGTCCTGGCTGCGGACCGGCACGCCCAACTCGCGCGCGACCTGCAGCACGATCTCCCGCACGGGCGAATGCAGGCCGACGTGGTGGTGGGAGTCGAGGTGGGTCGGCACGCGGCGGAACGTCTTCTGGAACTTCGCGACCTGCGCCTCGACCTCGGCGTGCACGTCACGCCCGGCGGCGCGCGCCGCCGCGTGGCGCGCGTCGCGCACGAATCGTCCGTGGCCGTCCACCAGCGACCGGCCGCGCGTGAGCGGCATGCCCAGCGTGAGATTCACGTGCAGGCCGACGCCGAGGCCGCTGTCGAGGAGGCGCGCGACGAGGCCGCGATCGAGGTCGGCCGTCACGAGCACGGTGGTGCTGGTGACGATGCCGTGGCGGTGCGCGGCGAGAATGCCCTCGCTCACGCCGCGGGTCATTCCCCAGTCGTCTGCGTTGACGACGAGCCGGCGACTCACCGCGCCCGGCCTTCGATCATGAGCCGCTCGACGCTCGCCGGCCGGCCCGGCGGCAGCGCGGCCTCACGATCCACCGCGCGTAGATGCTCGAGCCGCTCGTAGCCGATGCGCGGGAACGCCTGCGTCTCGCGCGCGAGCACGGAGGGCACGAGGCCGGCCGCCTCCACCTTCGCCAGCGCGGCCTTGAGACCGAGGAAGTCGAAGATGGTGAAGACGAGGCGGCCGCGCGGCGCCAGGTGGCTCGGCGCGCCGGCGATGATGCGATCGAGCAGCGCCCAGCCATCGGGCCCGCCGTTGTCGGCGGCGGCCTGCGCGTCCTCGCGGTCGGCGCCGGGCGGCGTCGGCATCTGCGGCGGATTGGAGCACACGAGGTCGAAGCGCTCGCCGGCCACGGGCGTGTAGCAGTCGCCCAGGCGCGCGTCGACGGCGACGCCGTTCAGGGCGGCGTTGGCGCGCACGGCGCTCACCGCGGCCGGCACGACGTCGGTGGCCACGACGGCCGCGCCCGCCTTGGCGGCGATCACGGCGGCCAGCCCGAGCCCCGCGCCGATCTCGAGCACGCGCTCGCCGGGATGCACGGTCAGGTGACGGCAGAAGAAGCGCGAGCCGGCCTTCGGCGGCTGCACGCCGTCGAGGACGCGGAACAGGCAGTCGCGCCAGGAGTAGAAGAGGACGCCGTCGTCCACTACCTGCCCTGCACGCGCCGGAAGTAGAGGCGCAGCGCCTCCTTGAGCTGGGCGCGCGCGCCCGCCGACGTCTGCGCGTCCTCGAGCTGGTCGATCTCGATCGCGAGCGGCACGCCCTCGCGCTTGACCCCGTCGAGCTCGGCCGTCAGCCCGCACCGCTCGTCGGACTCGGTGAACACGAGCTTGGCCCGCTTGAACGAGCCGTCCTCACGCGCGAGCTGCTCGACGGTCTCCACCAGCATCCGCTTGATCGCCTCCTGCTCGCCGGCGGGGATCGTCGAGAACGCCGCCGTCAGCTCGACCTGGGCCATTCAGCGCTCCTCGTACACCTTCAGGATGTCGGCGTGCGCCTTCGCCGCGTTGGCGCGGATGGCGAAGGAGATCGCCTCGCGCACCTCGTCCTCGGTCGCGCCGCTCTGCCTGGCGCCCGCCAGGTCGCGCTTCGCTCAGTGGGTGTTGCCGGCGGCGAGGTTCGCGGCCAGGTAGCAGAGGAAGGCGGTCTTCGGATCGAGCGCGCCCTTCTTGTACTTCCACGACGCGATCACCTTCTCCTCGAGTGCGGCCATGGCGTTTCCTTTCCTGTTTGGCGTTCCTATTTGGCGAGGCCGAGCAGCAGCTTCGCGACGTCGCCGGACGCGGTGAGCATCGCGTCGTGGCCCGTCTTGAGCTCGTGATACTGCCACTTGCGATCCTCGCGCAGCCGCTCGGCGAACTGATCGAACGCGCCCATCGCGGGGCTCGAGCAGTACACGTACATGCGCTTGAGCCGGTCGGCGCCCCCACCGGCCAGCGGCTGCTCGAACGTCTTGAGGGGCTGCGGCACGAGCCGGCGCTGCAGCCACTCGCGGTCGCGCTGGCTCGTGACGCCGAACCGCTCCGGCGGCAGCGGCGGGATGCGCCAGCCGTCGCCCTGCGTCCGCGCCGATTCCCGCATGGCGTCGGCGCGCGGCCCCGCGTAGTCGAGCAGCGACTTGCCCGGCTCGGGCACGAAGGCGTCGAGGTACACGAGGTGGCTCAGGCGATTGGCCGCGCGCGCGGCGACACCGGTGATCACCATGCCCGCGTACGAGTGGCCGACGAGGACGACGCCGCGCAGCTCCTCCGCCTCGAGCACGCCGACGACGTCGTGCACGTGCGTCTCGAGATCGACCTCGGGCCCCGCGAGATGCGCGCGCTCGCCCAGCCCGGTCAGCGTCGGCGTGTAGACCTCGTGCGCGGCGTCGCGCAGCAGCCGGGCGACGCGCAGCCAGCACCAGCCGCCGTGCCATGCGCCGTGGACGAGGACGAACGTCGCCATGCCGCCGCGCTCAGTGGCCGGCGGCCCAGGCCATGCCGAACTGCTCGACGCCGGCCTCGAGGCCCTTGGGCGTGACGCGGATGGCGACCGGGCGCGCGAAGTTCAGCGTCGAATAGCTCTCGTCCTTTGGCACCACGGTGTGGCCGCGTCGGGCGAGGCCGGCCAGCACCGCGTCGCCCACGCGCGTGGAGACGAGGACGTCGCCGCCCTCGGTGTGCAGGCGCGGCGCCTCCACCGCGTCCTGCAGCGAGCCGCGGCCGTCCACGAGGTTGGCGATCACCTGGGGAATCGCCGAGACGATCGCGCGCCCGCCCGGTGCGCCGATGGTGAGGTGCGGCGCGCCGCGCTTGAAACCGAGCGCGGGCACCATGTTGGTGAGCACGCGCTTGCCGCCGGTGATGGAGTTGGGCCGGCCGGGCTCCGGGTCGAACCAGATCATCCCGTTGTTGAGCAGGATGCCGGTGCCCTTCACGACGACGCGCGAGCCCCACATCGACACCGCGGTGTGGGTGAGCGAGACCATGTTGCGCTGCCGGTCGATCGCGCCGATGTGCGTCGTGCAGTCCACCGCCTGGCCGGCGCCGGGTCCGCGCCGCCGCGGCGCCGTACGACGGCGCCGGATCTCGGCCGCGACGTCGCTCGCGTATTCGTGCGAGACCAGCCGATCCCACGGCGCCGCGATCATCGCGGGGTCGCCGAGGTGCTCGAAGCGGTCGAGGAAGGCCTGCTTGCACGCCATGGCCCGCAGGTGCAGGCCATCGACCGTCTCGGCCGCGGCCTTCGCGGGCGGAAACTCGGCGAGGATGTTCAGCATCTCGAGCGCGGTCGTGCCGCCCGTGGCGCCCGGCGAGAACGCGAGGTCGATGCCGCGGTACTGGCCCATCAGCGCCGGCCCCACGCGCACCTCGTACTTGCCGAGATCCTCGCGCGTGATCAGCCCGCCGCCGCTCACCATTTCGGCCTCGATCGCCTGCGCGATCGCGCCGCGGTAGAACGCGTCGGGCCCCTCCTTCGCGATCGTGCTCAGGCTCTCGGCCAGATCCGGGTAGCGCACGAGGTCGCCCGCCTGCATCGACGGCGGCCGGTGGATCGCGCGCCCGTGGCGCAGATAGACCCGCGCCGTCTCCCGGAACGCGGCGAGCTCCTCGAGATACTGCGCGTGCTTGAGCGCCAGATACCAGTCGGGCACGAGCCCCTCGCGCGCGATCTCGATGGCGGGCGCCATCACGTCGGCGAGCGACATCGTGCCGTAGCGCTCGATCGCGGTCGCGAGGCCCGCCACGGAGCCGGGCACGGCCACCGCGCGGTGGCCGAAGACGTTGGCCTGGCCGTCCACGTTCGGCCACGGAAACAGCGCCTCCGACACGCCGCCGACGACCTTGTACATCCGCCCGTGCGCGCGCAGCGGCGCCACGGCGTTGAAGTCGAGCGCGATCGTCTCGCCGCGCTTCGCGAGATGGATGAGCATGGTCCCCGAGCCCGCGATCGTGGACATGAACGGCTCGATCACGGTCATCGCGAACGCGGTGGCGACGGCCGCGTCCACCGCGTTGCCGCCGGCGTGCAAGATACGGGCGCCGACCTCGGCGCCGCGCGGGTGCTCGGCGACGACCATGCCGCGCGTGGCGAGCGGCGTGCGCTTGGTGACGGCGAGCGTGGATCGGATCACGGGAACGAGCCCGGCAGGTAGTGCGTGATCTCGACGAGCTTGCCCTTGCTGAAATAGAAGATCCAGCCGAACGGGTAGCCCCACGCCTCGTCGGCACGGCCGCGGATCTCGGGCCAGTGGCGCCGCGCCCAGTTCGCCATTTGCTGAGCGTCGTCGGACGTCGTGAAGGGCGTCCCGAGCAACACCTCGACCTGGCCCTTCTGCATGCCGGCGGTGACCTGGTGCAGGTTGCGAAAGGCCGGCACGGTGAGCGGGTCGGACGCCGCGTCCTGGTGCTCGCGCAGGTACTTCGAGATCCGCGCGTCGAGGTCGTCCTGGAAATGCCGCTTCTCCTCGAACGTCGGGTAGCGGCCGTTGGTCGAGAGCATCTTCGTCATCCAGAATTCGTCGGCGGTCGGCCCCTGCGAGGTGCGCTCATCGATCGTTTGCGAGAGGCCCGCGCACCCGGTCCCGAGCACCAGGGCGGCGAGCACGAGCGCGACGCGTCTCACGCGGCCAGCATAGCAGAGAGATTATCGCGGACCGCCACGGCTTCGCCGAGCCGTGCCGAGCGTGGGGGGGGTTGGGCGGCCATGTCGGGGCCCATTCGAGTAACGCGTGATCGAGGCGCGTCACGGCTTCGCCGGGACGTGCCGAACATTGGGGGGTTTGGGGGGCCATGTCGGGGCCCCCCATTTACTAGATCAGCGCGCTCTCGAGGACGATGCCGCGGTCCACGACGCGCGCGGCCTGCCCGAGCAGGCGCGCGGTCGCGACCGGCACGTCGGGACCCTCCGCGAGCTGGCGCAGCAGGTCGATCAGCCGGCGCATCGCCCGCACGAGGTCGCCCTCGTGGCCGCCGAAGGACTCCGCGACGATGCCCGCCCAGTCGTCGTCGCCGGACGCCCAGCGGAACACCGACGGCATGAAGCCGGGATGCACGCTCACGGCGATGGCGAGCTGGCGCCCGCGCTGCGCCTGCCACACGGCGTCGGCGGCCGCCGCCAGCCGGTCGAGCCGGTGCTTGAGCTTCGGGCGCTTCTTGAGGAAGGCGCGCGCAATCGTCGGCTCGCCCGAGCGCGATTCCTCGAGCAGCGCCGAGCAGAGCGCGGCGGCCTCGGCCAGCGAGAGGTCGTCGAAGAGCCCGCGCGTGACCGTCTCGGCCAGGAGCAGCTCGTTGTCGTGGCGCAGGCTGGCCACGAGCCGGCCCTTCGCCTCGAGCCGGCCGTCGCGCACGGCGCCGAACTGCTCGAGCACCTCGACCACGCGCAGGAACTCCTGCCAGTAGGCATTGCGGAACGCGTCCAGCGCGGCGCGGCGCTGGGTCAGGCGCTCTTCGAGCCGCTCGAGGTCGCGCGAGGCGTGCTCGCAGCGCGTGGTGGCGCCCCACGGGCAGCGATGGCACTCGATCGCGGCGAGCGCGGCCTCCGGCCCCTGCTCGCGCTCGCGCGCGATGAGGTCCGGCACGGAGAGGCGCTCCAGCTGCTCGGCGAGGTGGCGCAGGCCGCGGGGCTCGCCGCGGCGCGCGTCGCGCGGCACGTGCAGCGGCGGCGTGGCCCAGAAGATGCGCTTCACGAGCCCGCTCTTGAGCCGGATGACGGCGCCGTGGGGCAGCAGCGCGTCGAACAGCGTGCGATGGCCGCGGATCGCGTGCACGCC
>WNEW01000841.1_pt1 | contig 14938 bp, 8 predicted proteins | sample 5399891 | NCBI WGS metagenome assembly WNEW01 (sample SAMN13153336, study PRJNA577476) | soil metagenome | isolation source: 40 cm grassland meadow soil pre-rain plot 5 | place: USA:California | collected 2015-09-08 | reverse complement strand
ACCCAAAATTTCTTCGGCGTCTTCGGGCAGGACACGTGGAAGGTCACTCCAAAATTCACGTTGACCTACGGGGTGCGTTGGGAGCCGTTCTTCCCGATGTCGTTCAAGCAGGGCGACGTTTACAATTTCAGCCTCTCGAAGTTCTACGCCGGGCAACGGAGCACCGTCATTCCCAACGCGACTCCGGGTTTCACCTATCCCGGCGACTCCGGCTTCAACGGAAATGCCGGCATTCAGAACACCTGGGGAAACATCGATCCGCGCGTCTCATTGGCGTGGGATCCATTGGGCGATGGCAAGACGGCGATCCGTGCCGGCGGCGGAATCGCACACGACTTCATGAGGCAAGACCTGCACGAAAACACATCGTCCGTGTCGCCTTTCCGCCTCACGGTCGTCTCGCTGGGCGTTTCGTTAGACGATCCGTGGGCGAACTATCCCGGCGGGAATCCATTCCCCTACAACTTCAACAAGGACAAACCGTTCTATGGGCCGTACGGAGCCTACCTGCCCGTGCCGCCGGATATGAAGACCACGACGCAGTACACCTGGAACTTTGGTGTCCAGCGGCAGGTGACCGGAAATCTGTTCGCCTCTGCGACCTATGTTGGAACGCATCTCACACACGTTTGGAATGCGATTGAACTGAATCCGGCGCAGTACATTACGGGAAATTGCATTGCCGGACAATACGGCCTGGTCGCACCCGGTCCGTGCTCCACGCCGGGTAATGTCAACCAACGCCGGATCCTCAATTTATTCAATCCCACAGCCAATCTCGGCTACATGACCCAATACGATGATGGCGGAACGCAAGGCTATAACGGCGTACTCCTCGATGTGAGATGGCGCAAGGGGAACGTTAACCTCAACGGGAACTACACCTGGTCGCATTGCATCGGGTTGCCGGTCATCACATTGTTGAATCCCGGCTCGAACTATGTGCATCAGGCGTATCAGAATAATGGTCCGATCAACCGAAACCTGGACGTCGCCGACTGCGATCAGGATCGCCGCCAGATACTGAACATGACGGGCGTAGTGCAAATACCGCGGTTCTCGAACAACGCTCTGCGTCTTGTCGCCACAGGCTGGTCTTTCGCGACAATCTTCAACGCCCGGTCCGGGCGGCCCCTCAACATAGTCCTTGGAAACGACCAGGCACTGAACGGTTTCCAGGGAAATAACGGGACGCAGCGGCCGAACCAAATACTGGCGAGTCCGTACGGCGACCAGTCTTCCCTATCCAGGTATCTCAATTCGGCAGCGCTTGCGATACCGGCAGTGGGTACTTACGGAAACGTCGGCTATAACAGTATCGTCTCACCTCATTACTGGGAATGGAACGAAGCCGTCTTCAGGCAATTCCAAATACGGGAAGGCCACAGGATCGAGGTCCGCGCGGAAGCGTTCAACGTCACTAACAGCTTCCGTCCCGGCTATCCCGGAACAAACTACGGCAACGCCAACACCTTCGGCAGAATTCTCTGTAGCGCGGCAAACACGCTTGCAAACAATGCCGGAACGGGATGCGCGGCACCAGGCCAGGCGCCAGGCGGTCCTACGTCGGGTGGGCCGAGGATTATGCAGTTCGCGTTAAAGTACTTGTTCTGACGGGAGTGACGGGCTTGCGGGTTTGTTGCCCAAAGCCGCGAAGCGGCGTCAAGATCGTAGCCCAGGGCGCAAGCTGGGTTCGCAGTCAGCCGCAACACGAGCCCTGAAAGGGCGGCAGATGCAGGCGCTGCCGCCCTTTCAGGGCTTTGCCCTAGGGCGCGCGTTGACCCAGCGCTGACGCGCTGGGCTATTCTCTACCCCGCTTCGCGGCGTTGAGCAACAGCCAAAGAGGGATCCCGTCGCCAGCACTACTAGCGAAACTCCTGCATCAGTCCTGCAATATTGCCCGCGGCGGGACCGGCGCCCCAGTTGAATTCCTTCACCAGAGTTTGCGTGATCTCTTCCTGGGTCTTCCTTTCGCGGTTGAGTGCGCGCACGCGTTCCTGGATCGCCACCATCTTATTGCGGATGTCGCGAACCTGCTGCTTGGTGACGGCTGGACCGTGGCCCGGGATTGCGGTATCGAAGTCCATTGTTAGAATTTCGTCGATGGACTTTTTCCAATCCGTCCAGCTTCCCCCATCGCCATAGTTCACGATCGGTGGAATGTCTTCGTGCGTCGTCAGCAGGTCCCCCATCGCAATCACACGGTCCGCCGGAAAGTACACGACTGTATCGCCGCGGGTATGCCCGCGGAATTCTCGCAATCGGACTTCCTTGCCGCCCATCACGATCACAGCCTGGCCCGAGTAGCCGATTTCGGGCAGTCCCTGTTGATTCGGCTGTGCGGCCATATTCTCACGGTCGTTGGCCGAAATTAGAACTGTCGCGCCAATGTCGTGAAGCCTGGCGGCGCCTCCGGAATGATCCGCATGATTGTGCGTAAGGATGAGGTACTTGATTGGTTTGTCGGTCAACGATTTCACTTTAGCAACGACGTCGTCGTGCATTCGCTCATTCTTCGAGTCGACGAGAATGACGCCTTCCGGTGTGAGGAACACCGAAATATTTCCACCATAGGCACCGATATCGGAGACCACGTTTCGCGGATTCTGGATCATGTGAAGATCTTCTTTGATCTTGACCACAATCGGCGGCGGTCCCGGCGGCGGACTGCCCCGCTGTTGGCTCGATCCGCCACTCACCGGTGTAAAGGCCGAGAGCACGGCGATTAGAGCTGCCAATTTTAAAATCTCTTTCACGGTAAGTCTCCTGAGTTATCGCCAGCGGGGCAGAAGGGCTAACGCATTTTCCCGTTCGATGCCACGGCGCACGTTCGCCGGAAGCCGGAGCGCCTCAAATAGTCTGATGCTGTGAGCGATTGGAAACCGGTCGTAGTCGGTTCCAAACAGGATGTGCGAGGCGGGCACGAGTTTCATCAGTGCGTCCATATTCACCGGTGAATATGCCTGTGCTCCTTCGAAATACAGCTTCCGGAACTCGGCTTCGATTCCGTTTGGGAATAATGTGCGAAGACGCTCGGGTCCGACGGCATCCCAGTCGGTGAAACCGGCGATGCGGTGGATCAGTAGCGGCATCACGCCGCCGCCATGCGAAAAGATGAATCGAAGATCCGGAAAGTCACGGGTGATTCCATTCGCCATGAGGCTGAAGATCGTTCGCGCTGTATTCATCGGCCATTCGAGCCATGGACCGCTGGTGCCCTGTGTTTCATAAGACAACGTGCCGGACGTGCAGCACGGATCGTCACTGGGATGCACATAGACCACAGCCTTCCGGCGATTCAGTTCGACCCAAATCGGACGGAGTTTTGGATCGCCCAACCACAGACCGGAGTAACTTGTGGAGATGCCGAAGCCGTCGGCTTTCAGGACGTCGAGCGCATATTCGATTTCCTTCATCGTGCCATCAACGTCTGACATGGGAAGCGCGGCAAACAGTCCGAACCGTCCCGGAAAATCCTTACCCAGTTGTGCGCCGCCTTCGTTCAATTGGCGAGCTTGCCTGGCGCTTTGCACGGGTCCGAGATAGCCGATTCCCGTCGCGATGCCGTTCCGATCCATCTCTTCGACCGCGCGAGCAGGCGACCACTTGCCCCCACCGCCAATATGGTGATGCACATCGATGATCCCCCTCTTTGCGGGAGGCAGGAACCCGCTCGCGCCAAGCGCCACAAGCGACGCCAGAAATCCGCGTCGCGAACATTCCCCTCCTCGCAGAGGAGGGGTGGATGCGCCGAGCGGAGCGAAGGCGCAGACGGGGTGGTCAGACCGGCAAAATCCGGTATTAGTGCCGAACTGACCACCCCGGCGCCGCTTCTCTTGAGGCTTCGCCCTATCGGGCTCGCGCCTTGCGGCGCCACCCCTCCTCTGCGAGGAAGGGAATGTGCTCATTTTCACGGTTGTTTTCATTTGATGAATGCCTACAATACATCATCTTTTCCAAACATAGGGATGACGGGGGCCTTCATGATTAACACACGCTGTTTTTGTCTCACGCTCATGGTGATGCTTTCCTGCTTTCTGGCGGAACCAAATTCGAGCGGTCAGGTCGCTACGGCAACAATTCTGGGAACGGTCACCGACGCTTCAGGAGCGGCCATTCCCGGAGGAAAGATCGATGTCAAAAACACCGGGACGGGCGTGACACAGTCGGCTATCAGCAATGAACTGGGCCGGTATACGGTGCCTGATCTGCAGATTGGTGAATATGAAGTGCAGGCAGGCCTGGCCGGTTTTCAGACGGTCCTTCGTAAGGGCATCACCTTAACGGTGGGAAGCCGAATCGTCGTCGATTTCGCGCTGCCTGTCGGGCAGATCCAGGATACCGTCAATGTTGAAGCAACCATCACGCAGGTCGATGTAACCAGCGCAGCCTTTGGCGCACTGACCGATCAGAGACAGATGCGGGAACTTCCGCTGAACGGACGGAATTTTCAACAGTTGATCCTGCTGGCGCCCGGGGTTCAGACGATCAACAGCGTAGCTCCCAACGCACGACAAGGCCGTGAACCTTCCTTTTCGGCCGCCGGCGCAAGGCCGGAAGGACAGGCGATTCTGCTCGACGACGAACCGCTGGAAAACTTTTACCGGCGCGGGATCGGCACCGTCACTGGTACCTCCCTGGGAGTGGAAGCCATTTCCGAGTTCCAAACGCTAACCAATACCTACGGGGCACAATTCGGAGGCAACGGTGTCGCCATCAACATGGTGAGCAAGTCGGGTACGAACGCGCTGCACGGCTCGGCTTACGAATTTCTGCGGAACAGCGCACTCGACGCGCGCAACTTCTTCGATACGGTCCGCAAACCTGGAGCGGATCACGCGGAGCCTCCCGCTTTCCGCCGTAACCAGTTCGGAGGAACCCTCGGCGGCCCTCTCCAGAAGGACAGAATGTTTTTCTTTGCCAACTACGAAGCGATCCGGCAAGCGCTCGGCCAAACCCGTGTGGCGACGGTTCCCGCGCCGAACAACCGCACTCCGACTTTTGCCCGGGCAACTAATCCCATCACCTATGATGCGATCGTCAATGTCATGGCCCTCTACCCGCAGCCGACAACGCTTTTACCGGGCGGAACCTTGGGGCAAATCCCAATGGTCGCCAACCAGGTGGCGGAAGAAAATTTCGGTCTGGGACGCTTCGATTACGTCATATCGCAGAAAGACTCGGTCTTCGTCCGGTACATGTACGACAGGCAATACTTGCTGGATCCATTCACCGGGGGTGCTGCGGCGGGCACGCAGCTGCCGTTTTGGGGAGAGGTCGACGATCTCAGAAACCATTTCTCCGCGATCGAATGGAAGCGCATTGTTTCTCCTGAAACCGTGAACACAGCACGTTTCAGTTTTACGCGGCCAAATACCAGGACTGCGCCGGCGTATCCGCCCAATCCGGCTCTTCAATTCTTCCCGGGATCGGGAAGGCCCGACGCCAATATCACCATCACCGGCATTGCACCGATTGGCGTGAGCTTCTTTGTTCCGGCCGGCCAACTCCAGAACAGGTATGCCGTGGCTGACGATTTTCTATGGACACATCGAGCGCACAACACCAGAGTCGGCATGTCAGTAACCAGACAACAGTCCAACGTCTTTTATCCATTCCGCAGCGGGTCGGTCTGGACGTTTCAGAGCCTGGCGAATTTCCTGGCAGGCACCGCTCAATCCGTTACAGGAACGCCTGTCGGTCCGCAATACAATTCCTCGCGCTATTATCGGGAAACCCAGATCACTCCATACATCCAGGATGACTGGCGAGTGACCGCAAAACTGACTCTGAATTTAGGCCTGCGATGGGAATTTGTGACCGACCCGATTGAGGCGCGAAATAATTTTTACAACATCACGGATTTCGAAAAGGGCGATGACATCGTTCGGGTATCGCATCCGAATTCCACCAATCCGAATAAATGGAATCTGGATCCGCGAGTCGGATTTGCCTACGACGTTTTTGGCGATCACAAAACGGCGGTGCGCGGCGGTTTTGGAATTACCCACAGCCCGGTTTTTCCGGGTAACTACAATCCTCATTTCACGGCGACAAAACCCTGGGACAACTTTCAACAGTTGAATCCCGTCTTCCCGGCTCCGTTCACGGGAGCCAACGCGGCTCTCCCGAGCATCAGTCCGGGGTGGAACTACTACAACGACAAAGCGCCGTATGTCATGCAATACAACTTGAACGTTCAGCGCGGAGTCGCCGAAGGTACCGTATTAACAGTCGGATATGTGGGATCGCGCGGAATCAACTTATTTACTCTCCGTGAAATGAATCCATTTCTGGCGTCGATCGATTCAAATTCGGTGTATCACTTCGGATCAACGCGATTGAATCCGAAATACAATTCGATGTCGCTCGCCGTGCAGGGCACCGCGTCCACGTACAATTCGCTGCAGGTCAGTTTGAATCGGAGCTTCACACGCAACGTGCAGGCCCAGATCAATTACACCTGGTCGAAGTGTATCGATGACGGAGGAAGTCCTCTCGGAAGTCTCAATGGAGGTAATTCGCCCACCAGCTATTCGAATCCATTTGACCGATCGGTCGATCGAGGACTTTGTTATTTCAGCGTCGCCAACACGTTCAGGGCGAATAGCGTAGTTGCTTTGCCGTTTCATGGAAACCGGCTCATCGAGGGTTGGCAAGTGACCGGGATTCTGACGGCAAATGGCGGCCTGCCGTTCACGATCAGTACGGGATTCAATCGGGCCTTTGTCGGTGATGTCTCGCGGCCGGACTACGTCGCCGGCTGCAAGGCTCATGTTGGACGGGTCCAACAATGGTACGATCCCAATTGCTTTTCTCTGGAGGCACCCGGCACACTGGGAAATCTCGGAAGGAACACGCTGATTGGTCCAAAGCTTGTAAATGTCGATGCTGCCCTGCTCAAGGACACGGGCATCTCGGAGGAACTCCGCATGCAGTTCCGCGCGGAAGTATTCAATGTCGCGAACCACGCCAACTTTGCGTTGCCTGCCGCAGGCATTTTTACGGCATCCGGCCGCAATCCGACGGCCGGGCAAATTACCCAAACTGTGACGACGTCGCGACAGCTTCAATTCGGACTCAAATTTATTTTCTGATGCACTAGTTACAAGGAGAAAGGAACCTGGAAATATGTCGAAGAAAAATATTTTGTTGGTTGCGCTGGGCTTGATGGTCTCTGTGGCCGTCGTCGCGCTGGCGCAGCAGAGAGCACCCATTCCCCAAAAGCCGGACAATCCGCAGTCTCTCATGCACGTCGAAGCGGCGAAGAAGCTTGCAGGTAATGACGCGTTTTTGTTGAGGCCATACAACTTCTATTGCCCTATCGGTGCGGCCAGAGCGAACAGCCAAACCGCGCCGGATCTCGAGCCGGTTAAGATTTTTGACAATGTTTATGCCATCGGCAACTCGGAGACGACCACATACGTGCTGCCCACCTCGGAAGGGCTCGTGTTGATCGATTCCGGATTCGAGAACAAAGTCGAAACCACTCTCGTACCGCACCTGCAGAAGCTCGGCTTCGATCCGGCAAAGGTCAAATACATTCTCCTTGGTCACGGCCACGCGGACCATTTCGGCGGCTCGAAATATTTTCAGGATAAATACGGCACGAGAGTCGGAACGACAGCCGCCGATTGGGATTTGATTTATCCTGCCAATCCTCCGGCCAATGCGAACCAGGGCAAAAATGCGCCCCCGGCTCGGCCGAAAAAAGATTTGGTGTTGGCCGAAGGCCAGCCCTTCAAATCCGGTGACCTGACGATCACACCGATTGCGATTCCCGGACATACGCCGGGCTCTCTCGCGTTCATTTTTCCGGTTAAAGACAAAGGAAAGACGCGGATCGCAGGCCTGTTCGGCGGGACGATTCTGACAACGAATATCATTCCGACCGAAGGGCTGAAACAGTACACCCAATCGATTGCCCATTACCTCGACGTCGCAAAGAAAATGAAGGTTGAAGTCGAACTGCAGAACCATCCGATCTTCGACGGCACACCCGAGCGGCTCGGGAAACTGAAGACGTTGAGGGCCGGAGAGCAGAATCCATTTATCGTGGGGAATGATCGGTACCTGAAAATGTGGAACATCATCTCCCAGTGCATCCAGGCCGAAATCGCCCGCCGCGAAGTCTCATCGGAATAGCGTAATCAGCCCTCTCCTCGTCTGTTGAGGTGCATGCACGGGCGGAGTAAGGCGGAGGGATCGGAAAATCACGCCGATCCCGGCGCCATTATCGGTGTATGAGAGCTCAGTTCCCGGTCGGCGGGATGAAGTAGCCTATTTTGTCGTTTGCGGGTGAGGCGTACCACATCCGGCCTTGAGAATCGAGGAAGAACTCGCGCATCGAAATTTCGGAATGAGGAAAAGGATATTCGGTAACCTCACCTGTATTGGGATTCAGCCGCCCGATCGTGTCCTGTTCGTGTGACGCATACCAAATCATGTGATTACGATCGATGCCGAGAGCGTAGGGACTCGGCTCCGGCCCGGGTAGCTGAAACTCCTTGAACGTTTCGCTCCTGGGATCGAACCGTCCGATCTTTCCTCCACGCCGCTCACTAAACCAGACGACTCCGTCCGAATCCACCTGGAGGCGTTGCGGCTTTCCCTTCGTAGGAGGATAGAACTCGGAAACCTTTCCATCCTTGCTCACGCGGACGATCGGGCTGCTTCCTTCTCTGAAGACCGTGAACCACTGGTCCCCGTTCTGACCGACCACATTGCCGTAAGTTCCGGCTACACCGTAATGCTTGAACTCTTTGGTCTTCGGATCAAAGCTGGAAATGGTCGTCCCGCCGCTGGTCCACACCTTCCCGCTTTCATCCACCCGGACAGTATGTGTTCCTGCGTGTCTCCCGTCCGGATACAAATTCTCGTATTCCGAGATCTCTTCCGTGAAGGGATTCAAATGTCCAATCTTGCTCAGCGCCGCTTCCGTGAACCAGATCGTCCCGTCGGGCGCGGGAATCGCAGAATGAATACCGGCAGTTTTCTTGAATGAAAGCGGAAACCGGACGACTTCACCAGTGCTCGGATTGAGCCGCGTGACTTCGTTGCCGCGGCCGTAGTAAGGACTCCAGATCATCCCATCTTTATCTTCGACGGCACTCCACGGTCCCAGACCTTTTGAACCCGCAAAATCGAACTCAACGTAGACGATCTTGGCCGCATCGTCGCTGAACGATCGGACCAGACGCTGGTACTCCGGCAGGTGCTCCGGAGACTGCGGTTTTGGTGATTTCGATCCGAAAGCGAACGTCAAGTACGAAGTGAAATCTTCCACGACCTGATCCGTCATTGCGCCGCCGCCCTCGCCCGCCATAATGACGTCGCGCATGTACTTGACTCGGCTGCGCCAGCCATTCTCATCCCAGGCGGTAGACGTCATCGTTTTCTGAAACGAGTGGCAGGACTGGAAGCAGCTTGTAAAGAACTTATCGTTGTAGCTGAGGTCGTGGTCCTTGGTTTTCGGCAGGAGCTGCCGTCCCTGGTACGTGTTCAGGTCGCTCCACCGCACGCTGGATTTTTGAAGAGTGAAATCCAACGATTGGGATACGTTTGCGACCGCTTTCACGCCGCTTCGCACATCGTCTTTATATCCGATCGCGATAGCACGGATTTCATAGTCTCCCGGCGGGACGTTCTGCACCCGGTAATGCCCCTCACTGTCCGACAGGACATTGAAGGTCATTGTGGTCTTCACGTTGCGGACCCGCACAAAGGCTCCACGGTAAGCTGCACCGCTGGAATTTTTGACGGTACCGGAAATTGTGGTGCCGTCGATTCCGTATGCGGACCATGCAAAAGACGATGTCAGTAACGTAATAACCACTAGACGCCGGGAAATCGAAATCATTCATCCTCCTCGCGACTTGTTTCAAATGGATTGGGCGATTATACGCCCGCTTAGAAAGAGGTTGCCTAGTCGAAATATACAGGACAGTACGCCCGGTTCATACTTAGTGGTACGAAGTTGCCGATCTTGTCGTTTGCCGGTGAGCCGTACCAGCTCCGGTCTTACCAGTCGAATGCGTACTTAGCGGGACAAACTTCTAGACCGGCCAGCCGATAAAGTTTCCTCGCGACGATGTTCGCAAAGAGCGGCCCGCCGCTCGTCGCTCCGGCATAGCAAATCGCTTACCACTTGTTTCTGTGAATATACGTGCATAAAAGAGTGCATGCGTTTGCCTTCAACAGTCATCCGGCTTCACGGTCACTTCAATGTCTTCTATCGGCTTGCACCTGCCTACGCGTGGCACCGGCGTTGCTATACGGAAACGGCCGCTATCTACCCCAACAAACCTGGACAGCAAATGCGCACTCTTTAGGAGTGCAATAAAGGACAACCGGATGGAATACACGCAAACACAAGAAACTGTCGGAAAGCTTGAGGAGACCGCTTGCCACCAGCGGCAAGCTAACTTGCCGGCCGATCCCAGCCGGCGTTCCTTTCTGGGCAAAGCGGGGGCGGCGATCGCCATGGCTGCGAGCGCTATAACACTTGAACCAGGGATGGGTGGCGAGCATTCGGTCGCAAGGGCAAACGAGATTGGGCCGCTCGACGACCAGGCTCGCGCGAATGCAAGCTTTTACCTTCGCGAAGAGTTAGCCGAGAAACAGCACAACTTGCCGCTCGTCTCGCACCCCTGCAATAACGACGAAGACCTCTACCCTGACAAGTGCGCCAGCTACAGTAAGGCTCTGCCACACGACGCATTCGCGCGGGTGGATTTGAATGCATACCGGAGCTACATCAATGCGCTGACCAGCGGCAGGCCATCGGACTTCGAAAGCATTATTCTGGGCGGGATACGTAAGCTAACGAACCCGCAATCCGGGCTGGCCTTCGATACCGAGGGCACCGACTCGCACAACCTGACTGTTCCTGCTGCGCCCACGGTGGACTGCTCGCAAACGGCAGCAGAGATGGTCGAGCAGTATTGGGCCTCTCTGCTTCGCGATGTTCCGTTCGCCCAGTATCCGTTGAACACGACCGCCCTGACGGCAGCAGCGGAGCTGAACCTCTTGTCAGGCTACATGGGCCCAAGGCCGGTCACACCGTTGAATCTGTTCCGCGGTGTTTTCCCCGGAGAAACCGATGGGCCGTACGTCTCACAGTTCATGCTCCAGCCCACGCGTTTCGGCAATCAGCCCATCACCCAGCGGTTCGTCCCGTTTCTGCCTAACGTCGACTATATGACTACATTCGCCGACTTCCTCACGGTGCAGAACGGCGGAAGTACCGGTCTGGAACCGCGAGAAGATCCGACGCCGCGGTACCTACGCAACGGTCGGGACTTCTCTGCGTGGACTCGTGTGGACGTGCTCTATCAGGGATATTTTGTGGCTTTCCTCGTGCTAGCCGGGATCGGCGCGCCGCTGAACCCAGGGAACCCATATATACGCTCCCGCACCCAGATCGGCTTCGGCACCTTAGGCGGACCGGACTTTGCGGCAACACTTGCCGAAGTGGCTACGCGCGCATTGAAGGCCGTCTGGTTCCAGAAGTGGTTCGTCCACCGCCGTACCCGCCCCGAGGCGATAGGGGGAATCGTCCATCTGATCAAAACCGGGCTGGGCATGACCACCTCCTGCAAATTAAGCAACGATGTGCTGAATTCGCAGGCAGTTCAGCAGAGTTTCAATAGATATGGGAGTTATCTCCTCTCGCAGGCATTTCCCGAAGGGTCACCGACGCACCCCTCCTATCCGTCCGGACACGCTACGGTTGGTGGTGCTTGTATTACGGTTCTGAAGTTCTTCTTTGACGGAAATTTCGTGATCCCCAACCCGGTGATGCCCTCCGACGATGGGCTTTCGCTGTTGCCTTACGTAGGTCTACCGCTCACCGTGAATGGCGAACTGAATAAGCTCGGGCACAACGTCACCTTCGGTCATGGAATCCATCCTGGCATCCATTACCGCAGCGACAGCACTGAGGCGTTGAGGCTGGGCGAAGCGGTCGCGCTCAGCGTCCTTCAGGACAAGGCGCAGACGTACAACGAAAAGTTCACCGTCACGCTCACCAAGTTCGACGGCACGACTGCAGTCATTTCCAACGAATAGCCGTTGTCGGAGTGGTAGAGTAGCTTGTCATGAAAGCGATATGGAACGACACGGTCATCGCAGAAAGCGGCCAGACAGTTGTCGTCGAAGGTAACCACTATTTCCCCGCGGCATCTCTCAAGACGGAATACTTTCGCAAAAGCGACACTCACACGACCTGTCCTTGGAAAGGCGAAGCCAGCTATTACGACGTCGTTGTGAACGGAAAAGTGAACAAAGACTCCGCATGGTACTACCCGGAGCCAAGCGAAGCAGCCAAGGAGATCAAAGGGCGCGTGGCGTTCTGGAGAGGCGTGCAGGTCATCAACTGATCTGCGATTTGCGCATAAAATATCGTAATCCGCTATATTGATCGACTGGCTCGGGAATGGAGCACTGCGGTCCGCCATCACCTTTAGATTTTCGATCTTGGTATTCCATTCATTGTCAGCGTCTCGCGCAGCACTCCCCGGCAAAGCGCTGGTGGGACACCGGGACGAAAGTTTTAGGATCTAAAAAATTTGCCAACCCAAGATCGAGACCTTACCATAGAATTTCCTGACACGCCGCTCACCAAGCTTACGATACTGTTGGTGTGCGAGTAGGTGTGTGAAGAGAAGGTGTGCCGCCATCTCGCAAGATGAAGTTCCAGCGACAGATGCCCAAGTGTGACGGCATCGAAAGCCCAAGTGGCTGCTAGTTAGCAGCCGACAAACCAACGATAACACTGGATTGTTACGGATTCTGATCGCGGGAAAGACCGAGGTCGACGCCGGCGGGCTTGCGATCGGGGGGAGGTCCGGAATGATCAAACGCCAAAGACTCCGCACGCAACCGCCCCTGATCGAGGGCGACGGCAGGGATCTCAAATCGCATGGCTCGCTGGAGGCCGACATCATCATTGCTAACGCCCCGGACCCCGTGTTCGTCTCCGACCTTGAAGGGAAGATCCTGCAAGCCAACCATGCGGTTTCCAAGCTGCTCGGGTTTCGCCAAGATGAGGTCCTCGAGCAATCGCTCTCACGTTTCATCACCCCCGATGAAAGGCGGGAGTTCACGGCGGCGCTGCGCGAAGTGGTCGAACGGGGTGTCATGCGAAACGTGGTCCTGAACCCTCGCAGTGCGAGCGGCGAAGTCATCCCCACGAGCCTGAACGCTTCTGCTCTGCGCGATCCCGACGGTCGAGCGATCGGGGTGATCGGAATCCTGCGTGACATGCGGGAACTGGACAAGGCCCGGGCCTACGCCGAGAGCTTGATCAAGAACGCGCCGGACCCCGTGTTCGTTTCTGACCTTCAGGGGAAGATCCTGCAGGCCAACGACGCGGTCTTTGCCCTCCTCGGCTTTCGTCCGGATGAGCTGATCGAGCAGTCCCTCTCGCGCATCATTTCGCCTGTTGAAACTCGCGAGTTCCTGGCCGCCCTCCGGGAGGTGGTGGAGCGGGGTGTCACTCGCAATGCCCGGCTCAACCCGCGGAGCGCAAGCGGGGAAGTCATCCCCACGACCCTCAATGCCTCGGCGCTGCGGGACCCGGACGGCAGGGTCATCGGCGCCATCGGTATCCTGCGCGACATGCGGGAGCTGGACAAGGCCCGAGCCTACGCCGAGAGCTTGATCAAGAACGCTCCCGACCCGGTGTTCGTTTCTGACCTCGAGGGCAAGATCCTCCAGGCCAACGACGCAGTCTCCGCGCTCCTGGGTTTTCGTCCGGACGAGCTCCTCGAGCAGTCGCTCTCACGCTTCATCAGCCCGGAGGAGACGCGCGAGTTCACGGCGGCGTTGCGAGAAGTGGTGGAGCGGGGCGTCACCCGCAACGCCCGGCTCAATCCACGAAGCGCGAGCGGGGAAGTCATCCCCACGACGCTTAACGCCTCCGCCTTGCGCGACGCGGATGGCAAGGTTATCGGCGCCCTCGGCATCTTGCGTGACATGCGCGAGTACGAGCAGGTCGTCCGGGACCTGGAGAAGTCCAAGAGCGAATTGCAGGAGAAGATTTTGGATCTCGAAAAATTCGAGGAAGTGGTCGTTGGCCGCGAGCTAAAGATGATCGCTCTCGAGAGGGAACTGGAGAGTCTGCGGAATAAGTCGAAAGCCTGAGGGCGTATGGCGATGTTAGAGGCCGCGATCGAGAATCGGCAAACAGTGGTCAATGGGTCCGGAACTCCCACGACCGTAGAGGACCGACTCCGCGCGACGGTGGAGGTGCTGGAACAGCGCCTGCACAAACGCGACGAACAGCGCCGCGCGATGCTCCACATCATAGGCGACCTGAACCAAGCCAACACACGGTTGGCCAATCAGCGTAAAGCCATGATTCACATCCTGTCCGACTACGAGCAGGACCGCCGCCGGCTGGCCCGCCAGGCCGAGCGGCTCGACAATTCGCGGCGAGCCTTGCTGCACATCCTGCAGGACTCGCAGAAGGACAAGCTACGTCTGGAGGCCAGCCGCAAGGCCATGATTCACATCATGGGTGACTTGCGAGAAACCACGGCCGAAATGCAGCGACGCGAACAGGAACTACGTGACAAACAGGAGCAGCTCGTCCAGGCGGGAAAGCTGGCCACGCTGGGCGAACTCACGACGGGCGTCGCCCATGAGCTCAACAACCCTCTCAATAACACCGGCCTGTTCGTGGGCAACGCGATCGACCTCATCGAAATGGGCGTCACGGACAAGGGAAAGATCGTGCGCGAATTGCGCCAGGCCATGCAGCAGGTCGGCAAGGCCACGGAGATCATTACACATCTGCGCACCTTCGGACGAGTGGCCCTCACCAGCCGCGAGCCTGTCTCCCTGAGGCACGTGATCCGGCGCGCGCTGTCTCTCATGGAGGAGCAGCTGCGGCTCCGCGGGATTGCGGTCACCATTGATGTAGGCCTTGACGAGC
>WNEW01000838.1_pt1 | contig 14958 bp, 11 predicted proteins | sample 5399891 | NCBI WGS metagenome assembly WNEW01 (sample SAMN13153336, study PRJNA577476) | soil metagenome | isolation source: 40 cm grassland meadow soil pre-rain plot 5 | place: USA:California | collected 2015-09-08 | reverse complement strand
GCATACACCTGCGGATCGTTGAGCGTGACTTCAATGTTCATGTGGCCGAAATCCACCCGCCGGTAGCGTTCCGTCGTGCGCAACGCTTCCGAGTGGGGATGACCATATCCATCCAGCCACGACCGGTCATTGAAACCGTTGCTCTCCACTACCAGGGTGTCTCCTTCCCAGCGGCCAACCGAATGCCCCATCCAGCTCGGAAACGGATCGGTCTCCAACGGGCGCCCATCCATAAAAATCTGACGATAGGTGAGAGCTTCGTCCAGCATCAAGATCAGGCCTGGAGCTTGAACGATTTTCGTCTTACGCGCGCTGGTACTCTCGGCAGGACCCCACGGCAGGCACTGGATACCCGGGGAGTCTTTACGGAAGTCTTCCGCGCGCTGCCGAACCAAAGCTTCGGCCCAAGACTGGATTTCTCCTGGCTTCAGGTCCGCTGCAACGTTACCCGAATATTTGGCCGAGATCCTTTGCCAAATCCCCGACAAGTCGGGCTTGCCGTCCGCGGTGCGTGGCGCGGGCGCGGCGAGATTCGGCTTGCCGTTTGCAGTACGCGGGATGCCGGGCGTGGGATACTTCAGCCACTGCGCCGCGAGCGTCGTCGTCAGTGCAAACAAAATAATCACGAACACGATGGGTTTCATAGGTCACCTTTCTGCGGCTAAGGGTGGTAACGATACTAGCACCAAAAGGAAAGAGGCACAAAAATCACAAAAATGCTTTCCGTCTCATGCGCTCTCTTCTGTTTTTTGTGCCTTTTTGTGGCCCATTTTCCTTTTCTCTGGTAACGAAGTCGTTGGAGAATGTTTCAATGAGGCGAAGGGGTCGGAATATGCGCCGCAGCAGTTATGGGTTCATCGCGATCGCGGTCGCTCTGCTGTTCATTCCGTTATCTCTTAAGCCTGCCGACACTCTTCCCCTCCAAATCCCAGATGTTGCCTTCTGGCGCATGGTGACCGGCTTCTCCGAAGAAGCGGGATCCTTTCGATTCCAATACATGTCGAATGAACGCGAATTTGCGGCGCTTATCCCCGAACTGAAAAAATCGACAAAACCCGGCGGGGTCTATCTGGGTGTTGGACCTGAGCAAAATTTTAGTTATATCGCCGCGCTCCGGCCGCGAATAGCCTTCATCTTTGATATCCGGCGCGAGAATATGCTGGAACACCTCATCTACAAGGCCGTCTTTGAAATGTCGCCCACTCGCGTTGAGTTTGTTTCCAGGTTGTTTTCGCGAAGGACGCCTGCCGGTTTGAGCGATAAGTCAACCGTCAGTGAGTTGTTCCAGGCATTTGGCCGGGTTCCAGGCGACGCTCAGTTGTTCACACAAAATCTCGAAGCGATCAAAGACCTCTTGGTAAAGAACCGGCGGTTCTTGCTGACGTCGCAGGACCAATCGGAGGTCGACGGTGTCTATCGGACTTTTTTTAATGCAGGCCCAGGCTTTCCCTATCCAGGCAGGAATTTCGGCGCGTTCTTTGGCGGCAGCTATGCGGATTTAATGACGGCACGCGACGATGACGGAGAGCCCCGGAGTTATCTCGCCGGCGAAGACAGCTTCCAGTTTTTGCGCGACATCGAGAGACGGAATCTCATCGTCCCGTTGGTTGGAGATTTCGCGGGAACAAAAGCCATTAGAGCTGCCGCGGCTTACCTCAAGGAACACCAGGCCACAGTGACCACCTTTTACACGTCCAATGTCGAACAATACCTCTTTGAGCAGGGAGACGATTGGCGGCGATTTTACGCGAATCTGGCAACTCTGCCTCTAGACTCATCCAGCACATTGATTCGCAGTTCTCACTTTGCGCCTGCTGGAGCACGGCTACGGCGCGTTCCAAGTAATTACGTGATGTTGCGTTCTTCGATCGCAGATCTGGTAAAAGCCTTTAAAGAAGGACGTATTCAGAACTACTACAACGCAATTCAGATGTCCCAGTAGGCCGGCCACGCCCATGAGGCGCTCGAGGAAACGTCAGCGCAAAAATGATGGGATCGGCTACAGGCGTATATGTTCTGGACGGAAGCCCAGGCCGATGAGGCGGGCGGGTACACGGCGAAGGAAGGGCCAGCGTTTGAACAGTTTCAACGGCCACGGCATGGAGATCATCTGATCGTTAGCGCCCAGGACTCGCCGGATCAACCGATTTTGAATAAGAACCTGCACGGCCTGTGTGATTCGCGTCGGCAATTCACGGCGCGACTGAATTCGTTCGAAATGCGCGACTGTGAGGCCAGCCTGTGCAAGATGCGCGGCCAAAATATTCGCGGCGGCGACGGCGTCCTGAATTGCGAGATTGATACCCACACCTCCGATCGGGGACATCGCGTGGGCTGCATCGCCAATGCACAAGAGCCCGGGGCGATACCACTTCCGTAAACGATCCACCCGAACCGTTAGAAGCTTGATGTCATCCCAAGTTCTCAATTCACTCATGCGGTCCCGCAAGAATGGAACGACGGACACGACGTCGTTGTGGAAAGCCGGGAGTCCCGCCTCTTTGATTCGGTCGAAATCGCCTTTACGAATCAAGTACGCGCACTGCCAGTAGTCGTCGCGATTGAGCATCACCATCATCTTGCCTTTGCTGATGTGTCCGAGAGTTTGTTCGCCGTCACCGGTTTGCCGCGACACGCGGAACCACAACACATCCATGGGCGCGCCGAGCTCATCAACCGGCAGACCGGCTTTCTCTCTCACGATCGAATGACGCCCGTCGGCCCCGACGATCAGGTCGGCGTGAATATCTGCCATTCCCTCAGGCGTGTTCGCTCGCACGCCGATGATCCGTCCGGCGTCTTCGAGCACATCGATTACTTCGGCTCGCATCTTCAGTTCGAAGTTCCGATAGCGCCTGGCGTGCTCGGCGAGGAACTCCAAAAAATCCCATTGCGGCATCAAAGCAATGAATTTGCAATGAGTGGGTAAATGCGAGAAGTCCGCCAGGATGACAAACTCGTCGCCAATCCGGCCGCCGAGTTCGCGCACTTCCTGATGAGGTTTCTGAAGGAAGTCATCGAGAATACCGAGTTCGTGCATCAATTCGAGCGTGGACGGATGGATCGTATCGCCGCGAAAATCACGCAGGAAGTCCGCATGTTTTTCGAGCACCACAACGTCAATCCCGGCGCGCGCCAGCAAAAAACCCAGCATCATGCCTGCGGGACCGCCGCCGGCAATGCAGCAACGTGAGTGAATCATGGTTTGGATGTTCTCACAAATATCCCTGTGGCCTCTGTGGGCTAGATCGATTGCCCTTTGCACCAGATCGTGTTATAGAACATCATCATTCGTCTAGGCCGTCGACGGGGTTGCCGCACTTTTTTGTTCAAGTCTACGTGTTTGTTGAAAGGAGACGTCCAATGAAGCGATCTATTTGTATCGTGGCGGGACTAATGCTGTTCGCGCAAGCCGCCGGCGCCCAGGCGCCGGCGGCGGGGCAGAAGATAGGCCTCGCCGCAAGCATGCAACGCGCCTACGCGACTCTCAAGGGGAACATGACGGAGGCCGCCGCAAAGATGCCTGAGGCCAATTACACGTTCAAACCGGCTTCCGATCCCAATCTCCGTACCTTCGGCCAGTGGATCGGCCACCAGGCCGACAACCAGTTTCTCAACTGCGCCGCTATCAAGGGCGTCCCGAACCCGAGCCCTGCCCAGAGCAACGAGAAGAAAGCAACCAAGGCTGAGTTGGTCAAAGCCCTGGCAGCGGCGTTCGCGTTCTGCGACGATGCGATTTCGTCGCTGACGGATCAGAGCGCCATGCAGATGGTCAAGCAGGGTGAGGGCGAGAGCGCTCGCGGCGGAGTAGCCTCGGCGTTGCTCTCGCACGGTCTCGAGTCGTACGGCATCGTCGTCGTGTATTTTCGCGCAAAAGGCGTCGAGCCGCCCAATGCCAACCCGGGCGGGCGCGGTGGCCGAGGCGGCCGCGGGGGACAGTAGCGCGTCCACCGGCTTCTTCGCGATCAGCCCGCTAAAGTGGCGGACGCCCCTGGTGATGACGGGTCGCGGACTGGTAGGCATGCGCCAGCAAGAGAATCTCGGAGTCGCCGAAGATCTTGCCCGTAAAATGCAGGGCCGTCGGCGAACCGCGGAAAAAGCCGCTCGGCATGCTGACGACGGGGTGGCCGGTGCGGTTCGTGAGTAACTGATTGCTGCCAATGAACAGATCGAGACCCGCCATGGCTTCGTCCATCCGCTGCATGACGCGCGTGCGGAAGCGATTTGCCTGTATGAAATCGACGGCTGGAGTGAAGTACGCGCTGCGGATCTCGATCGGCCGGGCGCTCTTTTCCGGCCCTTCTTCGACCTGCGTGAGCAGCCCGCTGCGCGTGACGTCGTCGAAGAATGCGGCGGTTTCAGCATAGCGGATGAAGTCGATCGCAGGAATCGGAACATCGGGCAGATCAAATGGGACCACCTGCACACCCATCGAGCGGATAACTCGAAGCGCTTCCTGATTGTTGGTCCGCGTGGCCAATTCAACCTCAGCGAGGTCTGGATCGCCGGGGGTATTAGCGATGCTGCCTTCGAACGCCGACCGGAGGTATCCGACGCGCAGCCGGGTCACGTCGGCCGTCGCGTCCCAGTTGAACGGCACATCGATGACGGAATTGTCCTTGCCATCGAGTCCATGGATGGCATTGAAGACCAGAGCGCAGTCCTCGGCTGAACGGCAAATAGGTCCGACCGTATCCTGAGTCCAGGCCAGCACCATTGCGCCGTGACGACTCACGCGACCAAACGTTGGCCGCAGACCCGTGACTCCGTTTCGAGTGGATGGACTGATGATCGAGCCCCCTGTGTCTGTTCCGATCGAGAAGCCTACGAGTCCAGCCGCTGTCGCTGAACCCGGTCCCGCCGAAGAACCCGACGCGTCCTGATCGGTATTCCACGGGTTGCGCGTCAACCCTCCGAACCAGCGGGCCGTTACGGCCAACGCACCAGTCGAAAGTTTCGCGACCAGGATTGCGCCCGCGTCGGTCAATCGCGTGTACACCGTGGAGTCCTCGTCGATGACCCGATCGCGAAACGGCGTCATCCCCCATGTTGTCTTTGTTCCCCGCACAGCGAACAGATCCTTGAGTCCCCACGGGATGCCGTGTAGCGGACCGCGGTACATCCCCGCCGCGATTTCTTCGTCCGCTCGACGGGCCTGACGAAGAGCCAGATCCTCTGTGAGATTGACCACGCACAGAAGCTTGGGGTCGTAACGCTTCAGGCGCGACAGGTACAGTTTTGTGAGCTCACTCGGCGTGATTTTACGCGTCTCGATGAGCCTGGAGAGATGCGTGACCGGAAGGAATGCCAGATCCTCGTCGGTCGACGGCATCGAAACATCGAGCGCTTGCCTTCTCAAAGGCCTTCGCTCTGTGGGAAGGGACTTGCCGGGGAGAACCGGACTGAACACAAATGCGGGTTGAGTGCTCCCGAGGTCTGCATGCCGCAGCACCTCGAAGCCGGGCAAAGGCCCGGCTCCGCTGTTCAGCCGCGCGAGAATGTTGTCCTGTTCCTGGGGGGTGAATGATACACCTGCAATCTTCCCGGCTGCTTCGAGCATCTCGCGTGTGATTCGCGGAGCATCCTGCGCGACAGCCAATAATGCACCGGGCATCAACGCGAGGCTGCCGGCAGAGAAGCATTCGAGAAAGCGACGCCGGTTTAGAGCAAGGGCTCGTTCATTCATATATATCTCTCCCTGGTGCGCTCTAATGTACCGCGACTTTCGTTTTGCACATAAACTACTCAATTTCAGGCTGCTCAACTGTAGCGGCGGCCCATGAAGCTGTGAATGAATCGGGACGCGGCTGTCGGCGCGCTCTATGAGCGCGCGTCTTTCGCGGAATCAACGAAATGCGCGCGGTCATAGACCGCGCCTACAATGCAGAATCCAATTCGTTCACACCTTCATACCCCTGGGCTGGACTCTGTCGCCGCTTCGCGGCGAAATCAATTCGTTCACAGCCCCTCAAAAATACAGCTTTAATCCAAACTGAATGATCCTCGCGTTTTGGGCAGACAGAATCTACAAGTCTGTGTTTAGAAGGGTCGGCGATTTCACGCAGCGCAGGAAATCGGGATTGACCTTGCGTTCGGTGGCCACCCGAAGCTTGCCCTCGCCAACAACCACTGGATTCAACCACAGCCGCGCTCTGGGAAATTCCTGCGTGCAATAGGAAACGATATCGCCGGCCTGGTCGCGATTGGCGTGAGATATCGTGATGTTGAGTACCAACCGCTTTTCACGCGGAAGGTTGTCATTTAGAAAACGGATTGAGTCGAGCACCTTTGGCCCAACGTGCGCATAAGGCAATTGATTACCCCGAACGCCGTCGAGCGAGATGGCAATTTCGGAGATGCGGGACGCTAACAGTTCGGCGTACTTCGCCTGCGGCATTGTTCCGTTTGACGTGATCTTGACGAACAGTCCCCGATCCGCCGCATAGTTGAGAATCTCCGCGAAATCCCCCGCAGTAAGGGCTCTCCTCCACCCGAAATGCTGAGATAAGCGATGCCCATGCGGTCCAGCTTTTCGATAATGCGCTTCATCCCCGCCGTTTCCAGTTCCGGCACACGTTCTTCGGGAATGTGACAGAAGCTGCAATGCAGGTTGCACTTGTGCGTTAGTGCGAGATGCGCAAAGTATGGACGATTGCGCAACACGATATTTCTTACCGTGCGCAGAAGTAACTTCCTTTTCATGTTCACCCTCCATGCCGAGTCGAGCGGCAATAAAAACGAAACCCTCACTTCGCGCGGACATTGTGCGGAACCGTCCGGGGAGGCTCAATGCACGGGGACTGAACCAAAGGTGAATCGTCGGTTCAGTCTCGTGAGATTTTTCTGAACCGAGCAGAATACGGGGAACAGGTTTGGTCTTGATCTCGACCTTTCGACTCTTTCGCGATTTGCCTATATGATGGATCGTTGACTTGATGCCAACGTCGCATGAGGGCTTTCCTGATAGGTTCTATCCTGATTGGCGTGTATTTTGCTACACCGTCTGTCGCGGACGCCGCGAAACTCGAAGCAGGAGCGGTGAAGGCTTGGGACAGCTATGTCCAGCTTACGGAGAAAAGAATTGAGGCGGAACTAACCAGCACGTCTGGTTTTCTGCGAACCGACTTCCTGCCGCAAGGCGAGGCGTCAAGGATCACCGGCGTTCTCAATAATGGCGGCGCTTATATCGAGAAGATGAACACCAGGCTCGCCGATGGCCGCGAAGTGTCTGTACCGGGCGGTATGATTCACCACTGGTTTGGTTCGATTTATATTCCGGGAACGGGGTTGCAGGCGCTGCTGAACTGGGTGCAGGATTACGATCACCATTATCGCTACTTCGAGGAGGTCGAGCAGTCCAGGCTTCTCTCTCACGAAGGCGACACCTTCAACATATTCCTGCGTTTCGTCCGGAAGAAGGTGGTTACCGTTCACTACAACACGAATCATACGGCCGTTTATCGACATCACCGTGATGGGCTGGAGTCGAGCCGCAGTTTCACAACGCGAATCGCTGAGGTGCAAAATGCCGGGAGCATTTCCGAAACGGAAAAACCGGTTGGGGACGACAGCGGCTTTTTGTGGCGTCTGAATTCATATTGGCGCTTCAAACAACAGGCTGACGGTGTCATCGTTGAATGCGAATCGATTAGCCTGAGCCGTTCGATTCCATTTGGTTTGGGGTGGTTGATCAAAAGCTTTGTTGAATCCGTTCCGCGAGAGTCGCTCGAAAACACACTCGTTTCGATCGGTAACCGTGTAACTAAATGACAGGAATTCAGCGTGCCTTTGTTTCGTTGGATGCACTCGGGTTGACTTTCACGTCGATGTCGTAGGTCGAAAACAACGCCGAGTCGCTCGCGATCGCACGAATCCGGTAGTTACCGGGGGCGCTGAAAGTCACCTTTGTCTCTGCTGTAAGCGGTTTTCCGTAAACAGGAGGGTTGACATCGGGAGCGAATTTTACGTTGCCCGGGCCCCGGTAAAGGATCCAGCGGACGCGCACACCGTCCACTGCTCCCCGAACCTGGCCGTCAGCCGTACGGTCTCCGCGCCGAGGTTTCGGAAGTCCGTCGTCAGTGACCGTGACCCTCAACATTGCCGTCGCGGGTAGAGTGACCGTTTGAGGAGATGCACCGGTAATGACCGGGGCTTTATCACCGTCGATAATCGCGTCGGATATGGGGCGCCCCAGACTCATCAGGAACGGGTCACCGGCGGCATTTGCGGAAATCAAAAGTGTGTCCGCTTCCCATTCCGGCTGCAGCCAACCCTTCGACAGGTTTGTTCTGCCCCTGTTCGTGAGTGTCCACACGACACGTTTCTCTCGGGGCCAATCTTTGGGTACGACGACCTTGAATACCCACCATCGTCGTCCCGGGTAGAAGTGCGTCGGCTGGCCTTGATCACCTGCAAGGTCGAAATTGTTGTCGGGACCGATCGGGACATCGACTTCTTCCTCGGTATTCCGGTTGAAGTAGCCGAACCACATCGAGAAAGTCCCATCGGGGTTCTTCTCCCATCCATCGAATGTGGGACTCACATCTTGTCCCCGAGGGTATTCGATTCCCGGAAACGGTGTCTGCTGAGCATATAGGGTGAGGAAGGCTCCGGCGAGCAGAACAAAACCCGCAGATACCGCTAGGAAGGCAATTTTTAAATTGGACGAATCCTGCATCTCAAACCCGAAATTTCGAAATTTCGAATTGGACGGGCATTCCGCCGTCCAATTTAAGATTTTGGATTTCGGATTTGCAATGTAGGATTCGTCCAATTTCAAAATCTCTTACCGCTGACTCGTCAGTGTCTGTTGTTTCGCCTTACGCTCGGCCATTTCCGCTTTAAACTGTTCTTCGGACATGTAGTAGTAGCTGAGCCACGCGGATGACATTTCGTCCACGGTCCTTAATCCATACGTGATCTGCGCGTCTGGATCCGGATTGTTCCTGTTCTCCGAGCTGTTGTCATGCCACATGATCGTATGCAGAATCGTGCCGGCAGGCAACAGGGGCGCCGCATCGTCTGCGTAGACGTAGTTATTCATCCAGTTAAATTCAAACCGGGCACAACTCAGGGTTTCGCTTTTTCCATTCGGATAAATGGCTTCAATGCACTCGGCCTTCCCGCGCGTGTGCATGTGAGGCTGGAACGACAGCAGCCGGGCCGGCCTGATCAGACTCAGGTAGCCATCGGACCGCACGTTCGCCTCGTGGGGGCGAAGATCGACCTGGCGGGAACCCATCGTCATTGAGGTCACCGTGTATTTGGGCGTGTAACCTTTGGGATAGAACTTCAGGCCTAGAAGAACGTTGACGGGAGTCTCCTTACCGTTCGAATGGAGGTGGAACTCGAAATTGATCTTGGTCCCGGCCGTGATGTATCGGCCTGAGCCGTCCTTAAAAACATCCGGCCCTTTTCCAATCGCATACTCGTCGAGGAAGACACCTTGCTGTGTCATATCGAGCTGCACATTCCCGTCAACCGCACCACCATGGATGCTGTCGTCCCCGGGTTTAATCATGGAAGTTCGAATGTGGTGGATATTCGGATAGCCATTCGTCGGAATAATCTGAATCGCCTGGATGTAGCGGTTCTCGGTAAGACCTGGATCCACGGTGATGTCCGGCCACCAATCGGGCCCTGCGGATTTCACAAGCAAATCTTTCGGAAGACTGATCACAACATCCGGTTTGCCGATCTGCCACGCCAGGGCATCAGGGAATTGGCGCGGCGCTGGCATGTCGGCAGGATTTCCCTGAGGAGCGCCGGCATCGACCCACTTCACGATCGTCGCGATTTGCAGATCCGTTAAGGAGATATCATTATTGAACTGTTTGACCCCCACGTTCTTGTCGATGAACCACGGCGGCATCTCTCGAGCCATGACTTTCGCCTTGATCGACTTCGCCCATGGCCGTGTCTGTTCATAGGTCAACAACGACATCGGCGCAATCGTCCCGTCACGATGACAGGACTGACAATGCTGCTGGAGGATCGGCGCGACGTCCTTGGTGAATGTGACCTGTTGCTGCGCTACAGCCGGCATACACATTACCGCCACTGCGATAATGGACATCACAAACGTAAGGGTGGTCTTCATCGGCATAACCTCTTCTCTTTTTTATTCGTTAGCTTAACCCACCCAAAAGGGAATAGCCACAAAAAGGCACAAAATTTGCGCCTTTTTGTGGCTATTCCCCCTTTTTGCCGCGCTATTGCGGGATGTAATCCAGAGCCATCTGAAGAGGGAGCTGTTTGGTCACCTTCGGCTCCTCTGAATACTCAGACAGCGGCGTGAGGGTGATCTTGATCTCGCTGCCCCGCGCGAGATCCACGGGTTCCTGCAGCCAGTAGCGCTGGAGCCACTGCGGCCGCGGACCGTGCAACCGCAGGAGCGGTACGTGCGCGCCAGATGGGGTAATCGCCTCGACATTCAGCGATTCATAAGCGCGATCCAGGATGGGCCGGAGCGCGACAACGCGCGCCGGTTCGGCGACGGTGCCCGAAAAAGTCCCCGGATCGATAACAAGGGATTGCAACTCACGCCCCGAAGGCGGTGCATCAGTGAAGTACAATCCGATCGTGCTTTTGTCCGAGACCGCCAACTGCTCCTGATCGAAATGCTTCTTGTAGTGAACCACCAGGTGAATCTTCGAGCCGGGCGCCAGTCGGAATGCTGCGCCATCTGGCGCGGCCGTCGTATCGCTCCCAGGCTGCCACAGCGCCAGAACGGGACCGTTCTCGATGCTGATGACGGCGTCGCGCACGATCGACGCGGCGCCGGGCATCAAGTCGGCTGCCCTTACCCATCTCGCGCCGGTCACGTTCACCGGCAGCGAGGACTCATAAATTTCCTCGATCGTCCCCGGCGCCACAGTACGTTCACCATCCATCGGAATCTCGAGATCGGGCGGGCCGAGCTTCCACTGCGGACTGAAAGTCACCGCGGGTAGCTTTAGTTCGGTATTGCCTTCCGGCGTCCCGCCGGATGCCCAGACGATGATCGTGTTGAGGTCCCGCGCGTTGATCGGGTGGCCGCCTTTGACCCGCGGACTGGTCGGATCGACCGGCCACGGTGGCATCCGGCCGGCGCTAAGCTCATCGCGAATCGATACGGCCCATGGCACGGCGTCTGCGTATGTCATGAGCGACATCGGCCCCGGGCCCCCTTTCGCATGGCAACGGGCGCAATGCTCACGCAACAGCGGGAACACATCCCTGTTGTAGTCATACTTCGATGTCACCGGCTTGTGCGCGCTCGTTTGTCCGCCACCAAGGAGAAGGAAGAAAACGATCGCGAGTATGACGATCCGAAATTGACCCCCTCCGCTCGCTTCGCTCGCGGTCTCCCCCTCCGTGAGGGGGAGAGCCGCCGAAGGCGGCAGGGGGTCGCTCACGGAACACTTTATCGGCAAAGCTCTACCGCGTTCCATAAATCGTCTGAATGTCCGCGATCGCCGCGGCAAAATCGCGATAGAGCGGCAGCAGCCGCTCGCGATTGCCCAGATCGCCGGCCGCGTCGATCTGCCAGGCGGCCAGCGTCAATCGTTTCACCGCGCTCGCCATTTCTGTCCGCCGTGCTTCGGGTACATCGTTCATGTGATTTTGCTCAAGCGCGAGCCCGACATCCTTTGCACCGATGGCGGGATACCAAAGGCCGCCCAAATTGCCCTGCTCTAACAGTGTCTTCACTGACTGCGCGCGTCTGGCAAGCTCCGCGAGCAGTTCCGCCGTAGACGTCGGTAACACCTCTTCCGGCGCGATCGAATTGCCAGCAGCAGTGAATGGATAGAGCGGGACCGATCCGCTTGTCACATTGCCTTCCGTCTGCTGCGACGGCGCCGGTGCAGCGCTCGCCGGTTGCCCGCGCTGAGCAGCAGCCGAAGGCGCAGCCGCCGCCTCTTTCGAGTAGTCCGGAAATGTGAAGTCGAACACGCGTTCCTTGTCGTCCGGCTTGAACTTGACGCGCAGTGCGAAGCTGGCCGGCAGCGTCGTTTCTGGAATCCGCATTTCGAGGGTGTTGCGATCCTTTGTTCTTCCCGGTTTGATCGCAATGGGCGGGCCGATGTCCCTTCCGTTGGAGTCGGTCCTGGCGACCGTTGCGGAGAAGCCGGTGAGTGCCAGTGGCCGGGTGAAGTCGTCATAAAAATACACGCGAAAGACATTCGGACGCACGAACGTGCCCTCGAGATGATGCCAGTTGTCGTCGGCCATGAAGAACTGTCCGCCATGACGTGGGTTGTGGTCCCCGTGCGAACGCCGTTCGTAACCCTTGGTCCGCGCGCTACCGTCAGCACACGTCCCCAGCTCCGGCTCGCGCACATTCGAATCATTCCGGCATGTGAAGTACAGCGAGGCGGTAATCGGAACGAGTTCGCTCTTATCGACCGGGCAAGCGCCGGGCTTATCCTGGATGAATGACTCGAACTTGAGACAGGAGTACACAGTGACGATCCGGACCGGCACGAGCGGCAGTCCGGACTGTGGACACTTTCCGGGTTTGTCCTCAAGAACACCTTCCTCACCTGCCGTCGTGCAGACCCACGACAGAGGCGGCAATTCGTTCCGGTCTGCGGGTCTGGTCGCGACGGTCGGGCCGGGGGCGGTCGGGCCGAGGGCAGTTGGGCCGAGGGCAGTTGGGCCGACGACAGCACGGACCTCGTGCAGGGTAGAGAAATCGCCATCATAGACTTTCGCGACGATACGATCCCCCGCCTTCACTCTCAGGCCGTCCTCCTGATCGACGCGGTAGGTCATCGTCATCGCCGCCATCCAACCGGGCACACTCTCACCATTCACAGTTAACGTTCGAGCGCTCGCGTCGACCTTGTCCACCGTGCCGCGAAATGTATGTTCTTTCGTTTCGTTTGGCTGCGCGACTGAAGGTTTTAATGCCGGACCCGAGTTGCGTGCATCGGTTTGAGCAGGCACATCTCTACTAAGAGGCGCCACGCTTTTCCGAGGCTGACGCACCCACCAGCCGATGGTGAGGATAACCGAAGATATGAGAAGCGCTGGTAAGATCGCTCTCCTCATCATGCTGCTATTTTACAGTTTCGACCCTTAGAAAAAGTACTTCAGTGCGAATTGCATGATCCGCGGAGGAAAAGATGCCCGGATTTGACCGAAGAACTGGTAATTGAGCGTCGAGAAGTTGGTCGACGGCACGGGCAATCCAGGCGTAGCATCCGGACGGAAGCTGTTGGTCACGTTATAGGCCTCGACGCGAAACTCGATTCGCTGTCTTTCCTGGAACCGGAAATCCCGCGACAGCGCCATATCGAAAGACCAGGTGTGCGGAGCGCGAACCGTTCTCCGGTTCATGTTCCCAATCGTACCGACGGCCGGCTGAGCGAAGGCGTCTTTGTTCAGCCAGTAGGTGTAGGGACGGCCCGACCGATCTTTGTAGGGGTTTGGCAAGATTTGATCCGCCGGCTGGTCCGCCACCGCAGTTCCATTCCGTGCCGGGTCGAGCCCAGGGCCCGCGGTGATGGATAACCATTGCCCGGTGCTGATCCGATAGATCGGCGCGAGCCGCCACCCTGAACCTACAATTCGCAAGGTTTTATTGGCAAATTGCGGACTCTCCGCTACTGCCGAAAGATTCACAACATGGCGACGATCGGAACCGCAATTGGTTCGGCCTCGCTCCCTGTCGCCCACGCGAATATAGGTTGCTCCCGGGCTGAGCAAGAATCCATTCAGGTCATCGCGTTCGGAGGCGACGCAATGGGACCAGGTGTAATTCGAACTGACGGTGATGCCGCGTGCGGCGCGCTTCCGGACATCCAGAAGCAGGCCATTGTATTTTGCACCGCCGACGCTTTGATATTCGGCCAGGGCGCCGACCCATTGTCCTGTCTTTTGGGCGTCGACCAGCGATAAGATTCGCCGGCTATCGGTATTGGTGGTCGTGGAGCATGTCGCGCCGACAGTGGTTTTGAACGTGTAGCCTTGCGCGAAACAGTTTCCACTGGCATCTGCTGTTCCGGGGAAATAGATTGCCGGATTCAGCGGCGCCGTTATGAGCATGTGGATGATATGGGTTCCAAGATAACTGGCCGACACCAGCCAATCCGTCCCAAACTGTCGCTGAACCGACAGATTCCAGGTCTGAGACTGAGACGGACTCAGGCGGTTGGGCATCACTGTGAATTGCCCATATGGAGGAAACTTGGCATTCGTGTCGAACACCGGCGGGAATGGGCTCCCTCCCGGGTAACCCGCCCACGGATCATCGAGTCTTGGATTATTCCGAACGATATCCAGGCCCCACGGCGGCGAGATGGCTGTCCACAGGTGCGCTTCGCCGTTGAGATAATCGTATCCGATACCGGCCGACATCCGCACAGAAGTACGGCCATCGCCATTGACATCCCAGGCAAATCCCGCCCGGGGCGCAAGCACCAGCCAGTTGATTTCTCGGCCCCGATTGCCGGGATATCCCGGATCGCCGGGATAATAGAAGCCATTCGGCGCGTTCTTGTAAACGGTGGTGTGGATACCCGCCGCTCGCCGTTCTTCGCTGAAGTTTTGAATCGTGCCGAATTTCAGGATATCCGGGAGATCCGGCTCCCAACGCAGACCGTAATTCAGCGTCCACCGCTGATTCACTTTCCATGAATCGGTCATGTACAGAGCCACATATGTATGCTTGGTCGGATTCAAGTTCGGCGTTGCCTGCTCGAATGTGCTCATCCGGCCAATAAGAAAATCCGCCAGGGCAGAACCCGTATGCGAGCCCCCCACGGTAAACGAACCCGCAGAGAAGACATTTCCGTGGCTGTTGAAATCCCAGTAGGCAGCCGACCCGCCCAGTCCGATCTGATGTGTTCCACGCGTCATGCTCGCATCCGCATTGAGGGCTGTCGTGAATGTTGTGGCATTGGATCTGGTCTGTGTTCCGTCGCCGAGTCTGAAACCGCCAGGGTTCACGAAGAGCTGCGAGAATTTCGGAAC
>WNEW01000835.1_pt1 | contig 14980 bp, 15 predicted proteins | sample 5399891 | NCBI WGS metagenome assembly WNEW01 (sample SAMN13153336, study PRJNA577476) | soil metagenome | isolation source: 40 cm grassland meadow soil pre-rain plot 5 | place: USA:California | collected 2015-09-08 | reverse complement strand
GCTCTTCAAGAGGAGTGGTTGACAATATTGTCAGGTCGTGCATAGAACACGGAAGCCCGAAAAAGGTCGAAACGTTGGATGGGGCAAAGATTTGGATAGACGAAGATACCTGGATAATGGTAAGACCGAGCGGGACCGAGCCCCTGATCAGGATGTACGGGGAATCTACCGACAAGTCGCTGCTGGACTCTAAAGTGGACGAGTATCGCAGGCTGGTCCAATCCAAGATCTAACCATGGACAACGTTTTTAATACGCTTATTATGCTACAGAAGAAAGATGATCCCAATGGGTGATAACAAAAATGAGTAAGCCATACTATGTAAAGTTTGAAATTTCTAAGGATCTAGTAAACGCAGTTTACGAAGCCGTGCGCGTAGCAAAGCAGAGCGGCAAGGTCCGCAAAGGCACCAACGAAACTACAAAGGCGATTGAACGCGGTATGTCAAAGCTTGTCGTGATTGCCGAGGACGTCGAGCCGCCAGAGGTTGTGGCACACCTGCCGATCCTCTGCGAAGAAAGGAACGCTCCGTTCATCTTTGTCCCAAGCAAGCAGCAGTTGGGCGCCTCGCTTGGAATCGATGTTGGTTCTGCAGCTGCCACAATTATCGACGCTGGCGAAGCCCAACACATCGTGGAGCAGGTCATCACTTCGATCGGTAACCTCAAGGGCGCGGCCAAGAAAGAGTAGATGGGGACCTGACACATGAGCAAGGCAGCTGAAGAAAAGGTCGTTCCTGCTGAAGTCATTCAGATCGTTGGTAGGACAGGCATCGCAGGTGAAGTCATACAGGTCCGCGTTAAAGTTCTCGAAGGCAAGGACAGGGGCCGCATCCTCACAAGGAACGTCAAAGGATCTGTCAAGATGAACGACGTTCTGATGCTTCGGGAAACTGAGCGAGAGGCACGCAAAATAAGGTGATATCATGAGCAAGGCAGCGACATCGTTACGCAACTGTTCCTTCTGCGGTAAGCACATCACCACCGGCCATGGAATCATGCTTGTAAGAAACGACGGCCAGATTCAATGGACATGCTCAAGCAAGTGCAAGAAAAATCTACGCGTCCTTCGCCGCGACCCAAGAAAGCTAAAGTGGACGGCCCGGTATGCAAAGGGCGGCCTGCGCGTGAAAAAGCAGTAGATGAAAAATGGCAGTTGAACAGACCCTTATTGTGGTAAAGCCGGACGGATTCAAGCGCCATCTGACAGGCAAGATTTTAGCAAGATTTGAAGAAAAAGGCTTTGAGATAAAGAACCTAAAGTCGTACAATTTCACCAAGGAAAAAGCTCGGGAATTTTATTCCGTGCACAAGGACAAGCCGTTCTTTGGCGAGCTCGTCTCGTTCATCAGCTCGGGCATGGTCGTAGCATGCATCCTAGAGGGGAACAATGCGGTCGACACGGTGAGGCTGATGACAGGGGCAACCAAGTCGTTTGAGGCTGCCCCGGGAACCATAAGGGGCGACTTTGGCCTTGGGTTGACTGACAACATTATCCACGCTTCGGATTCAGCTGAAAGCTTCATAAAAGAGTCGCGAGTCATTTTCGGTTGACACGTGGAACTCCGTCAACCAGTCGTAGTTGTTTTAGGTCACGTAGACTCGGGCAAGACCTCCCTACTGGACAAGATTCGCGGCACCGCGGTTCAGGCCCGCGAAGTCGGAGGAATCACGCAGCACATCGGCGCCAGCTATTTTCCTGCTGAAACTATCAAGGAGATAACGGGGCCACTATATGCCAAGCTTGCCAAGGCTGAAACTCCCATACCCGGGTTGTTGGTGATTGATACGCCGGGACACGAAGTTTTCGCCAACCTGCGCGCACGCGGCGGATCAGCTGCTGACATTGCAATTGTTGTTGTGGACGTGAACAAGGGCTTTGAAGCCCAGACGATTGAAAGTATAGAAATTTTGAAAAAACGCAAGGTGCCATTTGTTGTCGCGCTCAACAAGGTCGACATGGTATCCGGCTGGCGAGCCTCTGGCAAATTTGTTTCAGAAGAAGTGAAAAAACAAGAAGCCAGCGTCCAGACCCTGCTCGACGAAAAGGCATATACCGTCGTTGGATCCCTCTCAAGGCTCGGATTCCCCTCTGAAGCGTTCTGGCGCGTCAAGGATTTCACTAAAGAGGTAGCCATAGTGCCTGTCAGCGCAAGGTCAGGCGTCGGGATACCGGAACTACTAGCCGTGCTGGTTGGATTGACGCAGCAGTACCTGGCAAAGAAGCTTGAGCGCCATGAGGGACCAGCAAAGGGCATCGTGTTGGAATTCAGCGAGGAGACTGGCCTTGGTCCATCTATGAACATCATACTGCTTGATGGCACATTGCGGCACGGCGACATTGTCGTTGTAGGCAAGCGCGACGGCGCAGTCGTCACAAAGATAAAGGCGCTGCTGCTTCCAAAGCCGCTTGACGAAATGCGCGATCCCCGCGACAAGTTCAAGCCAGTTACCGAAGTCATCGCTGCTGCGGGATTGAAAATCACGTCGCCTGATCTCGAAGGCGTGCTTCCAGGCAGCCCGCTTTATGTTTATGACCAGAAAAAAGGTGAGGATGAACTTGAACACCTTAAGTCGCTTGTTGAATCAGAGATCAAGAACGCCATAGTAAGCAACACCGAAACGACCGGTATTGTCCTGAAATGCGACACAATAGGATCGCTTGAGGCGATAACGGAGCTGTTGAAAGAGGCAAAAGTGCCTATGAGAATGGCCGACATAGGTAACATCACGAGGCGGGACGTTGTTGAGGCGGCCGCCGTCAAAGAAAAAGACAGGTACGCTGGGGTTGTTCTGGGCTTTAGCGTTAAAGTGCTAGACGACGCGCAAAAGGAGGCACAGGAACGCGATGTCAAGATTTTCAACGAGCAGATAATCTACAACCTTGTTCGCAGCTACACTGATTGGGTGACGTACCAACGGGAGCACGAAGAGTCAATACTGTTCAACGAGCTGCCGCCCATATGCAAGTTCCAGTTCCTTAAAGGATTTATTTTCAGGCGCAATGACCCTGCCGTCTTTGGCGCGGAGATCAAGGTGGGCAAGCTGAAGCAAAAGGTGCATGTCGTCAATGGAGAGGGCAAGAAGATCGGCATCGTGCATCAGATACAGGACAGCGGAAAAGCTATAGACGAAGCGACTGTCGGCATGCAGATAGCCGTATCGATAAAAGAGCCGACTATTGGTCGGCAGATAAATGAGGGCGACGTATTTTACACCGACATAAACAGCAGACAGGCAAAGCAGCTGCTGGAGAGGTTCAACCACCGGTTAAACGAAAAGGAAAAGGAGATCCTACATATGCTCGTTGCTGTGAAAAGAAAGAGCGACCCGACATTTGGGTACCTGTGATCACTGGTATTTTTGGAGCAACCCTTCGAGGCCCTTTTCGCCGACCGCGCCGACCGCCCTGTCTACTGCCTTACCGCTCATAAACATTATGAACGTCGGGATAGCATAGACGTCGTAACGCATCGCGACGCCCTGATTGTCGTCCACGTTCAGCCTTCCAAAAGACACCTTGTTGCCGTATTTCTTGGCCAACTTGTCAAATATCGGAAGCATGAACTGGCAGGGACCGCACCAAGTTGCCCAAAAATCTACCAAGACCGGCTTACTGCCCCCTACCACTTCGTCAAAGTTCTTTTCTCCCAGTTCCATCAAGCTGTTGCTGGCAGCGTGCATGCTTGCCGTCTTTTTGTCCTCACTCATGTCTATAGTATAAAAGTGAGTCAATTACTATTTAAGATTTATTGGTGATCAGGCCCGGCGCCTCGTGAAAACGAACCACGCCACGCTTGCAATTCCGCCACCAACTGCAAGGCTTATGAGGATCGCAGACATGATCTGTGGTGCAGCATTTGCCACTATTATCGGCATGCTTATCGTTGCTTCGTTGCCCGCAATGTCCGTAGCGACAAGGTGTAGCACGTGCTCGCCGTCTGGAAGCTCTGTCGTGTCGAGCTTGTATTCGCGCATTCCTGTGACATTCAGGATCTTCCTGTCGCCAACTTGCAGCTTCATGCTTTGTAAGTTTGGATCTTCAGCGCCAAGTACTAAGGCGGCCATACCTCTAAGATCCTGCGGGTTCGCATTGGAAAAAGAAAGTGACGGAACCGGCGGCGTCGTGTCTACTATGACCTCAATGTCGCGCCTGACAGAATTTCCCGACACATCTTCGCCCTCGAATGAAAACGGATAGACACTTTCGGATGTCGCGTTGATTATCTTCGAAGATGACAGGCTTGGCACGATTCTTGTAGGGTCGTGGGAGGTAACGGCTACGCCATCACGCGCGATAACCCCATTCTTGTCGGTGATGTTCCACAAAAGTATTGATTCTTTCGAGATTCCGACCTTGTTTCCCGCCACTTTTTGCAAGTTGCCGCTTGAGTCTTTTACAAAGATGTCTATGGACGGCGGTGTGTTATCGACTTCAAACTCTGATGCAAACGATGCTACGTGGCCAACGAGGTCGGACGTGTCTACGCGCAGACTGTGCATTCCTTCTGAGAGCTCGCGGGTGTTGATCACTATGTCAAAAGTCCGGTTCACTAGGTCTGGGAGGACAGGCTTGTTGTCATCTATTGCGTACTTGTAGCCGGCGAGGTTATCGTCCGTAATTGTAACAGCGATGCTGTGCTCTTTGCTGCCTCCGATGAATTTTGGCAGGTCTATTCCAATCACTGGCGCAGCACTGTCCGGCAGTAATGTAGAGAACTTGGCTTCCACCTGCAAGGGCTCGTAGAGGCTGTTTCCGTGGAACACTGTGTTGTGTAGTAGGACCGAGTAAACCCCGGTGCCATTGACCGGGACCTGAAGAATAGTAGAGTTCTCGCCGGCGTTCTGACTGAAGTAGAACGCACCTCCCTCGCTAAATGTGGTAGTGCCAAGCCAGTCGTTGCTGGGCCACCCAGCGAAGGTCTCGAACACTCCTGATGGCACGCTTGAAGCCACCATCCTGCCGTCAGGCCCAAAGGCCATTGCGCTAATGCTGGTGGAATTATGCTGCCATGAAATTTTCAGAGTCATTGAAGTTATCGTACCGTCGTCCACCATGAAGTAGTATGACCGCCAATCACCGGCGGAGTACCTTGAAGTCATGTCAAACAGGCCGCCGACATAGCCGTTTGGTCGCAGGCCAAGGTCTTGCTCGGCTGCGTGGGAATTAGGGACGGCAACCACAGGCACGTCCTTTGGAACCGGCTTGCTCGTGACCACGTAACTTACAGGCATGACCATCTGGCGACCCTTTTCATCTGAAGGCACAATTAGTATCGAGCCGTAGTAAACGCCAGGCAAGGTTTCTTCGGCGACATGAATCGTTGCCTTGACCATTTCCTTGCTCTTTGAGTGGAGCGTGAGAGACATCTTGCTATCTGTCGCCCCGTTAAGAGTGATTGCAGGGTTTGGCAGCCTCTTGTAAAATTCGATCGTTAGTGTGTAATTCATCGAAGTCGAGTTTATTTGCCTGTCGCCCTGCCAGAACGAAAACACCGTCGGGACTGGGTATACACCTATTACAGGCGTGTTCTGGAATTTTTCATTTGGATCCGATATCCTGAGCTCCTGCACGGTGCCCCACGAGCCACCCCTGTTAATCATTGAAGTCTCGGTGTACGACACCTTCCCATCCTTATCGCTGTCATTCCAGTCGTAAGCGTACAGCGAAGCGATACGAAGGTAGTTCCCATAGATGTCAGTCGTGTTCATGAAGGATTCGAACGGAAAAGTGAGCCTTGCGACCATAAGGTCAGCGTTTTCCGGAATGCTGCCTATCTTATTGATGTTGTAATAGTTTGGATCGTAACCAAACTCTTTCGAGTTGTGCACAGGATCCTTTTCAAATGGACGCGTCGCGTTGTGTATTTCGTATCTTGCTACGAGCTTTTCTATTGCGGAGTTGACCTCAATTTTCATGTCCTTTGTGGAGGGATTCTCAATCACGATTTCTGTGGACGAAGAGTTGCCCTGCCCGACATAGCCGGCAAACCATCGGCCGTCCCTGAATTTTGTGTCAAGCTTTTCAATAACGCCCTTCCCTCCCTCGATTATGCCAAGTACGCTATCGTATGAGTAGATTGCGCCGGACATTTCAGACAGGACGTTTGGAACAGTGTCCTCTGTATAAGCAGAAAACTTGCCGTTTTCGCTCTCTGCAAGCTCGACTGCAGATAACGCATCCACCCTGCCGGACCCTTGTACAAACGGGTCGTTCTTCAGGTCAACTGCCGAGGACATTAGTATCGTCTTGACTTCAAATGGGTCGATCGCTTTGCCTTGTCCTCTTAGGTCTTCAATCACAAGCGCCGCCGCCCCGGCGACTATCGGCGCGGCCATGCTCGTGCCGCCGAAAAGCGCGAACGCGTTGTCGTTGTTCGGATCGTCAACAGTCGTCCCCAGGTTTTTGAGGTTCACTATGGTCGGTGTGAATGCGTACGACCCTATGGCCATTAGCTCCGGTTTGGGGTCTCCAAACAACCCCGGGCCCCTGCTGGAAAAGTCCGCCACATCATCAAAGTAAGTCGCCGCATTACCAAACCGCGTGACGTTCTGGAAGCCGTCGTAACCAACATGCACATTGTTGGTCGTGGCCCCGACAGAGATCGCAAGAGGTGAAGAGTTCGGAGTGCCCACCGATCCGTAGCCAAGGCCGTTGTTTCCAAAGCTGTTTACAAACAGCGTGCCAGGGTAATCATTATCGAGCAGGCCGGGCACGGTAAGGAGCGACGAGAACACCGACATTATGTCGTACCCCGGCCCGTACTTCAAAAGCGGGAACGATGTCACGCCCCAGCTGTTGCTTATGATATCGGCTTTGTGGTCACCGCTATACTTCCATGTGCCGTTTTCAAGGTCAAACCCTGACGAGTATAGCCAACCGAATAACGAGTCTCCAGCCCAAAGCGCCTTGACAGGCATTATCCTTGCGCCCGGAGCAATGCCGACAAGCCCGTACTTTGTGCCGTTGGCGTAAATGTCGTACTGTTGCTCGCCTATTGAAGATACAGTGGCAGCAGTGCTGGTACCGTGTCCAGCCAAGTCGTACATCACGCCAAAGTAGTCGCCGGCAGGATCAAGGGGCTTGAGCAGGTCCGCGACAACTACGCCGCCGTAGCCGGTCTCCTCCCCTACTGCAGGACTGGTCTTATTGCTTGTAGCCTGCCACAAGTCGACTACCCTTGCGCCGACCGTCCCAGCGGAAAAGTCAGGAAAGCCATCCTTGTTGTAATCATACGTCAGAAATTCATTGCCGTCTCCAAGTTTTATCGGGACGTCGTCTGTAAAGTCAAACGAGGGCTCGACAAACAGGTGTTCTATTTCACTTTGGCTTGTCACCAACCGCGCGAGCTCGCTTTGAGTATAGAAATACCAGCCTGAGTACATGTCAGGGATTATCGTGTCGTACACCCCGGGCTTCTTGCTGTCTACCACGAGTACCGGCACGAGCCCAAACGTAATTGTGCCGAATTGCTGCTGAGCCTGGTATATTACTCCAAAGTGATAGACGCCGCTCGCAGAGCGGATGTAGTCACTCGGGCTGTGTCCTATTATCCAATCGACCCTTGCTGTGGCTTTGACAATCGGCGTGCCAAAAAAAGGATAGAGTGAGTTGTATGTGGGTATGTCCCCATATGAGGTGTGGAGAAAGACGGTGCCATTTTCGTTGACATAGACCCAGGACGTGATATTTTCCGGCAGGTTTCCTTCTGTGTAGCCGCCGTCAACCACCCTGCCAGACGAGTCTGTCTTGGCAATGTAGGCCGCCCTTGTCAGCACGATGCCTTGCCCATCTGCGTCTAGCATTATCGGGATGCCGTTTTCGTCCCTTGCAAGAGCATGCTTTAAGTCAGGGTTGGAAAAGTCGGTGCCGGTATCCACTATGGCCACCGTCACGCCGCGGCCGGTAACGTTGTATTTGTCGGCAACTTTGTCAGAGCCTATTATCGACGAGCCTGAAAGCCTGCCGGGGTTGCTTATCTGATCTTTGCTAAAATCAAACTGGAGGGGTGAGTCTGCCGCGTATGAAAATCCGAGGTTTGAAGGAAGCGGAGATTGCGATACCGCCACGCCCATGAGCGGCTGCCCGTTCTCTATCGACCCTCCCAAGGCCACGACGCGTGCCGTGTTTCCAAGAGCCGCGACGTTCCCAGAGCCGTAGACTAGCGTCCTGCCGGGGCTGCCGTTATGTTCCATTTTGCCAAGATCGATAACTCCAAAGTTCGTCCTGATCGCGTTCTTGTCGGCCTGCGAGCCATTAGTTATCATATCGTTTCCCAAGTATGGCAGCGGCTTGGAAAACGCGGTGAGAGGGCCCGATTCCTTGACTGACAAAGAATACGCCGGGACCAGTAGAGAAGCGGTTATCAAGAGGAGTAAGGCAAGGCAAAAAGCACTCCAGAGCATGTAATACGCTATTGTTACAGAGGATTATTCTTGGTTATTATGATTTCTATTGGTAAAAGTAGAATGACGACTCTGCTTAACGGGATCGGCATATATAGGACGCGCCATTCTAGGAGTTACTTCAGCAAGTCATCGTACTTGCCGGCCACAATGTCTGCAAAGACCTCCTTGGCAGGTTTGCCCTCGACCTTGACCCCCATGCTGACACACGAGCCTATGACTTCCTTGACTGCCCCCCTGACATCCTTGGCATATGAACCGTCGATTTTCATCTTGGCTATCTTGACCGCACTTGCCATCGTCAGGTCGCCGGCATAGTTCGTGCCTGCCGTGCCAGAGCCCTTTGGTATGCCTGCTTCTTTGGCAACCAAAGCAGCAGTTGGTGGTATGCCTACTTCGACGGTGAACTTTTTGGTCTCAGAGTCGACCTCGACCTTGACTGGCACCTTCATTCCAGGAAAGTCTTTAGTCTTTTCATTAATGGTATTTACGACCTGCAATACGTTGACGCCCATAGGGCCAAGAGATGGACCCAGAGGCGGCCCTGCACTGGCTTCACCGCCGCTTACCAGCGCGGAAACGGATTTCTTGTCTCCCATAACAGCCAAGCAGTAGATTTAGGTAAATAATTCTTGCTCTAGTATCACCTCTCAACGTGCTTGACACCTTATTAAGCCCGTGCCGCATGTAAATGCAAAGATGTCAGATCAGCAGCCCAATGAGGGGGTGGGGTCCTTATTTTTCGAGCTTGCCGGCAACCTTCGCCTCTCGATGCTGACAAAGCTTAGCCAAAGGAACTATCGGTTATCACAGCTTGCGTCGGAGCTGGACGCATCGATGCAGGAGGCTCACCGGAACATGACACGCCTTATCGACTCGGGCTTGGTGGCCAAGGACAAGGAAGGCGAGCTGGTGCTAACCGCTTACGGCAGGACGATTGTCATGATAATCCCGAGTTATGACTTTTTGTACCGTAACAGGGACTTTTTCCTTGACCACGGCCTTGGTGGTCTCCCACCGAAATTCATCCAGAGGATGGCCTCGTTCCAGAACTGCGAAATAGTGCACGGCGTCATGGCTATCCTGCAGCGTTGGAAGAGCCTCTACTCCGAATCTGAAAAATTCATCAAGGAGATAATGGCACAAGTGCCGCTAGACCTTATAGAGACTGTAAGCAGCAGGGTGGAATCCGGCGTAAAATTTTCCTACATATTTGCAAGCAACGCTGTTGTGCCAAAGGGCAGGACGCAGCTTTTGCAGAAGATCGGTTGGCGCAATTTCATCAGCAAAGGCCTAGTCGAACGCAGGATGGTCCCGGAAGTCGCAGTGATGACGATTTTCAACGAAAAGCATGGGTGTGTACTTTTTCCCAATATGAAGGGCGAGCCGGACCTCAACACGATGTTTTACGGAGAGGACAGGGAATTCCGTGAATGGTGCGCCGATTTGTTCAACTACCAGTGGGAGAAAGCCGGACAGTTTGACGAAAACAAGCTGAAACATGAAGTGTAGATCAGGTTTTTATACGCCAGACTTCATTCAATGCTGTGCCAAAAGCTTTTGTTCTTATGAATGCCGAACTTGGGAGTGAAGATTCTCTTGTTAATGACCTGAAGAAACTTGACAGCGTCAAAGAGGTTTATCAGGTTTATGGCGTTTACGACATTGTGGCGCAGGTTGAGGCTGACACGATGGAAAAGGTGAAAGAAACGATCACTTGGAAGCTCCGAAAGCTCAACGGCGTCAAGTCCACCCTTACAATGATAGTGATGGAATAGTCAGGCAACAGCTTTTAGCACGACGAGCTTTCTGAAGTACTTGCTTAGAAGCGCAAAGGATGCGCCAAGGAACCCTACCGCAAGTGCGAATGTGATACCATAACCAAACGTCGCCGCTACTTCTCCGGCCGCTATTGACCCAACCAAGAGTCCCGCGCCGGTTATCGCGCTGTTGACCCCAAGCACGCTTCCCGCACGGCCGTTAGGGATCATGTTGAAGAGCGACGAAGTTGTGGTGGTGCTCCATAGGCTAAAGCCAACTTCTGCCGCCACAAACACGGCGAGCGTCATCATCAACATTGAAGACGGATCGCTTGCAAATAGAAAGGCTGCTGCAACTGCAAGCACTATGCCAAACATCCTCGGGATGTAGGCAACCTTGCCCATTTTCTCTTCGCCGCCAGCTGCGATCAGCCCATAGTTGAAGGGAAGGAAAAACACCTTTGACATGTGAAGTATCGTGTATGCGAGGAACACTTGGGAGTCTGTGACTCCGCCACTCTTTAAGAATGGGGTATATGGCGTATAAAGAAGGTTGCCCGAAAGGAAAAACAGCCCAGTAGCGGCAAAGAACAGAAATTCTTTTCTTGATAGGCTTGCCTGCAGCTTTGAAAGCGAGAAGTCAGACACAGGCTTTAGGAACATCATCGGCAGATGTTTGAAGCGATCGACAAGGGCGGCATGTGACTTGGCGATTGCCTTGTGTTCAAGTGTCGCCGGGGGATCCTTGACAAATATGATCGTCAGAGCAAGCGATGAAATCGCCATTGCGGAGCATATGAGCGCGTATGACTGCGCGTCGTGTTGCATGAGCCATAAATAGCCGGCCACCATTGCGATGACGAGCCCGGCTGCGCTGATAAGCGATGTCCAGCTGAATGTCTTGAGCCACTCCTCCTTCCTTGACTTTTCCATGACAAGCAAGTTTGTCACCGGTGCCGCTCCGACAGAGAAGAACCCTATAAGCGCAGATAGGAGCATGAGCGAAGGCATGCTTGAAACAAAATACATTGCAGCGCACGTGATCGCAATAGCGACTGAACACAGGCCGATTATGGTCTTCCGCCAGTGCATGGCGTCTATTAGCCGGCCCCAGAAAACTGCGCCAAGTGTCATTGCCAAGTTTGAGAGGAACATGGCGATTGCCACTTCCCTTACTTGGCCGCCAAGCGCAAGCATGTAAATTGGAATTATGGTGGAAAGACCGCTTGCGCTAGCGTTCAATGGCACAAGGTACCACGACCACTTGCGGCTAGTTAGCGACACGGAAGCTTGCAATACGAATCTACTTCAACAATTTCTCGCTAGATTCATTTATAAAATTCGTATGGTATGAAATTATGACAACAATCTCCATTATTAGCAGGATCGCAACTTTAATCAACCAGTTAAACGATGACAGCCGTGTTGGGACTGTTTGGGAAGAAAGCCAACGAACAGAAGGTGTGGAAGTGCCAGCACTGCAACATGACCTTTGACGACAAGGAAAGGATGAAGCGCCACATGAAAAAGGCTCATAGTGAAAAGGGTGGCGACATGCCCAACAAGAACCCCTTCGGTTTTTCATAGCGCAAAGACTTATTTCATGTCACCACATCCTACAATTGGACTCAGGACAAACATGTTTCCAATCCACGATGACACAGAGCGCGTGCATGGAAGGCCGTACCTGAACTATGGCATGATTGCCATAAACGTCATCGTTTTTATCTGGGAGGCGTCCGCTACTAGTTTCTTTTCAGACGTTCGGGCAGTCGAACAAATGTTCATGACCTACGGCGCTGTGCCAGACAGGCTAGTCAATGACTTTCCAGCAAGTGCGCCTACCATTCTCACGTCTATGTTCATGCACGCGGGCATTGCGCACATCGTGGGTAACATGATATTCTTGTTCGTCTTTGGCGACAATATCGAGGACAAGTTCGGTAGGATAAAGTACATCCTGATATACGTCGGTTGGGGAGTCGCCGCGGCCCTTGCCCATAGCGCTTTCGCAGTTTCAACCGGCGGAGGACAAATCCCTGCTGTCGGCGCGTCAGGCGCAATTTCCGGCGTCCTTGGAGCATACATGGTCATGTTCCCGAGGGCCAAGATCTTTACGGTCATAGCAGCGTTCTTCCTCTATACCGTCCGCATACCTGTTCTTATTTACATCCCCTTATGGTTCGCAATGCAGGTAATATTCGCAGTGATAGGCCAGCTAGGACCGGCTGGCGGATCAGGCGTGGCGTACCTTGCTCACGTTGGGGGTTTCGTCGCCGGCGTTGCGGCCGGCCTTGTGTGGAGGATCCTGCCCAACTCGATCAAGTACAGAGAAGGCATTGCCACTGCAGGAGGCGCCAAGCCGGTATTCAGAGGTCCGATGTTCAGAAAGGCCCGGCCTAGGATCGAGGACGTAGTAACAGCCGCTCCAGAGGTGATAGAGGGTCCTGACTATTATGAGGTCATTGCAGAGATGCGCGGCGTGTCAGATGCCTCCGACATTAGTGCGATCTACGACGCCGGCAGCCGGCAGGTAAGAATAGTCGCGAGCGGCACGAGAAAGTACGAAATGTCAGCTCGGCTGCCAGCGACGGCGGCCAACCCGGTCGTGAAATATATCCAATACCTCAATGGGATTGCCCGCATCAGGCTCACGAAATAGTATACAACATTACAGCAAATTTAAAATATCCCACAAGGGCCCATTTAATTTACAATTTTAGGAGGAATATGAGAAAATGTCAATACAACAGGGATCAGCTGGAGGCGTCCCAGTGCTAATCTTGAAGGAAGGAGCATCGCAGACAAAGGGTCGCGATGCGCAAAAGAACAACATCGCGGCTGCAAAGCTCATAGCCGAGATAGTCAGGAGTTCTCTTGGTCCAAGGGGCATGGACAAGATGCTTGTCGATACCCTTGGCGACGTGACAATAACAAACGACGGCGCTACGATACTGAAAGAGATCGATGTGCAACACCCGGCTGCGAAGATGATGGTGGAAATAAGCAAGGCCACAGACAACGAGGTTGGCGACGGAACGACCTCCGTGGTGGTTCTAGCCGGCGCGCTCATTGAAAAGGCCGAAGAACTGATCAATAAGGACGTACACCCGACAATTATCGTCGACGGCTACAGGAAGAGCGCGACGAAGGCAATTGAGGTTTTGAACAGCATTGCGCAAAGAATAGTTGGCAACGAAAAGGAACAGCTGATAAGAATCGCCAAGACATCGATGCAGACAAAGCTGGTGTCAAAGGAAGCTGATGACATTGCGCAAATTGTTGTCAGCGCCGCCACTTCGGTGGCTGAAAAGACCGATTCTGGCTTCCGCCTAGACATCGACGACATAAAGGTGGAAAAGAAGGCCGGCGGCAGCGTCCGTGACACAAAGCTGATCAAAGGCATAGTTCTCGACAAGGAAGTCGTGCATGGCGGCATGCCAAAGAGGATCCAGCAAGCCAAGATCGCCCTCATCAATTCCGCCCTTGAGATAGAAAAGACAGAGTTTGACGCCAAGATAAACATCAGCTCTCCGGACCAGATGAAGATGTTCCTTGAAGAAGAAAATCGTATGCTAAAATCGATGGTTGACAAGATCATTGCAAGCGGCGCCAACGTAGTTGTGTGCCAGAAAGGTATGGATGACATCGCGCAGCACTACCTTGCAAAGGCCAACATTCTAGCAGTAAGGCGGGTAAAAGAGTCTGACATGACCAAAATGTCCCGCGCAACCGGAGCCCGGATCGTCAACAACCTTGACGACCTGTCAGCCAAGGACCTTGGCTCTGCCGAACTAGTCGAAGAGCGCAAGGTAGAGACAGACAAGTGGGTGTTCATTGAAGGATGCAAGCACCCCAAGTCAGTGACCATCCTGATAAGAGGAGGATCACAGAGGGTTGTCGACGAGGCAGAGAGATCAGTGCACGACGCGCTGATGGTGTCAAAGGACGTTCTTGAAAAGCCGGCCATAGTGGCAGGAGGAGGAGCCCCAGAGGCCTATGCTGCGTCAAAACTCAGGGAATGGGCAAGTACTCTCTCTGGAAGGGAGCAGCTGGCTGCGGAGAAGTTTGCAGAAGCCCTTGAAGTGATACCGCTGTCGCTTGCAGAGAACGCAGGTATGGACCCGATAGACACGCTCACCGAGCTTCGATCGAAACAGAGCAAGGGAAGCAAGTGGACCGGCGTCGATGCAAGGAACGGCAAGATTGCAGATATGAGCAAGTTGGATGTCGTTGAGCCGCTTGCAGTCAAGGAGCAGATAATCAAGTCTGCCACAGAGGTAGCATCGATGATCCTGAGGATCGACGACGTCATTGCGTCAAGCAAGTCGGGCGGCGGCCCACCTATGCCACCTGGCGGAATGGGCGGCGGCATGCCCGGAATGGGCGGCATGGACATGTAAGGTCTTCAACCCCTTACTTTTTTAGTTCCAGGGCGATCACTTCTTTTACCCAGCTCCCGGTTTCCTGCATAGTTGATAATTTGTGCAGAAAATTCTGCCAGGAAATGTTGCCGCATGCGTCGATCCACACTCTGTAATGATTTGTCATGCTGTCAAAAGCCTGTTTGTGGTTAAGGCAGTATTCGCTGTCCTTCAATGCGCTTCTATGGCAAGCGGCGCATTTCTTCGTAGTCATGGAAGGTTTATTTAGAGTCTGGATTTTAAGGGTTATAACAACGTCATGCTTACCGCTCCTTCAAAAGTTGTATGGATTGTTGCAGTAGGGTATTTGGTATTCTTTTTCGCCCTTGCATCTGGCATGATCAACGCGATAATTGAGGGAAGGAACTTGAGCGGCTTTGTGCTCCCCACT
>WNEW01000830.1_pt1 | contig 15019 bp, 25 predicted proteins | sample 5399891 | NCBI WGS metagenome assembly WNEW01 (sample SAMN13153336, study PRJNA577476) | soil metagenome | isolation source: 40 cm grassland meadow soil pre-rain plot 5 | place: USA:California | collected 2015-09-08 | reverse complement strand
AGGCGCCACCGCCCCCGCTCCCGCCGCCCCAACACTGCGTAGCATCATGATCACCCCCCCCGCCGCCGCCGCCGCCCCCCCAGACCTGCACGCGCACCGCCCGCCTGGTCGTCGTGGGGACATACACCGCTCCCGCCTCAAGGATAATTCTCGTCATGGTGACTTTCACGCCGCCGCAAAGGCGATAAGGGTCCGAATCGTGAGGACGCCCTCCACCGCCTCAAACCGGATAAAGCTCTCCGGGGGGGGTGCGTAGTCAGGGCGTAAGTGATCGCGCAGGAATTGGTCAAGCTTGTCGTTCATCTTCGGAGCGGCAACCTGCTCCAAGGCCAGACACGCCCCTTGCACGAGCAAATTCTGATGGCGGCGGGCCACGTTCCATTTGGGCTCATCCTTGAGGAGCGGCGGATCAGGGGGTAAGGGTCCTTCGGTGTAGTCGATCTTCCACTTATAGAACGCAAACCTGTGCGAGCCCACGAGAAAGAACCATTGGCGCACCGCCGCGCCCAGGATACCCGTTATATACGCCCCCGTCGCCGCGATTGGCACCGCTTCCCCATCACGGTACAGGTCAGTGGAGTTCCGTATCTTCTCTTCGAAGGCCTCGCGTCCTGTAGTCGTAAGGTAGTCTATCGCGGCCACGTACTTATCGTACGCCGCGCCAAGGCGCTTGGCATGCATGACGGTAGAGAGCGCCGTAGGATGGCCGTGTCTAGACAGCCGCCCTGGCGTGAGAAAGGGTGGATAGCCGGAGGTCGCCGGAAGAACCAGGCGCGTCTGGTACGTGTCGAGAGACTCCAAGACAGCCGCCCACCCTGGAATGAACTTATCGTCAATGTGGGCTAAGAAATGATCGCGCCAGGCCAGGAGGATGGCTCCAGGGACGCTCTCAGGCCCCCGCAGGAGCAGCGGCGTATCGCAGAGGATATGCTCATCGGGAATCAGGATGATGCGGCCCTGGCCCCCAGCCGCTCCCGCCCGAAAGCTAAATTCGCTCATACCCTGGGCACCCCGCCCAGGCCAGGCATGACGAGGTGCAGATACGTATCGACATATTGCTGGGTCGTCCCTGCACCCCCGAGCGTGTTATAACAGCGCTTCCAGAGCTGGGCCTGGCCCTGCAGATCGTCCGCGCCAGGTAAGGGGTGCGGATCGCGGCGGAAGTAATGCAAACGACACAGGAGAATCTGGTAGAGCACGTTGCATTCGAGGTGCACGGGATCAGGCCCGCGTACCATGGCGCGACTTTCCAAGATGGCGCGGAGCTCAGGACGTGTGTGCAGCCACAGCCAATGGTCGCGCTCGGTGGCTGGCTCCATCTGAAACAGCCCACGCGCCGGCCCGTCGCTTAACTGGCGCCAGGAGCGGAGCCCACTTTCCTGGGCAGCCGTGCCCAGGAGCAAGGGCACGGCTTTCTCTGGATCGGGAAACGGCGCAGCCTCTAAGGTGAGCGCGATCAGGGTACGCAGAAAGGCCACATCGAGCATGCATGACTCCTGGACTAGCGTATCTGGGCCATCTGGGCCAGAAAGTTGCGGAGTTTGGCGCGGCGCCTCCGTAGTTGCCGCGCGGCTTTCGCACAGTCTTTACACATCGACATGACCTTGAGAATGCGACTGTAGTCGGTGTGAAACGCCAATTTGTCTTTGTTCTGGTGGCACTTATAGCAGTGCGGCATCGTCAGAGCCCCATGACAATGGCCTTCCCTGGGGAGGGAGTAGCCCTTCAGGCGTTGCAGGATCGCGCCCACACAGCAGGTAGGCATGATGGCGGCAATACTGGGGTGCCGGCCGCGCTTGCACCACCGCAGAGCGCGGGTTTTCCTCCGCCGTATAGATCCGCGTCGGCGTATACTCGAAGGCCAGCGGGGGAGCCAGAATAATATAGGTCGCCAGTTGCGGACACACGGGCGTGGTGTTGCCGACCACCATGGCATAGGTACAAGGTGCGTTGGGGTTCCAGGAACGGCTCATCCGGTGTCCTCCTCCGGCCCAGCTGGCCAGGTGTGCCGCTGCTGCCGCGCTCGTCTTTGCCTGGTCCGCGCCTCTCCCGCCGCGTCAAGCTCGGCCAGGGTGCGCCAATTCGCGCCCAGAATAGAGTTGAGCTGGTCCAGACACGCCCGCATGTGCTGATCGTAGCGCTCGCGTTCCGCCGGATCAGCGAGCAGCCGTTGGTGCTGCGCCGCAGCTTGCACGATAGGGCTCTCGTTTGCCGCCTGAGCCCTCATGCGCTCCTGGCGCTTACGCTCGGCCCGCTGCGCTTTGACGTGCGCCAGGATGACGCCCGGTAAGGGCGTTTTGTGGTACACGGTCTCGGCCAGGACGGCCCGGCACGCCGACTCAAATTCCGTAATACTGCACTCCTCCTTGAGCACCCACCAGTAGCCCCGCTGGCGTATGTCGTTGAGTGGATCGCCGCACATGTCCCAGACCGTTTGTAAGATCGTCATGAACAATGGTTTGTCGGATATGTCCATCATCGTCCTCCAGGATGAAACGTCTGGCTGCGGCCCGCGCTTCCTGGCTACGAGCTTCCAGGGTGCTCGTTGGTCCCGTCGTCTGTGGTCTGGTCAACGGGTGCAGCAACCACGACTTGAACGCCTCGCCATAATCGGCATAGCGTCTGCCATGGGCGAGACTGTGCGCGATCCAGCGCTCATATTCATGGTGCAGGTTGAGGGTAGGGGCGTGGTCGTTGGCCCAGGCGAGCAGGGAAGGCGTGAGCAGCTCGGCAGCGAGAGCGGCTTGCTCGGCAAGCGTCCCAGGACAGGGGGTCTTGCTGTGCCGCCTTCCCTGCATTAATTCTACCGCAGCCTCTGTATGTGTGTTCTCCCCCAGGGGGGGAGACACAGAGGGGGGAGCTCCTTCTTCTGAGCATCCTTCCCCTGAGTATCCTTTGTGGCTCTCACAGGGCCTACCGTTGGCTCCCTCTGAGCTAACCAGTTGGCTCTGACAGAGCCAACTCTGGTTCTCAGGTGACACCCCTCCAGACGGGAGAGTGGGGGGGGTCGTATGATAGTGCGACACGTCTTTGAGCGTGTAGAGCGTGGTATCCATGTCGCCGTCGTCGTCTCTGCGGCGTTCACGGCCCAGGAGCCCCAGGTTTTCCAGCGTCGTGAGCGCCCGTTTGACGGACGCCCGCGACATCCCCGTATCTAGGGCCAGCCGTTTAATAGAGGGGAAGGCCGTGCCTCTGGTGGCACGGCGGGCCAGGGCCATATAGACGGCGAGACCATAGGGCCCCACCTGCGGCCCAAACTGGTCAATAATCACGTCGTCCACCCAAAAATGGTACGTGCGCCGCGCATCGTGTAGACTATCAGACATGTGGCGTCCTCTCTTCGGTTAATGCCAGGCATGTAGGAAAAGTGCATGCCTGGCATTGTAGCACTGCAGGGTGTGCATAGGGATACAAATTAATCCGCCAGTTCTTCGACGGCTACCAGGTCAATCCCGAGCGCATCACGCAACACTCTCGCCTTGGCCCGCGTTAGGGCCATACGGCGAAAATGGGGCTTGATGCGCGTGCCGACGTTGTCCGGTGCGGCATCCCCGGATTCTTCGAATTTGCGTCCATCGTTAAAGAGCGCTACGGCATGCGCCAGGGACAGTTCGGGATCATTGCCGGTCCATTCGACGGCCAGTGATACCAGTCCTTGGGCATGCGCCAGCGCCAGCAAGCCGATATACCGGACAAACTGTTTGCCCTGAATCTCGACGAGGTAGTGGGCTGGGATGCTTGGCACTGGTGTTGCTGCTGGGGGGGGTTGCGGTGCGGGAGCTGGGGGACCAGCTGGTGGTGGGTCTTGCTGCGTGGCGGTGTATTGGTCGAGGAGTTGGCGCGCTCGGGTCCAGAGCATGGTGGCCATCTTATGCACGCAGATACCGTCGGGGGTGTCGTGCCAGTCCGGGCATTCGCACGTGCCGTCGACCACCCAATATTTCTTGCCGCGCTTTAATCCCGTCGCCACCTGAAATCCCCCTGCCATGAGCGCTTGCACCTTGCCTTCGGCAATAAGCAGGAAGCCGGCTTTAATCATCTCCGTATGGTGTGGGAGCCGATCATAGGCGCGGCCCGCCGCGGTTGTCACCGCGTCCATCCATTGTTGGTCGTTCACCTCTGGATCAACGTCTGGGGTGTCCATCGGGTACGTTGGGGCAGTCGTTTGCATGGGTGTTACTCCTGTGTGGCTTCAGGTTGTGGTAATTGGTCAATGACCTCCTGGGGCAATGTCACGCCCACCTGGGCGAATGGTTGCGAGCGCAGCCACACGTAGGCGTCCGTGGGGTCTTCCTGGCGCATGGCCCAGGAGGAGAGGGTATTCCACAGCTGGCTGCCCGCGAGAGCGTAGGTGTCTTTCGCCTGGTCATAGGCGGCAATCTGCTGTAGGAGCGTCGTGAGTAGTTGGCCTGGTTTCAGGTTGTGCGTCATAGATTTACTTGCTCCTTCCCTGGCCTTCCTCTAATAGTTTCTCGACGGCCTCAACGGCTTCGATAATTGCATAGCCCATGTGCAATTCTACGACTGGTTGTTTGCCAAACGTGGGCAGACAGTGCCTGGTGTCGAGAATCTCCAGGACGGCGTAGACAATGCGTGAGGCTAATCTATCAGGCATGGGGAGGGTTCTCCTTCAGGGCATTCAGGGTTAGTCAGTGGGCATGCTGTCGAGCATCGCCAGTCGTTGGTGTTCTTCAGCGTCCAGGAGATAGCGGCGTATCTCTGCATGCATGAAGGGCGAAAGGGGTTCATCCGGCTCGGTGGCGTCTCCCAGGTCTGCACGGGCGATGGCTTCTGCTTGTTGTTCAGTGAGTTCCATTGGGTAGTCGTGGCTGTGCTGGCTCATGGTCGTCTCTCCTGTAGAGGTTGGTGGTCCTTGGCGCGCTGGATATTGCTTCCCACCATGGCCAGTTCCATAGCGAGGCTGCGTGGGCCTTCTCGCAGGGCCGTATGGCCCCACGCCAGCCAGTCACGCGGCTCAGCCTGCGCCACCGCCAGCGCCTGATAGGCGATCAGGGCGTCATAGCTGGAGGGTTTCTCGCGTTGTTGCTGTTGTGTGTCAGGGTGGTCTCTCCACTGCTGGAGCGCCTGGAAGACCTGTGCACGGGCGAGTTTGGTAGAGGTTGAGGGATATTTCGTCATAGTATATTCTCCTTTCACGTGGCGCTCTCTGCGTACGCTATGCCAGGAATGATGCGGCCGAGACGGTCGGGAGGGATATCCATCGGTGTCCACCATAGGCCAGTTTTGAATCGTCTGCGCCATGCTCTCGGGATCAGTACCGTGATGACCACGACTTCCTCTAAGGGTGCACGGTGCCGCGTTTGGGTGTGCAGGATGGCCCAGATGGATTTACTTGCCGTATGCAACCACACGGCTTTCAGGCGTGCTTGCGCGTCCGCGTGGCTGATAAGCAGCCCATGGGCGAGGATCGACTCCAGGTTGGCGCGTGTGGTTGCATGGTAGAGTATCATGTCTCCTCCGTGGCATAAACTGGTTGGTGTGAGGATGCTATTGCCAGTCCAGGCCCCCCAGCGAGGCAATCTGGTCCTTTTTCTCATCGGTTAGATAGCGGTCATAATCGTTGAGGATGCTTTCCGGCGATGCCAGTTCCCATCTGTGTTGGTTCCCCCACTGCGATGGTGTGTAGATGTACCATTGTCCCTGGCTGCTCATATATACCTCGCCCGTATGCTGGTTGCTGTGGTCATCTAGCCAGTAGAGTGTGACGGAAAACTTGGCTTTCTCCGTGTCGAGTCTGATGCCATCAATGGTGACTTTCATTGTGCCTGCCCTTCTGCGTGTGGTTGCATGGTACAAAAGCATCTATCTTCCCTCCGGTCGCCCTTTGTGGTAAGATATTACCACTATACCAGGCGATGGTCAATGCTTTTTTTACTACGAGGTACGCATGCTCGACGCCAAGCATATTAAAGTGTTACGTGAGAAACGTGGCTTATCCCAGGCAGGTCTTTCTGCCCGTATTGGCGTTGATCGCCAATACGTCTGGAAGCTGGAGCACGAGGTTGCTACCGATATTCGCGCCTCGACGCTGGCAAAATTGGCGGACGCTCTGGATTGTACGACCGATGAGCTGCTCGGTCGCAAGCGCAGCGCGGCAGCGGAAGCGTCTCGTTAAAGGTCCTCCGCCATATCCAGGGCCTGTGCCAGCGCACTCACCTGACTCCGGTAGCGCTCGCGGATGTGCGTCTCTAAGCGCTCCTGACGCTGCCCATAGCCGCCCGTCTCACTGTCGCGCTGACGGTACTCAGGATGGTTGGCCAGGATCGACTTGTAGCCCTCGATCCAGGCGCACGGATCAAATGCCTCTAGCGCGGTCAGGGCGTCTTCCATGCTGGCGTAGGTCTCGACCTGGCTATGGGTGCTCTCCCCCTGCCAGTGGGTGATCCATTCCCACTGCACCAGGTAGCGCCGATTCTCCAGTTGGTACAAGGTCAGGTTGAAATAGCGATTCTGGTCCTTGCCGTTGTACCACTTGCCGTGCTCCTCTGCGAGTACCTCGCCGCTGAAGCGCACCGGGCGTTGTCCATCACGAGCTAACGTATAGGTCTCAGACATAGCATTTACTCCACGGGGTGAATGGTTGGGATCAGCTCGCCGCGTTCGGCGGCGACGAGGATCGGATGCAGCCAGCGCACGCGCGGTACGGTGCGGCCCTGGCCCGTCCAGAACGTGTGCCAGTGCGCCCGGCGCAGGTGTTGAGTCGGGCGCAGTATGTCAGGCATCCGAATCTCCTTGAGGGGAGGGATACCCCTCCCCCCGTGTGCAGCGTTAGTCGATAGTCGGCGCCGTGAAGCCCCAGATCTTGGCCCGTATCCCGGGCTGTACTCTGTAGTAGCCGTGCCGCACCTGCACCGGCGCGTGCTCGCCTTTCGTGTGCACGGCGCGGGCGCGGCGGCTGACGTAGTATGTGCTCCCGTGCTGCCAAATGCGCTCCGCCGTAATCACGTGGGTGTCGCGGATCGTGACCGTCTGCACGACGAGGGGTTTGGCACTAGCGGGCAGCGACGCCGGAACGAACGCTACATCCCCCTGGCGGCGAATCTCGTCCAGGTCCTCGATGCGGCAATCCCAGATCTGCGCCAGCACAAACTGCACGCAGGCCTCCGGGCTGGCCATGGCGCGCTTACTGCGGGCGGGGGAGTCTACTGGGTGGGCGAACACGGCGCCGTCCTCGGTGCGACCGAGGAGGTAGTAGTCCTTGCGTACGCGCGAGTAGCGCCCAGCGCGGAACTGGCACTCGCGCACCTGGATCACGCACAGCCCCTGCACGCTCTCGTAGCCGTACAGGTCCACGTTGACGCTGGTGCCACGCGGACCACGGGAGCGGCGCACGCTTTCGATGCCGGTGGTGTAGACGCCAGCCTGCTCGGCCTCGCGCATGAGGGCGGCGCACCAGGTCGGGACGTGGATGAGCGCGTTAAAATCGTTGCGGGTTGTCGGGAGTTGGGCAATCTCAGCGGGGGTCAGTGGGGTCGTACTCATGGGTCGGACTCCTCTCAGCGGCTCTGTCTACGTGCAGGGCCAGACGCCTGGGGAAATCGTGCTCCAGGACACTGTGCATAGGATAAACCTCCGGCAAGGGGGGAGTCGATAGACCTCCGGCTTAACACCACCAGAGGTCTACAATATAATTGTAGTATAAAGATACCACAGAAATGGCCAGTACGTCAAGCAGATTCAGGGGCTTATGAGGAGAAATTATAGTGGATAAATGCCGAACAAAATGTCCTATGAGAACAAACTGTTAATTGCAACACCGTATACATCTTTAAGATATATACCATGTATGCCCCAAGCCCTCCGGTCCTGCCGACCTGACGCCAGGGATATGGCGCTCCTATATATCACTCAGGTCTGTTCAACTGCTCCGGGCCACTACGGTATATACGGATTGGGGACGACTCGTTCCATTCTAGCAGTGCTGTATATATTAGGTACGTACTAAAGAGACCCTGACGGTGTGCTATGGTATGCTTAGATATGTGCTGCCATGGTATATAGTAGAGTATGCACGGTAGCCTTGTAGACTTACTCCTCTTTGGCACAGAACTTGCAGGGGTAATGCGACTCTCCTTCTAGTAGCAACCAAACCATTGCACCATGACGGTTTTAACAGTTTGTTTCCATATGACTATTGAAACGTGATGGACATCATATGTGCATGTGGTATATCCCACAAGGGGTAGAGCACGGATGTTCGAGCATCTCTAGCGCTAGTAGGGGATAGATGATAGGGACTGTACTACGAATCATTGGAGCCGTAGCCGTAGGGATTGCAACGGGGGCAGCCGTGTGGATGGACTGGCGCTTACTCTTTCCGCTGCTCATCCTCGCCTTGCTATGCCTTTTCATTGGCGAAGAGTAGGCAAGGCCAGCGTGGCACCTTACGGTCTGGGCACCGTCACGCGAATACACTGGCAGTTGTCATGCGCAGGTGGCGACTCGACATAGGTCAAATCGTATCTAGAGAGGTACTCAAGAATCGAGAAGTTTGGGGCGGGAAAATGTCCTCCTCGAGGAATGAACACCTGCAACGAGATCGTCTCCATAGTTTGGCAAAACACGCAGGGGTTACCACTCTGGGTTATCCAACGATCTTGAAAGCCGAACACCTCACGAATTTGCGTGACAAAGGCGTTATAAGCATTCACCGTCCTGAACACCGAGCTGTTAACAATCTCAGCAAGTGGCATCGTCTTTTCCTTGCTCCTTCACACGCCAGTCTAAGATCGTGTCATGCACGTCGAGGAGATGTGCAGCCGCCTCCTCAAGAGCCTGTACCAGTGGTACCAGTTCACCGCTCCACCCACAGCGTTGGCACCACGCTTGAAACACCGTAGCGTTCTCCTCAGCCATCGTACACCCCCGCAACGCACACACGCCTACGTCACCGTAATCGACCACGGGACATGATTAGATTCGACGCCCAAACTATCCGTCACCCAAAATTGCCCGATAAACACGATGGGCAGGCCGATCGTGCTACTATACGTGGAAAACACCAGCAAGTCCCAGGTAGTCCCTGGTGGAGGCACCTCAAAGGTAAGCGGCTGTAAGAAGAGCGGCCGCAACAAATAGGGGACGTCCCCACCATCAGAGCGGAGCACCTCCGGGGTAATGTCCCCGACGACGTTAAAAAGCGTCGTAAGCACAATGGTAAACGACGCCAGGGGATCACTGCCAGGATGGCCAAAGCGCAGAAGATTGGCATACACCAGCACTTCAGGAGCCAGGGGAGCGGGATTGCGTACCGACCGCGTAAACCTGTCAGCAGTAGGCCCTGGCGCTTGCACCAGCCAGGAGGCATGATTGGATTCCTGCCCGGCGGTATCTGTCACCCAGAAATGCCCTCTGGCTACAAAGCGCGGCTTGGGATTTGGAAACGCTGCCGAGACAAAGCGGAGCTGGATTGTTTCCCCAGGACCGGGAGGAGCAATAGTGGTCTGAGTAGGCACCACATCCGTAATGATGTGTCCCTCCAAGCCAGCAGGGGCGCGATACACCAGGAGATAAGGTCTGGGCGAGGGGGCATCCACGGCTTCAACGCGAATAGTGAGGGACGCCAATGGCAGATCGCCGGGCAAGGCAAAGAGAAAGAGATCGTTAATCGTGATGGTAGCAACAAATGCCACCGTCGGATAGACGGCAGGATAGGCCCACTCGGCAGCACCGGGCCGACGAACCGTACTCACCTCCTCAATATGGCTGTGCAGGTAGATCCCGCCATCGCGAGGTTCGAGGTGCAGAAAGCTGCTGGGAGGTTGCGCATAGGCTGGATGGAGATACGACCCCAGGATGACATCGAGGCGGAAGTTCAAGAGGTCCACGTCGGGATGCGGCAGGGTGAGGAAGGTATCGCGGTTGAAGAGCGCCTGCAGCTCCTGGTTGAAAAAGGGCCGTAGGGGAGTGGGGATAATCGGCGGATCGGGCAGAGAAAAGGCGTTGACAAACTCTCTATTGCCCAGGACACCCGTCAGCAGCGGGTTGCCACACAGGACCATGATGTGCACAGAAAACGCCCCGACAAAGCTCCGGATGCCCAGGCCGACATAGCCTAAGAAATCCTCCGTGGCCTTGGCGAACTCGTCGGCCCGCGCTTGCAGTTTTGCATAGAACGGATCGCCCTCGTCTCGAAAAGCATAGGTCCAATCAGCAAGAGCTTTGGTGTAGGCCCTGGTGGCCCGGTTCGCATGCCGGTGTTTCACCACGGGCAGCTGCACGCCACGCCTAGTGACGCCGGTATCTTTCAGATAATTCCGCCAGCCCGTGACCATCGGCTCAACGTAGCCACTCTCCCAGGCTCCTTGACTCGAAAACAGCTCTTCCCAGCGCGTTTCGGTGCGGGTTTTCGCCGCGTCTGCAGTGCGGATAAACCAGTGTTGGGCACTGCCGCGCACATCGAGCCCGACCGGAATAAGCGGCGTGGTGAGGTCGAGCAGGAGTCGGCCAGGGGGTTGGACGGACAAGCCGGTTACGGCAAAGAGCAATTGTGCGCGTTGCTGCGCCGCCGCTCCAGGCCCCCCAGGGAGAGGGAGCCCCTGCCGAGTAGCAATCGAGAGCCCCACAGCCAGATCCATGGCTACGGCCCCTGCTGATAGCGCCCACGGGCAAAGGTGGTCGTGTCCTGGATCACGGTCGCTTTCTGGTCCACCTGCGTTTCCGCATGGTTATAGAGGCGGAAGGTGTCGTTGGTCTGCGTGGCACGGTTGCGGTTGAGCTTGTAGAGCCAGCGGAGAGCAAAGGTGAGCGGAAACGATGTCGGGAGGTCTTCCTGTCCGGGGAGGTCATACGTGTCCTCGTCAAGCGCGTTGCGCACCTGGGCGAGGACCTCAGCTGGTGCAGCCCGCGACGACACTGGGACATCCACGTTTTCTAGGAGAACTGTAGTATCGTCTCCGAGCCCCAAAACGTTGGCGTGTATGGTGGCAATGGTTGCATTGGCTGGTACCTCATAGCGGGCGTCAGCCAGGCGGGAGGACACATCGGCGTCCAGGTGATCGAGGAGCCCGCTGCGTGTACTGGTGAGACGCCCGAGGAGGGTCGAGATCCCTGCACTGTCCACCACAGCGGACCACACATCGGCGACGAGGGAACCAAAGGAAGAAAGCGTGCGCGAGGTCGCCGCCCAGATCGCCGCCACGGTAGCCGCTCGTTCACCACTCGTGAGCGTCATCGCATCCCCGGCCTGGGCGGTAGTCGTGGAGAGTCCTCCAGCCACATCTGCAGCCACATCCGGTACGCCATCAAAGCCGCCGTTGTGGGCGCTCACGATGGTGTAGAGCGTCTCAGCCGGGAGGATAGTCAGCTCTGTACCACGCACAATGAGTGGCCCACGGGTATTCATGTCCGTGGTCGACAGATCCACGTAATACCAGCCGTTGGCGAGTTCGGTGGCCGTGGTCGCTCCACCGGAGGGATTGGCGAAAGCGCCGCAGTTTTTCGAAAGGACGATGGCAATGGTTAAGCCTATGCCTGGCAGCGTCGGCGTCGCCACAAGAAACGCCTTGAAGGCCGCCCGAAACGTGGTGGACTGCGGGAGACGTTCAGCCACAAGCGCCTATCCTAAAGGGGTATAATGGCCCCCGTAGTGAGATCAATCAACTCATAGACGATAGTAAAACTCACCGTCCCGTTGCCGTCGGTAAAATCCTCTCCACCGGGATTCCATGCCACAATGGCACTCGTCAGCAGTGCTTCAGCGGTCGCAAGCGTCAAGACGCCCGTCGCCGTGCAGATGGAAGCCGTATGATAGAGCGGGTCGCCATACTGCGCGCCTCCACCCCCAACACCATTCATCGCAGCAACTTTAGCCCCAATGATACTATAGTGATGCGAGAGATAGACTGTATGACCCTCAAGCGCCAGCATGAGGTCAGCATTTTGCAGAGGGGAGGTATAGGTTGGTGCGATATAGGTAAAGTGGAAGAGAAGCTGTCGGAGGAACCGCGCTGTCCCCTCGGCTGGTGCGTCCAGCACCGTCACGGGATTAGCGACGAGATCTTTCAGGTGCGCGCTGTCAATCGTCGTCGTCGTTTGCCGCACCAGCGACCCACCACCACCACCTCCACTGCCAACCTCTCCGGCGTCATTCACCCCGAGTGGACTCTGACCCATGAGGCCAGGGAGCAGTAACGTCCCCGTGGTATTGGTGAGGGGCGCTACGGCATCATCTCCCACCTGCCCCCGGTCCCGAAAGCGTGCCCCCTGAATTGTCCCCGAGTTGCGCGCCGTGACAGACCCGATTTTCCCCTGGGAGAGGCCCCCCAACACCCGGTAGATGTCATACGACGCGGCCCCCTGCACATAGGGCGGAATAATATCAATGGCATGGAGCTGGGAGAGCGTGGCAGGACCGGTAGTGATCGTGGCGACGGGGGACGCCTCGGTGTGCCCGGTCGAGAGCACCGCTACGACTTGATAGGTGTAGGTCGTTTCCCCAGCGCTACCGAACCGCTGAAGCGTTGGAGCCACTGGACGCAAGAGAGGAATCACGGCGAGCTGCTCGCCACGGTACGTTATCATACATACCTCAAGAAAAAGGGGGGACGCGCCCCCCGGAGGAGTTACAGCGTGATGCCACCATTATCAAGGTGCGTATGCAAGACCACCCCGCCAGCCACCTCAAAATGGATAAACTGCGCCGGGGGCGCGGGGGTGCCCGTACTCAAAAACCCCGTGAGTAGCTGATCGAGCGCGGTATTGTAAATCGCTGGGTCGGTAATATCGCCGGTGAGGAGAAAGACGCCAATCTGGATCAAATAGCCCTCGAAGGCTGCTTTGAACTGGGGACGTAGGAAGTTTTTCAGGTACGGCACTTCTGGGATGGTCAAGATGGTCGGATCAAACGTCCCCGAAGCCGGAGAGCTGGCATCCCGTAAATAGGTCGAATCGGCGGTAGCGACACGAACATGCTGAGAGGTGGGACCACGTGTGCCTAAGAGTCGATCCCCCGTCAGGCCCAGGGTATTGGCCGCATTGGCCGTCCAGTTGCCACGCTTGGCCGTCACCGCGGCCTGAAACAGCGCAGCGCCACCCGCAAATTGCGCATCATGGGCAGCTTGTGCCTTGGTGTATGCCCGCGTCAGTTTCTTCAGTTGCGTACCTTTGATGACATCCGCCACCCGCCCAGACTTCGAACTAAAGTTGGGGTTCACAAAGCCCTTCCAGTTAGCGTTCGAGGGGGTGGCCACGTTTTTCAGCCAAAGGTCCGCAGAGCCGACCGCCGTATTCCAGCGTGGCTGAATCTTGGTCAGCGCGCTCGCCTGGAGCCCGCTGGCCCACAACGCCTCTAAGTCCGCCGCCACGGCGGGAGCCGCAACAACCGGAGTCGAGAAATCTAGGGTAGACATAAAAGCCCTGTCTCTAGTCCAGGAGAGTGACGGTAATCTCCACCCGTGGTTCCTGGCCCCCACAGGTAAGACTCGTACACCGTGGTAAGACGTGCCGATCATCACCAAAAAGCGCGTCGAGAATGGCTTTGGCGATGTTGTCTGGATCGCCGTGTCGACAGGTGCCCGTCTTGGCGGTAGCCATCCACAAGGCATACTCGCAGATGGCTACCGCGTTGCTGCGCCCTTCGGCAAATCTAAAGGGCCAGCCATAGGCCACACAATTCGTGGCCAGTAGGGTCTCGGTACAGTAGGCGTCGAGGAGGGACGCCCGTACCCGGTCTTTAAAGGCGTAGTAGCCTTTGGGAATATGCGCATGATGCGCCGATGCCTGGGTAAGCCTGGGTGCGGGAATCGGCTGCCCTGGCACCGTCCAGGTAAAGACCGTAAACAGGTAGGGCACGCGCATCCTGGTTATGCGTTGGTCCCTTTCTGCCGATACTATACCCATCGTACCTACTCCTGTACAACAAAATTGTGACCATCTCTTGCAGAAAGGTCCCTGATGGTGCTCAGCACCGATAAACTCACGTCTATTCTCGGTACCGTGCTCATGGTCTGCCATCAGGTCGGCGTGGTCGGAACCATGCCCGTCACGCCCCGCGATTGGATCAATACCGCTGGGTCGCTCGCCATTGGTCTACTCGGCTACTACATCAACAAACACTAACGAGTCAGGGGCGGAAGGGCGATGCATGCATGATACCATCGTCCTTTTGGGCCTGACTGGGCTCCTCGTCTTGGGGGAGTTGGTACACGCAGAGAGTCTCCCGGTCACGGTCACAGCCTACACCTGGAGCGGCTTACGCACCGCGTCTGGCAAGTGGCCACGTCCCGGCATGCTCGCCCTTAGCCGGGATCTGGAACACACCCTTGGGGTGAAGTTCGGCCAGCCGATGACGCTTGTGGGTCTCGGCACCTACCGCTTCGAGTGCCGCATGCATCGCCGCTGGCGCCACCGGGCTGACATCTATTTCCCCACATGGGCGCAGGCCCGCCGCTTTGGGATCAGGCCCAGTGTGCTCCTTGTCCACCCATGGCAGCACTAACCCCCTCCCCACGGCGTAATCACCCGAGTGAGCACCAGGCTAATAAACGCATGATTGGATTCCGTGCCGTAGCTATCCATGGCCCAATACCTGCCGTTGAACGCAAACGTAATACTGCCACCCGCCTCCTCATCGGTGGGCGCACTCGACACGATCCCCCCCAGGGTGAAACTGGCTCCATGATCGGGGATATAGACCACGGCCGTATACGGGGCACCGGGGTATCCTGGGCCAAAGGCACTCTCTCCAGCGCTATCGTGGACCGCAAAGAAACCATCGTTACCAAAGAGTTCCTGGTTAAAGGTCGCATCGGCCCACTGCACGAACATGAGGAAGGGCTGTGCATCCCCCTGATAGGTCCCCAGAAGCGCCAGATCGGCCACGACGACCCAGGACTCATTGTTATAATTGGCGGGCTCGCCCGGCCCTTGCGCCGGCACTAAAATGTCATATTCCCCGGTGATAGTGGGCATGATCGGCGGGCCTGGAACGACGACCCCGGCCCCACCCCCACCCCCGCCCCCGCCGGGCACAAAGCCCGGCTGCGGATCAGCCCACCCC
>WNEW01000827.1_pt1 | contig 15042 bp, 12 predicted proteins | sample 5399891 | NCBI WGS metagenome assembly WNEW01 (sample SAMN13153336, study PRJNA577476) | soil metagenome | isolation source: 40 cm grassland meadow soil pre-rain plot 5 | place: USA:California | collected 2015-09-08 | reverse complement strand
GCGTCGATGCCTTGAATGGCACTCGGCAAGTGAAGAGGAGCAAACGGAATGAGCTCACGGAGTTCTCGCAGGAGAGATGCATTTACTCGTTCTGCTCCTGAGTGGTGCGGTCCGCCGTGGACCACTCGATGGCCTGCGGCGGCGGGGCGAGGAAATCCAAAATTCTTGGCCGCTTCGGATACGGCTTGGGCGGCCGCGGCGTGCTCGGCGAAGTCACGACGGATGTCGACCAAAACATCATTGGCCTTGTCCCGCATCCAAAGCTGACCGGCAGGCAAGCCGATGCCCTCCACCGCGCCCTGAGCGATCCTCGTCTCTTCCAACTCCGCCAGGCAATAGAGGGCGAACTTCAAAGAAGAAGAGCCACTGTTGACACACAGAATGACATGTTCTGCCGGCGACATATCGTCCTGCTTAACGTTCTCAAACGTTATCGGCTTCGGTCGAGCCGCCGCGTCCGGCTGATGGTTGATTTTGGCCCCACATCCAGCCACTGATTTCAGGCTTGTCCTCACCATGCTCGGCGATGTACTGCTTATGTTCGATGAGTTTGTCGCGGATTGCCTGTTTAGCGTACGCGGCCCGGGCGCCCAACTGCGGCACGCGATCGATGACATCGTCCACTAGATGGAAACGATCCAGATCGTTCATTACACACATGTCAAACGGTGTTGTCGTTGTGCCTTCTTCCTTGTAGCCACGCACGTGAATATTGTTGTGGTTCGTCCGCCTGTAAGTCAGCCGGTGAATGAGCCAGGGATAGCCATGAAACGCGAAAATGACCGGTTTGTCCTTTGTGAAGAGCGTGTCGAAATCCTTATCACTTAGGCCGTGTGGGTGCTCAGTTTCCGGTTGTAGCGTCATCAGATCGACGACGTTGATGACCCGAATCTTTACATCGGGACAATACTTGCGCAAGAGATCAACGGCCGCGAGGGTTTCTAGAGTGGGAACGTCGCCGCAGCATGCCATCACCACGTCGGGTTCACCATTGCGATCACTACTGGCCCAGCCCCAAATGCCAATCCCAGCCGTGCAATGCTTGATCGCCTGATCCATGGTGAGCCACTGCGGCGCCGGTTGCTTGCCCGCAACGATGAGGTTGACGAAGTTACGGCTTCGAAGACACATGTCGGTGACATACAGCAGACAGTTGGCGTCCGGCGGCAGATAGACCCGCACGACCTCTGCCTTCTTATTAACGACATGATCGATAAACCCGGGATCCTGATGGGAAAAGCCGTTATGATCCTGTCGCCAAACGTGCGATGACAACAGGTAATTCAAAGAACCGATGGAGCGCCGCCAAGGAATGTCATTGCACTCTTTCAACCACTTCGCATGCTGGTTGAACATTGAATCGATGATGTGGATGAACGCCTCATAGCAGGAGAAGAACCCATGCCGCCCAGTCAGCAGATAACCTTCCAGCCAGCCCTGGCATTGGTGTTCACTTAACATTTCCATCACACGACCATCGGGCGCCAAATGATCGTCATACGGGTAGATGTCCGCCATCCATGCGCGGTTAGTGACCTCCAACACATCCTGCCAGCGGTTAGAGTTGTTTTCGTCCGGACTGAAGACCCGAAAATTATTGGACTCCATATTCAGCTGCATCACATCGCGAAGAAACCTACCCATGATCCGGGTGGTCTCGGCCTGAACAGCGCCGGGGCTCGGTACCTTCACGGCGTACTCATGGAAGTCGGGCAGTCGAAGGTCCTTGAGTAGAAGGCCTCCGTTCGCATGGGGGTTAGCGCTCATACGGCGTTCGCCCTTAGGAGCCTGGGCGGCCAATTCGGGCTTCAAAGAGCCTCGGTCGTCAAAGAGCTCCTGCGGCCGATAGCTCTTCATCCACTCTTCGAGGATTTTGATGTGTTCCGGGTTCTCGTGCATCTCGCCCATCGGGACCTGGTGAGATCGCCAGTAGTCTTCCGTCCGCTTGCCATCGATCTCCTTCGGACACGTCCATCCCTTAGGGGTGCGCAGCACGATCATGGGCCAACGCGGACGTTGCTTGGAGCCATTTTGCCGCGCATCGGCCCGCGTGTGCTGGATGTCAGCCATGATGCTTTCGAGCGTGGCAGCCATGAGCTGGTGCATTTTGTCCGGCTCATGTCCCTCGACAAAGTAAGGTGTATAGCCATAGCCACGGAATAACTCTTCCAACTCTTCATGAGTGATGCGAGCCAGCACAGTGGGGTTAGCGATCTTATAACCGTTCAGATGAAGGATCGGCAGAACCACGCCATCGCGCACGGGATTGAGAAATTTGTTGGAGTGCCAGGAAGTGGCTAGCGGTCCCGTTTCGGCTTCTCCATCGCCAACCACGACTGCGACGATCAAGTTCGGGTTGTCAAAGGCGGCGCCGTAAGCGTGGGAAAGAGCATAACCCAGCTCGCCGCCTTCGTGGATGGAGCCCGGAGTCTCCGGTGCCACGTGACTGGGGATGCCGCCCGGAAAGGAGAATTGCTTGAACAAGCGCTTCATGCCTTCCTCATCCGCAGAGATATTTGGATAAACCTCGCTGTAGGTCCCCTCCAGGTAAGCATTCGCAACTAACGCCGGTCCGCCGTGCCCCGGCCCGGTGATGTAAATCATATTGAGGTCGTGTTTCCGGATAAGGCGGTTCAAGTGAACGTACAAGAAGTTCAGACCCGGTGTCGTTCCCCAGTGGCCCAGAAGCCGCGGCTTCACGTGCTCCTTGCTGAGCGGCTTCTTTAAGAGCGGATTGTCGTACAAGTAAATCTGTCCGACGGACAGGTAGTTCGCCGCACGCCAATAGGCGTCCATAGTCTGCAACTCCACCTTGGGAAGCACATCTAACTCGTGTTTTTCGAGCACACCGGACATGAACCCCTCCTTACTACGGAATGACAGGATTGACCACTGACAGCGCTTGTGAACTCATCAAAGGTAACAAAGAGGAAGATCGGGCCAGCATCCGCAAAAGTTCCTACGCGTCGAATTTTTCTTCCGGGCTTCGTGCAACTAGATGGTTGGGTCAAGAAAGGAAGGATGATCGCGGTCGTCCCTGCGATAGGTGAAACAAATTCTTTCGCTTCATTGCATGCTCCTGATCTCCTTGAAACTTGTCTTTGCCGGCCGCAGCAATAACATCAGCAGTAGATAAGCGACCACCATCCACCCGATCAGGATGAATGCATCCGCGACTGCCATCGTGTAGGCCTGCGCCCGCACCTGTTGATCGAGAAGTCTGACCGCGCGGGATAGCGCTTCCTCCTGCCCAGTGGACGCTGGCAGCACTCCCCCACTCAGCATCCGAATCCGCTCGTCGGTAAGCCAACTGCCCGTTTCCACATGGAGCCCGAGCATATTGGAATGAAACTTCTGCCTCAACGACAGGAACCGGGTCATTGCAGCGGAGCCGAGCTCGCCGCCGAACAGGCGGATGAAGTGCATGAATCCGGAGAATGTGGCAGCCTTCGTCGCGCTCGTTAAGGCTCCCACTTCCAGCCCCTCCAAAACGACGCTGCCCACGAGGCCGATATAAGTGCACGCTAACCCGGCGGCCAGAACCAGCTCCACTGTGTTGAAGCTGGCTCCCGCCCAGGAACTATCCAGATGGGCGCAGAACCAGCAGGCCGCCGCGACGACCGTCAGCCCGAAGGTTAGAATCAGCCGCGAGTTGGTAAAGATCACGAGCCAGGCAACCAGCCACACGACCGCGAACATCGGCACAGCCACCCACGCAAGCGCATGGCCGGTTTGAAGCGCCCGATATTCCTGGATATTGCCCAGAAATCCGGGGACGAGCACGATGGTGGCCAGGTGAACGAACTTGAACACAAAGATAGAGAGGCCGAGGACAATGATGTTCCGGCTGTTGAGGAAGGAAAGACTTAACGTAGGATTCGGATAGAAGATCCGTCTCACCAATGCTGCCGCAAGCAGGAAGATACCGGCGCTAAGCATCGCGACGATTACCCCGGAGTTCAGCCAGTCCAGGCGCTCTCCTTGATCCATCGCGCCATAGAGAAGGCTGACGCCAAGGCCGAAATAAACCAATCCGCGCCAGTTCGGGCGAACATCCGCCAAAGGCCGCTGCGGAATTCCAAAGTAGACGCAGAGCATCATCAACGGCGTGAAGATCGCCGCATTCCAGAAGATCCAGTGCCAGGACAGATGCTCCATGTACCAGCCTTCGACAAGCGACGCAACATTACTGAGGAAAACGATGTCTGCCGCATATGCTGCAATCCCGAAAATAATCAGCCGCTTCGGAAGAGCGGTCAGCACGAAGGTCAGAGTAAGAGAGTAAAAGGTGCCTGATGCCAGGCCGGCGATCACGATCATCCCCAGCATGAGCCAAAAGTTTCGGGCAAAGGGCAGCAGTGCGGACGTGAGCGCGAAAATTGCGGCCGCGGGAAGCAGAATCCTGCGCGTGCCGTAGAGAACGTTCAGGAAGACAACGAAGACGCCACTGAACATCATCGCCATGTTCAGCGTAGTTGGAATCCAGGAGGCCTCGTCGAAACCCAGACCGAGGGCACCACGGAGGTCTGCCAGGCCGATGCTGAGCAAACGCGCGTTCAGCGTGGCAAGACCAGCGCCCAGGAATACTCCCGCAATTCCTATGTATGGGTTGGTAATGAGTTGTGGTGTGGCCCTAGACTTGGAAGCATCCACGCAGGCGTCTCCATCAATCGCCGGGCTTGTTGGTGCGAACGGTTGCGGTCACAGATAAGCCGGGGCGCAACTGCGCTGCCGTTGATTGATCCGGATCCAGCACGATCTTCACCGGTACGCGCTGCACGATCTTTGTGAAATTGCCGGTCGCATTGTCCGGCGGCAACAATGCAAACTGCGAGCCGCTCGCCGGCGCCAATTGGTCGACCTTTCCTCTTAAAATCACTCCGGGGAAAGCATCCACGCGGATCTCGGCAGGATCGCCGGGACGCATATGTCGGAGCTGTGTTTCTTGGTAGTTGGCCTGCACCCACACATCGCTTTGGATCAACGAAATCACCTGAGTGCCTGGACTGACCAGTTGCCCGGGACGCACCTTGCGTTCGCTCACGACGCCGTTTTCCGGCGCCGCAATTCGCGTGTACCCCAGATTGATGCGAGCCAGTGTGAGCGCCGCTTCCTTCGCCTTCAGATCGTCGTGAAGCACAAGCTCCTGCGACTCCAACACGGCACGCTGGCGCTTCTGCGCTTGAAGTTCGGCACTTGAGCTCCCTAATCTAGCGCGCGCACGGACCAAGTCAGCGTGCCGGCTGGCCAGTTGTGCTGTCGCTGTCTTCAGGTCATCCTCGCGGCTAGCGACCTGCGCGCGATAACGCTGCTCATCTGCGACCACCTGCTCCAGTGTCTGATGCGTTGCAGACTCGGTCGCGACAAGCGCTTCCTGCCGCCGCCGTTCCAATTGCGTGCGCTCCGCGTCCGCCTTCGCTGCGTCGATGCCGCTCTGCGCATTGCCGATTGCCGATTTCGCCGCGTCGATTCCGGCCTGTGCTGCCGCGATCTCCGCCTCTGCTGAGTGGATCCCCTCTTCCGCCTGAACGATCCGTGAGTCCTGTAGTTCCCTCTGGCGCTGATTCTGGATAAGCGAGTCTCTAGCGGAAAGCACCGCGGCCTCCGCCTGCTGGACCTGCGCTCGAAAATCGTCATCTCGCAACTGAACGAGCAAATCTCCCGCTCTTACGGCCTGGTAGTCGGAAACCGCTACGGCTTTCACCAGTCCCGCTACCTTTGTGCTGAGGGGCGTCAGGTCTGCCCTCAGGTAGGCGTCGTCGGTTTTCTGCGAGACGCGCTCGCTCGCCCACCGGTTCCAGTTTCCGGTGATCAGAATCACGATCGCCGCGGCCATCAGCAGAATAATTGCGGGCGTCAGCCAGGCACGCAAGCGCCTCCCCAGAGGGATCTTCACAGCGGAGGCCCTCGCGTCTTTGTCTCGGGAAGGAGTTTCTCCGCTCACGGCCGCTTTTCGCTGTGTCCCAGCATCCTGCCAGACTAGCAGTAGCGCATACTGGCCTTAATCCGTATGAATTCTTATCATCGTGTGGTTTTTTTTCGGGTTGATCGTTCCAACACCTCACATCAGGCATGTTCTGCAGCACGAAGTGCAGGCGGGCTGATCAGAGTCCTCATTTTGATATTTCCCGCATGTCTCCGTAATTTTCCGAATTGTTTCCTGGATAGGCGGTCATTAGTCTCACGAGATATCTGTTGCTCCACGGGAACCGGAAACGCAGTCTACTGAACTGATTCCTAACTCTGCGATCTTCGGCTGGGTGAGGTAAAGAATGCGAGCGATGCTCTGGGACAACTGGCGCGGCCGGTATGCGACCGTAAGCGATCCGGCACCCGAGCCCGACTTTCATCACCTATCTCGTAACGGGGGCGATTCTAAGCACGCGGTTGCTTTCGCCGCTGACTTCCTGTGAGGACGAGTTCACGCAATCGGGATTGCGCATGGAGGTTTTTCTAAGCCATGGCCATTGATCCCATTCTTGCGGCGCTCGATGCGTCAGTCGTCGAGCGTCGTCGCTTTGTGAATGCCACAGTTTTGTCCGACTACTTGGTGCTAACCAAACCGGAAGTCACCTTCCTGATTGTGTTCGCAACTTTCGCGGGTTTCTACTTGAGCTGTGCAGCGCAGTCGCGCGATGTTCCATTCCGGCTGTTGATCAACGCGGTGTTGGGTACATTGCTGGTCGCCAGCGGCGCCGGCAGCCTGAATCAATACATCGAGCGACACTTTGATGCCCAAATGCGTCGGACGGCCCGGCGGCCGCTCGCTGCCGGCCGGCTCAATCCCTCGGCCGTCCTCTGGTTCGGTGTCGCGCTATCGGCGGCCGGCAGCATTTGTCTCGCGGTAGCCGTGAATGGACTTGCGAGCCTGCTCGCGATTATCACGTTATTGTCTTACTTGTTTTTCTACACACCACTCAAAAGAAAAACACCGCTTTGTACTGTCGTCGGGGCCGTTCCAGGCGCCATGCCTCCTCTCATCGGCTGGGCCGCAGCGTCCGGTAAGCTCACCTTCGAGGCATGGACACTCTTCGCTGTGATTTTCCTCTGGCAGTTTCCGCACTTCATGGCAATCGCCTGGATGTACCGTGACGACTACGATCGCGCGGGCTACCTAGTGCTGCCTCATCCCCACGCGAGGACCCGTTTGGCGACTTTGCAAACTCTTTTGCCACTCTTGGTTTTAGTACCCGTGGGTCTGCTTCCCGCCTTCGCAGGCCAGCCGAGCATGTTCTACTGCATCGGAGCCTTGATCCTGAGTCTTGGGTTCTTCTACTACGGAGTCCAGTTCGCGCTTCTTAAATCCAACTCGGCGGCACGCTGGCTGCTTGCAGCATCCATCATCTATCTTCCGTCACTGTTTGTACTGATGATCCTTCCGAGGGGCTAGCCTAAACCAAAGATGAAGATCGTGGGCAGCTTCATCAAGGCCGAGACCCGGATCGCCGGCCGAGCGTAGTCGCTGAAGAACGTATATTTCGCGACGGAATTCACGAGATCACCGACCTACGTGTCGTCGTCCACTAACCGGCGCCGAGCCTCGATTCTTTATTTTTCGGTGTTAACGAGGTGTCATCGAGTGCGGGTTATAAAACCGAGCATACTTGACCACTTCGATACCACTGTGGTGCCCGCCGGTTAACATGCGCACGCTGAATAGCAGTTGTCCGCAAAAAGATATCAGCTTGCAAGCCTACGCAAGTGCTGTACAACAAGCGGTGCTTGCCTGGTGATAGGCGCGCCGTTTGCGTTCGGGACATTTCAGGACATTTCAACTCCGTTTGCCGTATTTCACCGGAGTGAAGCGAGCCGCAGGTGGGATTTATCCTGAGGCAGAATTCATTCGAAGGATAAAAGAGGAATGCGGGCCGGGGGCTTGAACAAATGGTACGCACAGTATGTATCGATCGCTAATATCGATGCAGTCGACCTCACCGAACGGAGGCAGCTTGTCACGCGCCGCGGCAGATTCCGTTTTAAGACAAAGGTCACCGGGCAATAGCAGGGTAGGCCCGAAGTTCACAGAGACTCGATCAACGCAAGTGCGGCGCATAAAAGATTCGATCACACTGAGCGCGTTTCAGATATTCGCGTTCTTGTTCTGGTCCACGGCTGGCGCGGCCCAGCCCGCAGCGTCATCAACGGGTCTCACGAATATCTTCGCGCCCGAGTCCACACCGGCCAAGTCGATTTTTCATTTGTCGATGTTTGTGCTTGCCATTACGGCAATCATATTCGTCGTCGTCTTTACTTTGCTTGTGTACTCCGTCGTGAAGTTCCGTGGCAGGACGGCGGATGCCGACCGTGAGCCGGCACAGGTGTACGGGAGTACGCAAATTGAACTGGCCTGGACGATCATTCCGATACTGATCGTAGTCGTGTTGTTTCTGGCTACGGCACGAGTGATCCATGCGGTCCAGGATGCTCCAAAACCCGCGACAGCTCTAGAGGTCACCGCCATTGGGCACCAGTTCTGGTGGGAGTTTCGGTATCCAGGGCTCGGGATCGTGACGGCAAACGAGCTGCACATTCCCGTGAGCGATCCTGCACGTCCTAAGCCAACATTCCTGAAGTTGCTTTCCGCCGACACTGACCACAGCTTCTGGATTCCTCAACTTGCCGGTAAAACCGACCTGATTCCGAATCGGATAAACCAGATGTGGGTGGATCCGTTTCGCCCAGGCATCTTTCTCGGCCAGTGCGCGCAATATTGCGGGACGCAACACGCCAAGATGCTTCTGCGCGTGTCGGTGGACAGTGCTGAAGATTTCGACGCGTGGGTTCGCGCACAACTGCAGCCCGCGATTCAAGACGAAAAGGCGATCGCCGGCAGGCGCGTTTTCGAAACGACCGCATGCATTAACTGTCACACGATTAGCGGTACCGCCGCAAACGGACGCTTCGGTCCCGATCTGACACACTTGATGAGCCGTGTGACGATCGCATCCGGTGCGGCCGAAAATACAGCGGAAAACCTACGTCTGTGGATTCAGAACCCTGACGCCATTAAGCCCGGGGCGTTGATGCCGGCCATGAAACTAAGCGACGCGGACCTGGAGGCACTTGTGCGTTATATGGAGACGCTCCGCTAGCCGGAGAATCAGGAGACCAGCTATGTCATCGGATGCGATGGCCATTCGGAACGTGCAGGTTGGCGGCCAGCCGTGGGTCCAGACGCTCCACGAGTGGGTGACCACGGTTGATCACAAACAGCTGGGCATTCTGTACATCCTCTACGCCCTGACCTTTCTTGTCATCGGTGGAGTCGAAGCCGTCATCATTCGCATCCAGCTGATGTATCCGCACAACCACTTTGTTTCGCCCCAGGTCTTCAACCGCATGTTTACGATGCATGGGACGACCATGATTTTCTTCGTGGCCATGCCCGTTCTGTTCGGGTTTGCGAACTACCTGGTCCCACTGATGATCGGCGCGCGGGACATGGCGTTTCCACGGCTGAATGCGTTCAGTTTCTGGCTGACCGCACTGGGTGGATTTCTGCTGTACTTCAGTTTTCTGGGTGGAAACGGACTATATGGCGCCGGCAACGCACCGGACATTGGATGGTGGGCGTACGCTCCCTTGCCCTCCCGCGCGTTTTCACCAGGCTTCAGCTCGGACTACTGGACGATCGCGGTGTTGGTTTCGGGATTTGGGAGCATCGGGACGGCCATCAATCTCATCGCCACCATACTTTGTCTGCGATGCCCAGGGATGCGCCTCAGCCGCATGCCCCTGCTGGCGTGGCTCACCTTGGTGATGTCCGGAATGGTTCTCATCGCGATTACGCCGCTATCGGCGGCGCAGATCATGTTGCTCGTGGACCGGTATCTGGGGGGGCACTTCTTCGATACGCAGGCGGGTGGGTCTGCCACGCTCTGGATGCACTTCTTTTGGATATTCGGACATCCCGAGGTGTACATCCTGATTATCCCTTGTTTTGCTTTTATGTCGGAAATCGTCCCGGTATTTTCCCGAAAACCGATTTTCGGATACCCGGTCATGGTCGCAGCCACGGTCTGTATCGCCTTCGTGAGCATGAGTGTGTGGGCGCACCACATTTTTACAATCGGGATGAACTCCTACGCCAACAGCTTTTTCGCGATCACTTCGATGCTGGTAGGTGTTCCGACGGGAATCAAGATCTTCAACTGGCTTGGCACGATGTGGGGCGGGAAGATCCAATTCAAGACACCGATGCTGTTCTGCATCGCATTTCTGTTTCAGTTTTTGATCGCCGGCCTCACCGGAATCATGCTTGCGTCAGCCCCTTTTGATTGGCAACTGGGTCTCTCGTACTTTGTTGTGGCGCATTTTCACTACGTGATCGTGGGCGGAATTCTGTTCGCGCTCTTCGCTGCATTCTATTACTGGTATCCGAAAATCACTGGAAGAATGCTGAGCGAAAGGCTGGGCAAAATCCATTTCTGGCTTTTCGTGCTCGGCTTTCACATGACGTTCGACGTAATGCACATTCCTGGACTGCTCGGCATGCCGCGCCGCATCTACACCTACGAGCCGGGCCGCGGTTGGGACACGATGAACCTGATCGTCTCGATCGGCGCATTCATTCAAGGCATCGCCGTTCTGGTGTTTGTAGCGAACCTTGTCGTTTCTTATTGGAAGGGAGACACGGCAGGGAATGATCCCTGGGACGCATGGACTCTCGAATGGTCCGTAAGCTCCCCGCCGCCAGCGTACAACTTTGCTTCCATCCCGACAGTCGCCAGCCGCCGTCCGTTGTGGGATCTGAAACATCCCGAAGACCCGGACAGCCGCTACGAGTGAGTATGTGGGGGGACCGGCCATTGCCCAATCAAGGAGGCCGCGAAGCGGTGTACCGAAGTGGCCTGGCCGGTGGGCCCGACACTAAGAAAGGGAGAGAGCGATGAGCGCAACGAATGCAATCACGACCCCGGCCCTTGACACCCCTGAAGCATGGAGTCTTCCGTATCGTGGAACGGTCGGGATGGCCGCCCTCATCATCGCCGAATCGGCCATCTTCACAATTTTCGTCGTTGCCTATCTCTTTTACCTGGGGAAGAGTCTCACAAGACCGATTCCGCGCGACGTGCTCGAGACCCCCATCTTCTATACGATCTGTTTGTTGTCCAGCAGTCTCACAATCCACTTCGCGGGAAAGTTCCTTGCACTCGATAGGAGAGGCGGATTCCTGGGCTTGTGGATGCTTACCATCGTTCTAGGCGCCCTCTTTCTTTACGGCACTGGTCACGAATGGCACCGTCTGATTTACGAACACGGGCTGACGATCTCCACGAACCTCTTTGGAACGACCTATTACTCACTCGTTGGTCTGCACGCTTTTCATGTCACCGCAGGCCTGGTCATGCTCTGCATCGTGCTCACGTTCGGGTTGGCAGGCCGTCTCGGCCGTGATCAGTGTGCTCGCGTCGGCGTGCTTTCGTTGTATTGGCATTTTGTCGATAGCGTTTGGGTTGTCGTCTTCACCGTGGTCTACATTGTCAGGCGCTGAGAAGACGAGAAGCAGGAGAAGAAATGGCAACCGAGCTACCCGCGGAACAAACGGGCGAAAACTCCGCGGCTCCACGTGAGATCGACGTGCCCGCATCGACAGCGTGGCCGCTTGTTTTGGCGTTTGGATTTACCTTGTTGTTCGCGGGACTCCTGACGAGCGTGTCAGTGACCGTTCTCGGCGCCGTGCTTTCGGTGGCGGCTTGCGCGGGCTGGTTTCGCGAAGTATTCCCTCAACAACATGAAGAAGCTGTAACCGTCGTTTCGGAGGATTTTCGCGTAACGACTCGCCGCCGCATCGTCGAACGGCTTCCGGTCACGGCAGATCAGTTACGCGCATGGCTTCCTGTCCACACGTATCCGGTATCGGCCGGCGTGAAAGGCGGATTGGCCGGAGGCTTCGCTATGGCCGTGTTGGCCTGTGGCTATGGGCTCCTCAAGGCTGGAAGCATCTGGTATCCCATCAATCTTCTTGCGGCTGTGGTCTACGCCGAATCACTCAGACTCGATCCGGCGCAACTGAATTCGTTTCACGCCGACAGCTTCGCGATTGCGTTGGGTCTGCATGGCCTCGTGTCCACGCTCGTGGGGGTGCTCTATGGCGCCATGCTTCCCATGTTCGCGCGGCGTCCGATCGTACTCGGAGGACTGATCGCGCCAGTATTGTGGTCGGGCCTGTTGTACTTGATGTTGGGCCTTCTGAATCCCTTGCTGGAGAGCCGCATCAATTGGGCCTGGTTCATTGCTTCGCAGGTCGCGTTCGGCATTGTGGCAGGCATCGTCGTCGAAGGGCAGTCGCGTATGCCGACGCGCGAGAACTTATCGTTCGCGCTGCGCGCAGGAATTGAAGCTCCAGGAATCATTCCACCAAGGGAGAGAGGAGAGCGGCGCCCGTGAATCCATTTCGATATCTATATGTAAATCCGGCGTTGGGCATGACGCTCACCATGACACTGCTCTGGGGGTGCGGCTCTTCGCACGGTAAGCCGCGTAGAGGTTCGGAGACTCTGGCGCCGAATGAGGTTGTGGAATTTAGCACTCTGTACGCTCAAAACTGCTCAGGTTGCCACGGCGCGGAAGGACGAGGCGGAGCTGCCATCGCGCTTGCCGATCCTGTTTATCTGAGCATCGTGAATGAAACGACGATGCGGAAGGTTATCACCAACGGCGTACGTGGAACGTCCATGCCGGCCTTTGCTCAAAGCGCCGGCGGAATGCTGACGGACAAGCAGATCGATGTGATTAGCAGCGGGATCCGATCGCGCTGGAGCCGGCAGGGAATCCTCGACGGCGCCAATCCGCCTTCCTATGCTCCGAAATCCATGGGCGACGTCCAGCGAGGCGAAGCCGCGTACGAGACCTACTGCGAATCTTGTCACGGTCCAGAAGGCGAAGGCGGACCAAAAGGCAGCGCCATCACGAATAAATCCTTTCTGGCGCTCGTTAGCGATCAGGGGCTGCGCACGATCGTCATCGTGGGCCGTCCGGAATTGGGTGCGCCCGACTGGCGCGGAAATGTGCCCGGCAAGCCGATGTCGGATCAGGAAGTCACCGATGTCGTTACCTGGCTCGCCTCGCGCCGGGTTCAAAATCCCAAGCAGCCTTACTTCGTTTCGAATTACGAGCCACACCAGGAGTCTGATGATGTCGAATGACACTATGCTTACCCGCCGCGGGCTGTTCATGAAGTTGGCAATTCTGTTCAACGGATTGGTGGGGATCGCATTGGCAGTGCCGATCGTGCAATTTCTTCTCTCCGCGATTACGCGCGGGCGCGCGAACGCCTATCTCGCCTGGGTGCCACTGGGGCCCGTCAGCGAGTTTCCGGAAGGCGAGACGCGGCTGGCCACCTTTCGGAATCCGTATGTGACGCCGACCGACGGCAAGACGGCGGACACGGCTTGCTGGGTGCGGCGTATGGAAGGCGATCAATTCCAGGTTTTTGCAATCAACTGCATGCACCTGGGCTGTCCGGTTCGCTGGTTCCCTCAATCTGGTTTGTTCATGTGTCCGTGCCACGGCGGAGTGTACTACCGCGACGGCTCGCGCGCCTCGGGACCGCCAGAGCACGGGCTTGTCGAATATCCGTGGAAAGTTCAGAAGGATCAGATCATCATTCAGGCCGGTGAGCTGCCAACACCGGGAGCGCCGATTGCCGCTCTCGACAGAAGGACACCGCCATGCGCATGATCGCAAGGATCGGGGAATGGTTCGACCGCCGCCTGCAGCTGGCGGCTCCCATTCGGGAAGCCGCCGAACATCCCGTGCCGCGAAACGCGGCAAGCTGGTTCTACGTGTTTGGCAGCGCCGCACTCACCGTCTTCCTTCTGCAACTTGCTACCGGAATTCTCCTCGCGTTGACTTACGTACCCTCAGCGGCTGAAGCGTGGAACAGTCTTCAGGAACTGAACCACGATGTGACTCTGGGCTGGTTTATCCGCGCGCTGCACGGATGGGGCTCGAATTTCATGGTGGCGATTGTTCTCATCCACATGATGCAGGTCTTCCTCTTTGGCGCTTACAAGTTTCCGCGAGAGCTCACCTGGATCGTCGGCGTATTCCTTTTGCTGATGACACTCGGCATGGCATTCACCGGGCAAGTAATGCGCTTCGATCAAGACGCCTATTGGGGACTCGGAATCGGGGCGTCGATCGTCAGCCGTGTTCCCATTGCTGGTCCGGCGCTCCTGCGGTTGATGCTGGGTGGGCCAATCATCGCCGGTCCGACGCTATCCCGATTCTTCGCCCTGCACGTGTTCGTGATTCCTGGATCGCTGATCGCTTTCGTGTGTCTCCATGTCTTGATGGTGCTGAGGCTCGGAATCAACGAATGGCCGATGCCGGGACGCCTTGTGAAACGAGCTACTTATGAAAGCGAATACCATGAATTGACGAAGAGGGATGGCGCACCCTTCGTTCCCTATGCCGTGTGGAAAGATATGTTCTTCGCGGCATTCATCCTCCTGGCAGTCACCGCATGCGCGGTCTATTTCGGTCCGTTTGGTCCGAGCGGCAGGCCGGATCCGACGATTATAGAAACCGTGCCGAAGCCGGATTACTTTTTCCTGTGGCTCTATGCCTTACTTGCGCTGCTCCCCCCGTCGCTCGAAACTCCCGCAGTTCTCATTGGTCCTGTCGTGGTGATCATCGGGTTGCTCCTTCTTCCATTTCTCTCCGGCGAAGGAGAAAAGAGCTGGCGGCGGAGGCCTATTGCGGTTTTGAGCGTGCTGTTGATCGCGATCGCGCTCGGAACGTTGACGCGTATGGCGGAGTTCGCGCCCTGGAGCCCACACATGAACGCTTGGAGCGGCGATCCAGTGCCGGAGCGGATGCTCCATGGCACAACTGCGCTCGAGCGGCAAGGCGCTCTCGTTTTTCAAGTCAAACAATGCCGCAACTGCCATGCCCTTGGAGGGAGCGGCGGGGAAAGAGGCCCTGCCTTGGACACCGTCGCGGTGAGGCTCACCGAGGACCAGCTCATCCGGCAAGTGATTCAAGGAGGCGGCAACATGCCTACGTATGGGAAAAACTTGAGTCCACCGGAGACGA
>WNEW01000824.1_pt1 | contig 15087 bp, 18 predicted proteins | sample 5399891 | NCBI WGS metagenome assembly WNEW01 (sample SAMN13153336, study PRJNA577476) | soil metagenome | isolation source: 40 cm grassland meadow soil pre-rain plot 5 | place: USA:California | collected 2015-09-08 | reverse complement strand
GATGCACCTGGCGCGGCGGCCCGACTACTTCAGGCCGACGCGCGCCGACGAATTGGCCGCGTGGCTCCGCGACCTGCTCGACGAGCCGACGACGGCCGCCTGGATCGCCGAGGAGGAGGATTTCCCGGTCGGGTACGTGCTCACGTTCTTTCACGAGCGGGGCGAGGACCCGTTCCGCCGCGCTTGGCGGTGGTGCGAGATCGATCAGATCGCGGTGGATCCGGCCTGGCGGCGGCGCGGCATCGGCCGCGCGCTCATGGCCGCCGCGCTCGCGGAGGCCGGCAAGCGCGGGGTGCGCGACATCGAGCTGGCGTCGTGGGCCTTCAACATCGAGGCCCACGCGCTGTTCCGGCAGTTCGGCTTCGAGCCGCGCATCGTGCGATTCGAGCGGCGCGCGCCCTAACGCCGCGGCTTCTCGGGCACCACGCAGTAGGCACCATCCGAAAAGCCCTGCGCCTCGATGCCCAGCGCGTGGTCGAACCGCGCCCGATAGTTCTCCCACGCGATCGCCGCCGTCAGCTCGATCATCTGCTCGTCGTTGAAGTGACGGCGCAGCTGGGCGAACAGCGTCTCCGGCACGTTCACCGGCGTCGACGTCATGGCGACGGCGTAGTCGAGCACCATCCGCTCCAGCTCGGAGAACCGCGAGCTCTTGCGGTACTCGGCCAGCGCGCGCAGCTGCCCGTCGGTCAGCCCGGCCGCTCTGCCGACGGCAGAGCCGATGTCCATTCAGAACGGGCAGCCGACCAGCGAGGCGACCTTGACGGCCGCCAGCGCCGTCAGCCTCGGCTCCATCTTGGACGCCCGGCCGAAGGCGCGCTCGAAGCCCATGTAGGCGGCGAACACCTCTGGGTGGTGAGCGGTCACCGCGATGGGGACCGGTAACTTGCCGAACCTCTTGATCGCGCCCTCGTAGGCGGCGCGAACGTCGGGCGGCGCGAGCTGCGGGGGCACAGGAGCGATCCGACTCATGGAACCCTCCCGTCTGTATTGTCTAGCACGACGCGCCGCCGCAACAACCATGCAAACGTCACGAACGCCGCGAGCCCGGCCGTGGCCACGGCGGTGGTCATCGGCCGCAGCGTACCGTTATAGGTGTGGCTGACGGCGATGGCATAGAGCGCCGAGCCCGTCAGCTGGACGAACCCGGCGCCCGCCGCCGCCAGCCCGGCCATGCGCGGGAAGGGGCCGATGGCGCCGGCCATGGCGTTCGGCAGCACCCAGCCGAGGCCGAAGGCGTAGCCGAACATCGGCGCGACGATCGTCGCCACCGAGGCCACGCCCACCCACGCCAGCGCCGCCATCAGCAGCCCGGCCCCGGCGCCGATGAGGGTGCCGCCGCGGATCATGGTGTCGATGCCCAGCCGCGGCCCGAGCCGCACGGAGACGAAATTGCCCGCCATCAGACCGGCGGCGACGGCGCCGAAGCACACGCCGTACACCGTCGGCGAGACGCCGAGCATCGTGATCAGCGCGAAGGACGAGCCGGTGATGAACGCGAACTGGCCGCCGAACATCAGCGCCGCGGCGGCGACGTAGGCCGGGTAGCGCGGGTGGCGCCACAGCGCCGCGAGACGGCCGCCGGCCGCGCGCGCGCCCGCGTAGACGTTGGTCTCCGGCGCGATCCGCCATGCCGTGAGCAGGAACGCGCCGCCGAATGCGCCGAGCACGACGAAGACGGCGCGCCAGCCCGCGAGCACGTGCACTCCGCCGCCGATGATCGGCGCCAGGATCGGCGTCAGTGCCTGGGCGGTGCCCATGGCGGCCAGCACGCGGGCGGCGCGCTCGGGCTCGTAGAGATCGCGCACGATGGCCCGCGCGATCACGGGCCCGCTGCCGGCGCCCAGCGCCTGCACCACGCGCGCCGCGATCAGCGTGCCCATGGTCGGCGCGAAGGCGCACGCCGTCCCCGCCACCGCGTAGACGCCGAGGCCGGCCAGCAACACGCGACGGCGGCCGAGCCGGTCGGAGAGCGGACCCCACAGCAGCTGCGAGGCGGCGATGCCGGCGAGGAAGAGCGTGACGGTCAGCTGCGCGGTGGCCGCGTCGGAGTCGAACGCCGCCGTCATCGCGGGCAGCGAGGGCAGGAACATGTCGATCGAGAGCGCGCCGAGGCCGACGATGGCGGTCAGCAGCACCGGCAGCAGGCGCGAGCGCTCTCCGGCCACGCCCACCCATTGTATAGTCGGGGGACCCGAAGGAGGCCCCTGCGTGAAGGTCTTCGACGAGCCGCACTTTTCTTCGGAGGGGGCACCTCACAGGCGCGCCTCTGGCGCGACGGCCCCCTCCGATACCTCCCCCAGAACTCGATTGCGCCGGCAAAGCCGGCGCTCGAAGCACGCTCGCCGATGAAGATTTTCGACGAGCAACACGACATGTTCCGCGCGACCGTGCGGGCGTTCGTCGAGAAGGAGGTCATGCCGCACGTCGAGGAATGGGAGGTCGCCGGCCGCATGCCGAAGGCGATCTTCCGTCGCATGGGGGAGCTGGGTTTCCTGGGGCTCGAGTATGACGACAAGTACGGCGGCGCCGGCGCCGACGTGATGATGAGCGCGGTGCTGCACGAGGAGTGCGCGCGCTCGCGCTCGGGCTCGTTCGCGATGGCCGTGGGCGTGCACTGTGACATGGCCTCGCCGCACCTGTACTGGACCGGCAGCGAGGCGCTCAAAGAAAAATACCTGCCGGCCATCTGTCGCGGCGAGAAGATGACGGCCATCGCCGTCACCGAGCCCGGCGGCGGCAGCGACGTGGCCGCCATCCGCACGCGCGCCGTGAAGGACGGCCGCCACTACGTCGTCAACGGCGCCAAGATGTTCATCACCAACGGCGCGATGGCCGACCTCTACTTCCTCGCCGCCCGCGTCGAGGCCGGCAGCGACGATCGGCGCCACCGCGGGATCTCGATGTTCCTCGTCGAGCGCGAGACGCCGGGCTTCGGCGTGAGCCGCACGCTGGACAAGATGGGCATGCGCGCCTCGGACACCGCGGAGCTGTCCTTCTCGGACATGCGCGTGCCGGCGGAGAACCTGCTCGGGCGCGAAGGCGTCGGCTTCTACGAGGTGATGCGCGTGTTCCAGCGCGAGCGGCTGGTGGCCGGGCTGCACGCGGTCGCCATGGCCGATCGCGCGCTGGAGGACACCATCGCCTACGTGCGCGAGCGGCAGGCCTTCGGCGGGCCCCTGTCGGACAAGCAGGCGGTGCGCCACCGCCTGGCCGAGATGGCGACCGACATCGAGGCCGGCCGCTGGCTCACCTACGCCGCGTGGCAGAAGTACGCTGCCGGCGAGGACGCCGTGCGCGAGGTCTCGATGGCCAAGCTCTTCACCGCCGAGATGGTCAACCGCGTCGCCTACGGCTGCGTGCAGCTGCACGGCGGTTATGGCTACATGCGCGAGTACGCGGTCGAGCGCTTCGCGCGTGACGCGCGCCTGATGACCATCGGCGGCGGCACCAGCGAGATCATGAAGGACATCATCGCCAAGGCGATCGTGCGGTGAAGCTGAGGGACCGCGTGGCCTTCGTCACCGGCGGGGCCAGCGGGATCGGCCGCGCCATCGCGGCGGCGCTCGCGCGCGAGGGAGCGCGCGTGGCCGTGGCCGACGTCGACGCCGACGGCGCGCGGCGGGTGGCGGCGGAGATCCAGGCGTCCGGCAGCAACGCGGTGGCCCAGCCCCTCGACGTCACCGACGTCGCCGCCGTCGACTCGTCGATTAATGGCGTCGCGTCGCACTGGGGCGGCCTGCACGTGCTCGTCAACTGCGCCGGCTGGGACCGGCCGATGCCGTTCGTCGAGACCACGCCGGAATTCTGGGACAGGGTCCTCGCCGTCAACCTGCGCGGCCCCCTCGCGTGCACGCGCGCCGCGCTCCGTCACATGATCAAGGCCCAGTACGGCAAGGTTGTCACCATCGCCTCCGACGCCGGCCGCGTCGGCTCGACCGGCGAGGCGGTCTACTCCGCGGCCAAGGGTGGCCTCATCGCGTTCACCAAGACCGTCGCCCGCGAGGTCGCCCGCCATCGGATCAACGTCAACTGCGTGTGCCCAGGCCCGTCCGACACGCCGCTGTTCCAGAAGGAGTTCGCCGAGAAGAGCCCCAGGCTCGCGGAAAGCCTCACGCGCGTGATCCCGTGGGGCCGGCTCGGCGTGCCCGAGGACATCGCGCCCGCGGTCGTCTTCCTGGCCTCCGACGATGCCGGCTTCATCACCGGCCAGACGCTGTCCGTCTCCGGCGGCCTCACGATGGTCTGAGTGAGAGCCGTCACGCCACCGACGAAGCCGTGAGCTCGTCGTCGGCGAGCGCGGCCATGTCCGGCCTCAGACGCTCGACGACGAACGCCGTCACGCCCTTGACCACGCCGGGATCGCGCAGGATCCGCCGGTGCCCGAGCCCGCCCGTCATCGACAACTCGGCGCCCGGCCAATCGCGCGCGAGAATCGCCCCGTCCTGCCAGGGCACCTCGTTGTCATCGCGGTCGTGCACGACGAGCAGCGGCGCCCGCATGTCGGGGGCGTAGCTGCGCACGTCGAGCGCCGACCACGCGATGCCGAGCCGCTGCTCGATGCGTGCCTGCATCCGCTCGCGCGCGCGGCGCCCGAAGCCGAGGACGTCGAGGAGCGTGTGCGCTTGAAGAACCAGATCGGCCGGCGGCGCGATGAAGACCGCGGCGTCCGCGCCGAGACCCTCGTAGAGCGCGCGCGCCGCGGCCACGGCGCCGATCGAGTGCGCGATGACGCCCCGCACCGGGACGAGCGCGCGCTCGATCGCGCGGATCGCGCGGACGAACGCGATGATCGACGATCGCCGCTCGGGCGAGCCGCCGTGGCCGGGCGCGTCGAAGGTCACGACCGAGCAGCCGCTCGCCACGAGCGGTCCGACGAAGGGCGCGAGCTGAGCGCCGCGGCCGCCCCAGCCGTGGACCAGCAGCACCGCGGGGCCGTGGCCCCACGTCCACGTCGTGAGCGGCCAGCCGTCGACGTACACGATGGTCCGGCGCGCGCCGGCGAGCGCTGCGGTCTCGTGCGCCGGCGCAGGATGGCGCGGTGGCGTCAGGAAGCGCCGCTCGGCCAGGCGCGCCGCGACCGACGGCGCGACCGCGCTGAGCGCCGCGATGGCCGGCCGCAGCAGCCGCGCGGCGAGCGGCAAACGTGAAGGACGAACGGCCGTGCTATTTTGCATCGCCAGGAATTCGAGATCCGTCATGAGCTGAGCCTCCGGTGCTAGCGGCGCTGCGCGCCGGCTGACGTGGCGGACCGCCGCGGACGCGCGCGCTCGAGCAGGGCCTCGAAGGCGGCGTCGGCGCGGGCGCGCGCCCGTGGGTCTCGGAGCAGGCGCGAGGCCTGCGTGTACGCGAGCGCGATGCCGTTGAGGTCGTGCGCGAACTGCTCGCAGTCGAGGGCGGCGTCGAAGTCGCCCTCCTGGACGGCCGTGCGCGCGGTGTTCGCGAGGGTCTCGAGCCAGTCCCGCTGGCTGCGCACGACGAAGTCGCGCGCCGGGCCTGGGCGATCGTCGAGCTCCGTCGCGGCGGCGACGAAGGGGCAGCCGCCCGGCAGGCTCGGCGAGGTCTCCCACTCGAGCCAGCGCGCGAACAACGCGCGGACCCGGCGCTCGCCGCGCGGCGCGGTCAACGCAGGCTGGATGACGGCGTCGACGAACCGGCGGGAGGCCATCTCGAGGACCTGCAGCTGGAGGTTTTCCTTCGACTTGAAATGCGCGAAGAGCCCGCTCTTGGAGAGCTTCAGATCGTCGGCCAGCTGCCCGATCGTGAGGCCCTCGAAGCCCACCCGCGTGGCCAGACGCAGCGCGTGGACCAGGATCGCCTCGCGAGTTTGCTCGCCCTTCCGCATGCCGAGAAAATAGTACGATCGTTCGGTAATGTCAAGCCCGGCGGCTCGCCCCGGTGGCGGGGGGCGGATCTTGGGCCCGCGGCTACAATGACGCCATGTCGGCGCCCGAGTTCGTCGCCATCGGCCACGTCACGCTGGACCGCTTCGGCGACGAGGTCCGCCCGGGCGGCGCCGCGCTCTATGCCGCCGTCACCGCGGATCGTCTCGGGCTGAGCGCCGGCATCCTGACGAGTCACGGCGCGGACTTCCCGCTCGAACTGGTTCCACCGCGGATCGAAGTCGTCTCGGTGCCCGCGCCGGCGACGACGAGGTTCGAGCACGAGGACATCACCGGTGACCGCACGATGCGCGTGACCAGCGTCGCGGGCCCGCTGGGCGAGGCCGACGTGCCCGACGACTGGCGCGACGCGGACCTCGTGCTGCTGGCGCCCGTCATAAACGAGGTCGACGCACGGGTGGCCGCCGTGTTCGGCGACGCGTCCGTGGCCGCCGAGGCGCAGGGCTGGCTGCGCGGGCTGGGGCCCGATGGCGCCGTCCGCTCGGTCCGCTGGGACGCGGCCAGGCAAGCGCTGCGCACGCTCCAGGCGCTGTTCCTCAGCGCCTCCGACGTGCGCGGGCAGGAGTCGGCCATGACGGAGTGGGTTCAGCGCGTGCCGATCGCCGTCGTCACCGCCGGCCGTCGCGGTGCCCTCCTCTATGTCAACGGCGACCGGTACGAGGTGCGCCCGCGGCGCGCGATCGAAACGGACCCCACCGGCGCCGGCGACGTCTTCGCGGCGACGTTCCTCGCGCGCTATCGCCGCGACGGCGACCCGTGGGACGCCGCCGAGGCGGCGACGTGCGCGGCGTCGATGTCGGTCGAAGGCGTGGGCTGGTCCGCGGTGCCGGATGCGGCGGGACTCGAGGCGGCGCTGAAGACCTACCGCCGGGCGGCGTGAGCATTCGGAAGGTGCTACCCTAGCCGACGCGATGAACAGCGGATTCGAGGTGGATGCGCTCGTTCCGACGGGCCGGCTCTTTGCCCTCATCGCGCGCAGCGAGGTCAACATGCAGCGCAGCCGGGCGCTCGTCGCCGCCGCCGACACGATCGTGCGCGCGGCGTGCCGGATCCGCCGCCCGAAACTCGCCGGAGGCAGCGATGCTCCGGACGCGGCGCCGCCGCGCGTCACGAATCCGCGTGTCCTGCGCACCTGGACCAAGGTCAAGAACGGCGCGCTGCCCACCGACGGCGCGCGGCGTCGCTGGGTCGGCCCGGGCCGTGGGGAGCGATGCAATGGCTGCGGAGATGCCATCACTCGGCGCGAGACGGAGTTCGAGATCGACTTCAGCAACGCCCTGCTGCTGCGATTCCACCACGAGTGCCTGAGGACGTGGGAGAGCTTTGACGGCCGGCGGCGGTAGGGTGATGGCTGGCCGGTCCGCCGTCGCGCCGCAGTTCGACGTGGTGGCCATCGGCGCGTCGGCGGGCGGCGTCGAGGCCCTGCATGCCGTGGCGGCCGCGCTGCCCGCCGACTTTCCCGTGCCGGTGCTGATCGTGCAGCACATGGACCCGGGTCACAAGAGCCTCTTGGCGGCGCTGCTCGGGCGCCGGTGCCGGTTGCGCGTCAAGCAGGCCGCCCACGAGGAAGAGATGCGCGGCGGAACGATGTACATCGCGCAGGCGGACATGCACCTGATCGTGCGTGCCCGCCGCCTCGTCCTGACGGACACGAAGCAGGTGCACTTTAGCCGGCCGTCGATCGACCTGCTGTTCCAGTCGGTGGCCGACACCTATGGTGACCGCGCGATCGGCGTGATTCTCTCGGGATCCGGCATCGACGGCGCCGACGGCATCCGCGCCATCAAGGCCAAGGGTGGCACCACGCTCGTGCAGGATCCGGCCAGCGCCGTCCACGCCGGGATGCCCCAGGCCGCGCGTGCCACGAATTGCGTCGACTTCACGCTTCCGCTCGAGGAGATCGGCCCCGCGCTCGCCAGCCTGGTGTCGCCGGCGAGCGGAGATGACCCATGAGCGATGGCGACGACGGCGTCAGCGAGCCCGTCTCGCAAGAGGTCGCGGGTGACTTTCGCGCGTTGCTCGAGACACTGAGCGCGCGCTACAACTTCGACTTCCGCGAGTACAAGGAAGGCTCGCTCGCCCGGCGGATCCGCACGCGCATGGCGCAGGTGCACGCGGACTCGTTCGCCGCCTACTCACAGTTCCTCGATGCGAATCCCATCGAGCACGTCGCGCTCTTCAACACGATCCTCATCAACGTCACCACGTTCTTTCGGGACTCGGACGCGTGGAAAGCGCTCTCCGACGACGTCATTCCGCGGCTCATCGACGACGCGGCGGAGAGTCGCAGTCTGCGCATCTGGAGCGCGGGCTGCTCCTCCGGCGAGGAGCCGTATTCGATCGCCATGCTCCTGGCCGAGCACCTCGGCGAGGCGGCCAACACCTACACGGTCAAGATCTATGGCACCGACGTCGACGAGGAGGCCCTCACCGCCGCGCGCCACGCCGCGTACCGGACGGAACAGTTGAGGGATGTGCCCGACCGGCTCGTGAATCGCCACTTCACCCGCGACGGCCAGCTCCATCGGCTCCGGCGCGACCTCCGCCGCTGGTGCATCTTCGGCAGCCACAATCTCACGCAGGCGCCGCCGCTGTCGCACGTCGACCTGCTCGTCTGCCGGAACGTCCTCATCTATTTCACGAGCGAGCTGCAGGAGCGCATCCTCACCCGGTTTCACTATGCGACCCGTGAGGACGGCGTCCTCTTCCTCGGCCGCTCGGAATCGCTGCTGGCGCGCTCGCGTCTGTTCACGCCCGTGCACCCGAAGTGGCGGATCTTCCAGCGCACGCCATCGGGCTCGCGCCAGGCGGCGGCCCTCCTGCCGGAGGCGGTACCGGCGCAGGGGGCGGCGATCGCTCCGCGTGGGGAGGCCGTGGCACCCGGGACGCGCGTGCAACGCGCGCTGGAGGCGCTGCCGGCCGCGGTCCTGGTCATCGACGCGAGCGACACGATCCTCAGCTGGAATCCCGCGGCGGAGGCGTTGTTCGACGTTCCCACGTCCGACGCGCTCGCGCGCAAGTTCCGTGACCTCGACGTGAGCTATCGCGTGGAGGGCCTGCGCGCGCGCATCGAGGACGTGAAGGCCCGCCACGCCTCCAGCCGCATGGACGACGTCTCCTTCACGCGCCGCAACGGAGACGTCGTTCACGCCGATATCACGGTCGCGCCCCTCTTCGACGCCTATCGGCTCATCGGCGTCCTCGTGTACGCGATCGAGGCCACCGAGCACGCGCGTCTGAAGGAGCAGATGGCGCGCATCGCCGAGCAGCACGCGACCGCCATCGAGGAGCTGCAGTCGACGAACGAGGAGCTCGAGACGACGAACGAGGAGCTGCAGTCCACGAACGAGGAGCTGGAGACCACGAACGAGGAGCTGCAGTCCACGAACGAGGAGCTGGAGACGACGGTGGAGGAGCTGCAGTCGACGAATTCCGAGCTCGGCGCGCTCAACGCGGAGGTCGAGGCTCGGTCGATCGAACTCAAGCGCCTCGACGCCTACCACCTCGGTCTGCTCAACAGCATGGAGCAGAGCATCTTCGTGACCGACCGCGCGCTCGTCCTGACGACCTGGAACCAGGCCTCCGAGCGCATGTGGGGCCTGCGGGCCGAGCAAGCGGTCGGGCGTGACCTCGCGGCGCTGCCGCTCGGCGAGATGGTCCGCATGCTGCGACCGGCGCTCGACACGGCGTTGAAGCGCGAGACGACGGCGGAGGTCGCCGACGTGCCCTTTACCCTGCCGGGCGGCGTAGTCGGGAAGGCGGTGGTCAAAGTCGCGCCCCTGCGCGAGGGCGTCGGCACCGTGATCGGCGTCATCGGCATCGCCGTCCCGGCGGAGGTCGCGGAGGGCGGCACGAACAAGCGCCGCTGATCAGGAGGCGCGCAGGAGGTCGCCGAGCGTGTCCGGATCGACGGGTTTCACGAGGTGCTCGTCGAAGCCGGCCTCGGCGGCCAGCCGGCGCGCTTCGGCATCACCGTACCCCGTGAGCGCGATGAGGCGCACCGCACCGCCCAGTCGCTTGCGGATGCGTCGCGCCCCCTCGTAGCCGTCCACCTCGGGCAGCCCGATGTCGATCAGTGCGACCTCCGGCGTCCACTCCACCGCGAGCCGTACGGCCTGGGCACCCTCGGCCGCGTCCTGGACCTGGTGGCCGTCGAGCTCGAGGATCGTGCGGGGCAGCTCGCGCGCATATCGCTGACCCTCAGCGTCACCGCGTCGGCCGCCGGCGAGACGGCGACCGTGATCCGACCGCCCGGGGGCGTGTACTTGATCGCGTTGCCGAGAAGGTTGGCGACGATCTGCTCGAGACGCACGGGATCGGCCATGACCGGGACGGCGTGATCCGGCATCTCCGCGCTCAGCGTGTGCGCGCGCGAGCGGATGGCGAACTCCGCCGCGTCGATGGCCTGCCGCGCGATCGCCACGAGATCTCCTCGACCTCGCCGCGGTCCTCGCGGCGCTCGCGCGCGGTGAGACCCTCGAGGCGCCCCGACCGACCGTCCTGCCTTGACTTCGCTCCGAGCCCGAGCCTAGGCTCGGGCTCGATGGCGCGCGCGATCCGGATCACCGCCGGACAGGTCTCCGCAGCAGCCGAGCTGAACGACTCCAGGACGGCCAGCGCGATCTGGGATGCCCTGCCGATCGAGGCGAAGGCGGAGACATGGGGTGACGAGATCTACTTCGGCATCTCGGTCCGCGCCGACGCGGACCGCGCCAAGGAGGTCGTGGCGCTCGGCGATCTCGGCTACTGGCCGCCGGGTCACGCGTTCTGCATCTTCTTCGGGCCGACGCCGGCGAGCCGGGGCGACGAGATCCGGCCCGCCAGCCCGGTGAACGTGGTGGGACGCGTCGACGGCGACGCCACGGTGTTCAAGAAGGTCCGCGCGGGCACGCGCGTGACGATCGAAAGGGGAGCGACATGAAGATTTTTCTCGACACGGCGAACGTGAACGAGATCAAGGAAGGCGTCGCGCTCGGCGTCGTCGACGGCGTCACCACCAACCCGTCGCTCGCCGCCAAGGAGAAGAAGCCCTTCCGGCCGCTCGTCGAGGAGATCTGCGCGATCGTCCCCGGCGACGTCAGCCTCGAGGTGGTCGCGACGGACTTCGAGGGGATGATCAAGGAAGGTGCGGAGCTGGCCCAGGTGGCGCCCAACGTCGTCGTGAAGTGCCCGCTGACGCCCGACGGGCTCAAAGCGGTGAAATACCTCTCCGGCAAGGGCATCCGCGTCAACCAGACGCTGTGCTTCTCGGCCACGCAGGCGCTGCTCTCGGCCAAGGCGGGTGCCTTCTACATCAGCCCGTTCCTCGGCCGCCTCGACGACATCGGGCACGTCGGCATGGACCTCGTGCGCGACATCTGCGAGATCTACCGGGTGCAGGGCTTCAAGACGCAGGTGCTCGCCGCGTCCATCCGCAACCCGCTGCACGTGATCGACGCCGCCAAGGCCGGCGCCCATGTGGCCACCATGCCGTACAGCGTCCTGCAGCAGCTGATGAAGCATCCCCTGACCGACATCGGCCTCAAGAAGTTCCTGGAGGACTGGCAGAAGAGCGGCGGCAAGATCTAGCCGGCGATGGCGGCGACCGGCCTCGATGCGCGGCTCGGCCGCCGTCTCGTCCTCGACGAGATCTTCGACCTCTCGCTCTACCGCGCGCTGCGCGAGATCGCGCCGGCGAGCATGCGGCCGATCTTCGACGCGCTCATCCCGATCGAGACGCGCCACGTCGCCTTCTGGCAGGAGTTCTTCGGTCTCAAGGACGTCACGACGCTCGACGCGGGACGCCGTCTCAAGCTCGCGCTCATCGTCGCCGTGTGCCGCCTCTTCGGCGCGGCCGCCATCCACGTGGTGCTCGAGGCGATCGAGGTCCACGGCGTCAAGAAGTACCTCGACGTCTGGAAGCGCTACGGCGACACCACGCTGGGCGCCGCCGTGCGTGAGGTGCTGGAGGACGAGTTCAAGCACGAGGACATGGTCGTCACCGCCGACGGGGGCGAGCCGCGCATCAACCCCGAGATGGTCCGTAACCTCTTTCTCGGCCTCAACGATGGGCTCGTCGAGATCCTCGGCGCCGTCAGCGGGTTCTTCGCCGCCTTCAACAGCTCCGTGGCCGTCGTCACCGCCGGCTTCACGGTCGGCGTCGCAGGCGCGCTGTCCATGGCCGCGGGGGCCTACATCGGCGCGGGCTCCGAGGCGGAGCTGCGCGAGACGGAGGAGGCGCGCAAGCGGTTCCTGGGCGAGACGGTGACGAGCGAGCCCGGCCAGCGCCCGCTCGTGTCGGCGGCCATCGTGGGCATCGGCTACTTCGTCGGCGCCGTCGTGCCCGTGCTGCCCGTGCTGTTCGGCGCGCGCAACGTGCTGCCGACGGTGGTGACGGGCGGGGTGATGATCGTCGCCGTCTCCGCGATCGTCGCCTTCATCTCCGGCATGGACGTGCGGCGCCGCATCGTGCTGAACGTCGTCATCACCGGCATCGCCGTCGTCGTGACGTACGCGCTCGGGTTGCTGACGAAGAAGCTGCTCGGCGTGGAGATCTAGAGCTTCGCGCGGACTTCCGCCGCAAAGCGCTCGATGGCCGCCGTCATCGACGCGAGGTCGCGCGCGGCGGGCTCGAGGATCACGTGCTCGACGCCGAGGTCGCGCAGCGCCTTCACGTCGGCCAGCAGCTCGGCGCTCGGCTTCTTGCCCGGCAGGCCGAGCCGCGCGCTGACGGTCAGCGTCTTCGGATCACGCCCCGCCTTCGCGCACGCCGAGCGAAGGTGCGCGAGTCCTTCCTTCAGCCCGGCGGCGGTCGGGAACGCCGCGTGCCAGCCGTCGCCGAGCTCGGCGACACGGCGCAGGGCGCGCGGTGTGTGGCCGCCGATCCAGATCGGAATCGTCCCGCGCGCGGGCGCCGGGCGGCAGGCGAGCGCGTCGAAGCGGAAGAACTCGCCGGCGTGCACGGCGCGCTCGTCGCGCCAGCACGCGCGCATCACCCGGATGGCCTCGTCGCTCCAGGCGCCGCGCCGGTCGTAGGGCGCGCCGAGAGCCTCGATCTCCTCGCGCATCCAGCCCACCCCCGCGCCGAGGATCACGCGCCCGGGCGCCAGGTGATCGAGCGTGGCCAGCATCTTGGCGGCGAGCAGCGGGTGGCGATGCGGCAGGACCAGCACCGTCGTGCCGAGGGCGACACGCTCCGTGACGCCGGCCACCAGGGCGAGCGCCGTCAGCGGCTCGAGAAAGTCGGTCGCCGGCGGCAGCGGAAAGTCGCCGGTCGCGTTGTACGGATAGCGGGACGCGATCCGCCAGGGCAGCACCACGTGATCGCTCGCCCACAGCGAGTCGAAGCCCAGCCCCTCCGCGCGCCGCGCGAACCCCACCAGCGTCTCCCGCGTCGCCGCCGGTCCATAAACGGGGAGATGACAGCCGAAACGCATCGCTCTCAGGCCACCCACGGACGTTCCGTGCAAGCGCTCCGATACAGATGACAGCCGAAACGCATCGCTCTCAGGCCACCCACGGACGTTCCGTGCAAGCGCTCCGATACAAATCGCAGCCGAACTTCATCGCGGGCTCAGCCGACGACGGTTCGCTCGCGCAGCTGGCCGGCCTCGATCATCTCCACCAGGCGCGAGCGCTGGATCTTGCCGCTCGACGTCTTCGGGATCGTGGAGGGCTGCACGAGCAGCACGCGCGCCGGACGATGACCCTTGCCGCGATGCACGCGCTGCACGATCTCGCGCACCAGCGTCTGGCCGGCGGTCGCGTCCGCGCCCGCGTCGCGCAGCTCGGCCACGACGTAGAGGCGCTGCGTGCCGGTGCGCTCGCTGTCGACGCCGACCGCGGCGGAATAGCGGATGCCCGGCACGTGGTCGACGATCTCCTCGACGTCCGCGGGCGCGATGTTCTCGCCGCCCAGGATGATGACGTCCTTGAGCCGCCCCGTGATGTAGAGGTAGCCCTCGGCGTCGACGAAGCCGAGATCGCCCGTCCGCAGCCAGCCATCCGCCGTGAGGACGTTGGCCGTCGCCTCGGGATTGTTGTAGTAGCCCAGCATCACGCCCGGGCTCTTCACGCAGATCTCGCCCTCGGTCTCGGGCGGCACGTCCACGAGATCGACGGGGTCACCCTCCCGCATCGGCTCCGCCACCCGCAGCTCGACGCCGCGACACGGCTGGCCCACCGAGAGCCAGCGTCCGGACGTGTCGTAACGCGGCGGCACGCCGCGGGGCCAGATGGCGACGGCCAGCGTCGCCTCCGCGAGCCCGTAACACGGCGCGATCACGTTCTTGAGCCCGAAGTGCGACTCGAACGAATCGATCGTCGACACGCGCACGGGCTCCGCGCCGGACAGCGCCGCCTTCAGCGACGACAGGTCGAAGTCGGACACGTCGCGCACGTTGCGCACGCAGTTGCGATAGCCGAAGTCGGGCGAGACCGTGAACGTCGCGCGCACCTTCGTGATCGTCTCGAGCCACGGGCGCGGATTTCGGAGATCGGGCGGCAGCAGCCAGATCGGCGTGGCCGTGAGCGGCGGCGTGAAGGCGCAGCCGATGAGGCCCATGTCGTGATAGAGCGGCAGCCACGACACCACGCGATCCTCCGCGGTGAGTCCCGCCGCCTCCGCCATGAACCTCGTCGTCTCGACCACGTTCGTGTGCGACAGCATCACGCCGCGCGGTTGGCCCGTGGAGCCCGACGTGTACTGCAGGAAGCACAGATCGTCCGGCCGCGCGGCGTGATCGGGCGGCGCGGGCGCGTCGGAGTCGAGCTCGTTGGGCTCGAGCACCAGGCGCATGCCGGGCGCCAGCGCGACGCTGGCGTCGACGCCGGCGCGGAACCAGCCGATGGTGGCGACGGCGACCGCTTCGGAGTCGCGGAAGATGCCGGCGGTGCCCTCGACGCCGAGCGTCGGATAGAGCGGTACGGGCACCGCGCCCAGCCGCATGGCTCCCAGGAACGTGTAGAAGAACTCGGCGCAGGTCGGATAGATCAGGCAGACCTTGTCGCCCGGACGCACGCCGGCGGCGGCGAAGCCCGCCGCATAGCGCGCGCTCTGCGCCCAGAGCCGCGCGTACGTGACCGTCTCGTCGAACAGCGAGAAGTACTGGACGTCGGGCGTCAGGGCCGTCCGGCGCCGCATCACGTCGATGAGCGTGGTTGCTCCCTTCGGGTCGAGGCTCATTCCTGACTCCTTTCGAGCGTG
>WNEW01000893.1_pt1 | contig 15106 bp, 17 predicted proteins | sample 5399891 | NCBI WGS metagenome assembly WNEW01 (sample SAMN13153336, study PRJNA577476) | soil metagenome | isolation source: 40 cm grassland meadow soil pre-rain plot 5 | place: USA:California | collected 2015-09-08 | reverse complement strand
CCGGGCTCGGCCGCCTCACCGTGGATGCGATCATCCGGCGCGACTACCCGGTGATCCAGGGCGTGATCCTCGTCGTCTCCGGCGTCTACGTGCTCATCAATCTCGTGGTGGATCTGCTCTACGTCGTCCTCGACCCGCGGATCAGGTATTGAGCACGCGCCTGTCGTCGTCGACCCACCTCCTCGGCGCCGACGTTCCGGGCCCGCCGCCGCCGGTCGTCGCCGCGCGCGAGGCGGTCGCCGAGCGGCTGTCGGCGGGGGCGCGCGCCGCGCGCTTCGTGCGGCGGCAGCCGATGCTCGTGCTCGGGCTGATCGTCCTGGTCCTGATCGCCACGGGCGGCATCTTCGCGCCGGCGTGGTGGACGGGCGATCCGCTCGAGATGCGGCCCGCCGAGCGACTGACGGCGCCGGTCGCGGGGCACTGGTTCGGCACCGACAACTTCGGCCGCGACGTCTACACGCGGACGATCTACGGCACGCGCGTGTCGCTGGTCGTCGGCGCCACGGTGGCCATCGCGAGTCTCCTCGTCGGCACCACGCTCGGCCTCGTCATCGGCTTCTACCGCCGCCTCGACGCGATCATGATGCGCGTGATGGACGGGCTCATGGCGATCCCCGCCATCCTCCTGGCGCTGGCGCTGATGGCGCTCATGAAGGCCAGCGTGCGCAACGTCATCATCGCGCTGGTGATTCCCGAGATCCCGCGCGTGATCCGCCTCGTCCGCGCGTCCGTCCTGTCGCTGCGCGAGCACACGATGGTGGAGGGGGCGCGCGCGCTCGGCGCGCGCACGCCGCGCATCCTCCTGCGCTACATGCTGCCCGCGCTGGTGGCGCCGCTCATCGTGCAGGCCACCTACATCTGCGCCTCCGCCATCCTGTTCGAGGCCTACCTGTCGTTCCTCGGCGCGGGCACGCCGCCTCACATCCCGTCCTGGGGCAACATCATGGCCGAGGGCAAGACGTACGTGCAGCTCGCATTCTGGATCATCCTGTTCCCCGGGCTCTTCCTCGCGCTGACCGTGCTGGCCGTCAATCTGGTCGGCGACGGGCTGCGCGAGACGCTCGACGTACGATAAAACTCGGAAGGGGGCTTCGCCGCCTCTTAAGCGAGGGGGCTGACGCCCCCTCGGACTCCCCGGCCGACGGTCGTCGCACGCCTGCGGCGTGCTCCTCCCTGCCTCCCCCCAGAAGAGGATTGCGCCGGCGGAGCCGGCGCTCGAAACGGCAAGACACCCGACGTCGCAATTCCACAGCAAGATGCGGAGTGCGTCGCGGCCGTGCGTGTTCGTACGCTCGGCGCATGCTCAGTGGATCGCGGTTGGCGAGCGGGTTTGGGAGGTTGGCGTGGTCGAATCTGGCGGCGCAGTCGGCGGAGCAGATTGCGCTGGCGGCGGCGCCGATCGTCGCGGTGCTCGCGCTCGGCGCGGGGGCCGGAGCCACGGGGCTGCTGCAGACCGCGCAGACGCTGCCGTTTCTGATCCTGTCGGTGCCCGCGGGCGTGCTGGCCGATCGCGTGTCGCGCCGTCGGCTCATGGCCGGCGCGGAGGCGCTGCGCGCGCTCGCGCTGGCGGCCGTGCTGGCGCTGGCGCACGCCGAGCTGCTGACGCTGCCGCTGCTCGCGCTGTTCGGGTTCGTCGGCGCCTGCGGCACGGTCGCCTACAGCGTCACGGCGCCCGCCCTCGTGCCGGCGCTGGTGCCGGCCGATACGCTGGCCGAGGCGAACGGACGGATCGAGCTGGCGCGCACGGTGGCGTTCGCCGGCGGGCCGGCGCTGGCCGGCGCGCTCGTCGGCTGGATGGGCGGCGCCCCGCCGTTCGGCGTCGCCGCGGCGCTATCGACGTGGGCGGTCGTCCTCCTCGCCGGTCTGCGCGAGCCGCCGCGGCAGCCGGTCGCGTCGCGCCGCGTGCTCCGCGATCTGCGCGACGGTGTGGTATTCGTCTTCCGCCACCCGCTGCTACGCCCCGTCTTCCTCACACAGCTCGTGTTCAACACCGCGTTCTTCGTCCTGCAGGCCGTCTACGTGCCCTACGCGGTCCATCGGCTCGGCCTCTCGGCGCTCGGCGTGGGCGCGACGCTCGCCACCTATGGCGTCGGCATGGTGCTCGGTGCGCTGCTCGCGCCGCGCATCATGCGCGTGCTGCCCTTCGGCCTCGTGATCGTGCTCGGGCCGATCGCCGGCGTCGCGGCCGCGGTGGTGATGGTGCTCACGATCTGGCTTCCGGCTGGATGGCTGGCGGCCCTCAGCTTCTTCCTGATCGGCACCGGTCCGATCGTCTGGGTGATCAGCACGGCCACGCTGCGCCAGACCGTGACGCCGCCCGAGCTGCTCGGCCGCGCCTCGGCCATCAGCATGACGGCGACGGGCGCGCGGCCCATCGGCGCGGCGCTCGGAGCGTTCCTCGGCGCCGTCTACGGCGCGGAAACGTGTCTGATCGTGGCCGCGCTCGGCTTCGTCCTCCAGGCGATGCTCATCGTCATGTCCCCGGTGCTGACGCTCGAGCGGCAGCCGCAGATGGTCGGATGAGACCACTCACCGACGCCGTGGTCGCGCTCGTGATCCTCGCGGCACCGCCCGCTGTTCTCACACTGTGGATGCTGCTGCTCAATCGCCGCGACCGCCGACGGGCCGCGATCAGCGCGACCGCCGGCGCCTGCTGCCGCGAGCTCGGGCTGCGCAGCATGATCGCGGTGGACGTGAGCGCCGCCGTCTGGACCCGGCGCGCGCGCGTGACGCTCGACATGCGGCTCTGCGACGCCTCGGATGTCTGGCGCGTGGTCGAGTCTTTTCACCGGGACGTCGTCACGTTGTTATAGGGGCGTGGAACCCGAAAGCGTCGTTGGCCGGCTCGACTCCCACGCGCGTCGCGCGGTGACACCTTGTCCGGGCGGGGCGATGGTGTGGCGGACATGGGGACAGGGGCCGCCGCTCGTCCTGCTCCACGGCGCGCGCGGCTCGTGGACGCACTGGCTCCGCAATATCCCGGCACTGGCCGAGCGCTTCAGCGTGATCGTGCCCGACATGCCGGGGTTCGGTGATTCGGACGCGCCGCCGGAGCCGCACACGGTGGAGGTGCTTGCCGCCGCGATGGTCCGCGGCCTCGGCGCCGTCACCTCGGCGGCCATCCGCCTCGTGGGCTTCTCGTTCGGCGGCATCGTGGCCGGGCACGTTGCCGCGCGAACAAGCCGCGTGGGCGCATCGCGAGAACCTGTCGATCCTCATGATCGCCGATCCCGCGCGCATCGACGATCTCGCGGTGGCGGTGCAGGCCGACAACGTCGACCGCGCTCGCTTCAAGTCGAGCGACATCCCGACCTCCGACGCCCTGCTGCGGGCGCTGCCCGAGGTCCGGGCGCCGATCACCGTCGTCTTCGCGAGCCGTGATGCCTTCGTAGGAACGGGCTTCGACGAGCGCCGGCGCGTGCTCCTGACCCTTCGACCCGACATCGACGTGCGGGTGCTCGATGGCCCCGGCCGCTGGGCGATCTACGAAGCCCCGGAGCGTGCGAACGCGATGGTGCTCGACGCCCTGAGCGTCGTGCCGTGATGGCCCGCGGGGCGGTAAAGGAATTGTCCGGGGCGGGCGTGGGCGTGGCGGTGAGAGTGTGACCACGTAGCGCGTGGCTGGCGCGTAACCGAGCGGAATAGCTCGCGCGGCACATCGGTTGCTCTGTTCCATCCGGCATGATGAACCGGCGCCAGCGAGGCTTCGCGCTGATCGAGCTGCTCGTGGTGGTCGCCATCATCGGGATCCTGGCGGCCATCACGCTCACCATCTATAGCAACGTCCACGCGCGCACCCGGATCGCGAAAGCCCAGGCCGACGGCCGCGCACTGGCGACGGCCGTTTCGGTGTACGCCGCACATGTCGGGACGCTGCCAGGGGCGCTCACCGAGCTGACCACAGCGGTGACGAACGGTCAGGGCTACGTGGCCGGCCCGTTCATTCTCGCGCTGCCGGTGGCGCCGTCCGGCTGGACACCGTACGCCTACGCGGGGACCGCCGCGACGCTGGCGTTTTCGATCACGGCCGTGGGCGACGGCGCCACCGTCGCCGTTCCCTAGTCCTCGGGCGGGATCGCGCCGGTCCGCTCCACGATCAGTCGGTAGTGCTCCGGCCGGCGATGCTTCGCAAAGTTGAAGGTCGTCGCCTTGTAGCCGCGGCAGCGATCCGGGTCGCAGCGCGCGACGATCACCTCATCGCCGACGCTCGAGGCCATCGCGACGATCTCGCCCGACGGCGCGATGATGGCGGACTGGCCGAGCAGGTCGCAGCCTTCTTCGCGGCCGGCCTTGGCGACGCCGACGACCCACGTGGCGTTCTGGTAGGCGCCGGCCTGCATCGACAGATGATTGTGAAAGCCCGCGAGGTGATCCTGCTCGGGCGCGGGCGGGTTGTGAATCGGCGTGTTGTAGCCCAGCAGGACCAGCTCGACGCCTTGCAGCCCCATCACGCGATAGGCCTCGGGCCAGCGACGGTCGTTGCAAATGCACAGACCCACGACCGCGCCGTTGTAGCGCGTGACCGGCCAGCCGAGGTCACCGACCTCGAAGTAGCGCTTCTCGAGATGCTGGAAGGGACGCCACGGCTCGTGCTCGCTGTGGCCGGGCAGATGGATCTTGCGATATTTCAGGATCACGCGGCCGCCGGCGTCGACCAGGATCGACGTGTTGTAGCGATGACCGTCGGCGGTCTTCTCGGCATAGCCGAGGCTGAACGCCAGACCGAGCCGGCGCGCCTCGTCGAAGAGCGGGCGCGTCGCCGGCCCCGGCATCTCGGTCTCGAAGAACGCGTCGATCTCGGCCGGATCCTGCATCCACCAGCGCGGAAAGAACGTCGTCAGCGCGAGCTCGGGAAACACGACCAGCTCCGCGCCGCGCGCCTTCGCGTCGTGCAGCAGCGCGAGCAGCCGCTTGACGACGTCCCCGCGCGTGTCGGCGCGCGCGATCGGCCCGAGCTGCGCGGCGGCGGTTAGCATGTTTGCCGTCGGGGCGGCTTCGCAGGGCTCCGCCGCCCGACGGTCGGGCCAAGAACGCCTTCACTCATACCGAGATATTCCAGAGCAGGGTCGCGCCGAACTCCAGGAGGCCCTGGACGTTCTTGCGGAACGCGCCCGGCACAACGAACTGGCCCCACGGAACGTACAGCACCTCGTCGTAGGCGATCTTCTGGACTTCGTCGGCGATCGCCTTGCGCTTGGCGGCGTCGGGCTCGCGCGTGAACTGCGCGCGCAGCTTCTCGATCGGCTCGCTGGTGGGCCAGCCGAACCATGCTTTTTCGCCGCCGCCGCCGAGCACCGACGACACGGCGGGCGTCATCGTGTCGAACGACGTCGACCAGGTGTGGAAGATGTTCCAGCCGCCCTGGGCGGGCGGTTCCTTCTTCGCGCGGCGCTGCACCATCGTGGACCAGTCCATCGCCTGCAGATCCACGGCGGCGCCCAGCGAGCGGAGGACCTCCGCCGTCACCAGCGCCGGCCCGTGGGCGTACGGCGTGTCGGTGGGATCCATCACCACGATCGGCCGGCCGTCGTAGCCGGAGTCCTTCAGCAGGCGCTTCGCGCGCTCGAGATCCGGCTTCGGCGCGCCCACCGACGTCTCGTACGGCAGCCCGCCGCACATGAAGACCGAGGGGCAGGCCTTGTAGTACTTCGGGTTGCCGATGACCGCCTGCATGTACTTCTGCTGGTCCACCGCGTAGAGCAGCGCCTGCCGCGCCGCCTTGTTGTTGAACGGCGGCTGCAGATGATTCGGACGCAGGATCCCTTGACTGCCCCGCGGATCGGTGACGAAGACGCGCAGATCGGCGTTCTTCTCCAGGCGCGGCGCGAAGTCGAGCGGGATGTTTTCCCAGTAATCGACCTCGCCGGCCTCGAGCGCGGCGCTGGCCGTCGCCTGGTCCGGGATGTAGCGCCACTCGACGCGGTCCACCAGCGCGCGCTTGCCGCCCGCGGCGCCGCTGGGTTTCTCGTTGCGCGGCACGTAATCGGGGTTCTTCACGTAGACGACGCGGTTGCCCGGCTGCCACTCGTCCTTCACGAACCTGAACGGGCCGGAGCCGACGACTTCCTTGATCTGTTCGTTCGGATCGGTGGCGGCCAGCCGCGCCGGCATGATGAAGGACGGGCTCGCCGAGGGCTTGCCGAGCGCGTCGAGGACGAGGCCGAACGGCGTCTCCAGGTCGATCGTGAACGTCTTCCTGTCCACCGGCGCCATCTTGCTGAGCGCCGCCATCATGAGCCGGCCGACGGCGTCCTTCGCGCCCCAGCGCTTGATGGATGCCACGCAATCCTCGGCGGTCACCGGCTGGCCGTCGTGGAACTTCAACCCGTCGCGCAGCGTGAACGACCACTTCATCGAGTCCTTCGACATCGTGTACTTGTCGACCATCTGCGGCTTGATCTTCAGATCGGCGTCGAGCGCGAACAGCGTGTCGAAGATCATGTAGCCGTGGTTGCGCGTGATGTAGGCGGTCGTCCAGATCGGATCGAGGATCTTCAGATCCGCGTGCGGCACGAAGCGCAGCGTCCCGCCGCGCTTCTGCGCGTGCACGAACGGCGCGCGGGCGGCGACGGCGGTCGCGATGGAACCGGCCACGAAGGCCCGACGGTTCAGCTGGGGCATGGGCATCCTCCTCATAGGGTCCCGATCCTCGCACGGTGGTATCGTGAGCCGCAATGACGAAGCGGGAGCGCGTGCTCGCGACGCTCGAGCGGCGCGCGGTGGATCGGCCGCCCGTCGCCTTCTGGCGGCACGTGCCCGACGTCGATCACACCTCGCAGGGGCTCGCCGACGCGATGCTGGCGTTCCACCGCACGTGGGACCTCGACCTCATCAAGGTGATGTCGAGCGGCGTCTACTGCGTGGAGGACTGGGGCTGCACGGTCGCGTATCGCGGCCACCCGGGCGGCGCCAAGCGCTGCACCGAGCACGCGGTGAAGCGCGTCACCGACTGGACGCGGCTCGTCCCGCTCGATCCCGGCGCGGGCGCCCTCGCGCGTGAGCTCGAGGCGGTGCGGCTGATCCGCAAGGGCCGCGCGGACGACGCGCCGATCTTGATGACGATCTTCTCGCCGTTCACCATCGCGACCAAGCTCGCCGGCGACCTCGCGCTGCAGAGCGTCGACACGGCGCCCGAGGCGCTGCGCGCGGCGCTCGAGGTGATCACCGAGACGACGGCGCGCTACGCGGCGGAAGCCCTGGCCGCCGGCGCCGACGGCCTCTTCTTCGCCACGCAGGCCGCCAGCGCGGAGACCGTCAGCGAGGCCGTCAGCACGACGTGGGACCTGCCGTACGCGCGACGCGTGCTCGAGCGCGTCCGCGACGCCTGCGCGCTGACGATGCTGCACCTGCACGGCCGCGCCATCTTCTGGGATGCGTGGACGGCGCTGCCCGTGCACGTCGTGAACTGGCACGATCGCCTCACGACGCCGAGCGTGGCCGAGGCGTCGCGCCATTTCGCCGGCGGCCTGGCGGCGGGCCTCGGCGAGTCGCAGACGCTGCTCGATGGCCCGCCCGCCGCGGCCGCCGCCGAGGCCCGCGACGCGATTCGCCAGGTGGACGCGCGCGGGCTCATCGTGACGCCGGGCTGCGTGCTGCCGCTGGCCGTGCCGGACGCGCACCTGCGCGCCGCCGTCGACGCGGTCCGTCCGCCGTCGTGATCGAACGCGTCCTCAGCGCGCTCGCTGCACGCTGAGATCACGCATCGCGTCCTCGCTGGCACCCCGTTTGCTCCCTCCGCGCCCGGGAGGATTCCATGAAATCCGTCGCCGGCATCGTCACGTCGCGCGACGCCGCGGAGCGCGCCGTGCACCGCCTCGCGTCGTCGGGAATCTCGCGCGACCATCTCACGCTGTTGACTCCCGGCGCCGACGCGCGTCATCTCGCGACGGTGCCGATCGACGACGGCGAGGCGCCCGGCACCGGCGCGGCCATCGGTGCCGTCACCGGCATGGCGACGGGCGCCGGCGTCGGCCTGCCGATCGGCGCCGCGGTGAGCCTCATCGTGCCCGGCATCGGCCCGATCATCGCCTTCGGCCTGCTGGGCGCCGCGCTGTTCGGCGCGGGCGGGGCCGCGATCGGCAACGCGCTCGAGAACACGCTGACGCAGGGCGTGCCTCGGGACGACCTCTTCATCATCGAGGACGCGCTGCGTGGGGGTCAGTCGGTCGTGATCGCGCTCGTGGACGACGAAGCTTCTGCCCGGCGGGCGCGCGAGATCTTCCGCGAGGAAGGCGCCCTCGATCTGGACACGGCGCGCGATCGCTGGTGGAGCGCGCTGCCCGAGGCCGAGCGCGGTCGCTTCGAGCCGGTCGAGGAGCACGCCTATCGCTGCGGCTTCGAGGCCGCGCAGTGGTGCGACAACCGCGAGAACGTGCGGCCGCTGCACGGCGACCTGATCGACGATCCGGCGTTCCAGCGTGGCTTCGAGCGCGGGCACGACTACCGGCACGCGCGAGCGCTGCGCAAGAGCGCCTGATCGCTTCAGCGGCGTGCCGGGCGTCTGATCGGCCACGCGCCGGTCAGACGCCCGGATGCTCTTCGGGGCGACCGGGCTCGCTGTCGCCGTACGGGCCGTCGCCGCGCTCGCCCGGCGCGGTCTCCTCGGGCCGGAGCGGACGACCACCCGCGCGCGAGCCGCGCGCGGCCCGGCGGTGCCGCTCGCTCGCGCTCAACGCGTCGGGCGCGTGCGGCGCCGGCGCGGTCCTGGGCTTCGCGTTCGCGTCGGGCTTGCGCTCTGCCATGCCACACCTCCGTGTACACTGGGCCGCGCGCCATGACCGCGAGCTCGCCGCCCCGCGCGGCCCACCCGTATTACATGCACGATGCCATCTACGCCCAGCCCGGCGCGCTCCGCCTGGTCGAGCGTGGCAACGAGGGCGCGCTGTCGGCCGCCGCCGGCGTGCTGCGTGGCGCGGGCCGCGTGTGGCTGGCCGGCGTCGGCTCGTCGTGGCACGCGGCGGTCGTCGGCGAGCATTTGCTGGCCACGCTCGGCGGACTCGGCGCACGGGCGCGGGCGGTGGTGGCATCCGAGTGGACGGCGTACGGGCCGCCGCCGGAGACGGGCGACGCCGTCGTCGCCCTGAGTCATCGCGGCTCGCGCGTCACCGCGGAGGCCGTGAAGACCGGCGCCGGCCGCGGCGCCGTCGGCATCGCGGTCACCGCCAGGGGCGTGACGCTCGCGGGCGCCGCCCACGCCCTGCACACCGCCGACGTCGAGGCCTCCGGTGCCCACACCGTTGGCTACACGACGGCGCTCGCCGTGCTGGCGCTGCTCGCCGCGGAGACCGGCGGCGCCGACGCCGCGCGGCGGACGCTCGGCGCCCTTCCCGATCTGCTCGCGTTCCTGCTCGGTCAGGAATCCTGGGACGAGCTCGGGGCGCGCCTCGCCGGCCGGCGCCGCTTCTGGTTCGTCGGCGGCGGGCCGAACGCCGCGACGGCGCGCGAGGGCGCCCTCAAGCTGTCGGAGACGGCGTGGCTGCCCGCGATCGCCTTCGAGCCGGAGTCGTTCCTGCACGGCCCCTCGGCCGCGCTGGAGGCGGACGACGCGCTCGTCCTGATCGCGCCGCCCGGGCCGGCACGGGCGCGAGCCCTCGACGTCGCGCGCGCCGCCCGCGCGATCGGGGCCGAGGTCCTCACGCTCGCGCGCGAGGACGACCGCGAGGCGGCCGCTCTCGCCGGCGAGATCATCGCGCTGCCGGAGGTGGACGAGGCGCTCTCGCCGATCCTCGCCGTGGTGCCGCTGCAGCTGCTCGCCTATCACGTGGCCGTCGCGCGCGGACGCAATCCCGACCTGCTCCGCGGCGACGACCCCGCGCACGCCCGCGCGCGCGCCGCGCTCGCGTCCTGATCGCGCCGTCGATGCGGCCCGATCGGCTGCTGGTGATGCTCTGTCTGACGAGCGGACTGCAAACGTTCTCGATCGGCGCGTTCCCGGCGCTGCTCCCCGAGATCGGGCGGAGCGCAGCGCTGCCGGACTGGCAGCTCGGTGCCGTCGCGGGCGCCTTCGGCTTCGCGCGGATGCTCACCGACCTGCCGGCGGGATTGCTGATGACCCATCACGTCCGCCGCGCGCTGATCGCCGGCCCCGCATTCGTCCTCGTGGGGATCGTCTGCGTGGTTCTCGGCGGGTCGTTCGCCTGGCTCGTGCTGGGCCGCGTCCTGATGGGTGCGGGGCACACGCTCGGCACCCTCGGCTTGCTGACGACGATCTTGCGGACCCGGGCCGACCGCCGGCTCGCCTCGGCGCTCAATGCGTCCGAGTTCAGCGCGATGCTCGGCATGCTCGGCGGCGTCGCGCTCGTGGGCGCGCTGCCAGGCACGCTCGCCTGGCAGACGGCCTTCGTCATCGGCTGCTCGCCGCTCGTCGCCGCCTTCGTCTCGCTGAACGCGCTGCTCGCGCTGCTCCCCAACGAGGGTGAGGGCCGACCGTGGTTCGCACGCAGCGCCGGCGCCGCCGCGGCCAGCGACCCGAAGACGGTCGCCCGCGGAACGTCGATGCTCGCCTTCGCCGCCGGCGGCGCCATCGCGCTCGGCTACGCGACGCTCGAGCAGTTCGTCATCCCCGTGCGCGGCAGCCGCGAGTTCGGTCTCGAGCGCTCCGGCATCGCGCGCCTGCTGATGCTGTCTCAGCTCTCCGATACGCTCGCGCTCCTGCCGGTGGGTGCGCTCGCCGACCGCCGCGGCACCCCGCGCGTGCTCGGCGTCGTGCTGCTGACGTTCGCCGCGGCGGTGGCGATGGTCGGCCTCGGCCCACTGCCGGTCGTCGTCGCCGGCTGCGTCATGTTCGGGCTCGGCATGGCGGGCTGGATGCTCCCGGTGGGCCTGCTGCGGGCGGCCACGCCCGCCTCGCAGGTGGCCTGGCGCACGGCGCTCTTCCGCGTGTTCGTCGACGGCGGGATGTTCCTCGGCCCGTTCGCGAGCGGACTGCTGGGCGCCGCGCACGCGCGCGTCCTGCCGGCCGCGCTCTCGGCGGCCCTCCTCGCCGTCGGCGTCATCCTGCTGCTGCGCGCCCGGCACCGATAACCCGGCACCCGCGCCAAAAATTCCTCGCGCTCTTCGAGCGCCGGCTTTGCCGGCGCAATCGGGTTCTGGGGGAGGCATCGGAGGGGGCCGCCGAGGCCCCCTCCGAAGCTCTAGCGCGCGGTGGCGGTGAGGGTGACGGTGGTCTCGGTCGTCGACTGGTCCCGCGCGATGCCGAGGATCTGGCGCGTGACGACGTGGGTGCTGGTCGTGCTGCCGGCGAGGATGACCGCCCGGCCGTTGGGGACGATCACGTCGGTCGTCGCCTCGGTGAAGTCGATCGTCCCCGAGCCGTCGGCGGAGACATAACTGATCGTCGGCGTGAGACGGACGCGGATGCGATCGTCGGGCAGGAGACTCGCGCGCACCCTGAGCGCCGTGCCGACGTCGCGGAATGCGACGCCCGTCGCGACGTAGCCGGCGCCCGTGGCGTAGTCCCGATAGAACGCGACGTGCGCATAGGGGACCTGGCTCGCCATGGTGAGGACCGATTCGCCCCCGTCCTGCACCAGCGTGAAGATGCCGGTGGAGCGCTGCACACGCGTCTCTGTGCTGCCCGCGCCGGCACTGCCGCGCGGCCGAACGCCGCCGCGCTCCGTGACGATCACGCCGCCGGCGGCGCCCGCCGCGTCGCGCTGCGCCGTCCCCGTCTGCCGGAACTGGACGTCCACCCGAATCTGGCGCGACGTCTGGGCCGCCGCCGGCAGCACGAAGGCGGCGACGACCGCGCTCAGCACGACGGCGGCGCGCATCATGCCGCGATGATACCTCGCTGGCACTACGCTTGCTCCGTGACGGTCGGGAAAGCATGCGGAATCCCCTCAGAGGGCTCGGCAGCTGGTCTCGACGCCACTGGCTCTGGTTCGCGGTTCCGGTGGCCGTCGTCGTGCTGCTCGCCGTCGTCATCGCGTTCTTCGTCGAGGAGCCGCTCAGGCGCATGACGGAGCGCGAGATGAACCGCAGGATGAAGGGCTATACGGCGCACATCCGGAAGCTCGACTTCCACCCGATCGGCTTCGCCGTCGATTTCTACGATGTTCAGCTCATCCAGAACGCCAATCCCGATCCGCCCGTCATGCGGATCGAGCGGCTCACCGCCAGCGTGCAGTGGCGCGCGCTGATCCACCGGGCGCTGGTGGCCGACTTCCGGCTGGTCAAGGCGATCGTCTACGTCGACAAGTCGCACTTCGAGACCGAGCTGAGAGATCCGACGCCGGTGAAGGAGCACGGCTGGCAGGACGCGCTGCAGGCGATGTACCCGCTGAAGATCAATGAGTTCCGGATCATCGACGGCGAGGCGACCTATGTCGAGACGGCGCAGGCGCGGCCGCTGCGCGTAACGAAGATCCAGGCGACGGTGCACGACATCCGCAACGTCCGCTCGGCGGAAGGCGAGTACCCGTCGCCGCTGCGCGTCGAGGCCGTCGTGTTCGACCGTGGCCGGGTGCAGGTCAACGGCAAGGCCGACTTCCTGCTCGAGCCTTACGCCGGGGTGAAAGGGCACCTCGAGATCCGCGACGTGCCGCTCGACTACTTCGCGCCGGTGGCGGCGCGCGCCAACGTGACGCTCAAGCGCGGGGCGCTCTCCGGCCGTGGCGACCTCGAGTACTCGCCGAAGATCGCCACCGTCTGGCTCGAGCGCCTCCAGGTGGACGGTCTGGTCGCCGACTACCAGTACAAGAAGGTGGACGCGGCCGCGCACAAGGAGGTCATCAAGGAGGGCGCGCAGAAGGCGCAGCAGGTGAGCAACGCGCGCGACGTGGTGCTGCACGTCGACGACCTGCGCGTCGTGAACGCCAACGTCGGCTTCATCAACAAGAATACGAATCCGGAATACCGCGTGTTCCTGGACGAGATGAACCTGACGATGAAGAAGTTCAGCAACCAGAAGGACGAGGGCTACGGCCACGCGACGCTGACCGGCCGCTTCCTGGGCAGCGGCGCCACCACCGTGGACGCCACTTTCCGCCCGGAGATCAAAGGGCCCGACTTCGCGCTCGACGCGAAGATCGAGAACACCGACATGCGCAAGATGAACGACCTCTTGCGCGCGCACGCGAAGGTCGACGTGGTCTACGGCGTCTTCTCGGTGTACTCGGAGGCTCGCGTGCACGACGGGCGCATCGAGGGCTACGTGAAGCCGATTTTCCGCGACCTGAAGGTCTACGGCAAGGACAAGGACGAGGACAGGACCTTCGGCCAGAAGGTGAAGGAAAAAGCGCTCGACGTGGCGGCGAAGATCCTCAAGAACCGCCCGCGGAAGGAAGTGGCGACGAAGGCGGACATCTCAGGGCGGCTCGACAAACCGCAGACGAGCACGTGGCAAGTGCTCGTGCGGCTCGTCCAGAACGCGTTCATCAAGGCGATCCTGCCCGGGTTCGAGCGAGAGGCCTCGGAGTCGTCGCGGAGCGAGCGCGACTGATCTTCGTCTGCGCGCCTCAGGCCAGGATGACCTTCCAGGCGCGCGCCAGCAGACCGAGGAACCACAGCGAGCGCGGTAGCCAATACTCGCTTTGCGACCACGCCGCCAGCACGGCGACGATGACCACCGAGGCCGTCGCCATCCAGTCGGGGAGACTGAACCAGCGCACGACCGGCAGCACGAAGCCGCCGAGCATCGCCACCGTGAAGATCAGCAGGACGAGCGCGACGAAGAGCGCGAACGGCGCGAGGAAGAGCGTCGAGAACACGAGGATGAGCGCGTCGGCGCGGCCGAACTGCGGATCGGCGAAGGCCTGCGAGACTTCGGGGCGACTCGCGAAATACGACGCGATCTCGCGCGGCTTCACGAGACCGGTATACGTCGCGAGCGCGAGCATGGAGCCGATGGCGACGAGCCAGTGCGGCAGGCGCCAGGCCGATGGCGTCAGCAATACCATCCTCAGTCCTCCTGCGTGATCCAGCCCTCTTGGGGCAAGTCGGGTGCCACGGCTCGGCCCCAATGAAATCGGGCGCTTGGCGGCAGTCTCGAACCCACCGTGTCGGCGCGCTGACATCGGCCGGTGCCAGACCGCGCCCGCGCGACCGCACCCTTGGCGTGGGGTACGATACCGGCACTTCGCGGAGGCGATCATGACCAACGACCTGCTCGAGAGCGTGAAGGACGGCGTCGCGGTGCTCACTCTCAACCGGCCGGATCGGCTCAACGCGCTGTCGGGCCCGATGCTCGACGCGCTGCTCGAGACGCTGCCACGGCTGGCCGCCGACGCCGCGGTCGGCGTGATCGTGCTGACGGGCGCCGGGCGCGGATTCTGCGCGGGCGGCGACGTCAAGGCGATGGCCGAGGGCCGGGAGTTCGCCGAGACGGGCCTCGAGGAGAAGGCGCACGGCCTGCGCAGCAAGATGGAGGTGTCACGGCTGCTGCACGAGCTGCCCAAGCCGACCATCGCGATGGTGCGCGGCGCCGCCGCCGGCGCCGGGCTCTCGATGGCGCTCGCCTGCGATCTGCGCGTGGCCGGCGAGAGCGCGAGGTTCGCGACGGCGTTCCGCGGAGATCGTCGACGCGCGGCAGGCCCTGGCGCTCGGTCTCGTCAACCGCGTCGTGGCCGACGACAAGCTCGAGGAGGAGACGCTGACGCTCGCCCGCCGGCTCGCGCAGGGGCCGCGCATCGCGCTGCGCTACATGAAGCGCAACATGAACGCGGCCGAGACGCAGACGCTGGCGCAGTGTCTGGATCTCGAGGCCATGCACCATACGCGCACGGGCTTCACGGAGGATCACAAGGAGGCGGCGCGCGCGTTCGTCGAGAAGCGGGAGCCGGTGTTCCGCGGACGCTGACGGCGGCGGGCGGTCAGCGATCTCTGAACACGCGGGCTGAGTCGGCGGGGTCTGAACACGCGGGGTGACTTTTGCCGCGGCTTCGGGCGGCGCGGCGGCTAGAAGATCGAGTAGGCGCCGTCGATGATGAAGGTGTCGCCGGAGTGGTAGGCGCTGGCGTCCGAGGCGAGATAGACGGCGATGCCGCCGAAGTCGGCGGGGACGCCCCAGCGGCGCACGGGCACGCGCGGCAGCACCTTGGCCACGAAGGTGTCCCCACGCGAACGCGCGCTCGGTCATCGGTGTCTCGACGGCCGAGCGTCGTGACCG
>WNEW01000816.1_pt1 | contig 15162 bp, 10 predicted proteins | sample 5399891 | NCBI WGS metagenome assembly WNEW01 (sample SAMN13153336, study PRJNA577476) | soil metagenome | isolation source: 40 cm grassland meadow soil pre-rain plot 5 | place: USA:California | collected 2015-09-08 | reverse complement strand
CTCGTCGCGGGCCTGGGTCACGCGGTCGTCCGCCCGCTGCTCGCGCGCCCACGCCACGAGGTCCTCGACACCCGTGTCCAGCGCCACGCGCGCGCGGAAGTCGAGCAAGCGCCGGATGCGCGACACGTCGGCCACGCAGTGGCGGATGTCGCCCTCGCGGAAGCGCCCGACGATCTCCGGCGTCAGGGCGACGCCCATCGCGCGCGCGATCGCCTCGGCGAGCGCGGCCACCGAGGTCGGGCGTCCGGTCCCGACGTTGAGCGCCACGTCCGCGACGTCCGCGCGCGCCAGCGCCACGCAGAAGGCCTCGACGATGTCGCTGACGTGGATGAAGTCGCGGCTCTGCCGGCCGTCCTCGAACACGAGCGGCCGCTGCGCGTTGAGCAGCCGCGCGGAGAAGATGGCGCCTACGCCCGTGTAGGGGTTGGACAGCGCCTGGCGCGGGCCGTAGACGTTGAACAGCCGCAGCGCGACGGTGCTGATGCCGTAGGCGCGGCCGACGCAGAGGCACAGCTCTTCCTGGTCGCGCTTGGTCACCGCGTACACGGAGGTCGGCACGATCGGCTTGTCCTCGTCGCACGGCGCCGGCGTCGTCGTCGCTCCGCAGGAGGGACAGTGCAGCTCCCAGTCGCGCGCCTGCAGCTGCGCCAGCGGCCGCGGCGGCGGCGCCACGGGCCCGCACGCCGGGCAGCGGTAGCGGCCCTCGCCGTAGATCGACATCGAGGACGCGACGACCAGGCGCTTCACACGGTGTCCGCCGTTGGCCAGCCGGTCGAGGAGCACGGCGGTGCCGCGCACGTTCTGGTCGACGTACGGCACGATCGCGTACATCGACTGCCCGACCCCCACCTGCGCCGCGAGATGCACGACGGACGCGACGCCCGCGAGTGCACGGTCGACGGCCGCGGCGTCGCAAACGGAGGCGTGCACGAGCTCGACGCCGGCCGGCAGATGGCGCGCGCGGGTGGCGCCGGCGCCGTGCACCTGCGGCTCCAGCGAGTCGAGCACGCGCACGCGGGCGCCGCGCGCGAGGAGCGCCTCCACGAGATGGCTGCCGATGAAGCCGGCGCCGCCGGTGACGAGGACGGGCGAGGCGATCATGACGCGGTGAACCTCGCGACGAGCGCACCGTGGTCGTGACGCGCGCCGTCGCCGACGCGCCGCCGGGCCGCCAGCGTGTCGGGCAGCCGGCGCGCGTTGGCGACGAAGGCCAGGACGATCGCCAGCGCGAGCTTGAGGTTCCGGCGCGTCACGTGCCACGCCGCGCGCCCGGCCAGCGCCGCCGCCAGCCGCGCCGCGTCGCGCGCCGGCAGCACCTTGAGACCGAAGCGCAGCAGGTTCGTGTGATAGGACACGCGGCGGCGGAACCACGTCTTCGGCACCTGCCCGGGCACCACGCCGCGGATGAGGTGCTGGTACTCGTCGCCCGACATCCCGACCTTGTGGTACAGCACGGCGTCGGGCACGTAGACGGTCCGCCAGCCTCGGCGCCACGCACGCCAGCACAGATCGGTGTCCTCGAAGTCGATGAAGAACGTCGGATCGAACCCGTCGAGCGCCTCGAAGCGGTCGCGGCGCACGAGGAGGCTGCCCGCGCAGCCCCACGGCACCTCCACGGGGGCGGCCGCCGGCGCCGTGTACTCGACGGCCCACGGCGGCACGACGACGTCCTGGTAGGAGCCCCGGACGAAGCGCGTGCGGCCGTGGATCACGCGCGCGCCGTCCCACGAGCGCTGCGTGGGATCCACGGCGAACAGCGTGTCGTCGGCGGCGAGCACGCGCGCGAGGCGGCCGACGCAGTCGGGCTCGAAGCGCATGTCGTTGTTGACGAAGAAGAGCAGCGCGCCCTTGGCGTCGCGCACCGCGCGGTTGTAGGCGCGGGTGAAGCCGAGATTGTCGCCCATCGGCAGCCAGCGCGCCGGGTAGCGCGCGGCGACGGCGGCGCTGTCGTCGGCGCTGCCGTTGTCGACGACGACCACTTCGTGGGCCGGCCAGTCCTGCCGGGCGAGCGTGGCCAGACAGTCGGGCAGCAGGTGCGCGCCGTTCCAGTTCAGCACCAGCGTGCTCACGAGCGGGCGCTCGCTCATTTATGCCCCCCCTGGGGGTACCGCGTGCCCCCGGCGCGCCGCGCCCGCATGAGGATCCCCATGGCGAGCGACGGCCACCAGTCGCCGGTGCGGGCCAGCCACGGCGCGCGCCGGTCGTCGAGCAGGCGCTGGGGCACGAGCGGCACCCAGTTGCCCACGTGGCGCTCGACGGTCAGGCCGTGGCGCGCCAGCTGGTGGCGCAGCACGCGCGGCGTGTAGTAGCGCAGGTGGCCGGCGCCCTCCACCCCGACGTCCATCCACATCGGGTAGCGCCCGAGCAGCAGGCGCAGGCGGTTCTCCAGGCTCGCGAGATTGGGCGTGGTGACGATCAGCGCGCCGCCGGGACGCAGCACCCGCGCGATCTCGGCCAGCAGATGATCGGTGTCCACGACGTGCTCGATCACCTCGGCGGCCACGACGGCGTCGAACGCGCCGTCGGGCCAGGGCAGCGGCGCGCGGTCCAGGTCCACCGCGCGCGCGTCGACGCCGCGCGCGCGCGCCGCCTCGAGCAGCACGGGCTCGGCCTCGGCACCCTGCACGCGCCAGCCGCGCGCGGCGAGCAGCGCGGCCAGCTCGCCGCCGGCGCAGCCGACGTCGAGCAGGCGCCCCGGCGTCTCCGTCTCCAGCAGCCGCAGCAGCTTGCGGATGCGCGACTCGCGCAGGTCGATGCGGTGCGCGGCGTACTCGGTGCGCGCGGTGGTCATGGCTTGGCCGCCAGCAGCGCCCAGCCCTTGGCGTCGGTCGCCCCGGGCCGATTGCCGTGACCGGTGAGCCGGCCGTCGAGCCAGTCGAAGATCCCGTACGTGAGGGCGACGAAGCCGACGCGGGGCTTCGGCGGCAGATTCAGCTCGATGGCGTGGAAGACGACGAGCAGCGCGCCGCCGGTGGCCCACGCCGCGACCACGCGCAGTCCCGCCGCCGTGCAGAGCGCCTCGAGCCCCTGGCGCGTATAGCGGAAGAAGTCGCTCGGGTGATCGTGCGTGATGTGGTATTGCGGCGCGGTCACGCACAGGTGGCCGCCCGGCGTCAGCACGCGTGCGCACTCGCGCACCAGGCGCGGCGGGTCGGCCACGTGCTCGAGCACCTCCATGAGCAGCACCGCGGCGACGGTCGCGTCGCCGAGCGGCAGCGCATGGCCGTCGGCGATCAGATCGAGCCCCGGTCCGGGCACGACGTCGACGGCCACGCGGCGCCCCGACCACGCCGCGGCCGCCACCGACGCCTCGGCGCCGGCGCCCACGTCGCAGAGCAGCCCGCCGCCGGGCCCTCGCCGCGCGGCCTCCTCGAGCATCAGCCGCGCGTGACGCGTGGGATGGTCGGAGCGCCGCCGCACGCGCCGGTGATGGCCGGTGAGGTAGAAATCTTTGAGCCGACGCGTCAGCGTGCTCACCGCGGCCCCCCGTGCGGCTCTCCGACCAGGAGCCGCTTGACGACGAGATGATCGTGGCTGCGCGTGTAGCCCAGCGCCCACAGCGCCGCCGCGTACGCGATGGCGGCGAGGGCGATCGCCGGGACGACGCCGAGCGGGCGGCCGAGCGATGCCGCGAGGAGCATCCCGCCGGTGGCGGCGGCATATCGCCAGAGCCCGGCCGCGGACACGGTCACGCCGAACGCGCCGCGCAGCAGACGCACGACGAGGACGAGGTTCAGCCACTCGCAGGCGATGGTGGCCACCGCCGCGCCGCCCGCGCCCCAGCGCGGGATGAGCAGCAGGTTGCCCACGACGTTCACGACCGCGCTGAGCGCGTAGACGGAGACGAGCGCCCACACGCGATCGCCCGCGATCAACGCGTGGTTGGCGACGTTGACCCAGAACAACGGCAGCGTGCCGAGGATGAGCAGGCGCAGCAGCGGCGCGGCGCCGGCGAAGGCCGGCCCGAACAGCAGCGCGACGAGGTCGTCGGCGAGCACGAACGTCCCGACGGTGAGCGGCAGCCCCAGCGCGAGCAGCGGCCGCCAGCCCGCCTCGAGCAGCCGTCGTGCTTGGGCGGGCGCCGAGAGCGCGACGCTCGACAGCCGCGGAAACAGCGGCCCGCCGAGGGAGGCCGCGAGCGCGATGACCGCGTCGAGGAAGCGATAGGCGGCGGCGTAGCGGCCGAGCTCGCCGGGCGCGGCGAGCCACTCGAGCATGACCATGTCGACGCGGTAGTAGAGCGCGACGCCGGCCATGAGCAGACCGAAGGGGACGGCGCGCCGCAGCAGCGCGCCCGGCGCGCCCGCCGGCACGGTGGGCGCGGCGCCGGCGGGGCCGGCGAGCGCGCGGGCCACGTGCCACATCACCGTGCTCGCCGCCACCGAGCCCGCGAGCAGCGCGACCACGCCGCCGCCGGCGGTGAGGACGCCGACCGTGATGGCCGAGGACAGCACGGCGCCGAGCACGCGGTGCAGCGACAGCCGGTCCATCCGCTCGCGCGCGGTGAGCCGCACGAGCGAGGGCATCGTGAGCGCGGACACGATGGAGGCCAGGCCGCCGAGGCCGATCGCGGCGACGAGCGCGGTGTCGTGGCCGAGCAGCACCGCGAGACCGACCATCGCCGCGCAGGAGGCCGTCGCCAGCGTCAGCGCGGCGCGGCGCGCGACGGCGATCACCCGCGGTGCCTGGCTCGGGGCGCGGCTGGCGTCGCGAATGGCGAGCGTCGCCAGCCCGAAGTCGGCGAGCGCGCCGAAGGGAAAGCAGAATGCGAGGACGTAGGCGTAGCGGCCGAGCTCGTGCACGCCCAGCCAGCGCACGAGCGCGACGGACACGAGCAGGTTGATCGCCTTCGTCGCGATCTGGGCGGCGACGAGGGCCGAGACGTTGCGGCCGATCACGGCCGGACTCCGGCCCGCTCCTTCTTCGGGGCCACCGGTGGCGGCGTCACCGCCGCCGCCGTCCGCTCCGCCGCCTCGAGCGCGGGGATCATCATGACGATCCCCGTGATGAGCCAGAACGGCTCCATGATGCGCACGATGATGAACGTGTTGGAGCCGAAGGCGTGCGTGAGCAGCCCGGCGAAGCCGGCGAGGAAGCCGAGGACGAGGCCGCGCTCCTCGGGATCGCCGCGCGTGGCGTGCACCGCGCGCGCGTGCCGCCACACCGCCCAGAGGAGCCAGACGAACGCGACGAGGCCGACGAGGCCGGTCTCGGCCAGCACGCGCGCGTACTGCGCGTCCATGAAGCCGAAGCCCGTCACGCCCCAGCCGAAGACCGGCCGCTGCGCGAAGCCCTCGAAGGCGGCCTTGAACGACATCAGCCGGGCGGAGGTGGACGGGTCGAAGGCAACCTTGCCGACCCGGACCGTGTCCGAGCCTCGCTCTTCCTTGAACGTGTACGTCACGCGCTCCTTCACGGCCTTGGGCGCGACGAAGAGCAGCGCCGGCGACAGCACGACGCCGAACAGGATCAGGCCGACGACGAACCGGCGCCGCGTGGTGTAGCGCGCGATGACGAAGAACGCCGGGATGAGGCCGAGGTAGGAGGCCCGCGAGAGCGTGAAGAAGAACGGCACGGCCATGAGTCCGAGCAGCGCGAGGCACTGCACGCGGCGACGCAGGTTCTGCGTCTCGAGCGCGACGCCGGCGGCGATCGCCATCATGAACAGCAGGTACCCGCCGAAGGTGTTGGGCTCGCCGGTCTCGCCCTCGAACGGCGCCGACACGCGCTCGCCCGACGGCACCTGCGCCAGCCCGATGACGCTCACGATGGCCGCGGTGATGAAGGCCGCCGTGACCAGGCGCCACGCGTGGTCGCGGTCGCGGAGGTTGTTCACGGCCATGTAGTAGATGACGAAGTACTCGACGTACTTGAGGACGTAGAAGTAGCCCGACCACGAGCCAATGGTGCCCGTCATGTAGCCGAGCATCGTGGCGACCAGGTTCGTGGCGACGTAGCCGAGGATCGCCCAGTTCAGCGGGGTGCGGGCGATGAGGTTCAGCTCCTTGTTGACGGCCGTCTTGGCCAGCCACGACAGGCCGATGACCAGCAGCACGAAGTCCTCGGTGCGGAACGTGACGCCGCGGCCGGCGCCGACGCCGGTGCCCTTGCTGCCGAATTGCGGCGACAGCAGCATCGAGAAGATGACGATGTAGATGCCCCAGTCCGTGCGGACGAACGCGAGGGCGAACAGGATGAGCGCGGCGACGGCGCCCATCGTGTAGGTGTACGAGACGTTGGTCAGGCCCTGCGCGACGAGGAAGGCGCCGACGACGGCCACGATGCCCAACACGAAGACGCTGCCGGCGGCCGGTGGGACCGCGGCCCGTCCGTACTGTGACATCGCCTACCGGACCTGGACGACCTGGTGTGCCGGCAGGTCGAGCTGCCCGAGCTCCCTGCGCCTGGCCTCGGCCTCCTCGCGAGAGGCGAAGGCCCCGTGGCGAACGATCAACGCCAACGCCTCGCCGGGCTGCGCCGCGATGCGCACCTGGTGGCCGGCCGCGCGCAGGCGCTCCGCCAGCTCGACGGCGCCGCGCAACGCCACCGGCGCGCCCACGCGCAGCACGACCGGGTCCCGACGCACGACGACCGCGTCGCCCAGCCCCTGCGCGCGGAGCGCCGTCGCGAGCGTCCTGGCCTCGCGGGTCGTGGGCACGCGCTCGATCAGCACGGCGTAGACCGCGCTGCCCGACGGCTGACGCGAGCGCGTCGTCGGAAAGCCGGCCTCGATGAGGCGCCGCTCGACGCGCTCGGCCTCGGCCGCCACGACGAACGGACCGAACTCGATCGCGAAGCGGATGGGACGCGCGGCCGCGCGCGCCGGCGCCGCGGGCGTGATGGCGGCGAGCTGCGCGGGACGCGCGGGCGGCGACGGACGCACGGGCGCGGCGAGCGCTGATGCCGCGGGGCGCACGGGCGCGGCCAGCGCCGGAGGCGCGGGGCGCACGGGCGCCGGCGGGGTCACTAATGGCTTCGCCAGTGCCGGCGGCGCGGCGGGCACCGTCGCGGCCGGGGAAAGCGCAGCCGTCGCCGCCGTGATCGGCTTCGACGATTTCGCGTCCGGCGGCGGGGCCGGTGCTGGACTCGCCGGCGGGGCGAGCACCGCGGTGGCCGGCGCCGCGGCGGGCCGCGGCGCGGCCGGCGGTGGCGGACTCGCGGGCGTGGCGCGCGTGGGCGCTGCGGCCGGCGGGGGCGCGACGGGCATGGGCGCGGGGGCCGGCGTCGGCGCCGCGGCCGGCGGTGCGGGGTCCCACGCCATGTCGGGCACGAGCGGCTTCGACACCGTCGGCGCGCTCGGCGGCGGCGCGGGGACGTCCGGCATCGTGGGACGCGAGGCTGGCGCGGCCTGACGCGGCGGCGTCGGGCCCACACGCTGGCGCACCACGTCGCGCGGGCTCATCGCGTCGAGACCGCCGCGCCACACGACGACGGCGGCCGCCGCCCCGACCGCGCCCAGCACGGCCAGCACGGCGAGCAGAATGGTGCGCGAGCGCCCGCGGCCCGCGGTCTCGCCCGCTTCCGCGTCGCCCGGCTCGGGCAGCGTGGCGACGGAGAGCCCGCCGCCATTCGTGTGCTCGGCCGCGGGCGCGCTCTCGGCGCGGCCACGGCCGAACCAGCCGCGCGCGCGGTCGAACGCGCGCTGCACGACGCCGCCGCCGCGGCGTGGCGGCTCGCCCGGCGTCTCCTCGCCGTAATAGTGCGTGTAGTAGTGCGTGTACGTGTAGCCCGAGACCTCCGTCTGCAGATCGTTGAGCACGACGCCCCACACCTGCGCGCGCGCGTTCTCGAGGTGCGTCTTGGCGCGCTTGAGCACGAGCCGGCCGATCTTGCCCGCCTGGTAGACGAGCAGCACGCCGTCGGCCTTGCCGGCGACGATGGCCGAGTCCGTCACGGGCAGGATCGGCGGCGTGTCGACGAGCACGATGTCGTACTCGGCGCCGACCGCGCGCAGAAACTCCGTCATGGCCGGCGTGGAGAGCAGCTCCGATGGGTTGGCGGGAATCGGCCCCGCCTCGATGATGTGGAGGTTGTCCAGGCCGGGGGCGGCCATGACATCCTCCATCTCGAAGCGGCCCATGAGGATGTCGGCGACGCCGCGCACGCAGTCGCGCCACTGGGCGTTGCCGATGAGGATGTCGGACAGGCCGGGCTCGCGCTCGATGCCGAAGAAGCGATAGATCGAGGGCCGCCGCATGTTGGCGCCGACGAGCAGCGTCTTCTGCCCGTTCTGCGCCATCGTCAGCGCCAGGTTCACGATGGTCGTCGTCTTGCCTTCCTGCAGCGTGGGGCTGGTCACCACGAGCACCTTGCCGCCGCGCTCCGCGCGCTCGAACTGGATGTTGGTGCGGAGCGTGCGATACGCCTCGGCCACCGGCGACTTGGGATCGAAGTGCGTGATGAGCAGGGAGTGGCTCTGCAGCGCGTCCGGGTCGACCGCTGCGAGGTTCGGCCGCCGCTCGATGAGGCGCTGCATCGTCTCGCGCGGGTCGATGTGCGGCACGATGCCGAGCACGCGCACGCCGAGATAGGACTCGACGTCCTCGATGGTGCCGATAGACGTGTCGAGCGTCTCGCGCACGAAGGCCAGCACGACGCCGAGGAAGAGACCGAGGAGCGCGCCCACGAGCACCGTGTTGACCATCTCCGTGCCGGCGGGCGTCGTCGCGTCGCTGGCCGGCCGCACGATCGAGACCTCCTCGACGCCCTCCGACTCCTTGATGAGCGCCTCCTGGTGACGCGTCTTGAGCAGCGTCAGCAGGTCGTCGTTCACCTTGGCGTCGCGCTGCAGGCGTGCCAGCGACAGCTCGGTGGCCGGCACCTCGCGGTTCTTGGCGAGCAGGTCGGCCATCTGGCGATTGAGGATGTCCTCGCGGTTGCGGAGCGCCGCCACCTGGGCGGCGATCTCGCGGCGCATCTCCGCGCGCACCTCGCGCAGGCGGTCGTCGATGGCCTGCAGCCGCGGGTGACGGTCGGTCACCTCGAGGGCGAGGTTGGTGCGCTCGAGCATCAGCTCGCTCTGGGTGGCGGCGAGCTTGGCGAGATTCGGATTCGTGGCGTCGACGTAGATGCGCTCGTCCGACTTCGCGGGTCCGTTGCGGGCCAGGCGCGCCTGCATCGCCTCGAGCTCGATCCGCTGCTGGCGCGTCCGCTCGATATCGCCGCGGACCTGCGTGAAGAGCGAGAGCAGCACGGTCGACTCGGCGCCGGGCGCGATGATGCGGTTGGCGTCGCGGAAGGCCCACACCTCCTCTTCCGCGCGCTTGACGCGACCCTCGACCTCGCGCAGCTGGGCCTCGATGAACTTGCGCGCCTCGGTCACCCGCCCGTTGCGGTTGGCCTTGTTGTACCCGCGGTAGACCTCGGTGACGGTGTTGGCGAGCTCCTTGGCCTCGCGCGCGTTCGTGGAGGTGACGCTGATCTCGATGATGCTCGTGGCGGGCACGCGCGAGGCCCGGATCTTGCCGCCGAGGTTGTCGAGCGTCGCCTGATAGGCGCGCGACTCGCGCATCGCCTCGCCGGTCGCCGGCTGCGGCAGCTTGCCGAGCCGCCGCGCGACCTCCTCGAGGACCGGATAGCCCTTGATCAGGGAGACCTGCGTCTCGATGTTGTCGGCGCTGTTGACGGCGAGGACCTCGACGAGCAGGCCGGAGAGCGTGGTGGACTGCTCGAACTTCACGGCCGCCGTCGAAGTGTAGAGCGGAACCTTCTGCCGGGCGAAGCCGACGCTGAACGCCGCCACCAGCAGCGTGCAGACGATGATGATCATCCGCCGGCGGCGGACGATCAGCCAGTAATCCCTCAGGTTCATCTCGTACTGCGCCATGCTCAGCCACTCACCGGGAGCCCTCGCCGACGGGGCCGGTGATGTACAGGAATGGCGCTTCGGAGAGATCGATCAGCTTGGGCGCCGGCAGCCGCTGGCCCTTGCCGTCGGAGAGCACCTCCACCTTCGGCCGCAGCGGATGGTTGCGGTTGACCGCGATCACGCGCCCGACCTCGTCGGTGTTGAGGCGCACGACGGTGCCCGGCGGGAACACCGAGATCTCGGACAGCAGCGCCTTGATGAGCGCCGACGGGAACTGGTCGTTGCGCGTCTTCACGATGTCGCGAATCGCCTCGTGCGGGCGCAGCCGCGGCCGCGACGACGGCGGCAGCGTGAGCGCGGCATACGTGTCGACGAGCGCGATGATCTTCGCGTCGGGATCGATGGCGGGCCCGTGCAGGCCCTGCGGGAATCCCTGCCCCTGCTCGCGCTCGTGGTGCTCGAGGATCGTCTGCACGATGTGCGTGTCGGGCGGCCTGAAGCGCCCGACGATGTCGGCCGACAGCTTGGGATGCGAGCGCCAGAGCGCCAGCTCGTCGCCGGACAGCGCGTCGACGCGCCGCAGAACCGCCTCGGGCAGCTGCCAGACGCCGACGTCGAACAGCGCCGCGGCCAGGCCGAGCGGGTGCAGCCGCGCGCGATCGTAGCCGACGCCGCCGCCGATGCGCAGCGCCATCACGCAGACGCGCGCCTGGTGGACCGCGACGTAGTCCCCGCCGGGCGGCGCGGCGGGATTGTTGGCGACCCAGAACAGGTCGGCCGAGCGCGCGAGCGCGGTGACGCAGCGGTCCACCAGCGCCTGCAGCCGCGCCCAGGGAAAGCTGTCGCCGCCGCGCAGCAGCCCGCGCGCGTCGGTGAGAAAGGCGTGGAGCTCGCCGAACAGCGGCTCCGCGCTCTCGGCGGAGGGCTCGAGGACGCGCGGCGCGGGCGGCGCGGGCTCGGCGGGCGGTGGCTCGCGCCGCTCGGGCTCCCGGCGCTCGGGCGCGCGACGCTCCCGCTCGCGGCGCTGCGCCGGCGTCTCGGCGGGCGAGCTCGGCGACGTGCGCCGGGTCGGCGCCACCACGGGCCGCTCGGCCGGGCGCTCGACGGGGGCCGCGCGCTCCACGGGCGGCGCCTCCCGCACGATGCCGCGCACGAGATCGCTCATGCGCACCATCAGCCGATGCCCACCTGGTCCTTGATGACCTCGGCGATGATCTTCTCGCCCACCTCGCGGGCCCGCTTGGTGAAGCCGACGAGCAGCGCGACGTCGCAGAGGTTGTTGATCTCGCGCGGCGTGCCGCGGGTGAAGTCGAAGACCAGCTTGATCGCCTCGTCGGTGAAGATCGGCGACGCGCGCCCGGCCGTCTTCAGGCGGTGCGTGACGTAGGCGGCGGTGTGCGCGTAGTCCAGCGTGTTGAGGTGATAGCGGATCGTGATGCGCTGATCGAGATGCTTGAGCCGCCGCACCTTCTCGCGCAGCTCCGGCGAGCCGATGAGGAGCAGCGTCACCAGGAAGCGGTCGTCCGTCTGGAAGTTCATCAACAGGCGGAGCTCCTCGAAGACGGCGTCGTCCTCGATCAGCTGCGCCTCGTCGACGATGAGGACGGTGTCGCGGCCCTCGCGGAAGTTGCGGAAGAAGACGTCGTTGAGCTGGTGGAGCAGCTCGGACTTGGTCTTGTCGCGCGACTCCGCGCCCAGCTGGTAGAGCGCCTCGCGCAGGAAGTCGACGGCGTTCCAGCTCGGATTCGTCAGCAGGCCGATCTCGTAGCGCTCGGCCTCCAGCCGCTGGATGAGGGCGCGCGAGAGCGTGGTCTTGCCGCAGCCGTACTCGCCCGTGAGCATCCCGCAACCCTTGCGATGGCGCACCGTGTACACGAGGCGGACGAGCGCCTCCTCGTGCTCCGGCGACAGGTAGAAGAACTTGGGGTTGGGCGAGTTGTCGAAGGGCGGCTCGCTGAGCTCCCAATATGCTTCGTACATGGCTAGTTCTTGATGGGCCCGTTGAACAGGATGAAGATGCCTGTGTACGCGGTCGCGAGACTGGCCACGAGCGAGGCGATGGTGACGTAGTCCTGCCACCACTTCACCGAGACTTCCGGCACCGTCACCACCGCGCCCGGCTCCAGCGGCGGCGCCGCCGCCATCGCGTAGGTGCGGCCATTGCGAAAGGTCACGGTGGCCGCGCGCACCTTCGCGCGCGAGCTCGGCCCGCCGGCGGCCGCCAGGTACTCGCGCGGCGTGAGGTCGGGCCGGAAATCCTGGGCGCCGGGCGTCTTCACCTCGCCCACGACGTAGACCTTGTCCTCGAAGACCGGCAGCACGACCACGTCGCCGTTCTGGATCGGGATGTTCTGCGTCTCGTCCTTCTCGACGAGCAGCCGGTGCAGATCGACGGGGATGCGCTGCGCGGGGCCGGCGTCAGCGCGGTCGACGAAGGCCAGCCGCAGATCCGCGAACGAGGCGGCGCCGCCCGCCTTGACCACGACGTCGCGCATGCGGTCGCCGCGCGCGAGCTCCAGGCGCTGGACGATGGTCGGCTTGCCCTGCGTCTGCGTCTTGCCGCTCTCGGCCGTCCCGTTGAAGGCGCCGCGCACCTCGACCACGTCCTGGATGCTCGTGAGCGGCGGCACGTAGATCGTGTCGCCCGCCTGCAGCGGCACGTCGCCGTCGGCGCCGACCGCGCGCAGATCGAGCGACGTCGTCTCCTTGCGCCCGTCGGGGCCCACGCGCGTGAGGCGCGCGTCGGAGGCCGCGGCGGCCACGCTGACGCCGCCCGTGAGGTTGAGCAGCTCGCGCAGCGAGCCGCCGGGACCGAGCTCGTACTCGCCGGGCCGGCGCACCGCGCCCGCCAGCGTCACCGGCGCCACCCGCGGCGGCACGTTGATGCGCATGCCCTCCTGGACGAACGGGTTCTGCGCGACGTCGCCCTTGAGCTCGAACAGCAGCAGATCGATCTCCCGCCTGGCGCCCTCGCGCGTCACCTGCACGTGGCGCGCGCTGCCGCGCGGCGTGATGCCGCCCGTGGTGAGGATCACCTCGTGCAGCCGCTGCGTGGCCAGGACTTGCAGCGTGCCGGGCCGCTCGACCTCGCCCGAGACGATCACCTCGAACGAGCGTGGCGAGATCACCGCGATGCTGACGTCGGCGTAGCGAAAGATCGCCCGCGCGCGTACGGTGATCGCGCGATTGGCCTCGAGCAGGCTGAGGCCCGCCACCCTGATCGTGCCGAGCGGCGGCAGCGCGATGGCGCCCTCCGGGTCGACGACGATCTGCGCGCGGTTGACGTCGAGGCGGCCCACGATCTGCACGTCGAGCACATCGCCGGGTCCCAGCCGATAATCCGGACCGGCGATGCTGCGCGCCTGCTGGCCGAGGTACAGGTCGCCGCGGCCCGGCGCCAGCGGGGCGAAGGCGCCCGGCGTCCGCGGCGTCTGCGGTGTCGTGGGGGTCGGCGGCACCCCGGGAGGCGGCGCCCCGGGCATCGGTTGGGCGGCGGGAGCGGTGGGCGCAAGAAGGCAGACAACGAGAGCGAGCGCGAGGGATTTTCGTGACGAACGCTTCACGATTTCGCTGGACAATTCGCGTCCAATGAAACATTTTCGCTTTTTCGTTCGATGGGGGTCAAGGGAAAAGGGTAGACTTTTTCATAGGTTTTGCCATAGTTCCGCGAAGGTATGGCGAAGAAGACGACGATGAACGCGCAGACCGTGCGAGCCGCCCTGGCGGCCTCTATTCTTTTCGCCTTTGCGGGCGCAGGGTTCGCCCTGTACGCCATATTGACCCGGGCGGCGGGCGCCGCCCGAGCGACGACGCCCGCTCCGATCGCCACCGCCGATGCCCTCCAGGCGGCCTTCGTGAGCGTCGCCGACCGCGTGCGGCCGGCCGTCGTCCACATCGGCACGCTCCAGGTCGCGCGTGGCCGCCGCCCGCCCATGATCCCCGGCCCGAAGGCCGACGACCCCTTCTTCAAGGACTTCTTCGACCAGTTCTTCGGCCGCAGCGGGCCGGGCCGGCGCGAGGAGTTCCAGACCCCGGGGCTGGGCTCGGGCGTCATCGTCGACAAGCGCGGGTACGTGCTGACGAACTTCCACGTCGTTCGCGGCGCCGACGCGGTCACCGTGCGGCTGGCCGACAAGCAGGAGTTCCGCGGCCGGATCGTCGGCTCGGACTCCAAGACCGACATCGCGATCATCAAGTTCGAGGCGCCCGTGGACGTGCGGGTGGCCACGCTCGGCAACTCCGACACCCTGCGCGTCGGCGAGTGGGCGATCGCGATCGGCAACCCGTTCGGGCTGGACCAGACCGTCACCGTCGGCGTGATCAGCGCGACCGGCCGCGCCGACGTGGGAATCGCGACCTACGAGAACTTCATCCAGACCGATGCGTCGATCAACCCCGGCAACTCGGGCGGACCGCTCGTCAATCTGCGAGGCGAGGTGATCGGCATCAACACCGCGATCGTGGCGACGGGCCAGGGCATCGGGTTCGCGATTCCCGCCAACATGGTCAAGCGGGTGACCGCGCAGCTCATCGACCGCGGGCGGGTGCAGCGCGGCTGGATCGGGGTGGCGCTGCAGCCGATGTCACCGGAGCTGGCCCAGGCCATGGGTCTGCCCGACGGCAAAGGCGCCATCGTCGCGCGCGTCTATCCGGGCAGTCCGGCCGAGACCGCGGGCCTCGCCCAGAACGACGTCATCGTGGGCTTCGACGGCACTGCCGTCGAAGACTACCACCAGCTGCAGCGCATGTCGTCCGAGGCCGAGGTCGGCCGCACCGTGAGGGTGGACGTCATGCGCCGCCGCGAGAAGAAAACCGTCCAGCTGAAGGTCGCCGAGGCCCCCGACTCCGGCCCCAGCGCCGAGTCCCGCCCGAAGTAGCGGCGAAGACGCTATCGGCGTCGAAACGGTAGCAGCGCCGGAACGGTCGTAGCAGACGGGGGGCTTGGGGGGCCCTTCGAGGCCCCCCAAACTCTTTTGTGCCTAGGCCACAAACGGTGGAATCGGCGGTATTTCCAGTTGCTGGGTGCGTACGTCTTTCACGCCCGGCACCGTGCGCGCGACCTCGACGGCGCGGTCGAGGGCGGCTGTGCCCTCGAGCGTGACGACGCCGTCCTGCGCCTCGACCGTGATGCGATAGCGCCGCGTCTCGGGATTGGTCGCGAGCGCCACTTGTACGCGTGACGCGAGAGCGCGCGAGGCGACGAGGCGGCGGCCGGAGTCCGTCGTGGCCATCTCGGGTCGCCGCACCGCGGTGTGGATCATCTCCACCGCGGCGTCGTGGCTGACGCGCTCGGTGTTGAGGATGAGCTCGTAGAGCATCGGATCGTTGATGTCCACCTCGTAGAGGTAGCGCAT
>WNEW01000815.1_pt1 | contig 15164 bp, 13 predicted proteins | sample 5399891 | NCBI WGS metagenome assembly WNEW01 (sample SAMN13153336, study PRJNA577476) | soil metagenome | isolation source: 40 cm grassland meadow soil pre-rain plot 5 | place: USA:California | collected 2015-09-08 | reverse complement strand
TGATTTCGGAGGAACAAGTTCGACCGCGAGAGGAAACGATCCACCGAACGTATTATGCGGTGTTCGTTGAGGATGTGGACCAGGAGTACGAGGAGCTAAAGCGGAACGGCGTTCACTTTGTGAAGCCCCCTACGACTCAGCCGTGGGGCCAGCGGATAGCGTACTTCGAGGATCCCGAAGGCAATCTCTGGGAGATCTCTCACTTCCCTAGGCGGTAGGGACCTTAACGAGATCGGCAGAACAACTACGCATTATGATTAGCGGGACCGGTGGGATTCGCTTGGCTGCGCGGTACTTGTGTACCATCCCTCCTTTTCCACGATATGCGCGAGTCTCCAGGGCTATCGTAGGCCGGTTTTTTTTAAATACCCATCCTCAGACGAAACGGGCTTGCTCTGGAGAAGCCTCCGGATTACGGGACAGTAGGGAGGTGAGTTGTTTGAATAGAAAAGAAGGAGTCGTCGTGACGATCGTAGTACTCGCCGCTTTCACCACCGGGGTCTTTGTATCTGCTTCAGCATCGCAGGTCCTCAACGTGTTCGTCACAAACTTCCCCAAGACCCATGTTGGACAAGACCCTGCGTCACTCGTCACGCTTCGTTGTCAAGGTTCCCCCGTGATAGCTCGCCAACTGTTCTGCACCCGATCGCATTCCGATGGAACGCCACCAGAGAATTTCACGGTTCCAGTGGGTACGGTCTTGGTTGTGACCGATGTCTCTTGGAGAATAGATGGGGGCAGAGGGTATGCGGGGAACTCGACGATTTTCACCCTTGAGCTTAGACAACAGTTAAGCAACCACAGAAGCTTGGTTTTCATCTCTTACCAAGTGGCCGACGTGGATGGCGTCGCGTTCAAGGACGAGCATCTGACTACGGGTTTTGTCGTCTCGCCCGGAGTTACGATGGAGGCACCATCCGACGCGCTTGCCATACTGTATGGATATCTGGTGAACACTGGATAACCCCTGAAATTGCTAGATGTCGTCGTGGAAAAACTGTCACATCCCCCTTTTTCCTAAGCCCGATAATTTTGACTATATGCTTTTGTCAACGGTGAGTCAAGGGTTTGATCCGCCTAGCGAGGGAAGGAGCTGGCATGATGTCAAGAGGGACAAGAAGTAAATGACTTGCTGAGGCGTACCTTCAAGCTAGTCTACTAGGACGTCGAACGGTACACAAGTGCCGGGTACCTCAGCGGGGACCGGTGGGATTTGAACTCGTGCGGGAATAGAACGAGGTCTGCTCGCGGACTTGGCTTCGACTAGCGCTTCCTGCCTGGACTAGGCTTGGGACGAATTACGGCGGCGTTCTGGCCCTTGTCCCACTTGATCTCGACAACATCCCCTTCCTTGATCGTGAACGCTGAGTCTTGAGCCGTTGCAGATGGGATGGTCACATACAGGGTCTGGGCCTTGCTATGTCTGAACACCTTGGCCTCGCCTGCCAGTAATCCTAACGAGACATAAATCGGGCGGGGCTCCCCACCGAAGACATGCCAACCCCGTTGGGACTGGCGTTGCTCTTCGCAGAGTCCTTTGTCGTATACTCCCTCCTCCGATACCCTGATGAGAAGTCAACAAAGAAGCTCGCGCAGCGGGTCGACCTTCAGAAACATGAGGTTAACCCTCTGCTAACCTTGTTGGCTAGAAAATGGTCGCTCAACGCAGCCTTCCGAGTTACCTGGGTGCTGACAGCTTCGATAATTGCCGCCGCTGACACGTTCCTGGGAATTACAATAAGCCCGGGAATACCCGCTGTCGCGTTTTTCTTTGGGACTGTACATGTTCTTGCAGCCGCATCGAACATCCAACTAGACTATCGGACGAAAAACACGAGTAGAGAAGAGATAGACGCGGAAACATACAAGTTCGCGCGAAGTCTCAGTTCTCTCGATTGGAAGGGACGGTGGACCCTCCTCATCGAGAGATACGCCTTCACTTTTGTAGTGACAATAGTCTCTCTGGCCGCCATTTTCCTCTACCTTCTTTCTAGTGCAATAGATCCAACCAGCGAGTTCTCAAATGTCGGAGCAGTAATATCGAACTTGTCTTCCGTGGAGATAGGCGCGATACTCCTCTTCTTCCCTTCCATATTCTTCGGCACCATAGCATGGTCGCGACGATTGACGAAGTTTTACCGCTCGGGAAAACTGGTTGGACCTGCTGGTCCGGGAGGACAATACATCGAGATCCCGGTTTCGATCGCCGAAGAAGCGCTGAATATCGCGAAGTCGAAGCAAGCCTCAACAATAAGGCTCCAGCTCAACGCCATACCCTCGACTCCGTAGGCATGTGGGGGACGGGCAAACTCCAACCAACCTAGCCCAGCTACATGGTAGGGCAAGGCATAGAATATTCCTGAGAGAATATATTCCAACGGGAATGACGGTGATTTCTCCCTTGGGCAAGAGTCAATAGTCTCCGGCTTTCACTTTTTCCTCCCGGCGATTCTTCTTGCTGAGCCTCACTCCTTGGAATATTCTCCGTGCAGCCCTGCTCGCATTCTTCCCTTGGGCACCGGCGTATCTTTTTGAGAGAGCTGATTTCTGGTTTGCACAAACCAACAATGGGTACTGGTACTACCAGTTTTCCTCGACCAGACTCGAAGCCAACCTTGTGTCCTTCGCCCTTGGAGGAATACTTGTCGTGTATCTTCTTCGCCCACGCTGGGCCGTGATCCAAGTCTTCTTGAGCGCTTCACTCATCTATGTTCTATTCTATCTAGCGTGTCCAACCTACATGGCTGGACCAATTTGGAGATCTGAGTGCTATTCTCTTGGACCCGATGGTCTAGCCGGGGTCCGTCTCTGTGCGATGATGTTTTCGTTCGGAGCAGTGCCAGCGATAGTCCGAGCATCATACAAGGAGGGCAAACTGAACAAGCGGTTGCGTCCATGGATCGCGATATTCGGCGCCTTCATCACGTCCATAGTCACGACATGGTTTCCACTGACAGCATGGTTCTCAGGCGTCACCTACCTTTCTCCCCTCGTCCCGTTTCAGGCAGCACTCCTCTTCGGAGTCGCAGAAATGGCTGCGGGGATGCAGGCCGCCAAAATAAGCAGGTCTATCCTTGTCGCCGCCGCCACTGGCGTCACGTCTGCGCTCCTTCTATCCGGGTTTCTCTGGCCCCTCCTCTGCCCATCCTGTGACAGGAGCCTACTGTTTCTGATCGTTCCAGCCTGGGGATTTTTCGCTCTTGTTGGCGGTGTCCTGGAGCTCGGTCTTCCCAGGAAACTTAGCGTTGGCCCCTTGAGACAGTTCAATCCTAGACTGGAAGACATCCGACGGGTTGGACTAGCCGTGGTCCTTCTCTTCTCCCTGTGGACCCTCGTATCCTTTGACTTCTGGGACCCGAACGTCCTTTACTCCACAAACATCTCTCCTGGGCCCGGACGACTGACACTCGGTGCCCCCACGTACCCGTACGTCGCAGGCTACTACAACTCGACCCAGTACAGGATCTGCTGCGTTCAGATCGGAGCGAGCTTCACCAAGGTGGACCTGAATGCGTTAGCTCCGAACAACTTTTTGATGGCTGGTATGGGAGTCCAATCCCCAAACTGTTGTATTGACGGCTGGGATTTTGGGTGGAGAGCAGATCTCTTCATTTTAGCCAATGGAACGCGAGTCGTTTCCGGCTCGACGTGGGAGACTTGTGATGGAAACGCGAACTGTGGAGGTGTAATGTGGCAACACCTCAGATACCATGCTCAGCAAACCATCAATCCCGCAAACATCTCGACACCAGTCTACCTCCGAATGATGTGGCAGTACGACCAGCCGAACTGGCACGCCGACTGGTACTACAATCACACTGGACAACCATGGACGAAGTTCGGCAGCTTCGTCCCGGACTTCCGGGAAGGCCACTACTTCGATATTGGAGTAGTCGGAGTCGGAAATTATCCCTTAGCCTACGCCTTCTTCTACCAGTTCGGAGTCGCGAGTAAAACCCCCGTCCCAGGCTGGTCTGTACAACTGCTCTACCCGTCGTTCGTCCATCCTGATGGATCATGGCGGTTAATGGAGCGTGCTAACATCATCCAGGGATGGCATTCGTACTGGAAGGCAAACTACCGCTGGGGAGGAGAGCCATACAACGGAGTCTCCGCCCAGGCTAACGCGAGCGACAACACCGTCTCCATAGGTATCCTACAACTAACATACTCTGGAACAGGAACGCTACCAGAGAAGACCGTGCTCTGGTAGTACCAAGGACCCTAGACCTCGTCGTGCTTCATTTTTTCTGAAAACGGTTTATGACATCGCCTAACCGGACTCCTTGGGACTCTAGGAGGGGTTGCCAACGGCACGGCTAATCAGCTATGTGAAAAATCAAGTCGAGCAAGGCCAGTCTGGAGGTCATGACTGGTTCACCGTGCATGATATCCGAAGTCTGAAAGGAGTTTCCAGTGGAAGGGGACTTGTCTATTCTTGGATACAAGGAGTCGATGAGACGGCTACGTCGAACTGTCAATTCGAGTTGTCGCAGCCCACCCCCGCAGAATACCCCACCATAGGGCAAGGTCAGATTATTGTAGAATTCGATCCAAAAGACAAATTTCCCTGCACAGGTATTGTTACCTCAAATGGCGAAGGATACCTAATCGCTCCCGCCCTTAGGCTCGATGTGGGCAAAGGACGTGAAATTGTTCTGATGCTCCTCTCGCCGCCGGCCAGGCCTCACAATGTATCAGTCGAGAAGAATGTTCTCACCATCCCAGATGGCGAGGCAACAGTAACCGTTACGACTGGGAATGGCGAGGTACGCTGTCAGGGGACTTTCCCAACCCAATCGAAAGAGGCAAAGATCATCTTGAACAGAAACCCTAGACTCCCGGTTTACAGGGCGGGATTCAACGAGACTGTCAGCAGGCTCAGAGGGCATGCGCAGATGAACGTTGTCTGGAAACCCGTAGCCAGGAGCTTTGAAGAACTCGTTCTAGTCTTTGACCCGTCTAGTATCTGCTCCTCGAAAGCGAACTCGCTATCCTTTGACAAAATACAAGCCCATCTCACGGGGCCCGACCCTAAGGGCGCTGGAGACAAGGGCGACTATGTAATAGGAGATGGCATCGGCGTGAGCTATACGATCCGATTATTGTTGCATCGCGGCCTTGGAAGACATTCCTCAGATAAGACAAGACTCTACGTAACTTGAAGAGATTGGTGATAATCTCGGCCAATTCTAAACGAGACTGACTTTCTAGGGTCAGTTCAGCCGCCTTCAGCAGAGAAGTAGCGATTGCGTAATGTGTTTGCGACCGCAACTCGAACTTTGTGCAGAATAGGAAAGGCTATGTGACAGTTTCCCACAGTATTATCTCAACAAACTGACGGATCACAAGGGGGGAGAACACGTTGGCTTTGGACGATTACCGGGGCGTGAAAACGATATTGATCTTCCTTCTTTTCCTATCGGTCCTTTTAACAGCGTATCCGGGCCCGAGCGGGCCTCTCGCAACCGGGAGCTCTTCTCACGAGACTTCCGGTAAACTGGTTTCTCTTCAGGACCTCACGCCGCCTGTTTGGCCTACTGGAAGCAAGGTAATAGCGATGCAGATCACGTCCAGCTCGATCTACATCAACTGGACACAGGCCTCGGATGACTCTGGGACTGTGAATTACAAGGTATACGTGAATGGAGGATGGGATGGAATGTTGCATATGGCCAACAGCTTCGGGATGCAAGGCTTACCCTCGAACAGCACATACACTTTCCAGATTGTCGCCATGGACCCCTCCGGCAACTTGGCTACCGGGCCCTCTGCCACTTTTACGACCGCACCCCAGAGCTGCACCGGCTACCTCGCGTGTATAGTTTTCAAACCAGCTTACTATGGAACGCCTTTCCCCGGTGGAACAGTCACATTTGTGGGCTTCTTCACCAATTCCGGGCAGACTGCGATCAAAGTTCTCATAATGAATCTCACCGGGGACTTTGGCTCATACTATGTTCAAGGGTCAGACCTTGCAATCGGGCAAGAGGTGAACAAGAACATCAGCATCGTCTTGCCGGCAGATGAGTCTCTGGGATCGCATATTGTCAGGTTCTCCGTTTCATGGGACTACCTATACTCTGTCGATGGAAGTTGGCGGCCCGGTCCGAACCTCCAGTCAAACAGCACCTTGACCGTGGTGAGTCGTCCTTCAACTCCTTCAACCTCTCCGGGGACAACTAATCCCATACTCAACCCAGCCTGGCTGACAGGCTTACTTGGGACTCTAGGAGGATACTGGCCCTTTGTCGTTGGTTCCTATGCGATTCTCGCCTCAGCTGGTTCTATTGCAGTTATCAGGCGAGACCGCAGAAAAAGAGACGCGCTAGGACAAGCGTTCGACTGAAGACATCGAATCAGCTCTGCATGCCTAATTTCAGGCGTTTACCCTTTCGACTAGATCACTCGTCCGCTTAAGCCTGCCCTGCTTCATTCTTATCCGGAAAAGTTGGCCACGGTGGCGATTTGACTACTGGGATGAAAGGGGCGGTGGACAACAGCTTCTTCTTGAATGCTCGATAAAAGATCAATTGAGCGGGAATATTCGCCAGAATCAATGCATAGCTTGGCCACATGACAGTCCAGTCATAGTAGAAAGTGTTCCTCCAAAGTTCTTGAGCTGAGCTGAGGACGAAGAAGGCTATCGCTAGGATGGAAAGCGTCCAAGACTCAAAGATGACAAGAGGAAGCCACATCATTTTTTGAGGGACCATTCTTCCCGCGAGAAAGAGGATTGCCCAAACTACAGGGGTAATCAGGAGATAGACGTTCATGCTGTTGAGGAGAGAGATTGTCCCGGGACACTGGATCGCTAAACAAAGGAGCTGGTTGGAGTAGAACCCGAGCATAATGGAAAAGATGGCGATTCCTGAGACAGCAGTGGGTATGAAGATCTTTAGTCTGGCCGACCTCTTTGTATCTTTCAAGGCCCGGGACCATGGAATGGTTCCGACAAACCCCACGAACCAAACCAAAGGTACGAAGTTCTGTAGGAATCGGAAGGCAGACGCAGAGAAAGCTTCCAGCGGCGACTGCACCCGATCTGTTAACGCTATTGTCTTCGAGGCTTCCGGGATAGGCTGGTCAGGATTCTTGAAACTCCAAGACAAGACATAGTCCGCTGGCACCGGTACATGCTTCCCCATTGAATCGAGTTGGTTCCAGGATAATGGGGTCCAACGGCCTCCGCCAGGATCTACGGTCATTACATTTGTCGTGTTCTCGTAGCCGTTAATGTCCGGGCCGCAGTCGGACCATGTTTCGTTGTGAATCAAGGATCCAAGCATGTCGCGGACGACGAAGCTGAACCAGCATCGTCCAGAGAAATGGACAGTGATGCGTTGAGGGGTCGGGTTGTACAGAATTAGCTGGGCATAGACCACCTCGTTAAACTTGTACGAAGACTTCTCAGTTACCAGGCCCGTTTGGAAAACTGAGCTCGCGGTCTGCGCCTTTACGGGAGAAGGGAGCAATAGCGCCAGAAAGGCAAGTACGGCCAAGAGATGTATGGCACGGAGTCTCAATACAGAGTGCCCAACACAAAACTCAACGGGTCCAAGCCAAAAACATAGAGGTCGGCCTATTATCTCTAGGGATGGGATCTTGCTTGGCTGATGGAAAGCTTAGTATACAGACCAGTATACATATCTGCGTATGGCTAGCAAGAACCTTGCAATTAGAGAGGAGGTATATCGGAAACTATCGGAAGCCAAGAAGGAAGGGGAAAGCTTCAGCGACGTTATCGAGAAGCTGCTTGAGAGGGGCGGGGACCTGCTACCGTTGTGGGGTGTTCTATCCGACAGTAAGCATTGGGCTGAAATTGAGGAGAGCGTCTGCGAGACTCGGAAACGAGCGGCGATTCGTCTACGATAGTCTTCGACACGTCAGCGATCATCGACTTCCTCCGGAGAGGAGAGAAGACCCGGAAGATTATCGAACAGGCGCAGCGAGAGCAAAATAGGATAGCCGCGACGACCATATCGCTCTTCGAGCTGCTCACTCCAATCTATCATAAGAGACTTGTGAAGGAAGAGAAGTCGATCCGGGCTTTCGCGAGACAAGCGCTGATGCTTGGTCTCGACTTTGCCTCTGGCGAAGAATCATCGAAGATCATGGGTTCACTGTTGAGACTGGGCAGACCTGTCAACGCTCTCGACGTTCTCATCTCCGGAATCGCGGTTGCAAACGGTGCCGACACCATTGTGACATCTGACGAGGACTTCGAGATAATAGAGAAAGTAGCCAACATCGACGTTCTACTGATCTAGAATGATGCAGAAGCCATCGTGGGTCAAGTCTGACGCGTAGCCAATGTGGAACTCCCAGTAACGCCTTCTTCACAACCCTCTCGCGGGAGAAACTTCGAGAAGGCTACCTGGTGCTATTTACTCTGGGACGTGCCTGCGGTTGTAGTGGTAGTGGCAGGTATAGCCTACGGTGAATCTGTGATATCACTTACTGCCAGAGGGGTTCTCTGGGTAGCGGCTGTTGCGTGGGCTGGAATAGGCTGCCTGATAAATGGCTAATCCTGCGGGAGGTTCCACTGCAGAATAGATGGAATCCTTTTTCCACTCCTCAGTATTGTAGGCGCGTTGAACGTGCTCTCTGTCATCTCGTTCGATTGGAATCTGTTCTGGCTCGCGTTCCTGGTGATTTTGATCGGGAGCTTTGTTCCCGAATGGACCTGGAAAAAATACTCTGACTCACTCGGCTCGGATGGCTCTCAGAACTTCGCCGTATCCGACAACGGTCAGGCTGACGATGAAGCGGATTTGGCCCTGATCTTCTTGTGCCCGCGGGCTTTCGACGGAACCCACCCGCCATCCTTGGTCCGCTTGTAGCTTTCATTGTAGTGTTGTCCAAAGTCGCTGGGGTTGAGCAGGGCGTCTGCTGGGACTAGAGCGCCCCAACCTAGTCCTCTCATGAAGATCTCATTGAAATCCGGATTGTAGATTAGATCCTTCGAGTTGTCGGGACGGTCGTGCCACACCTCCATGTCGAGTATACGCAGGGCTTCTCCCTGATCCGCGATCAGTTGGGAAGCATCATCCGGCCCCGTTGGCTTTCCGATCAGGTCCCCCCGATGGACGGCGATTTCTTTGTCGTTGAATCTGAGGGTTCCCAACCCTTCGAGAATCAGATAGTATTCATCGACTTCGCTGTGGCTGTGTAATCGAGCGGACGATTCGCCATTTTCGATCACTTCGACCCTGAAGGCAGTCCGGCCAGGCCCGAGCAACGGCATGAGGAACCGTGTATAGTATCCTTCCCGTTTCCTCGTTAGCGAACGTTCAGATCCGTCTAGCCTAGTATCATCAAAGACGTTCACGACCGGCTTCCTCCAGAGGTTCTCTGAAAGCACCCCGTCCTTCTTCAGGTAAACTTCGTTTGACCAGAAAGATACTAGACGCAACAAGAAATCCATTCCCTGCTCGCTTAAAGAGGGTATCGTCAGAGTCAGCTCACTGCTGGAGTTCCGGTTCAGGTTTCCTGCTTTCTTGCCAAGCTCGTCCCAGAGCCAATTGGTAAACGGTACTAGTCTTCCGCCGTGTCCTTCAGGGATCGTCGGCTTCTCAAAGAACAAGGTCCAGGCCAGGTCTATTCTTATTGCCTTTTCGCGGATGGCTTCCTCGAGTATTAGCTTCATGAGTGGACATGTCGTGTAGGTCTTGAAGAGGGTTTCCTCGTGAGGGCCAGCGAAGCGTGTAACTACCCCCCCATCGAGGCCATGAAGGATTAGGCGTTTAGCCATGTCAGAATCGGAAGACACTGACATTATTCCAGCGCCAAGCAGTATTGTGCGCGCACCTTCAGAAATCACTACAGTCGATTCAAGCCTAGCTAAGTCGGCCATCCCAAGCGCGGACAAACTTGCTAAGGTAACCTACTACAAGCTTGACCTGGACACTATCCTGGATGGACTGATTCCTGATCCTCTTCCAGAGTCGAGTGGTAAGGACAATGCTATTCACCATTTGAACATCATAATCTTCGGAAAACCAAACACAGGGAAGTGCCTGACGGGTGATGATGTGGTGCCGACAACCACTGGTTCTATCGTGCGTGTCGGTAATCTTCACCCAGGACTCGAGGTGTTTTCAGTTGATGAGAACTTCAGGCTGGTCAAGGACAAAATAGTCGCTGTGGCATCCAACGGTGTAAGGGATGTTTTCAGAGTCAGACTCACAGATGGCCGTCAGATCAAGTTAACCTCGAACCATCCGTTGCTGACGGCCTATGGCTGGAGGCAGTTGTCTGATCTTCACGAGGGTATGCCGGTTGCTGTTCCGAGATTTCTTCCAGTTCAGGGTAAGCACCTCAACCATGACGCTGCCAAGGTTCTAGGCTATCTCATCGCGGAGGCCGGTCTTACTGGCTACACTCCAAGGTTCACGAACGTGGATCAGACGATTGTCGCTGACATGGGGAGGGCTTTGGCTCCGTTCGGCTTGCAACTGAGCGAGCCGTTCGAGCAAATCAACTATCGAGTGGTGCAGACTACGCCGGGCCAGCCGTTCAGAACAGATGATCCGCGTCATCAGTCGTATGGATACTACAAGCGATTCGCCGACGAGTTTGGTCTTCAGCGGGTTGACTCACGGGGAAAGAGAATCCCTCAATCAGTTTTGCGTGCAGACAACGAGTCTCTCGCAATCTTTCTGAGTGCTTTGTTCGCAGGAGACGGGTGGGTGGACGCAAGCGGTACCATAGGCTATGGGACCATCTCTCCCGTTCTGGCGCATCAAGTTCAACACTGCCTTCTCAGATTCGGGATACTGAGCAGGCTTCGTAGGGGCGAGCGAGCTCTAGCATTAGACCGCAAGCACCGGACCGTCTCGTACGAGGTATGGGTCCCGTTAGAATATCGACAGAAATTCGAACAACACATCGCATTGCCTCAACGAAGGATCTTGGACGGCGCGGACGCGGTGTTACGGCATGAGTCTCGGCAGGTCCGTAGATGGAGCCAGGATGACTTTCCGCTTCCAATCGCATATTTGAGATCAAGACGCGATCGGCCCGGTGCCTGGTCTGGCGGAACATTTGCGAGTATGAAGGAAGCTCAGGAGTTCGCCAGGAAATACGAGCGTCCTTACGCCCTGAAAATCGCTGAGGGCGAATGTTTCTGGCCCCGAATCAAATCCATCGAATACATCGGCCCCGCTGAGACTCTTGATGTCCAAGTCGAAAAGACGGGAAACCTGGTCGTCAACGACATTTTTGTCCACAATACGACTCTGGCTGAGTCGCTTTCTCAAGCGTTAGCGCGTAGGTATGGTCAGGAGAATGTGAAGGCCCTTCGATCGACTAGAGACCTTCCGGCATTGTTTGAGAACATGGACAATTTGTTCAAGCGGTTCCGTAAGCCTCCGAGGGCGGTGTTGTTGTTTGCGGACGATATGACGAAGGCGTTGAAGAAGCTCTCTGGGACTGTCGCTGTGAAAGACTCGAATGGACAGTTGCAGAAGATGAGGAAGATCGACTACTGGCTGGACAAATGGTACGATATCAGGGGTGAGCTCTTCAAGCGCGGCATGCGACATGGTCTGGTAATAATGGTCGCCGCCCTCCACCGGTTCTATGGGGGAGATATCGACTTACGAGCTGACGCAGACCTGCTGTTGGTCAGGAGCACGGGGACGCCTGGGACGTTTGATGCGAACAAGGTCGAGCGTATGCTTGGCCCAGTCGTCTACTACGCCATGCGCCAGCACGAAGTTGACGCTCTACGAGACAGGAAAGAACTCGCATGGACGGCATACGTAGCAAAAACAGGCTCAGGAGTCTTCCGCGTACCACGACCACCAGTCTCAAAGAAATGGATCATGCGAAACGTGGGACCTAGAGAGACGTCCGAGGAAACCGCTGTCGAACTGGTCGAGCCGATCAAGAAATCAGACCTAAACGGGCCTAGCAAAAAATCAGTAGCTGAAGAAAAACCAATAGTTCAGCTCAAACCACATCGAGGCAAATGGGGTCGGCGCTTTGTTATCGGCACTGGGGTCTTGGTGATACTTTACTTAGCTTGGGAGTACATTCTGCCCCTCCTCGCTCTTTGGGTCCATATCTAGTAGTCAACGGATCTTTGGATTCCGATAAGCTTACCTTATTTCAATAAGGCCCCCACAGTTTCCACACTTCATCAGGTCGCTCTTGTTTCTAGCTCCACAGAACTTGCAGAATATCATTTGTGGAACTGTTCCGGCGGCAAGCGCAGCCTGAGGTCGAGAGTACTTATCGTGCGTCCATGGTTGCAGTCTTGCGATCGGAACGGTAGAGGTACACCGAACTTGCCAAGACCCAAAGAACGAGGAGCCCAAGGTATCCGAACCTCAAACCGGGAACGACGACTCCAAAGGCGATAAGGAGCAGACCAGCACACTCGACGGTGATGAATGCAAGTCCTACGTATGTGAGCCAGTTCGGGAAGATCTTGCTCTTCCACATTGACCCGCTAAAAAGCCCGATGGAGAGGGGTGCACCGACAAATAGGGCAAAGAATGCCTCCCCCTCCGCTTCCAACACTTGCTCGGAGACGAGGGTTGCCGCCTTGTCAACCGCGGTCACGGTCTAGTTGTTGTAAATACCTGCTAGGGTGGCCCTCGCATCCAACGCGATCAGGTTCACGACGACAGGGACGATAATCGCAATTATTGAAAAAACCACTGCAGCTGCGGTCAGGACACTGACTCTTCTCGGAAGAGCGGCACGTAGTGAAAGGACGAAGAATACAGCGAAGATCCCGGAAAACGTACTCACCACCCCGAAGAGGATGGCCGCTCTACCGTCGTAGTTCGCGAGACTCTCTGCCGCGGTCTCGGCATGGTCAGGTATTAAGAATCTGGCGATGTATGAGACTGCAAAAAGCGCTCCGAATAGCGCCCCGAGCCTCGACACCTGATCCTTCTTCTGACGCGCTGTTGCTGTTTTCAACATACTCTGACCCGCTGCCAAGCAGAAGGTCCTTCGCCTGCTTGACCTTGGGGTCAGGCGAGGACGTTGCGCACGGTAAATATGACTTGTTGTTTTCTAACATTTCTTGTGTGCCAACTTGAGTTAAATCTGATAGGTTTTGCTAGCTAGTCCTTAAGCTAGTTGGCGATTCTTCCAGCTTATGTCTTAAACGTTCAATTCCCTTTCTATTCTCAACTTGAAGATCCTTGTCTTTCTACAAGGAACCGTCCTGATCGAGAGTAGAATTCTTGGAGAGACGAGAGAGGACAATTGCCATGGCGACGGAAGAAGGAATACTTTCGTCTATGGGAGAGCGTGTTGACGCCGACCCGCTGATTCGGAATCCCACAAAGAATTCTGTCAGAAAGGACAGCTTGCCCTGCCACAGCCGCACCAGTGGGTCCGAGATGAATCCGGGCTCTGCCAACTACCGGTCCACCTCGTTGTTGTGGATGCACTCGATAACCTGATTTTTACCACGAACCTAGATATGCCTGTTAGCCCGAAAAGTTCACGCTTCGGTTGTGTATCCCGGTTTAGGATAGTTGCATAATACCTTCCAACTCGGGCTAGGCTAGTTCTTGCAGTGTTATGGGTTCGATTTTTCGATAAATCTGGCGTGGGTCCAACGACCGTTCTTGGACGGTCAAGAGATCCTTCTTTACCGATATTCCGAACAGCTTCTCGTTTTCTTCTAGGAAGGGTCGAATCAGTTCCCAATCCTTCATTGTGAAGTCCGCGAGTCGTCCTCCGTTCAGCTGTTCGCTCGAAACCTTTCGGTATGGATCTCGGATGAATATCGCTCCGCCAGAGGCTAGAGAGAATAGGTTGCTTCCTGGATACGGGTATTCGTGTTCCACGAATCGTCCGTCAAACGAGGGTCTCAGCCCGTTCACAACAACGAACCCGCCGCCATTGTAAGGATCTCCGGCCATGAATGATTCCGCAAGGTAGTCAAGGCATGTTCCGTTGATCACGACTCTTGGTCTGCCTACTGCGTTGATTAGTGGGCGCCCCGCCGCGTTGCCAAGAACGAAGACGTCGCCCCCCTTCGCCGCATACATGAATGCCTGGCCAACGTCACCGTGAACCACTAGTTTTCCATACTTGAGAATCTGCGCGGCCTGGTCCTGGGCAGCACCATGAACCGTGATCTCACAACCATCAATACCAGACGCGACGTAATCTCCAACATCTCCGTAACAGTCGATCTTCAAATCGTTCGTTCGTGCGCCGAGCCCGCTCCCAATGAATCGGTGGCCGCGTAGGTTGTAGAGTAGAATATTCTTCCAGCCTTCTCTATATGCATCGACTACGAACCTCGCAGTGCTTTCTTGTCCCTCAGCCGGAAACTCTAGAGCATCAACAACTAGCACCTGCTCGTCAAACCCTGGATGGATTAATCGAGATCGATTCTTCCAATCCAGCCGAGTGTACAAGTCGTAATTTGACAATGAAATAGAAGAGAAGACGTCGTTCAGTGCTTCGTGGTATAGTTGTAGTAGTGAGCTTCGTTTCTTTCTTCCAGTATCGTAGATTCTGTCGTATAGTAGTGAGAGTGATTTTATCGCGAATTGTCGGGACTCTTGTCCCTTCATAGCCAGCCGTTTCAGTTCCTCCAGAATCTCTCCCACATACTGGAAGCCAGCATCCCTCAACGCGGGACGAACATACTCATAGAATCCCCACGGGTCCCGCGCACCGGGACCCCTCTGCAACTGTATCGCAATACTCGCGTTCAACGAGACACTAGAACCCACCTGAGGCAACCAGTCCTGCGCCGGAAGTTCTATCGATTTTCCAAACTTGTCAGCACACTCCAACACCTTCCCACTCTCCCCATCCTTCACAGTAAAGAGAAACGCTCCACCATCTGTGAAGCTTCCACCCCTCGCATTCCAGTAAGTATCCGCAAATCTACTTGGTATTTTCTGATCTTCCTGCAACTTTCCTAGCACAGCATTGATCGCCTGTCTCTCTGAGGCGATAATCCCGATCTTGACCGGCCCTTCTTGAAGAGCAAACACCTGCGGCCTCAGCATCGACGTGTCCGTAATCCCTAGCAACTGCCAAGCGTTCTTCTCCACGTCATTCCTAGCGACAATGAAGAACCACGGACCGTCAGGGGACCCATGAATATGCGTCGACTGTATCAGTCGATAGATCCTCTTCTTCTCCACCGACAACATCTCAAAATCTCTTTCAGT
>WNEW01000802.1_pt1 | contig 15270 bp, 10 predicted proteins | sample 5399891 | NCBI WGS metagenome assembly WNEW01 (sample SAMN13153336, study PRJNA577476) | soil metagenome | isolation source: 40 cm grassland meadow soil pre-rain plot 5 | place: USA:California | collected 2015-09-08 | reverse complement strand
TTGGGGTTGCTCCAACATGGCGCCTCGCACTCGCCATCGCTTGGGGCCAGTCGAACAAAGCTGGCAAGACAGATGAGGAGATCCGGCAAGCGATCACCAGGTATCGAGGAAACTGTCCATGTCCTATAGCCGGGATCGCGCTGGCCGAGAGTGCGGCAGACGAAGCGCGTACAGCAAGCCCGGTGGAACTTCGCCGCTGTTATCCGAAAGATGTGACTTAGAAAATGGTGGATGAGTAAAGCGGGATGAAACAGTAATTAGATCCGGCGTGGTGCTTGGCGGTGCGCTTCCGGCGCACGCACCTCACGGAAGTCGCCAGGCGTTTCTGTCTGCTGAAATTGGCGGGTAAACGCTGCCAGAACATGCCTGCATTCCTTGCATCTATGAAGATGTTCCTTCTCTCGCTTGGTAGCAGTCTGCCTCTGAAAAGACAGATCGAATAATCGCACCGGCTTGAGGTGGTCGTTGCTCCTTGCCATCGCGTCTTGGTGTTTGGAATAAACGGTAGTGTACGCTAGCAGACATATCACGACCTGCCAATGACGCATTTTTAATGGCTTTTATGTGATATCAGATTACCACCACCATCTAGTTTTTTACCTATCGTGTTTCGCCTCTCGCCCCGGCACCGTCGCATTTTCTGTAAACGCTTTCTTCAGGAGTTGAAGTTTCTACGAGGATAGGCGCGCCATGCGGTCAGCTGTGCGAAGTGCAGAGCTAAACATCTTCCGCCCACCCCACTGGTATCCGCCGCACGCCGAACAGAAGTACTCCAGCCGATACGTCCACACTGTCGTTTCACCGGGCCGCTGACACGCGCCCGGCGGATGCTTAGGCGATAGTAACTCATTCTGAATTTTCGGCGGCTGAAAGGCACCGCCGCGAACCATACGAACAGAAAACGCAGCAATCGCCAGCCTTGGGCCGCAGTATCGCGTTACAATTGGGGCATTCGTAAAAGAACAGACAGCGACCTACGGGAATCGTTTCACTGTTTGGAGTGTGACATTCTGGACAGGTGATTACAGCTTCCATATCCGTGAGTTCAGCACAGATCTTCTCACAACGCACGTGCGGCGAGTCCGGCGCAGTGACGCTACTCCGGATCGATCAACATTTTCCAAGATATCACGCCGCAGGTTCCGCTTCCCGGTGGGCTGAGACTCACTTACCATTTCCACGTCCACGCTAGGGTTACCGTCAGCATCATGCGCGACGATTTCTTCGACCTGCCTATTGAACAACGCGACATCGTGCACATCAGCAAGCGCGCCATCGCCCGGATCGAACTCCGGATTACTGCCTGCGAGGGGTGCGATCCGGAAGCCGAAATTCCACTCGGTTGGATTCTCGATAAGATCACCGACACCATGGGTCAACCACCGACGGTAGACGTGAACCAAAATGAATACACCCAGACGTCCGTGGCAAGCCGACTTGAGGCGCTGGAGACGTTGCAATCAGCGTTTGTGAACTAAATGCGGAATACTTGCGGAATGACTGGCTGTAACTCTAGAGCGGGACACGGGATTCGAACCCGCGACTTCAACCTTGGCAAGGTTGCACTCTACCACTGAGTTAGTCCCGCAGGATCGATTAATTCTAAAAGATAACTCATCGAATAACAACTTGTGCCCCATTTGTGAGATCAGGAGGAAAGCGAAATCGACCCAGCCGCCTGAATCCGAACAACCGCAGCGTGCAAGTCATCACCGGCTGCGGGCCGTCTTCGGACACGATTTAAAAGGGGGCGCGGGCCAAATTTTGCACGCCAGCATATGTATAATGATTCGCGCCGATTTCGCCCTCTCCGCCGTTTTAAGTGGAACAAAATAGATTTGAAGAGACATCCATGAAGAACAACCCTCAATGGCACGCGCTTCAGGTCAGGCCACGCTTTGAACGCATCGTTGCTCTCCGCCTGCGTCAGCAACATATTGAACACTATCTACCTCTACGCAAAATAGGTCGGACTGACACGCATCGCATCGAACTGCCGTTATTTCCAGCTTATGTATTCTGTAAGCACGATGACCTGGCTGCGTCTTCTTTTTGGAACATCCCAGGAGCGCTCTCAATCGTACAGGGGACTGACGGAATAAACATCATCCCTGACCAGCAGATCGCGGATCTGCGGCGCATCCTCACGGCCGGCGTAAGCGTTCAGGCTTGGCCATTCACATCACATGGAAGGACCGTAATGGTAGAGGACGGTCCACTGAGTGGCGTGACGGGCATTCTGGAAGAAAGGACAGACAGGCGACTGCTCGTTCTCTCAATTCAGCTAATACGCCGGTCGATTGCTGTAAAGATCGACCGGCTCTCTCGAATCTCATTTCACCCTGGCGCTGGGTATCCATTCGGGATCGGATACATGGCAAGCTAATCATCCCATCCTGACTCCGGGTCCGGACAGAAAAACAGCGCGATTCCGCTTCACAACACCGTAGTTTGTGATTTAGATAGCGCGTCAACTTGCGCGTGGCCTGGAATCGGATGTAAATGCGCCCGACTGAGTGATGATCGCGGCACTAATCTGAGCACGCTGCGGGCATGGCCTGCTTGATCAATAGTAAGGCTGCCCGGGTCCGGCCCGTGCCAAGTAGCGCCCTCGCCACTTCAAGTGCGGACATATCCAGGGCGAGCGCGGGGTGCAGCGGCTTTCGATTCATCTCGGCAATCTGACCCTGAAGACGCGCCGTCAAATCGTCGAAGGCTTTCCGAATACGGTCATCGTAGTGGCGCTCAGGATTCATTCGCCTCAGTTCCAGGTATCCTTCCAGGACCATTATCTTCGAGGCAAGCTCATGATGATGGTTGTAGCGCAGAATCTTGTGGGCGACTTCGAGGATCTCCCTGACAAAAGACAAGTCAAGCGCGGGATGTGTCAGCGTGGCCATAATGGACTCCCTTCCGACTAAAGTGGAGAAGCTCCTTGCTTCCGCGGGAGTACCCAGCAGACGGATTGCCATTAGCATAATTCCTGTATTTACGGTGGATTCGTTAAGCGGTTGTCGGGCCGCTTGATGCAAAAAGTTACAGACTGGGAAGATGCTTCCGATTCAGCGCAAGCTGGGCTGAGGAATGGCGCGAGCAGCCGGCGCAAAGGACGCCGCGATGAAACGCGCAACCACTCCTCCTCCGCGAGGAGCATAATGCCGTATGACAGGATCACTAGTTTCTCGCCTCGGCGGTTAACCGGACAGATCCATAGTATGCGATCGAAATCGCGATCAGGAGCGCACTTACGATGAAGCTTGAGCTGCTCGCGATCGCGATCAGTCCGAGCGAAAGTAACCCGGCAATCAGAAATGATGGTGCGGAGAACATAAAGTGATGGCACCAGATTTGAAACACCGACATGCCTTTGGTCAAGGCCACGATCAACATCGAGATTGAATTACCAAGAAAGTAAGTAAATGATGCGAGGACGGTTGCCATCATTTCCGGCGGGATCGTATCCAGAGCGTGCATGCCGGCGAGAGCGCGATACATGAACCAGCTTGCAGTGACCGTCAGAGTAATCATCCCTGCGTTGAAGGCGAGTTGGGGAAGAACAATTTTCCTCGACGGGAAAACCCTCTGGACTGTGACTCCGGAGAGGCCAACGAGAACAGCAACCGCTGGACCATCCTGAGTGACCGCCAGAAGAACGACGGGCGTCAAAAACGACAGGGAGGATCCCTTCAACAAGTTGACCTTCATTCGAGCACTCGCAGCCGCTAGTACCAGCAACAGGAGTACTCGGCCCGTAGCAAGAACGGGCTGCAGGGCCATCGCATACAGCGCTGCCGCTAAGCCACCGGCACCGACATCGCGCCGCTGTGGGGAGACTTGTAAAGTCAGATTTGCGGATCACCGTATCCTCTAATTTTCTCCGCTGATGGCTACAGCGGCGGACTCGCCTGAGACTTGGCTGCTGTCACTCCAGACGATGGTGTTTGCTCCAGATGTTGCGAAAACCCTGGCTGACGCCGTCACCCCAGACAATAGTGTCACCCTAGATGACCGTACTGCCCGAAACGGCGTCGCTCCAGACAACCGTGTCACCCCAGATGACCGTATCGCTCCATACGATCGTGTCGCCCCAAACAATCGCATCGTCCCAAACGATCGTGTTGCCCGAAACCGCTCCATGCTGCAGGTAAGCGTGTTGGCTTGTCGGGTCATACACAACTTTAGGAGAAAGGGCATCGCCAGTAAAAACGTCGGTATTGTTTAGAGCAGCGACGATGTCCACATACCCGGCGCCTACCGTGAAGATGTCGTACTGGCTCGTGTAGTTTTGTCCAGTGACCGGATCGGTCGCCGCACTCATCGTTGGAAAAGCTTTGGAGGCCGTTTTCATCAATCGGGCTTTGACCTGATCCGGCGTCAACGAGGGCGTCTTTTGCAGCAACAACGCTGCGGCACCGCTGACCATCGGCGCTGCCATGCTGGTGCCGCTGAGCTTGAAGTAAGCGGCTCCTACCATATTGGTAGGGTAGTTTTTTTCAAGCAGACTGACACCGTTAGTGCTGACGGAAACAACCCTGTTTCCAGGAGCGACGACATCGGGTTTGACGATGTGATCGAGCATCGTGGGGCCTTTGGAACTGTAGCTGGCAATCTGATCGTCCGCCTTGTAAGGCGTGCCCATAGTCTTCATTGCGCCGACGGTGATCACGTACGGGTCGATAGCAGGGGAACCGATGGTCCTATAGCCGTACGTTCCTAGCGAGTTGTTCCGTCCCTGATTACCAGCGGCGACCACAACCACAATGCCCGCCTTCCAAGCCTGTTCAACAGCCTGACACAGCGGATCCAGTGTGTAGCTCTCCTTGACCGGGCGGCCCAGTGAAAGGTTCATGACTCGGATGTTGTAGATGTCTTTTAATTGTATGGCCCGATTAATGGCCCTGATCACATTGCTGTCTGTGCCGATCCCGTTGTCATCAAGAACGCGGAGTTTGATGATCTTTGCGCCAGGCGCGATACCGGCGTATTTACCTGAAGAATCCTTTCCCCTTCCGGCAATGATGCCCGCCACGTGATTGCCGTGACCGTAAATTTCCCCGGCAGGGTAGGGGATAAAACTCTCCTCATATGCAACGTGACCATTGTTCAAGTCAGGCGGAAGCGAAACGCCGGAATCGATAACCGCCACTCCGATTCCGGTGCCGTCCCAGCCAAGCCCCCGGGCAATGTCGGCTCCTATCGTTGGCCTGCTCACGTCATTCATCTGGCTGACCGGGCGGTCCGGCGAGATATAGGCCACATCTGGATCCGACGCCAGATCTTCCAAGGCCGAAGCCGGCAGCGAGTAGACTCCACCATTTACCAGGTTCAGATTCTCTTTCCACGCACCACCCTTGGCCTTCACCTTCTGATGATGCTTCTCAGTCGGAGGCTGATTGAACTGAACAATCACATCGACCGTCTCGCCGGCGTTCCGGCCTTCAAAATCTTTCGAGATCTTTCGTGAATGAGGTGGATTCGCGCGAGATTGTTGTCCGATTACCGATGAAGCCGAGGTAAGAATGACGGTCGCTACTAAAAGCAGCGCCAAAGAACGAAACGATGAGCCGACCTGATCTGCGCAGTTTCGTACATAAGTATGGTCGTGTGGCATTTCAGGCCTGGATAACGGTTTCATGATCTCGCGTCTCCCATTTCAGAAAACGAATCGGCTACAACCTGTACGGCGCTTCTGCCTCTTACTTTCGCTTTAGCCCTTTCGACGTGCTCAGAGGATTTGGCTTCAATTAAGGGAATCGCCGGAATAGAGGATGGAGTCGCAAAATAGTGTGGCGTATTGTTGTTCCGGGCGGAGCGTATAAGGACAACCGATGATTAGAACAATTTCCTTTTATTTGACAGGCCATATCTTCCGGCCTTAGTCTCCGAGATCAGGACACGATCCATTCAAAACGGAGCATGCCGCAGGCAGCTCACAAGGAGACAGCAGATGAAAGAGTCAAAGAGGCGCGGGATCAATCGTCGTGGTTTTTTGAAAGGGGCGGCGGTCGGCGCCGCCGGTCTGGTTGCAAAGACTCCCGAAGTCAAAGCCCAGCAGGTCCAAACCGCACGGGGCACAGCGCCGCTGCCTACGGCCAGGGCGTTAGCCGCGGAAACCGGGCCCGTTGCGACCGATGTGGACGTTCTCACAGCGGATCATCCCGGTTCGGATTTCATGGTGGATGTCATCAAAGCTCTCGGCATCGAATACGTCGCATCGAATCCCGGTTCGAGTTTCCGAGCCCTGCACGAATCCATTATCAACTATGGCGGAAACAAGAATCCGGAATTCCTGACCTGCTGCCACGAAGAGTCCTCCGTTTTCATTGCAGACGGTTACGCCCGGGTTGAAAACAAACCGATGGGCGTGTTGGCGCACAGCACCGTCGGTTTACAGCATGCCTCGATGGGCATCTATAACTCGTTCGCGGGACGCGTCCCGGTCTTCATTTTGCTTGGAAATACGATTGACGTCGCCGAGCGGCGGCCTGGCGTCGAGTGGTATCACAGCGCGCAGGACGCGGCCGCGATGGTTCGCGACTACACCAAATGGGACGATCTGCCGATATCCCTCACCCACTTCGCCGAATCTGCAGTACGCGGCTACAAGATTGCGATGACGCCACCAAGAGGACCCGTTGTGCTGGTCGCGGACAGCGATCTTCAGGAAAGGCCGGTGGAGGATCTCTCCAGATTGCATGTTCCCCGGCTCACGCTCGCATCGCCGCCTGCAGGCGACCCTGTCGCCGTGGCCGAACTGGCGAAGCTTCTGGTTGCCGCGGAAAATCCGGTCATTCTGGGCGGTGCGGCCATACGCACAGAACCAGGAATGAAGCAGCTGGTCGAGTTAGCGGAAACGCTGCAGGCGCCGGTTGTGGGCGGCAAGTTCCCGTCGCGCCATCCTCTCAGTCAACAGGGTGGAGGACTGCTCCGGAATGCGGATCTGATCGTTGGCCTCCAGGTGGCGGATTTCTGGGGAACCGTCAACAACGTACGCGATCAGCTGACACGCTCATCACGCTCGATCACCAAGAAAGACGCGAAGCTGGTGAGCATCTCCGCCACCGATCTTTACCTCAAGAGCAACTACCAGGACTTCCAGCGCTACACCGAACTCGATCTCGCCATTGCCGCCGATGTCGAGGCCACGCTTCCGTCGTTGATCGAGGCCTGCAAACGTCTGATCACCACTGATCGCAAGCGCGTCTTCGAGGAACGCGGAAAGAACCTCGCTGCGGCTCACACGCAAGCATTAGAGCAGGCGCGCACGGCGGCGGCTTACGGCTGGGATGCATCGCCTATCAGCACTTCCCGTTTGTCGGCCGAGATATGGGCAGTCATCAAAGACAAAGATTGGGCGAGCGTCGGTGGCGGCGCAGGCCGCTTCTGGAATGTCGAGAAGCAGTATCAAACGCTGCTCGCCGGCGGCGCGGCAGGCGTTGGCTCGAACCTGCCAACCTCGGTCGGCGCAGCGCTCGCGCACCGGAAGTACGGACGCTTTTGCGTGAGCATCCAGAATGACGGCGATTTCATGTATGCGCCGGGCGCCATCTGGACGGCGGCGCATCACCGCATTCCGCTGCTGAGCGTCATGCACAACAATCGTGCCTATCACCAGGAGGTCATGCACATTCAGCGCATGGCCAATCGTCATCAGCGCGGCATCACCAATGCGGGAATCGGCACGACGATTGAAGACCCCAACATCAACTACGCCATGATCGCGCGCGGTATGGGCATCTATGCGGAAGGGCCAATCACGGAACCAAAGGATCTGGGACCGGCGCTGCGGCGCGCAGCCGATGCGGTCACGCGGGGCGAGATGGCGCTGGTCGACGTTGTCACGCAACCACGATAGGGGAAGGTACAGAAAAGGCAGGGGAGGCAGGGAATTGTAAATTCCAAGATTCGAAGTTATTTCATTGGAAATTTTTTTTTCGGATGAAACAATGAAGCAACTTCCAATTGTGGAAATTACAATTCCCTGCGTCCCCTGCCTTTGTGGTTGGTCCCTTTGAGGAACAGTTATGACGAAAGTTAAGATCACACGGCGGGAGTTTATCGCGGGCGCGGTCGGGGTTGGAGTGGCCACGGCTGCGCCGCGGCTCGAAGCCGCGCTGCCGGCGGTGGGCCTCGATCACGTGAATATCCGCGTTCCAGACGCGCGACGTTCGGCGGAGTTCTACATCAAGCTCTTCGGAGTCCAGGTTGCCAGGGCGCCCAACGCGAAAGCACAAACCGCGAATCCCGCCTCGCCTTCCGGAGAATTATGGTTTATCCGATTGGGTGAGAGCTTCCTGGCGATTTCACCCACGGGTGCGCAACTGAAGCCGGGAATTGATCACTTCTCTTTTGCAATTTCCGGGTTCAATGGCGAAAGGGTGAAATCCCAACTGGCCGGATTGAACCAGCAATGGCCCGATTCGCCGTCGAACAATCTGTGGCTGCGGGACCCGGCGGGCCACGTGATCCAACTGAACGCGGCAGGAGATCCGTCCAGGGTGCCAGGAGCCGGTGTGGGCGCGGTCCTGGTTGAGACAGAAGGAGGCGCCAGGCGGCAGCCGGCTTTCCAGGCAGCACGAGTCAGTCAACTGGTGCTGGCAGTGCCGAATCTCGAACCGTCCGGAGACTACTACCGGAAGCTCCTCGGTGATGCGGCCGAGATACGCGAAAAGGGCCGATTTCGTGTCGGACAATCCGAGTTCGTGCTGGGACCCGCTTCCGGCGGAGAATCCTTCCGCGTGGGAGTCGTGGGTTTCGATCCTGCCGCCGTTGCCGGAAAGCTGAAGAATCTCGGTGTGAGCGCAACGATCACGCAAAATAAGAGCGCCGTCTCCTTCCGCGATCCCGACGGCATCAGGGTTGAGATCGGCGCGTAGTTTGTCACTGTAGTGGCGGTCTATGACCGCCGCTACAGTTAGTCAATCCCCCCTTAGAACAGCAGCTTGAGCGCGAACTGAATCTGGCGCTCGCGGCCGGCGGTCTCGGTGATGACGCCGGCGGAAGCATTCGGCGCAGTACCCGAGAACAAGATCGGATTCGGAGTGTCAAAGTTCGCGTGGTTCAGAATGTTGAAGAACTCCGCGCGAAACTGCAGCGTCAAGCCTTCGGTTATAGCCACTCGCTTGAATAGCGACGAGTCCACGTTCCACGAACCCGGACCGCGAAGAGCGCCGCGCGAGACGTTACCGAAGGTCCCCGTCAGCGGGAGCAAGAAAGCATTAGGATCGAAATACCGGCCCGTTTTCCTGAACCCGTCCGATCCTAAAGCAGGGTTTCCTTTGAAGATGGGGTTCCAGTTGGGCAGGTCGGGGACGCGGGCATCCCCATTTCCGGACTGATTCAGGCCAACCGTCGGCGTAATCGGAAAGCCGCTGCGCGCCCCGAAGATACCGTTCCACTGCCAGTCTCCAATCAGCTTTCGCACCCATCCCGTCGACCCTTTGCCGAGTGCTCTGCCGTTTCCTACCGGCAAAGCATAGCTGAAGCTGCTGTGGAACTGGTGTTGCGGGTTGTAAGACCCGAGTCCCCGATTCAGCTTCAGATTGTAAGGATTCAAAATCGTCGCAGGATCATTCTGGGCTGAGGGGGCCAGAATGGCGGAATCGACATCGATCACTTTCGAAAACGTGTAATTGGTCCTGAATGTAAGTCCGCCTTGGGAGCGCTTGGTCAGCGCGACGCTGCCTCCATGGTAATTGGCCGTGCCTAAATACATCCAGGTTTGGGTCGAGCCGAGATACTGATTCGGACGGATACCCACCGGAATGTACTCGGTGCCCTGCGGGACTGTGACCCTTTGAGATACCGGCCGCGTTCCGCCGCTGAGACATCCTGCAGCGTTCTGACAAATCACTGGCCGAATGGTGTTCAAGTCCATCGAGGTCGAAACGTGATAGGACTGGTTGCCCACATAGCTGACTTCCACGGCGAGGTTTCGCGCAAGCTCGCGCTCCACCTCCAGGCTCCATTCCTGCACCGTGGGCGTCTTCATGTTGGGGTCGAGACCGCCGGGCGCGAAGATGTCGCAGTTCGTGGTTACCGTCGCACTGCAACTGGGCTTAGCAACCCCGCCGGTGATTGGAATGATGGAAAGCAGCGGCCGTCCCTCGATCGCCACGCGCGCGGAAAATGGTGGATTTGCGTTGAGCCGGTGCGTGAGGTTGTCCTGAAGGTCGTGGTGGATCCCAAAGCCGGCTCGCACTGCCCACTTCCCGTTGCCCGTCGGATCCCAGGCGATACCCACGCGAGGCTGGAACAACTTCTTGGCATTGTTCCTCATGAACGGCGAGGTGCCAATGTGCGGCTGGGTCTCGAGGATGCCGTTCTGGTCAAACCAGTAATTGGAAGCGTGTCCGTCCTTTTCATTCCAGCCGGTTGTCATCTCGTGCCGCAATCCCAGTCGCACGGTGAGATTCGACCGGACCTTCATTTCATCCTGGAAATACCAGGCGCCTTCCAGAGAACGGAAGTTCAGCTGCGTCGGATTCGCCTGGTAACCAAACTGGGTCGGCTGATCTTGTAGAAAAGTCAGAAGGCTGGTATAGCTGACGGTCCCTGCGTTCTGCTGGGCCGAGGAAAAGGCGGTCTGCTGGACTCGCATCAACCACATGCCCATGCTCAGACTATGGCGGCCCCTGGTTATGCGCAAATCATCCGACACGCTGTAGTTCTGCCGATTATTGTAAAAAGGGTTTTGGGGGTTGGCCCCAACGATCGCAGACACCTGAGCAGTAGTCACCCCGCCTCCAATTACGATCGCTCCCGGACTCTTTCGCTTTTCGTCCTTCAGAAAGATGAGGTTTTCGGGGATCGGCGTTATAGGAGCGGACCCGTCAACGGCACCCGCGCGCGAGGCCCCGAACATCGCCGTATTCAGGATCGTCGGGGAGAAAATATGCGTTTCCTGCACGGAGAGCGTATAGAGGTCCCGCGACTGGTTGCCGCGGAAAAGCGTGTTGGTCTCCGGAGCCAATTCCAGTCCTTTATCCGCGGTGTAATTCGCGGAGAGGGAATCGGCAGAAGACATGTTGAAGTCGAAGCGAGCCAGGCCGAAATCTTCATCCCGCCTCCGTACAGGATTGCTGGTGGCTCGGGCAACTCCGGTGAGCAATCCGTTCGCGTCGCGGTCTTCGGGACCGTTGGGCGCCGGATAGAACAGCTGCGCGTATGGCAGCATGCCCCGCTGCAGATTGGGTACGGGAATGTACGCATTGAGGTCCGGGCAGTTGGCAGCCCGGGCGGCGGGGGTCGTATGGATCACGTTGCACGGCAGCAAGCCCTGGCGGGCCTGGGCGCCGGGCACAAACTCATTGCTGCTTACCCCTAACCGCTCCCGAAACCCTTCATAATTTCCGAAGATAAACATCTTGTCCTTGATGATGGGACCGCCCATTGACCCGCCAAACTGATTCCGCTTGAACGGCGGTACCGGGGTCGGATCTGGAGCATTGGCCACGTCGAAGAAGTTTCGAGCGTCCAGCGCGCTGTTCCGCAGGTATTCGAATGCCGTCCCATGCAGCTGGTTCGTTCCGGATGTGGTTACAGCCGTGACCTGGCCCCCGGAACGTTTCCCGTACTCCGCACCATAGCTGTGCCCGAGGACGTTAAATTCCCGTATCGCTTCGACCCCAAGCAACTGGCCGCTGACTCCGTTCGGCGAAATGTACTGACCGGTGGCGTTGTCGCCCACATAGTCCATTCCATTAATAGTCCATCGGTTGTTTTCCGTTCGCTTGCCGGCGACTGAAAATGAGGCGCCGCCGGCATTCGACCGGTTATCGAAGGTGTGGGTATTGAGCGTCATCAGCTCGTGAAAGCTCCGGCCGTTCAGCGGCAAATCCTTGAGCTGTTCTCCGGTGATCAATCCTGCGGTTGAGGCGAGCGTGGTGTTTACCAGCGGCGCCTCGCCCGTTACCGTAACCTGCTCTGCGGCAGTTCCAACTTCCAGCGTGAGGTTAAGCACGATTTCCTGCGCCACTGCCAGATTAATTCCGGTCCGTACCAATTGCTTGAAGCCGGGTATTTCCGCCATCACTTCATAGGCGCCCACCGGAAGAGTTGGCATTCGATAGTTGCCGTTCTCGTTGGTGAGCACGGTTCGGGTCAACCCGCTCTCGGTGTGCTTCGCCGTGACCGTCACTCCAGGAATCACCGCTCCTGTTGTGTCATGCACGACACCTGAGATAGCCGCCGAAAAGTTTTGCGCAAATACCGGTGGGTTTACCGATCCCGATAACGCAATAATGCTTGCAAACGCCGCAAGCACGAAAAGTTGTTTCCCTCTCCTGCATACCATAGTCTCCGCCTTTCTTTTTAGGTCCCGTACCAGATGACGTTGACTCCACGGGAAGGCCTCGTGGATTCAACACCATGCGGAGCGGGACTGAAAATAGGACTAGATGGAGACGCGCCGCGACACAGCCTAAGTTCGGGCTGGCGCAATCGTGAAAAGTCCGCGCTGAACCGTTCCAGCCCACGGGCGATCCTGTGTTGTTCTCGGCGCGGCCGTTGCTAGTCCGGGTCCGCTGCCTCAGAAAGCCCTATAGATGAAATTGGGAAAATTTATGATGAGAAGCTACGCCTGTCGCGCGCGCTTGTCAAGACATGGACTTCACGTCTAAAGTAACGACCGTAATGCAACGTGAAGAGAACGAATTTTTGACGAAGGCCGGTCCGGGCACTCCCATGGGTGAACTGTTCCGGCGGTATTGGATCCCAGCAATACCGGCCGAGGATCTGCCGGGACGCGATGGCGCTCCGGTTCGCATGAAGCTGCTCGGGGAGAATCTGGTCGCGTTTCGCGATACAGGCGGCAAGATCGCATTCATCGCTGAACATTGTCCGCATCGTGGCGCCTCCCTGTTCCTCGGACGGAACGAGGAGTACGGATTGCGGTGTGTCTATCACGGGTGGAAATTTGATGTCACGGGCCAATGCGTCGACATGCCGTCGGAACCGAGCGATAGCAATTTTAAAGAGAAAATCCGCGCCAATTGCTATCCGGGTCTCGAGCTGGGTGGTTTGATTTGGACCTATATGGGTCCTCCGAACTGCACGCCGGCTGCACCGGCACTGGAATGGGCTATCGTAGCTGATGATCAGCGATACTTAACGAGACGCTTCGAAGAGTGCAACTATTTGCAGGCGTTGGAAGGAGGTATCGATTCCAGTCATGTCTCCAGCCTGCATCGTGATGCGGTTCTGATTTCGGAGAAGAGAAAGGACAGCGTTCTCACCGGGAAGGGTCGCGGCCGGGAGCTGGTTCGAGCCGATACGGCTCCAAAGTTTGACATCAGTGAAACCGATTATGGCCTGCTGATTACGGCCAGGAGAAACGCCGGCGACAGCCACTATTATTGGAGGGCGACGCATTGGCTGATGCCCTTCTACACCATGGTGCCGCCTTACGGCGACAGTCCACTTCGCGGCCATGCATGGGTTCCCATCGACGACGAGCATTGCTGGGTCTACAGCGTCAGCTGGCACCCCGCTCGCGCGCTCACCAAGGACGAACTCGCTGAAATGCGCGCCGGAGGTGGAATCCACACCGAAGTGATCCCCGGCACAAATCTTCCGAAACAACACAAAGCGAACGATTACCTGATTGACCGGGAATTGCAGAAGAGCGGCCTCTCCAACACAGGAATACGAGGCCTCGGCGTCCAGGACCTCGCGGTGCAGGAAAGCATGGGCGCTATTGTCGATCGGACGCAGGAGCACCTGGGAACAAGTGACGCCGCGATCATCGCCACCCGCCGCGTCCTCAAACGCGCCGCCGTGGGCCTCGCCGATAACGTCAATCCCCCGGGACTGCGCCCGGAAACGCAGCGCGTGCGAGCGATTTCGATCGTTCTTCCAAGAGAAGTTCCCTTTCAAGAAGGCGCCGGAGAACTCCTCCTCGCAGAACCGGGCAAATTTTTTGTGTCCGCTTAGGGTGTTGCAAAATTGGATCTGAACTGCAGGCGCGGTCTATGACCGCGCGTATTTCCTTAGTTCTACGAAACGCGCGCGGTCATAGACCGCGCCTACAGTGGCATCACGCTAGGTTTTGCAACGTCCTCGAGCCAGGAGGGCGGTAATGCCTCGCATTTACTATGGCTGGTGGATCCTGGCCAGCTCGATCGTCATCGTTTACCTCTTCGGAACAGTCTTATTTGGGTTTCCTGCATACTATCCATTCTTAATCACCACCTTCGGCTGGAGCCGGGCTCAACTCCTGTTCGGCAACACGGTCTTGCAGTGGGCGTTCGGCCTAAGCGGGCTGGCATGGGGTCTTCTGGTGGAAAGGCGCGGAATCCGCTTCGTGCTATCGCTCGGTTCCGGATTTGTTGCAGCGGCGTGTCTCCTGCTTGGGAGGATGCAAACGCTGTGGCAGCTTTATGCGGTTTGCCTCGTATTGGGCGCGGGACTTTCCGCCATGGGTTACCTCACCAACCAGATGCTGCAAGCACGCTGGTTCGCGCACCGCCGTGGATTTGCGATGGGTTTGGTGAATTCCGCCGGTGGCCTGAGCGGCAGCGCCGCTCCGGTGCTTCTAACGTTTCTCATTACCCGCTTTGGTTGGCGCGCCGCGTTGAATTTCACAGATGTGTTTCTATGGACAATTCCCTTCGTGTTGATAGTTTTCGTCATACGCGAACGCCCCGAGGACGCCATCGGTGATGACAAGCAATCAAAGTTTCCTTCTCAATCGGGAAGCTCGAAGGAGATTCTTCTGTCTCCAGTTTTGTGGATCGTTATCGCTTGTGTCTTTTTCGCCGCGGGGACTGTCGGAACGACTTTACATCTACTGATTCTCCATCTCAGGGATTCCGGTTTCTCCCAACAAGAGGCGGCCGGCATTGTAAGTCTCGAGTTGGCATTCAGCTTTGCCGGCAGGCTGGGTTTCGGAATTTTGGCTGATCGTTTTTCGGCACAGAAGGTTGGGATCGGAACCTTCGCCCTGCTCGGAGCATCATCGCTGATGCTGTTCGCCATACGCCTGCCGCGGATGGCTGTTGCCTATGCCTTCCTTCAGGGTCTTGGTCACGGCGCGCTTGTTTCTTTTTTCCCGCTGATGTTGGTGGAAATATTCGGAATCGGAAAAAATCTCGGGAGAGTCCTGCCGATCGGCCATCTCGCATATTCGAGCGGAATAGGGACCATACCGATCATCTCGGCTTATGCTTTCGACCGCACCGGTAGCTTCACGATCGGTTTCACGGTAAACAGCATCATGACATGGGTTGCGGTGGTGGCGCTGATAGGGCTCAATGGGGCACGGCGAAAGCG
>WNEW01000799.1_pt1 | contig 15274 bp, 16 predicted proteins | sample 5399891 | NCBI WGS metagenome assembly WNEW01 (sample SAMN13153336, study PRJNA577476) | soil metagenome | isolation source: 40 cm grassland meadow soil pre-rain plot 5 | place: USA:California | collected 2015-09-08 | reverse complement strand
GAAGGCGTGGTCGGACGAGGAGACGGCCCGGGTGCGCGAGATCATCGAGCGCGAGCTGAAGGTCGAGGGCGACCTGCGGCGCGAGATCTCGATGAACGTCAAGCGACTCATGGACATCGGCTCCTACCGCGGCATCCGCCACCGCCGTGGCCTGCCCGTGCGCGGCCAGCGCACACACACCAACGCCCGGACCCGCAAGGGCAAGACCCGTGGCGTGATGGTCAAGAAGAAGCCGGTGGCGGCGGCCCCGGCCGCCCCCGCGGCCGCGGCAGCGCCCAAGGCAGGAGCGTAAGTCATGGCCGAGCAGACACAGGGCAAGCCGGCGCCGCGCAAGAAGGGCGGCAAGCGCAAGGAGCGGCGCGAGGTGCGCACGGGCGTCGCCCACATCCAGGCGACGTTCAACAACACGATCGTCACGCTCACCGACAAGACGGGCAACGTCGTGTCGTGGTCGAGCGCGGGCAGCGCCGGCTTCAAGGGCTCGCGCAAATCCACGCCGTTCGCCGCGCAGACGGCGGCCGAGCTGGCCGCACGCAAGGCGATGGAGCACGGGCTCAAGCAGATCGAGGTCTTCGTGCGCGGGCCGGGGGCCGGCCGCGAGGCGGCCATCCGCTCGCTGCAGGCGGTGGGTCTCGAGATCACCGCGATCCGTGACGTCACGCCGATCCCGCACGACGGGTGCCGCCCGCCGAAGCGGCGGCGGGTGTAGAGGGCGAACGATGGCACGATACCGCGACGCGAAGTGCCGACTGTGCCGGCGTGAAGGCCAGAAGCTGTTCCTCAAGGGCGCGCGCTGCTTCACCGACAAGTGCGCGATCGAGCGGCGCAACTACCCGCCCGGCCAGCACGGGCTGAACCGGGGCAAGCTCACGCCGTTCGGCATCCAGCTCCGCGAGAAGCAGAAAGCCAAGCGGATCTACGGCGTGCTGGAGTCGCAGTTCCGCAAGTACTTCCAGTGGGCGGAGCGCGAGAAGGGCGTGACGGGCGAGAACCTCCTGCGGCTGCTCGAGCTGCGGCTGGATAACGTCGTCCACCGCCTGGGCTTCGCCGCGTCCCGGCGCGAGTCCCGGCAGATGGTCGCCCACGGCCACTTCGCGGTCAACGGCCGCAAGGCCTCCGTGCCGTCCATGCTGCTGAAGGTGGGCGACACCGTGCAGCTGCGCTCGACCTCGAAGATGGCCGCCCGCGTGGACGACAACGTGAACGCCGGCCGCGGCCAGCTGCCGCAGTGGTTGGAGGCCGAGCCGAACGAGCGGAAGGGCGTGGTGCGGAGCCTGCCGCTCCGCGAGGACATCCAGATTCCCGTCAGCGAGCAGCTCATCGTCGAGCTGTACAGCAAGTAGGAGCCGACCGCCGATGCCGCGAATTCCCTTTCAGAAGCCGAAGAAGGTCGAGTGGGAGATCCTGAGCGACCGGTACGGCCGCCTCGTGGCCGAGCCGTTCGAGAAGGGCTACGCCCTCACCGTCGGCAACTCGCTGCGCCGCACGCTGTTGTCGATCGTGCCGGGCGCGGCCGTGTCGTGGGTGAAGGTGGACGGCGTCCGCAGCGCCGACACGAAGATCCCCGGCGTCGTCGAGAGCACCGTGGACGTCCTGCTCAACCTCAAGAAGCTGTCGGTCCAGGTGCCGTCGCAGGAGCCCCGTGTGGTGCGGCTCGAGGTGACGGGACCCAAGACGGTCAAGGGCGAGGACGTCCCGGAGACGGACGTCGAGATCATGAACCCCGAGGTGATGCTCTTCACGGTCGAATCCGGCGGCCGGGTGAGCATGGAGCTGGGTATCGGCGTCGGCCGCGGCTACGAGGCGGCCGATCACAAGCGGCAGGTGCCGGCCGGTGCGCTGGTGGTGGACGCCGCGTTCTCGCCGATCACGCGTGTCGCCTACAACGTCGAGATGTCGCGCCTGGGTAAGATCACCGACTACGAAAAGCTCGTGGTGGAGATCTGGACCGACGGCTCCGTCGGCCCCGACGACGCGCTGACGCGCGCCTCGACCTTCCTGCGCGACCACTTCGCGCCGCTCACGACGGGCGCGCCCGAGGAGGACGAGGAGGCCGACGTCGCCTCCGGCGAGGCGTACCTGCGCGAGGCGCTGGGCAAGACGCTCGAGGAGCTGGCGCTGCCCGCGCGCGCCATCAACGCGCTCAAGGGCGCGGACATGCACGTGGTCGCGGATCTGGTGCAGAAGAGCGAGACCGACCTCGTGGACGTGAAGAACCTCGGCGAGAAGTCGATCGACGAGATCAAGACGGCGCTGGCCACGCTGGGGCTCTCGCTCGGCATGCGCATCGATCCGAACGTCCTGGGCGCCCTCGGCCGCGGTGCAGCGGGGGGGCTGCGATGAGGCACGGCAAGGCCAACTACAAGCTGGGACGGCTCACCCAGCATCGCTGGGCGCTGTTCCGAAATCTATTGGTCGCGCTCTTCCGCCACGAGCGCATCACGACGACGGAGGCCAAGGCCAAGGCCGTGCGCGGCGCCGCCGAGCACATGATCACGCTGGCCAAGCGCGAGAGCCTCCACGCGCGTCGCCAGGTGCTGACGATGGTGCCGGACGCCGGCGTCGTCGGCACGCTCTTCGACACCATCGCCGCGCGCTTCTCGGACCGCACCGGCGGCTACACGCGCATCATCAAGACGGGCCGGCGCCCGGGCGACAACGCGCCGATGGTGATCCTCGAGCTCGTCGATCGCGCGGAGACGGGCAAGGAGCGCAAGGACGGCGCCGAGAAGAAGGAGAAGGCACCGAAGGCCGAGGGCGGAAGCACCGCCCGAGGCAAGCGCGAGAAGAAGAAGAAGGCCGCGGCGTCCTGAGCCTGCGGGTGCTGCGCGCGGCGGCCCTGGCGGCGCTGCTCGCCGCGTGCGCCGGCGTCGGCGGCGAGCCGCGCGGCGACCGCGCCCCGATCGATCACGTCGTCGTCCTGTTCCTCGAGAACCGCTCCTTCGACCACCTGTTCGGCACCTATCCAGGCGCCGACGGCCTCGCCAACTACACAGGCCGGCAGGTCGACGGCAGCGGCGTGACCTACGCCACGCTGCCGCAGCCGCTCGGCCGCGACGGCAAGACGGATCCGCGCTTCCCCGCGGATCTGCCCAACGCGCCCTTCCCGCTGCTGCGCTTCGTGCAGCCGTTCGACCTCACCAACAACCCGGTCCACCGCTTCTATCACATGCAGCGCCAGTACGGCGCCGGCGCCGACGGCGTGGCGATGGGCAAGTGGGTGGCCGAGGGTACGAGCGGCGGCATCACGATGGGCTACTACGACCGCGCGGCCAGCCCGGTGCAGTGGCGGCTGGCCGACGAGTTCGTGCTGCTCGACCACTACTTCCAGTCGATCCACGGCGGCTCGTTCGCGAACCACTACTTCCTGGTGACGGCGGCCGTGGCCCACGTCGGCGACGATCCCGACCACCGGGCGGTCGCCGGACCCGACGGGGCGATCACCAAGGACGGCGAGGTGAGTCCCGACGGCTTCGTCGTGAACAACCTCGACCCGCCGTACCCGCCCCAGCGGGTCAAGACGGTCGTCAAGCAGCCGTTCACGCAGCCGACCATCGGCGACCGGCTCGACGCCGGGGGTGTCTCGTGGCGCTGGTACGCGGGCGGCTGGAGCGCCGGCAAGGACGCGGTGGCGGCGGGCTTGATGCCGCACCACAATCCGCTCCAGTACGTGAAGCGGGTCATGGACACGCCCGAGGGCCGCGACCGCATTCGCGACGCGGCGGAGTTCCCGACCGCCCTGCGCGACGGCACGCTGCCCGCGGTGGCCTTCGTCAAGCCGCACGCCCCGCGCAACGCGCACGCCGCGTATTCCAGCGTGGGCGCGGGCGACCGCTGGATCGGCGAGACGGTGACCGCGATCATGGCCAGCCGCTACTGGGCCCGCACCGCCGTCGTGATCACCTACGACGAGGGCGGCGGCTGGTTCGATCACGTGCGCCCGCCGGCGGTCGACCGCTTCGGCCTGGGCACGCGCGTGCCCGCGCTGATCGTCTCGCCCTACGCGCGCCGCGGGCTCGTGGCGCACGGCCGGTACGACCACGCCTCCGTCCTCAAGCTCATCGAGTGGCGCTGGGATCTGCCGCCGCTGACCGCGCGCGACCGGGACGCCGCCGCCTTCCTCGAAGCCTTCGACTTCGCGCAGCCGCCGCGCCCACCGATCGCGCTGCCCTGAGCGCGCGACGCTCCGCCGCGGCGGCGCGACCCGCCGGCTGCCGGCGCCCCGGGGCTCGGCCGCCAGTCGCGCTATACTTGCCGACCATGACCACCGAGGAGTGGTACGAGGGCGTCACGGCGAGCCTGCTCGCCGAGAGCCCATTCCGCCGCTCGGACTACTTCAAGCGCTTCGCCTCCGGGAGCCTGACCCGCGAGCAGGTCTGGGGCCACATCGCCCAGCACTACCTGCTGATCGCCTGGTTCCCGCGGATCTTCAGCGGCATCCACACCCGCTGCGACGACCTCGAGGTCCGCAAGGACTGTGCGCGGCACCTGCTCGTCGAGGATCTCGGGTACTTCGACGGCGCGGTCGGCGGCACGCCCGATCACGACGAGCTGTTCCGCCGCATCGGCGACGATCTCGGCTACGCGCGCGACGAGTACGCGCGCATCGTCCCCGGGCCCGAGATGGCGGCGATCCTCGAATTCTTTCGACGGCTGGCCCACGAGATTCCGTGGGCGGCCGCGCTGTGCGCCACGGCCCTGCTGGAGGAGGAGGTGGTGGAGATCGCCCGCACCGTCGGCCGTGCGTTGATCCAGCACTACGACGTGCGTCCCGAGTGGGGCGCGGCGAACTACACGGTGCACGAGGCGATCGAGCAGGAAGAGTCGGGTGAGACGAAAAAGACGATCCTTGGCCATTTGACGACCGCCGAGGACCGCCGCGCCGCCGAGGCCGCGATGCGCGAGATGCACGATCTGCTCGTCGCGTACGCGGACGGCCTGGCGCGGCGCTATCCCGCGTAGCACGCTCGCAACCGTAGTCCGAATGGAGGGGCGAGGACAATGCCTCACTATCTCAGCGCGCATGAGCTCGGACAGACGGCACCGGCGGAGCTCGAGTCCTTCGAGTCGCCGATCCCCACGCAGGTGGTCTCCAACGGTGAGTACAACCCGCTGCCGCAGACGCGCGAACAGCGTCGCGTTGAGGCGCGCATCACGCAGCTCGCCGACGATCTCGCCCCGCGGCACGGGCTGAGCCGGCGGGCCTTCCTGGCCAGCAGCGCCGGCATGGCGGCGGCCTTCCTCGCCATGAACGACGTCTTTGGCCCGATCTTCGACGTATCGCGCGCCGAGGCGCAGCAGCCGGGCATGGCCGCCCAGCGCGCGGGCGCGCTGGCCGGGCAGTTCATCGTCGACGTGCAGACGCATTTCGTCCGCGACGACTTCAAGCAGGCCGGGCTCCTGGATCTCGCGAAGTACGCCAAGCAGAACTGGAACCCCGCCCTGACCGGCGAGAACGACCTCGCGCGCTTCAAGTTCGAGAACTACGTGCGCGAAGTCTTTGTCGACAGCGACACGAAAGTGGCGCTGCTCTCGGGCGCGCCGTTCGACGATTCGACGTGGGACCTGCTGAGCAACGACCAGATCGCGGCCGCCCGGGCCGGCATCAACCGCATCGCCGACTCGCGGCGCCTGCTCTCGCACGCCGTCTTCACGCCCAAGAAGAGCAACTGGATGGGCGAGGTCGATCGCGCGATCGCCGAGCTCAAGCCCGACAGCTGGAAGGGCTACACGATCGGCGATCCGCTGTTCCCCTCGAAGGCCGGCTCCTACTGGCGGCTCGACGACGACAAGCTGATGTACCCGTTCTACGAGAAGATCGCGAAGACCGGCATCACCACCGTCTGCATCCACAAGGGCCTGCTGCCGCAGGACTACGAAAAGTCGTGGCCCAACGTCTGGCAATACGCCACGGTGTCCGATCTCGGCAAGGCCGCCAAGGACTGGCCGCAGATCAACTTCGTGATCTATCACTCCGCGCTGCGCGCGTTCCTCGAGCCGCCGGACGTGGCCCTCGCGGAATTCGATCAGACGGGGCGGATCAAGTGGGCGACCGACCTCGCCGAGATCCCTGGCAAGTTCGGTGTCAGCAACGTCTACGGCGAGATCGGCACCTCGTTCGCCACCTGCGCGGTGGCGAATCCGCGGATGGCGGCGGCGCTGATGGGCACCCTGGTACGCGGTCTCGGCGCCGATCACGTGCTCTGGGGCAGCGACTCGGTCTGGTACGGCTCGCCGCAGTGGCAGATCGAGGCGATGCGCCGGCTGGAGATTCCCGACGAGATGCGTCGCAAACACAACTTCGCGGCGCTCGGGGCCGCCGAGGGCCCGACGAAGACCGCGATCTTCGGAGGCAACGCCGCGCGGCTCTATCGCATCAACCAGCGCGCCGCGCTCGGCGAGATCACCGGCGACAAGATCGCCGCGATCAAGGCCGAGTACGTCGCGGCGGGCGGCATGCGCAGCAACCGCCGCTACGGATACGTGCACCGCGTGAGCGTGTAGCAGGCGCCGGGCCGGCCGGCGCGAGGGGCGCGCCCCGCGCCGGCCGGCCCGGCCTCACCGGGTCGAGCCGTCCTCCCACGTGTCGCCGAGATCGGTCGCGATCTCGACGCGCGCGTCGACGCCGAACACCGCGATTCGACCGGTCGAGCCCGCGTCGCCAGGCTGCGTGCGCGGGCGGTCGGTCTCGATGACGATACCTTTGTCGAGCACATGGTCCATGACGTCGAGAGTCGTGCGCTCGCGGTCCGGGGGTCGCCGACGCATGGGGGCCAGGCGGTGCAACGCATGTGCCGCCGAGCGGCCGGGATCGCGCCCGCGCGATCCCGGCCGGGCAGCGCTCACTTGAGGTGCCGGCGGAAGAACGCGAGCGTGCGGCGCCAGGCGTCGTCGGCGGACGTCTTGTTGTACACGTCGGGACGCTCGTCGTTGAAGAAGCCGTGGTCCACGTTCGGGTAGACGTGGATCTCGGATTGCTTGCCCGCCTTCTTGATGGCGGCGTCGGTGTCCTTCGCGACCTGCGGCGTGACGAAGCCGTCCTTCTCGGCGAACAGACCGAGCACCGGCCCCGAGAGCTTGGCGTAGTCGGGCTTGACGTTGGGATGGATGCCGTAGAAATTCACGGTCGCGCCGACGTCGGGATTGAGGGTGGCGGCGAAGAGCGCCAGCTGACCGCCCATGCAGAAGCCGACGGCGCCGATCTTGCCCGTCGACGACTGGCCGGCGAGGAACGTCGCGGCGCCGCGCAGATCCTTCTCGGCCTGGCCGATGTTGAGCGCCATGAAGAGCTTGCCGGCGCCGTCGGGCTCGCTGGCCGTCTCGCCGTGATACATGTCCGGCGCGAGCGCCGAGAAGCCCTCCGCGGCGAAGCGATCGCAGACCTTTTTGATGTGGCTCACGAGCCCCCACCATTCCTGGATCACGAGCACGCCGGGTCCCTTACCGGACTGCGGGGTCGCGAGATAGCCGGCGGTCGTGCCGCCGTTGGACGGGAACTGCACCATCCTGCCTGCCATGCCGGTCTCCTTTGATTACGAGGTGAGCTGAGCGCCCGCCGCGGGCGGCGGCGTGATCTTCACGGCCGTGACGTGCCGCTCGTCGGCCTCGAGGACGGTGATGGTATACCCGTCGAGCTGGAATTCCTCGCCGCGGCGCGGAATGCGGTGCAGCGTCGCCAGCACGAGCCCGGCCACCGTCTCGTAGTCGCGCTTGGGCAGCGTCCAGTCGAGCGCCTCGTTGAGCTCCTGGAGGTTCGTGCGCGCCGCCACCAGGTAGCTGCCGTCGGGCAGCCGCTCGACCGAAGCCGGCGCGCGGTCGTGCTCGTCGTGGATCTCGCCGACGATCTCCTCGAGGACGTCCTCGAGCGTGACCACGCCCGTGGACCCGCCGTACTCGTCCACGACCACCGCCATGTGGTTGCGCGCGCGCTGCATCTCGCGCAGCAGATCATCGATCCGCTTCGTCTCTGGAACGTACACGGGCGGCCGCATCAGGTCGGTGAGCCGGCCGGCCTCGCCGCCGCGCGCGAGGATGTCCATGGCGCTCACCACGCCCACGATGTTCGTCTCGCGCTGCCGGTAGATCGGGATGCGCGAGAACCCGCGCCGCTGGGCCAGCTCGATGGCGTCGTCGGTCGTCGCGGTGTCGGGCAGCATCGCCACCTCGACCAGCGGCACCATGATTTCGCGCACGGTGGTGTCGCCCAGGTCGAAGATCTTGTCGATCATCTCCGCTTCCTGGGTGGTGACGTCCGCCTCGCCCGGCTCCATCGCGAGCAGCGCCTTCAGCTCCTCGCGCGAGACGAAGTGCCGCGTGTCCGGCCGCGGGCCGCCGAAGAGGCGCAGGACGGCCGAGACGATGAGGTTGGCGGTGAAGACGAACGGCATCAGCACCGCCGAGGCCAAGCGCAGGGGGCGGAACAGCTTGAGGATCAGGCTGGTCGCCCACTCGCGCGCGACGGCCTTGGGGATGATCTCGCCGAACACCAGCATGATCGGCGTGATGACCGCGGTGGCCACGAGCCAGGCCCAGCCTCCGAACCTCGGCAGCAGCATCACGGTCGTGATCGACGACGCCACGATGTGCGAGATGGTCACCCCCATCATGGCCGTGGACAGGATGCGCTCGGGACGGCTGAAGGCTTCGAGGTACTGCGCGGCGGTCTTGCTGCCCTCCTCGGCGAGGTGACGCAGCCGCAGCCGGTTGGCGGCGATGAAGGCCATCTCGGCGGCCGAGAAGAACATCGTGGCGAGCAGGCAGAGCGCCGCGATCCAGGGCAGCGTCACGCCGCCTTCTCCGTGGACTGCGGCGTGCGCAGCGAGAGCAGCACCTCCACGACGCGCGTGCGCTCGATCTTCTCCACGGTCACCGACAGCTCGGGCGTCTCCACGCGCTCGCCGCGCCGGGGCACGCGGCCGAAGAGGTCGAGCACCCAGCCGCCGACGGTGTCGTACGCCTCGTTGGAGATCGTCAGCCCCGTGGCCGCGTTGAGATCGTCCACCGGCAGCTTGCCGGCCACGCGATACGTGCGCGCGTCGAGCTTCTGGATGAGGCGCTCGGGCTCGTCGTACTCGTCGGCGATCTCGCCCACGAGCTCCTCCAGGAGATCTTCGAGAGCCACCAGCCCCGCCGTGCCGCCGTACTCGTCGACGACGATGGCGATGTGCAGCTTCTTGGCCTGGAACTCCTGCAGCAGCGCGTCGGCACGCTTGGATTCCGGCACGAAGTAGGGCGGGTGCAGCTTCGCCCGCAGATCGAAGTCCGGCGGCAGGCCGCGCACGTATGGCAGCAGGTCCTTGGTGTAGAGCACGCCCACGATGACGTCGATGGAGCCCTCGAACACGGGCACGCGCGAGTGCAGGTGCTCGCGGAGCGCGGGCAGGATCTTCGCGGCCGGGGTCTCGACGTCGAGGCAAAACATGTCCGTCCGCGGCACCATCACCGAGCGCACGAGCGTGTCCTCGAGCTCGAACACTTTGTGGATCATCTCGCGCTCTTCGCGCTCCACCACGCCCTCGCTCGCGCCCACGTCCACGAGCGTGCGCAGCTCTTCCTCGCTCAGCGCCGCCTGCGCGTCGGCGCCGCGGCCGACGAGCCGCACGGTCAGCGTGGTGAGGCCGGCGAGCACGCCGCGAATCGGGGCGAGCAGCCACCCGAGCCAGCGGACCGGCCGCTGCACGATGGCGAGGAAGCGCTCGGGGTACTTCACGGCCAGCGTCATCGGGAGCACCTCGCCGAACGTCGTCAGCAGCACCACCATGGCGATCAGCTCGACGAGCAGGCCCCACTTTGGGCCGAACAGGAAATGCGCGACGTGGGTGGCGAGCGCCGAGGCGCCGATGTTGATGAGGGTGATCCCGACCAGCAGCGTGACGAGCAGCTCGTGCGGCCGCGAGACGACGGGCGCCGGCGCGCCCTGGGGACGCTCCGCGGCCAGGCGCCGGAGCCGCGCCCGACCGAGCGAGAAGTACGCGGCCTCGGCGCCCGAAAGCAGCCCGGAGGCGATGATCAGCATGCCGAGCAGCAACAGCTGGAGGACGAGGCTGTCAGCCACGGAAATGCTCGAACCCCGGAGCCACCGCCACCGCGCGGCCGCGCCCGTCGAGCCAGCGCGTGCCGGAGCCGGCGACGACCTCCCCCACGGCGGTGAGCGGTGTGCCCGTGGCGTCGGCGAGCCCGTCGCGCAACTGCGCGAAGGCGGCCGGGTCGCAGACGACGAGGAGCTCATAATCCTCGCCACCGCCGGTGGCCCAGTCGACCGGATCGACGTCGAGCGCGTCGGCGACGGCACGCGTGGCCTCGGCGATCGGCAGACGCTCGACGTCCACGCGCGCGCCGGCACCGCTCTCCCCGACCAGCCGACCCAGATCGGTCGCGAGACCGTCGGAGAGGTCCATCATCGCCGTCACGCCTTCCGCGCCGGCCAGCCAGCGTCCCTCGTCCACGCGCGCGTGGGGGCGGAGGTGCGCGCCCGTGACCTCGTCGAGCAGCGCGGCCTCCACGCCCCGCGGCGCCGCCTCGCGCTCCAGGACCGCGAGTCCGGCCGCGGACCGTCCGAGCGTGCCGGTCACGGCGATCACGTCCCCGGGGTGGGCCGTGGAGCGCAGGATGGGACGGACGGCGTCGCCGAGCACGGTGACGCTCACGAGCCATCCGGCGGGCGAGGCCGAGGTGTCGCCGCCGACGATGGCGACGCCGTGCGCGTCGGCCACGGCGAGCGCGCCCTCGTAGAACGCCTCGATCTCCTCGGCGCCCGTGCCGTCAGGACAGCCGAGACCGACGAGCGCCCAGCGCGGCGCCCCGCCCATGGCCGCGATGTCCGAGACGTTCACCGCGAGCGCCTTGGCGCCGATGTCGGCCGGCTCCGCCCAGCGGCGACGAAAATGGACGCCCTCGACGAGCAAGTCGGTCGTCACCAGCAGCGAGGCGCCTCCGCGCGTCTCGAGCACCGCGCAGTCGTCGCCGACACCGGTCAGCAGGCCCGGCGCACGGCGGCGGACGAGCTCCCGGATGAGCCGGACGAGGTCGTCCTCGCCCGGTCTATCACCGCTCACGGGGCGACGGCGGCCCTGCCCAGGAAGTTGCCGAGCAGCCGCTTCCCCTCGACGGTGAGGATGGACTCCGGGTGGAATTGCACGCCCTCCACCGGCCAGCGACGGTGCCGCACGCCCATGATCTCGCCGTCGTCCGCCCAGGCCGTGACCTCCAGCGTGTCGGGGACGGTGTGAGGCAGGATCACCAGCGAGTGGTAGCGCGTCGCCGTGAAGGGATTCGACAGGCCGTCGAAGACCCCGTGCCCGTCGTGGCGGATCTCGGAGGTCTTGCCGTGCATCTGGGACTTCGCGCGCGCGACGGTGCCGCCGAAGGCCTGGCCGATGGCCTGGTGCCCGAGGCAGACGCCGAGGATCGGCGTGTGCTCGCCCAGACGGCGGATGACGTCCAGCGACACGCCCGCGTCGTCCGGGGTGCCGGGACCGGGCGAGATGACGATGCGCTCCGGCGAGAGCGCCGCCACCCCCTCGGCGTCGACCGCGTCGTTGCGCACCACGCGCAGCTCGGCGCCCAGCTCGCCCAGATACTGCACGAGGTTGTAGGTGAACGAGTCGTAGTTGTCGATGACAAGGATCATGCGCGCGGCCCGGCCGTGGCCATGCGCAGGGCCAGAATGAGGCCGCGCGCCTTCGAGCAGGTCTCGAGCCATTCGCTCTTCGGATCCGAATCAGCGACGATGCCGGCGCCGACCTGGATCGACGCGCGGGTGCCGTGGCACACGATCGTGCGGATCGTGATACACGAGTCGAGGTTGCCCGAATAGGCGACATAGCCCACCGCGCCGGCGTAGGGTCCGCGGCGCGTCGGCTCGATCTCGTCGATGATCTCCATCGCGCGGATCTTCGGCGCGCCCGAGACGGTGCCGGCGGGGAAGCACGCGCGCAGCACGTCGAAGGCATCCGCGCCCCGGCGCAGCGTGCCCACGACGTGGCTGACCAGGTGCATCACGTGCGAGTAACGCTCGGTGACCATGAACTCCGTCACCTTCACCGAGCCGAGCTCCGCCACGCGTCCGACGTCGTTGCGGCCGAGGTCCACGAGCATCACGTGCTCGGCGCGCTCCTTGGGATCGCTCTTCATCTGCTGCTCGATGGCCACGTCCTGCGCCTCGGTGGCGCCGCGCGGATGGGTGCCGGCGATCGGACGCTCCTCGACGCGGTCGCCCTCCACGCGCACCAGCACCTCGGGCGACGAGCCCACGATGGTCGTCTTGCCCAGCCGCAAGAAGAACAGATAGGGCGACGGGTTGATCGTGCGCAGCGCGCGGTAGACGGTGAACGGATCGGCCTGCAGGCGGCAGTCCAGCCGGCGCGCCAGCACGATCTGATAGGCATCGCCGGCGGCGATGTACTCCTTGGCCCGACGCACGGCGTCGCTGAAGGCGTCCTCGTCCATCGTGGACGTGAAGCCGTCCTCGCCGAGGGCGAGCAGCGGCCCCGGCGCCGTCAGCGGCAGGGGCGCGGGCGCCCGCGCGGGACGGGAGAGCTTCGCGAGCGTCATGCCGATCTTCAGCGCGGCGCGGTCGTAGGGCGCATCCAGCGAGGTCGGGTCACGCTTGCCGATGTGCGCGTTGGCCATCACGAGCAGCCGGTGGCGCAGGTTGTCGAAGACCAGCAGCGTGTCGCTGAGCATGAACACGGCGTCGGGCAACCCGAGGTCGTCGTGCGCGGCCGCCGGCAGCCGCTCCATGTGCCGGACCATGTCGTAGGCGAGGTAACCCACGGCGCCGCCCTGGAAGCGCGGCAGACCCGGCACCGCGACGGGCTGGAACTCGCCCAGCAGCCCCCGCAGCGCTTCGAGAGGATCACCGTCGGGAAGCCGCTCGGTACGGCCGCCCCGCCGCAGCGTGATCCGCCCGTCTTTCGCGGCCAGCACCATGTGGGGATCGCTGCCGAGAAACGAGTAGCGCGCCCACTTCTCGCCGCCCTCGACCGACTCGAGCAGGAATGCGTAGGGGCCGGGTCGCAGCCGCAGGTACGCCGATAGCGGCGTGTCCAGATCCGCCGGCAGCTCGGCGAACACGGGCACGAGGTTACCCCGTCCGGCGAGCTCGCGGAACTCGTCGCGCGTGGGGGACAGCGTCGGAATCGCTAAACCGGCGGCGCTGATGCGGCGGAAAGCGTTGACGCGCTAGGCGAGCGCGTCCAGCTTCTCCTTGATCTTGGCCTTGGGCACGGCCCCGATGAGCTGGTCGACCACCTTCCCCTCACGGACGAAGAGGACCGTCGGAATGGACCGGATCGCGTAGCGGGCGGCCAGCCCGTGGTTCTCGTCCACGTTGACCTTTGCCAGCGTGATGCGTCCGGCCGAGTCGCGCGCCAGCTCCTCGAGGAGCGGCGCGATCGCCCGGCAGGGGCCGCACCACTCGGCCCAGAAGTCCACCATGATGAGGCCGTCGTGCTGAGCGAGGGTCTCGTCGAAATTCTTTTCCGTCAGGTGGACGGCGTCGGCCATGGCAGGTCTCCTCCCTGAAAAGTCAACCGCCACGCTAACATACCAAGCGCCCTCGCGCAACCGACGGGCCCGCCCCACGTGAGATTCCTTGTCAGTTTGACACCCCAACATGCTAGAGTCGGATTAAGACATGGACGCCGCAAAGATCCTGGTCGTCGACGACGAACGCTCCATCCTCGTCCTTTTGAAGGAAGCACTCGGCCAATGGGGCTACCAGGTTACGACCGCCGCGTCGGCGGCCGAGGCGCTGGGCATCCTCAAGTCCGAGCTCTTCGACGCGCTCATCAGCGACATCCGCATGCCGGACATGAGCGGCCTCGAGTTGCTGCGCGAGGTGAAGAAGCAGGACGAGTCGATCGAGGTAGTCATGATGACCGGCTACCCGACGATCGCCTCGGCGGTGCAGGCGCTCAAGGAAGGGGCGTACGACTACCTCTCCAAGCCGCTGATCCTCGACGAGCTCCGCCACCTGATGTCGCGCATGATGGAGCGCAAGTTCCTGCGCGGCGAGATCCACACCCTGCGCGCGCGGCTGGGCGAGGAGCTGACCGTCAACGAGCTGATCGGCGCCTCGGCGCCGATGGAGCGGGTCAAGGAGATCATCGGCAAGGTCGCGGTCACGGACTCGCCGGTGCTGATCGAGGGCGAAAGCGGCACGGGCAAGGAGCTGGTGGCCGCCGCCATTCATCGGCTCTCCTCGCGTGCCAAGCGGCCGTTCATCCCCGTCAACTGCAGCGCGATCCCGCAAGACCTGCTGGAGTCCGAGTTCTTCGGTCACGTCCGCGGCGCCTTCTCCGGCGCGGTGGCAGACGCGCTCGGGCTGTTCCGCGGCGCGGACGAGGGCACGATCTTCCTGGACGAAATCGCCGAGCTGTCTCCAGCCCTCCAGGTCAAGCTCCTGCGTGTTCTGCAAGAGATGCAGGTGCGGCCGGTCGGCTCGACGAAGGCGTTCCCCGTCGACGTGCGGGTCATCGCCGCCACCAACCGCGACCTCGAGCGCGCGATGACGGAGGGCGTTTTCCGGCAGGACCTCTTCTACCGGCTCAACGTCGTGCGCGTGACGCTGCCGCCCCTGCGCGAGCGCCGCGAGGACATTCCGTCGCTGATCAACCACTTCCTCCGCCGCTTCAACAAGCGCTTCCACCGCGACGTGCGCGGAGTGGCGCCCGAGGCGCTGGCCGCGCTGACGGCCTACACCTTCCCCGGCAACGTGCGCGAGCTCGAGAATCTGATCGAGCGCGCCTTCGCCATGGGCGCGCGCGAGCAGATCGCGGTGAACGACCTCCCGAGCCTCAGCAAGACGCCGATGGCGTCGACGCCGGTGACCTCGCCCGAGAGCGTCCCCGCGCTGGCCGACGTCGAGCGTGAGCTGATCCTGAAGGCTCTGGCGGTTTTCAAGGACGACAAGGAGGCGGCTGCCCGCGCCCTGGGTATCTCGCGCCGGACGATCTACCGCCGGCTCAAGGAATACGGCGTGTTGTAGACGCGGGGTGCCTCGAAGGGCCCCCCACCCCTCCCGAATGTTCGGAGCGCCCCGGCAACGCCGTGCCGCTCCTCTGGAACCCGCGGAACCCGTCCTCGAAGCCCGCATTCCTCGGCCGTCCTTTCGGTCCTCGGCGTGCCGGATTTGGCCGAAACGAAAGCTGTCACTGGGTGTGTGTCGTACGGACACCCGCGGGATTTCAATTTTGAATAATCGTCTGTATTCTTGGGCACTTACGCTTTGGCACCCCCGGTGCATTACCCTCCGCAGCATGACGACGACACT
>WNEW01000798.1_pt1 | contig 15274 bp, 10 predicted proteins | sample 5399891 | NCBI WGS metagenome assembly WNEW01 (sample SAMN13153336, study PRJNA577476) | soil metagenome | isolation source: 40 cm grassland meadow soil pre-rain plot 5 | place: USA:California | collected 2015-09-08 | reverse complement strand
GCTTCGCCGTCTCGTACTCCACGTGCGCCACCGCAATCGTGATCCCCCGCTCCCGCTCCTCCGGCGCGTTGTCGATCGACCCAAACTCCCGCACCGCCACCGCACTGATCTTCGTGTGCAATACCTTCGTGATCGCCGAGGTCAGCGTCGTCTTGCCGTGGTCGATGTGCCCGATCGTCCCCACGTTCACGTGCGGCTTCGTCCGCTCGTACTTCGCCTTCGCCATGGGTCTGGCCTCCGACTCCGTGTTCTAGCGGGTGCCGGCGCGCGCCGCCGGCTTGCCCGCAACTTTCGCCATGATCTCGTCGGCGATCGCCGCCGGAACCTCTTCGTACCGGGCGAACTGCATCGTGGACGTCGCCCGTCCCTGGGTCATCGAGCGGAGATCCGTCACATAGCCGAACATCTGCCCGAGGGGGACGTTGGCGCGGATCACCTGCGAGCTACCGCGCGCCTCCATCGCGACGATGCGGCCGCGGCGGCTGTTCAGGTCACCCACCACGGCGCCCATGTACTCCTCGGGCGTGACGACCTCGACGTCCATCACGGGCTCGAGGAGCACGGTCTTGGCACGGCGCGCCGCCTCCTTGAAGGCCATCGACGCCGCGATCTTGAAGGCCATCTCCGACGAGTCCACCTCGTGGTAGGAGCCGTCCACCAGGCGCACCCGGACATCCACCACGGGGTAACCGGCCAGCACCCCCGTCTCGAGCGCCTCGCGCACGCCCTTCTCGATCGCGGGGATGAACTCCCTCGGGATCGTGCCGCCGATGATCTTGTTTTCGAACGAGACCCCCTCGCCGGGCGGCGCGGGCTCCACCTCGAGGTGGACGTCGCCGTACTGGCCGCGGCCGCCCGTCTGGCGCACGTAGCGTCCCTGTGCGGCGGCCGGCTTGCGGATCGTCTCGCGGTAGGCCACCTGGGGCTTGCCGACGTTGGCGTCGACCCTGAACTCGCGCAGGAGGCGGTCGACGATGATCTCGAGGTGCAGCTCGCCCATCCCGTGGATGAGCGTCTGGCCCGTCTCCTCCTCGCTCGTCACCTTGAACGTCGGATCCTCGAGGGCCAGGCGCGACAGCGACACGCCGAGCTTCTCGTCGTCGGCGCGCGTCTTCGGCTCGATCGCGACCGCAATCACGGGCGCGGGGAACGTCATCGACTCGAGCACGATCGGCTTGTCGGGATCGCAGAGGGTGTCGCCGGTGGTGGTGAGCTTGAGGCCGATGGCCGCGGTGATGTCGCCGGCTGCGACGGCCTCGACCTCCTCCTTCTTGTTCGCGTGCATGCGGAGGAGCCGTCCGACCCGCTCCTTCTTGCCCTTCGTGGAGTTGTAGACGCCGGAGCCCGCCTCGAGCGTGCCAGAGTAGACGCGGAGGAAGACGAGCTGGCCGACGTGCTGGTCGTTCATGATCTTGAACGCGAGCGCGGCGAACGGCGCGTCGTCGGCCGCGCGCCGCTTTTCGATCGCCCGCGTCTCGGGATTGATGCCCTCGACCGGCGGGACGTCGAGCGGCGACGGCAGGTAGTCGATGACCGCGTCCAGGAGCGGCTGGACACCCTTGTTCTTGAAGGACGCGCCGCAGATGACGGGGAAGAGCTTCATCGCGATCGTGCCCTTGCGCACGGCTGCCCGGATCTCCTCGGCGCTGATGGGCTCGCTCGCGACGTACTTGGCCATGAGGTGCTCGTCCACCTCGGCGAGTGCCTCGATCATCTTCTCCCGGTGCTCTCGCACGTGGTCGCGGAGGTCGGCCGGGATGGGGACCTTCTTGAAGTCCTTGCCCAGCGTCTCGTCGTCTTCCTCCCAGACGAGCGCGACCTGGTCGATCAGGTCGACGAGCCCTCGGTACTGGTCCTCACGGCCGATGGGGATCTGGATCACTACCGGGTGGGCACCGAGTCGGCTCTTGATCATCTCGATGCTTTGAAAGTAGTCCGCGCCGACGCGATCCATCTTGTTGACGTAGACCATCCGGGGGACGCGGTACTTGTCCGCCTGGCGCCACACGGTCTCGGTCTGGGGCTCAACGCCGGACACCGCGTCGAGGATGGCGACCGCGCCGTCGAGCACGCGCAGCGAGCGCTCGACTTCGACGGTGAAGTCCACGTGGCCCGGCGTGTCGATGATGTTGATCCGGCAGTCGCGCCAGAAGCAGGTGGTGGCGGCGGAGGTGATGGTGATCCCGCGCTCCTGCTCCTGCACCATCCAGTCCATCGTCGCGGTGCCTTCGTGCACCTCGCCGATCTTGTATGACCGCCCGGTGTAGTACAGGATCCGCTCGGTCGTGGTCGTCTTGCCGGCATCGATGTGCGCCATGATGCCGATGTTCCGCGTCTTCTCCAGCGAGTACTGCCGCTCCACGTGTCGTCCCTGCCTTCTCTACAGGCGCTGTCTGCCCGATACATGCGAAGAGGGGGGTCAGCCTGCGGCCCCCCTCTCGGTTCGGCCCTCCAGCTACCAGCGATAGTGAGCGAACGCCTTGTTCGCCTCCGCCATCTTGTGCGTGTCCTCGCGCTTCTTCACTGCGGTGCCCCGGTTGTTCGCGGCGTCGAGCAGCTCGGCGGACAGCTTCTCGGCCATCGAGCGCTCGGCCCGCCGCCTCGCGGCGCCGATGATCCACCGCATCGACAGCGACGTCCGCCGGTCCGGACGCACCTCGACGGGCACCTGGTAGGTCGAGCCGCCGACCCGCCGCGACTTGACCTCGACGGCCGGCTTCACGTTGTCGATGGCCGTCTTGAACATCTTCAGGGCGTCCTGCTTGGCGCGGTCCTCGATCGCCGCGAGGGCGTCGTACATGATCCGTTCCGCCGTCGACTTCTTGCCGCGGATCATCATGATGTTCACGAACTTCGCGACGAGGCGCGAGCCGTACTTGGGGTCCGGTAGCACCTCGCGCCTCGCGGCGCCCGCCCGTCGCATGGATTACGCCCCTCCGGCCTTGGGCGCCTTGGCGCCATATTTAGAGCGGCTCTGCTTCCGGCCCGCGACGCCCGCGGTGTCGAGGGTGCCCCGAATGATGTGATACCGGATCCCGGGGAGGTCCTTCACGCGGCCGCCCCGGATCATTACGATCGAGTGCTCCTGGAGGTTGTGGCCGACGCCCGGGATGTAGGAGGTCACCTCCAGGCCGTTGGTGAGGCGCACCCGCGCGACCTTCCGGAGGGCGGAGTTCGGCTTCTTCGGCGTCGTCGTGTAGACGCGGATGCAGACGCCTCGCTTCTGCGGGCACGCCTGCATCGCGGGCGTCTTCGACTTCTTCCGCGCCGCCTCGCGACCCCGTCGCACCAACTGGTTAATGGTCGGCATGGTTCTCCATCACCCAACGCGGTGACAAAACCCGTCCTTTATAACCGGAAGACCCTGTATTGTCAACAATTTAGCCGTCGGTGGCGGCTCCTAGCCGACGGCCGCAACGTCGCCCGGCGCCTCACCGGTCTCGGCGACAGGCGGCGGCGTGAGCGAGAGCACGCTGTCGAGCGTCTTCACGGTCTCGCCGCCCGGCGTCAGCACCTCGACCCGCGTGTAGTTCGAGAGCCCGGTGCCTGCAGGGATCAGGCGCCCGACGATGACGTTCTCCTTGAGGCCGCGCAGCTCATCCGTCTTGCCGGAGATCGCCGCCTCGGTGAGCACGCGTGTCGTCTCCTGGAACGAGGCGGCCGAGATGAAGCTGTCGGTCGACAGCGACGCCTTGGTGATGCCGAGGAGCACGGGCTTGGCCGTGGCGGGCCGCTTGCCCTGAGCGATGATCCGCTCGTTCTCCTCCTGAAACGCGAACTTGTCCACGAGCTCGCCCACGACGAACTCCGTGTCTCCGACCTCCTCGATGCGGACGCGCCGGAGCATCTGCCGGACGATGATCTCGATGTGCTTGTCGTTGATCGTGACGCCCTGCAGGCGGTAGACCTCCTGCACCTCGTTCACCAGGTAGCGCTGCAGCTCACGGTCGCCGAGCACCGCCAGGTAGTCGTGGGGGTTGGGCGACCCGTCCATGAGCGCCTCGCCGGCCTTCACCCGGTCGCTCTCGTGGACGATGATGTGCTTGCCGCGCGGGATCAGGTACTCGCGCGTCTCGCCGTTGTCGGCGCGGATGACGATCTTGCGCATGCCCTTCACGAAGCTGCCCATCTCGACGCGGCCGTCGATCTCGGTGATGACCGCCTGCTCCTTCGGCTTGCGCGCCTCGAAGAGCTCCGCCACGCGCGGCAGACCGCCGGTGATGTCCTTTGTCCGCGTAGCTTCCCGCACGATCTTCGCGATCACGTCACCGACGAATACATCGCCGCCGTCGGCGACCGCGAGGTTCGCGCCCACCGGCAGCGGGTACCGGTGGCGCTCACCGGAGGCGTTCCCGGCGTCCGTCGACCGGATGACGATGCCCGGCTGGAGCTTGCTCTCCGGATCCTCGATGACGACCTTGCGCGCGAGGCCCGTGACCTCGTCGAACTCCTCCCGCACGGTCACACCCTCGACGATCTCCTGGTACTCGGTCCGGCCAGTGAACTCGGTGAGGATCGGGTTGGTGAACGGGTCCCACTCGACGAGAACCGTGCGCGCCTTGATCCGCTGCTCCGGCTTCACCTTGATCTTGGCGCCGTAGGCGACCGGATAGCGCTCGCGCTCCCGGCCGCGCTCGTCGGCCACGCCAACTTCGCCATTCCGATTTGTCGCAATCAGATCGCCATCGCGGTTCACAACCGTTCGGACATTGTGGAACTTCACGATGCCCGGTGCCTTTGATTCGTGCTTGCCCTCGGCGACCCGCTGAGCGGTGCCGCCGATGTGGAAGGTCCGCATCGTGAGCTGGGTGCCCGGCTCGCCGATGGACTGCGCGGCGATGATGCCCACCGCCTCCCCCAGCTCGGCCAGGCGCCCCGAGCCCAGGTTGCGGCCGTAGCACATCACGCATATGCCGCGCTTGGTGTCGCAGGTAAGCCCGGAGCGGATGCGCACGCGCTCCAGGCCCGAGTCCTCGATCTTCTGTGCCAGCTCCTCGGTGATCTCGCTGTTGACCTGCACGATGATCTCGTTCGAGACCGGATCGCGCACGTCCTCCGCCGCGACACGACCCAGGATCCGGTCGCGGAGCGACTGGATGATGTCGCCGCCCTCGACCAGCGGCGTCGCCTCGATGTACTTCACCGTGCCGCAGTCGTACTCGCTCACGATGACGTCCTGCGAGACGTCGACCAACCGCCGCGTGAGATACCCTGAGTCCGCGGTCTTCAGCGCTGTGTCGGCGAGGCCCTTCCGGGCCCCGTGGGTCGACGTGAAGTACTCGAGGACGGTGAGCCCCTCGCGGAAGTTCGAGGTGATCGGCGTCTCGATGATCTCGCCCGACGGCTTCGCCATGAGGCCGCGCATGCCGGCCAGCTGGCGGATCTGCTGCTTCGAGCCGCGCGCGCCGGAGTCGGCCATCATGTAGATCGGGTTGAACTCGCCGCCCTGCTCGCCCGCCTCGAGCTCGCGGAACATCTCCTCCGAGATCTGCTCGGTGACATGCGCCCAGATGTCGACGACCTTGTTGTAGCGCTCGCCGTTGGTGATGACGCCGTCCTGGTACTGCTGCTCGACCTCGTTGACCTGCTCGCGGGCCGAGGCGATGTGCCGCTCCTTGGACGACGGGATGTGCATGTCGTCGATGCCGATGGACAGCCCCGACAGCGTCGCATAGCGGAAGCCGACGTCCTTCAACTCGTCGAGGAACCCGACCGTCACCTCGTTGCCGAGCAGGTTGTAGCAGCGGCCGACGAGCGACGTGACCTCCTTCTTCTTGAGCTCCTGGTTCACGAACCGAAGCGACTCGGGGACGATGCTGTTGAAGAGCGTCCGCCCCACGGTCGTCTCGATGACCTCGCCGTTCCAGCGCAGGCGGATTCGCGCCTGGAGGTCGACGTCCTCGTTGTCGTAGGCAATCCGGACCTCCTCGGAGTCGGCGAAGAGGCGCCCCTCGCCCCGCACCGGGCGCTCCGGCGTGCCCAGGCGCTCCTTGGTGAGGTAGTAGATGCCGAGGACCATGTCCTGTGTCGGCACCGCGAGCGGGGCGCCGTTCGCCGGCGAGAGGATGTTGTTCGAGGACAGCATGAGCACCTGGGCCTCGAGCTGCGCCTCCATCGAGAGCGGCACGTGGACCGCCATCTGGTCGCCGTCGAAGTCGGCGTTGAACGCGGTGCAGACGAGCGGGTGGATCTCGATCGCCTTGCCCTCGACCAGGATGGGTTCGAAGGCCTGAATTCCGAGACGATGGAGAGTCGGAGCACGATTGAGGAGGACCGGGTGCTCCTTGATGACATCTTCAAGGATGTCCCAGACTTCGGGCCGCTCCTTCTCGACGAACTTCTTCGCGGCCTTGATCGAGGACGCGATCCCCCGCTCCTCGAGCTTGCGGAGGATGAAGGGCTTGAACAGCTCGAGCGCCATCTTCTTGGGAAGACCACACTGATGAAGTTTCAGATAGGGGCCGACAACGATCACAGACCGACCGGAATAATCGACCCGCTTCCCAAGGAGGTTCTGGCGGAAGCGCCCTTGTTTACCCTTCAGCGTGTCCGACAGCGACTTGAGCGGGCGGTTGTTCGGACCCGTGATCACGCGCCCACGACGACCGTTGTCGAACAGCGCGTCCACGGCCTCCTGGAGCATCCGCTTCTCGTTCCGGATGATGATCTCCGGCGCCTTGAGGTCCATGAGCCGCTTCAGCCGGTTGTTCCGGTTGATGACGCGGCGGTACAGATCGTTCAGGTCCGAAGTCGCGAACCTCCCGCCGTCGAGCGGCACCAGCGGGCGCAGCTCGGGCGGGATGACCGGGATGACCTCGAGGATCATCCACTCCGGCTGGTTGCCCGACTTCAGAAAGGCCTCGATGACCTTCAGCCGCTTGACGATCTTCTTCCGCTTCTGGACCGACGTCTCGCCGAGCATCTGGGCGCGGAGGTCTCGCGCCAGCGAGTCGAGGTCCATGTCGCGCAGCAGCTCGCGGATCGCCTCGGCGCCCATGCCGAGCTTGAGCGCGTCGGCGCCGTGCTCCTCATGAAGCTTGCGCGCCTTGTCGACCGCGAGCAGGTCCTTCTTCTTGGCGCTGGGGAGCCTCGAGTCGAGGACGACGTATTCCTCGAAGTAGAGGATCTTCTCCAGCTCGCGCAGGGACATGTCCAGGAGCTGTCCGATGCGACTCGGGAGCCCCTTGAAGAACCAGACGTGCGAGACCGGCGAGGCCAGCTCGATGTGCCCCATCCGCTCGCGCCGCACGCGAGCGCGGGTCACCTCGACGCCGCATTTGTCGCACACGACACCCGCGAACTTCATGCGCTTGTACTTGCCGCAGGCGCACTCGTAGTCCTTCGTCGGGCCGAAGATCCGCGCGCAGAACAGGCCGTCGCGCTCGGGCTTGAACGTTCGGTAGTTGATGGTCTCGGGCTTCTTCACCTCACCGTGCGACCAGTCACGGATCTTCTGGGGCGCGGCGAGCTTGATCCGGATCGCGTCAAACGTGATGGGCTTCGCATGCCGATCGAGGATGCCCCACAGATCCTTCGTTGGCTTGTCCTCTCTGATCAGGCTGCCGAAAGGCCGATCCGTCAGCATTCAGTCTTCTCCTCTCAGGAGGCTTTCTTGCCGTCCTTCATGATCAGCTCGACGTCGAGCGCCAGGCTCTGGAGCTCCTTCACCAGCACGTTGAAGGACTCCGGCGTCCCGGGCTCGAGGAAGTTCTCGCCCTTCACGATCGCCTCGTAGATGCGGTTGCGTCCCTCCACGTCGTCGGACTTGACGGTGAGCATCTCCTGGAGCGTGTGGGCGGCGCCGTAGGCCTCGAGCGCCCACACCTCCATCTCGCCGAACCGCTGGCCGCCGAACTGCGCCTTGCCGCCCAGCGGCTGCTGGGTCACCAGCGAGTAGGGTCCGATGGACCGCGCGTGCATCTTGTCGTCCACGAGGTGCGCCAACTTCAAGATATAGATCTGGCCGACGGTGACCTCCTGGTGGAAGCGCTTGCCGGTCCGTCCGTCGTAGAGCACGGTCTTGCCGGAGGTCGGCAGGCCCGCCTGCCGCAGGTGCTCCTTGATCTCCTCCTCGGTCGCGCCGTCGAAGACAGGGCTCGCCACCCACAGGCCGAGCGCCCGCGCGGCCCACCCCAGGTGCGTCTCGAGGATCTGGCCGACGTTCATCCGGGACGGCACGCCGAGCGGGTTCAGCACGATCTCGGCGGACGTGCCGTCGGGCAGGTAGGGCATGTCCTCCTCGGGCAGGATCTTGGAGACGACGCCCTTGTTGCCGTGGCGGCCCGCCATCTTGTCGCCGACGGAGAGCTTGCGCTTGACCGCCACGTAGACCTTCACCATCTTGATCACGCCGGGCGGCAGGTCGTCGCCACGCCGCAGTCGGCCGATCCGCTCCTCGAGCATCGAGTCGTAGATCGCGATCTGCTCCTCGGCCAGCTCCTCGATGCGCTTGATCGTCTGAGCGAGACCCTCGTCCTCCTTGATCCTGATCTTCTTCAGCTCGTTCCAGGCGAAGTTCTCGAGGTCCTCGCGCGCGATCCGGTCGCCCTTCTTCCCGAGCCGGTGCGTCTTGTTGGTGGGATCGAACAGCTCCTGAACGAGCGTCTTGCCCACGAGAAGGTTCTTCAGCTTTTGATCGCGTTCCATTTCGACCATCGCGATCTCATCTTGATAATCCTTCTCCAGGCGCGCGACCTCCTCCTCCTCGATCGACTTGGCCCGCTCGTCCTTGTCCACGCCTCGCCGTGAGAACACTTTGACGTCCACCACGGTGCCCTCGATGCCCGGCGGGACGGTGAGCGAGGTGTCGCGGACGTCGCCGGCCTTCTCGCCGAAGATCGCCCGCAGCAGCTTCTCCTCGGGGGTGAGCTGGGTCTCGCCCTTGGGCGTGATCTTGCCCACCAGGATGTCGCCCGGCTTCACCTTGGCGCCGATCCGCACGATGCCCGACTCGTCGAGGTCCTTCAGCGCCTCCTCCGCGACGTTCGGGATGTCCCGGGTGACCTCCTCCTTGCCGAGCTTCGTGTCGCGCGCCTGGATCTCGAATTCCTCGATGTGGATCGACGTGAACCGCTCGCCCTTGACGAGGCGCTCGGACACGAGGATCGCGTCCTCGAAGTTGTAGCCACCCCACGGCATGAACGCGACGAGCACGTTCCGCCCCAGCGCGAGCTCGCCCTGGTCGGTCCCCGGGCCGTCGGCGATCACGTCGCCCGCCGCCACGCGCTGGCCCTTACGGACGATCGGCTTCTGGTTGATGCAGGTGTTCTGGTTCGACCGCCGGTACTTCGTCAGGTTGTAGATGTCGAGCGGGAGGTCCTGCACCGGATCGGTCTTCTTCGACCGGCTCTCGGCGCGCACCACCACGCGGTCGGCCGACACGTACTCGACCACACCCAGCCGCTTGGCCACGACGACCGCGCCCGAGTCGCGCGCGACCACGTGCTCCATCCCGGTGCCCACCAGCGGCGACTCGGGCTGCAGGAGCGGCACCGCCTGGCGCTGCATGTTCGAGCCCATGAGCGCGCGGTTCGCGTCGTCGTTCTCGAGGAACGGGATCAGCGACGCGGCCACCGAGACGAGCTGCTTCGGCGACACGTCCATGTAGTGCAGCTCCTCAGGCGGGACCATGCGAAACTCGCCACCCTTGCGCGCCGAGACCCGCTCCTGGACGAAGCGACCGTTCCGGTCGATCTCGGCGTTAGCCTGAGCGATGACGAACTGCTCCTCCTCGAGCGCCGTCAGGAACACGATCTCGTCCGTGACGCGCCCATGCAGGACCTTCCGGTACGGCGTCTCGATGAAGCCGAACTCGTTCGTTCGCGCGTAGGTCGAGAGCGACGAGATCAGGCCGATGTTCGGGCCTTCGGGCGTCTCGATCGGGCAGATCCGGCCGTAGTGCGTCGGATGGACGTCGCGCACCTCGAACCCGGCGCGTTCGCGGGAGAGGCCTCGCGGACCCAGCGCCGAGAGGCGGCGCTTGTGAGTCAGCTCTGCCAGCGGGTTCGTCTGGTCCATGAACTGCGAGAGCTGCGACGAGCCGAAAAACTCCTTCACGACCGCCGAGACCGGCTTCGCGTTGATGAGGTCGTGCGGCATCAGGTTCGTGATGTCCGAGATGGACATCCGCTCCTTCACCGCGCGCTCCATCCGCGTCAGGCCCACGCGGAACTGGTTCTCGAGCAGCTCGCCGACGGACCGGACGCGGCGATTGCCGAGGTGGTCGATGTCGTCGGTCGCCTTGGCACCGAGCTTGACCATGAGGAGGTGGCGGATCACCGCCACGATGTCCTCGCTGCGCAGCGTCTTGACGGAGAGCGGCGCGTCGATCTGCAGCTTCTTGTTGATCATGAACCGCCCGACGCGCGCCAGGTCATAGCGCCGCGGGTCCATGAACATGCCCCGGAACAGGGCGCGGGCGGATTCCACGGTGGGCGGATCGCCCGGCCGGAGCCGCCGGTAGATCTCGACGAGCGCCTCGTCGGGGAGCTTGAAGTGGTCGCGCGCCAGCGTCTCGTAGATGGACGCATCGATCTTCTTGTCCTCGGGCTTCACCCCCGGCAGATTCGGCAGCATCAAGACCAGCAGCTTGAACGGTGCCACCCGCCGGCCCATGATCTGCGAGAGCATCTGGGAGTTGATCTCGGTGTTTGTCTGGACGAGCACCTCGCCGCTCTCGGTGTCCACGATGCGCGTGGCGGTGCGCCGTCCCACCAGGGACTCGGCGCGGACGGGGATCTTCTCGACGTTCGCCTCGACGAGCTTCTCGATCAGCTTTGCGTTGAGCGTCTTGCCCGCCGCGACGACGGGCTCGCGGTGGCGCGCCGGCTTCACGTCCTCGGCGACCCGCGCGCCGAGGTGCGCCTCGGGGTGGAGCTTCACCCAGGCGTTGCCCTCTTCGAACCCGAGGACCTCCTCGCTCTCGTAGAAGTGGGCCAGGATCTCCTCGTCCGAGAGAATCACGTTGTTCTTCTCGAGGAACCAGAACGCGCGCAGGAACGCCGTGGCGAGCATCTTCCGACGCCTGTCCACGCGCACATGGAGGATGTCGTTGGCGTCGAAGTCGAACTCGACCCACGAGCCCCGGTAGGGGATCACGCGCGCCGAATACAGGGGTTTCCCGGACGCGAGCGTCTTGCCTTTGTCGTCGTCGAAGAAGACGCCGGCGGAGCGCTGGAGCTGGCTGACGACGACCCGTTCGGTGCCGTTGATGATGAACGTCCCCTTGTCGGTCATGAGCGGGAGCTCGCCCAGGTACACCTCCTGGCCGCGCTGCTCCCGGATCGTGCGCGTCTTCGCCTCCTTGTCATGGTCGAAGACGACAAGGCGGAGCGTGACCTTCAGCGGGATCGCGAAGGTCATGCCGCGGTCATGGCATTCCTCGACCGTGTACTTCGGATCGCCGAAGTGGAACGAGTCGAACTCCAGCAGCGCGTTGTCGTTGTAGTCGGCGATCGGGAACACCGACTTGAAGACAGCCTGGAGCCCGATGTCCTCCCGGCGGTCCGAGGGGGCATCCTGCTGCAGAAACGTCTCGTACGAGCGCTTCTGCACCTCAATGAGGTTCGGAATCTCAACGATCGACGGGATCTTGCCGAAGTCCTTACGGCTGCGGCGCCCGCACTGGATCACTCCTGCCATATGTTCTCCCGGAGGACGGTCACGTCGTCCTCGACGCGTCCTGCACCTCGGTTAGCCCCGCAGGGGGGTTCGCCCCCCCCTACTTGATCTGGACGCTCGCTCCCTGCTCCTCGAGCTTCTTCTTCATCTCCTCCGCCTCGGCCTTAGTGACCTTCTCCTTCACCGCCTTCGGCGCACCGTCGACGAGGTCCTTCGCTTCCTTGAGCCCGAGCGCGGTCAGCTCGCGCACGACCTTGATGACCTGGATCTTCTTCTCGCCCGCAGCAGTGAGGACGACATCGAACTCCGTCTTCTCCTCGGTCGCGGCGCCGCCCCCTGCCGGCGCCCCCGCGGCGCCCGGCATGGCGGCCACCGCCATCGGCGCGGCCGCAGACACGCCCCACTTCTCCTGGAGCAGCTTGGAGAGCTGGGCGGCCTCGAGCAGTGTCAGCTTGTCGAGTTGTTCGGCGATCTGCTCAACCGTGGACATCGATCAGTCTCCTTTGATTACTCGGCGGCGTTCTTGCCGCGCTGTTGCAGGACGTACACGAGCTCCCGCTGCGGCGCCGTGAGCACGCCGACGAGCTGTGCCAGAATCCCCTGGATCGCGCCGATCAATTGGGCGCGCAGCTGCTCCCGCGACGGGAGGTCGGCGAGCGCCTTGAGCGCCGCCGGAGCCAGCATCTGGCCCTCGACGTACCCCGTCCTGATCCCGAGCGCCTGGTTCGCCTTCGCGAACGTGTGGAGCGCCTTGGCGACGGCGACCGGATCCGCTTTCGAGAAGACCACGCCCGTAGGACCCGTGAGGTGCGGACCCAGCGCCTCGAGCCCGGACGACTTGATCGCCAGCCGCGCGAGCCGGTTCTTGACGACCCTGTAGTCCGCCGACACCGCGCGGAGCTGCTTGCGGAGGTCGGAGAGCTGCTGCACGGTCAGGCCGCGGTACTCCGTGAGCACCACGGTCTTCACCCCGTCGAGCCGCGACTTCAGCTCCGCGACCGCTTCGACCTTCTCTTGCGTCGGCACCGTCGGACCCTCCGCCCTATACCGCTTTCTTGAACAGGTTCGCGATCGCCTGCGCGTCGATCGGCACGCCCGGCCCCATCGTCGTCGAGACGGTGAGCGACCGGAGGTAGGTCCCCTTCGCGGCCGCGGGCTTCGCCCGCACGATCGCCTCGATCACGGCCATCGCGTTCGCCACCAGGTGCTCGGCGGGGAACGAGTGCTTGCCGATCGGCGTGTGCACGTTGCCGGCCTTGTCCACCCGAAACTCGACCTTGCCCGCCTTCGCCTCGCGCACCGCGCGAGCGATGTCGAAGGTCACGGTGCCGAGCTTCGGGTTCGGCATGAGGCCGCGCGGACCGAGCACTTTGCCGAGCCGGCCGACCTGACCCATGAGGTCGGGCGTCGCGATGGCCGTGTCGAACTCCATCCAACCGCCCTGGACGCGCTCGACGAGGTCTTCGGCGCCCACGATGTCGGCGCCCGCCTCGCGCGCCTCGCGCTCCTTGTCACCCTTCGCGAAGACCGCGACACGCACCGCCTTGCCAATGCCGTGCGGCAGCACCACCGCACCCCGCACCATCTGGTCGGCATGCTTGGGATCGACGCCCAGCCGGAACGACAAGTCGACAGACTGGTCGAACTTCGTCGGCGGCATGCTCTTGATGATCGCGATCGCCTCGTCCAGTGAGGACTGCTTGCCCGGCGCGATCTTCGCTGCCGCCGCGTCGTAACGCTTGCTCACCACCGTCGCCATGTCCGTCTCTCCTCGGAGTAACCGCCGTTCGAGCGCGGGCTTCGCCCGCGCAACCCCCTCCCTTGGGGGTGGCTCGGAGGGGGCCGTCGAGGCCCCCTCCGATGACCTACACCACGTCGATGCCCATGCTGCGCGCCGTGCCCTCGACGATCCGCATCGCCGCCTCGATCGACGCGGTATTGAGATCGGGCAGCTTCGTCTGCGCGATCTCGCGCACCTGCTGCCGGGTCACCTTGCCGATCTTGTCCTTGTGCGGCACCGCCGAGGCCTTGGCGATCCCCGCCGCGCGCTTCAGGAGCACGGCCGCGGGCGGCGTCTTCACGATGAACGTGAACGAGCGGTCCTGGTAGATCGTCACGACCACCGGCAGGATCAGCCCCTCCTGGCTCGCCGTCTGCGCGTTGAACCCTTTGCAGAACTCCATGATGTTGACGCCGTGCTGGCCAAGCGCGGGCCCCACCGGCGGCGAGGGATTCGCCTTGCCCGCCGGAATCTGGAGCTTGACAACCGCCTGGACTTTTTTCACGTGGAGGCACCCATCAACGCGCCACTCATCAGAGTCGCTCCACCTGGTAGTACTCGAGCTCGACCGAGGTCGGCCGGCCGAAGACCGGCACGGCGACCTTCATCCGGCCGCGCTCGGGATTCATGTCCTCGACGACGCCCTGGAAGTTGACGAACGGCCCGTCGACGACCCGCACCTTGTCGCCGCGCTGGAACACCGACTTCGGCTTGGGCTTCTCGGCCCCGGCTTCCATCTGCCGCATGATGTCGTCGACCTGCTCCTGCGAGAGCGGGACGGGCTTCGAGCCCGAGCCGACGAACCCGGTGACCTTGGGCGTCGAGCGCACCAGGTGCCACGTGTCGTCGGTCAGCTCCATCTCGACGAGGACGTACCCGGGGAAGAACTTCTGCTCGGTCTCGCGCTTCTGCTTGTTCCGGACCTCGACCACCTTCTCCGTCGGCACCAGGACGCGGGTGATCTTGTCCGTCATGCCGAAGATCTTCGCGCGTGACTCGATGGCCTCCTTCACCTTGTTCTCGAATCCCGAGTACGTATGGACGACGAACCACTGCTTGTTCGTCGCCGCCGCCGTCGCTTCTCCGCTCATCGCAGGATCCTCTCCACGACCCGCGCCAGCACGATGTCCACGCCGCCCAGGAAAAAGGCGACCACGACCGTGACGGCGATCACCACGACCGTGGAGTTGATCAACTCCTGCCGGCTGGGCCAGGTCACCTTGCGGAACTCCGCGAGGACCTCGCCAACGAACTCCTTCGCGCGCTTCAGATACCCCATTTCGTCCCGACCCTCTCCGGCAATGAGTGGCAGGGGTGGAGGGATTCGAACCCCCATCCCCCGGATTTGGAGTCCGGTGCTCTAGCCGTTAGAGCTACACCCCTAACGCAATCGCGAGGGGGACAGCCCCCCCTTTCCGTCTCCCCCTCTGGGGGAGGCGGCGGCCAAGCCGCCGCTCGAACCAGGCTCAACCTACGCAGCGTGACGCGGCTCGTAGGACTGGAGGCGCGCTCGCCGCGTGCCCGCAACCGATCCGCTCTCGAACAACTCGTCCCCGTGTCCCACCCGCGCACCTCCGCTCTGACTACTTGGTCTCTTTGTGCGGCGTGTGCTTGCGGCACCACCGACAGAACTTCTTGAGCTCGAGCCGGTCGGGATGCGTGCGCTTGTTCTTCGTGGTCGAGTAGTTCCGCCGCTGGCACGTGGTGCACGCGAGGGCGATGATCTCCCGCACCGCCTACTCCGTGATCTCCGTGACGACGCCGGCCCCCACCGTCCGCCCCCCCTCCCGGATCGCAAACCGCAGCTCCTTCTCCATCGCCACCGGCGTGATCAGCTCGATCGCCATCGTCACGTTGTCCCCCGGCATCACCATC
>WNEW01000792.1_pt1 | contig 15312 bp, 10 predicted proteins | sample 5399891 | NCBI WGS metagenome assembly WNEW01 (sample SAMN13153336, study PRJNA577476) | soil metagenome | isolation source: 40 cm grassland meadow soil pre-rain plot 5 | place: USA:California | collected 2015-09-08 | reverse complement strand
GGGTCAGCCGGCAGAATCGTCAACCTTAGCAGCGGGACGTTCGGCGTCATTCGCGACTCCATGGATCCGCGAATCCTGCAGTTCGCAATGAAGTACTTATTCTGAGACGGAGCGACCTGCGCATCCGGTTCGCGGATGCGGGGGAGAGTTGCGCTTGAAATGGGGGCTTGAAATGTCAAATGTAAGATGTCCAGTGTCAAACGTCAAATGTACTTGACCCAATTACCTACTGACCTACTCACGTCATGACCGGCTGACGAAATTAAATCAGCCGGTCATTGGGTCAAGTACATTTGACGTTTGACACTCGACGTCTCACATCTGACATTTAAAGAGCAAGCCGACCGGTGCTTGGACCCATCTTTTCGACGTCGGCGTTCGCCAGATCCGCGAGTGCGAGGAGCAGGTTTGCCGTGGGCTCCTTGTTTTCGACCGAGATGTGGCGATTGCCGCGCAAACGGCCGTTGGCGCCGCCGACCAGGACCGCTGGCGGGTTATTGCGATCGTGCACGTTTCCATTGCTCATTCCGCTGCCAAAATAAATGACGGCATGGTCGAGCAACGTGCCGTCCCCATCGGTGGTTGAGCGCAGCTTTTGAACGAACTCAGCGAGCTTGGCTGTTTGGTACGTGCAGACCTTGGCATACTTCTCAATGCCCTCGGGCTTGTCGGCGTGATGCGATACCGGATGATGCGGCTCCGGCACGCCGATATGCGCATAGCTCCGGCTGCTTGCCTCGTGGCCGACCATGAAAGTGAAAACCCGCGAGATGTCACCTTGAAACGCCAGATGCATCAGGTTGTACGTCACTGTCATGTGATCGTCGAATGTATCGGGAATTCCAATGGGCGCCTCCGGCCCTTCGCCGACCGTGCCGGCTCTCGCCTCCATTCTCTCGAGCGTCAGCTCGACGTCCCTAATGTTCGCGAGATACTCGTCCAGAATCGCCTTATCTTTCGGGCCGACCTGCTTCCGCAGTTTCGCCGTTTCGGCCGCAATCGAATCCAGCATGCTCTGTTTCCGTTTCAATCGCGAATACCGCTGCGCCGCGGTGCCCGTCTCGCTGAACATTCGCTCGAAGGTCACTCGTGGATTGATGCCGATCGGCAGCGGGCTCGTGTCGTCCCGCCACGATAGCGTATTGAAGAACACGCATGGGAAACCATCGCACGCGCCTGCAATCGTTCCCATGTCTTCGGTTCCAACTTCGATGGATCGCAGCGGCGTATCTTCCGCAACCTTGTCGGCGATGTACTGATCGATGGTCTTTTTCGATTCGATCGCGTTGAAGTTGCCGGCGCTATTGACCGGACCGATGCCGTTCAGCCAGGCCGCGCTCGCTCCCAGGTGTACGGAGCCCTCAGGTGCTTTCAACTTGCTGATCGTTACGAGTTGCTCGCGGAACGGTTCAAGCGGTTTCATGATCCGCTGGAACTCGAAATCGCTCCCGGTCTTCTCCGGATGCCAAAGGTCGGGATAAATCCCGTTCGGCATATACACTCCTCCGAAACGGAAGGGTGCCTTCCTGTTGCGTGACTGAGCCGACAGCGCCGGCGCCATGGCGTCCAGAAAAGGCAATCCCACCGTGGTGCCAAAGGCGCCACGGAGGAAGGTACGGCGGGACAGGTGCTTTCTCGTAATGATCATAATCATTCCCTCTTAGCGATATTCTTCACCGCGGTGGATTCGGCGAGTTTGGTCCGCATCTGGAACGCCGAGCTCTCGATAATGCCCACCAGAATCGACATGAACCGATAATCTTGTTTTGCCGCGTCTGAAACAATGCGGCGGACCACGGGCATATCCGATGGATCGAGTCCCCGGCCCAGAGCGTAGATCAGCAACTTCTCCGTGACCGTTTGCAGGAAAACGTCAGGCCTCGAGAGCAGTGCCTTTCGCAATTCGACCGGACCGTTGATTGACGTCCCGTCGACGAGGACACCTGACGAATCGATCTTCAAACCGTCCTTCGTCACGCTTCGCCACTGCCCCACGGCGTCGAAATTCTCGAGAGCGAAGCCGACAGGATCAATATTGCGATGGCAGGACGCGCATACCGCGTTGCTCCGATGCGATTCCAATTGTTCGCGAACGGTCGACGGTCTGTCGGCGGGCGCGCTCTTCTCCAGCGGAGGCACCACCGGAGGCGGCGGTAGGGGCGGCGTGTTCAGAAAATTGGAAACGATGTACTTGCCGCGGATAACCGGAGAGGTGCGTGTGGCAACCGAAGTCAGTGAAAGGATGCTTCCGTGTCCCAACAGCCCGTACCTGTTCGGATCTGACAATCGCACGCGGCGGAAAACATCGCCATACACTCCAGGAATCCCATAATGCCGCGCGAGCCGCTCATTGACGAAGGTGTAGTCCGCATTCAACAGATTCAGAGCGCTTCGGTCCTCACGCATGATGCTTGCGAACAACAATTCAGTTTCGCGGCGCAAAGCCTGGCGGAGATTATCATCGAAGTCCGGGAACAAAAGCAGATCCGGTCTGACACCGTCCAGGTTCCGGAGCTGGAGCCATTGCCCGGTGAAAGTAGACACCATCGAGTTGGCGCGCGCGTCCACCACCATCCGCCGCACTTGAGCTTCGAGCACGCCCGGTTTCCGCAACTGGTTTGTGATGGCAAGGTTCAACAATTCCTCGTCGGGAATGCTGTTCCAGAGGAAGAACGATAATCGCGACGCCAGATCGACATCGCTGATTCGATGAGCGGCGCCGGGCTGCAGATCCACCGGATCCGACTCGGCGCGGAATACAAAAGACGGGCTTGCCAGGATCCTCGCCAGACCCGCGCGTATACCTGCCTCGAAATCGCCGTTCTGCCGAGCGTCGGTGTAAAAGGACATTGGCGCCTGGAGATCCTGTTCGTTAACTGGCCGCCGGAATGCGCGGCGAGCTACCGCGGCCAGGATTTTGCGCGCGCAGGTGGTCTCTGCCGAAGGCAGTGCGCCCGATTCAGGCCGGCATATGAAGATGCGTTTGCGGATTGGCGTGTCGCTGATTCCCGCCACGTTATACGGGCCTTCAACGCTAACTGTCCTTAGTCTCGGCATACCGGCGGAATTATGAATTTCCTGGCTCGCGCGCAAGGCAGGCTGCCACACAGCTTGCTCGCGGCTGGTCCTCTCGAGCCATGTGAAGCCGAGATCATGCGGTCCCGCAGTGACCGGCATGCGTGCGGACATGCGCTTGTCGAGTTCGATTCTTGACTTGGTTACGTCTTTGCTGCTGAGTTCGTGATCTTCCTTGCCGCCGATCGGAGTCGAGTAGACCTGCTGCCCATCGACCGTGATGACGAACTGGTGCGGCGTCTCCTGCCCCTCAACCCCAACAGCGCCTTCAATAACGGTATTCAGCAGACGTCCGGCGAGGACGTATTCGGCATCGGCAGGAAAGTTGTAATGAATCAGGGTGCCGCCGCGCGTACCTAGCGGTAAACCTGGCATGTGCTGGTCTTGCGTCACATCGAAGCCAATGTTGAATGTCGTCGTTCCCGGCGGAACGTCGGTTGTTCCCACGGCGAGATCGCTGATGTAGAGAGCTGCGGTGAGATACCGCTCCAGCAGCAGTGGAGAGGTCTTTAGTGCAGACGCGACATTATCGAAACCGAAATTCCCGGCGTCGCTCGGGAGCAATCCGGTTACGTCGACTTCGACACCCAACAGATCGCGAATTGCGTTCGCATATTCTGTCCGGTTGAGGCGGTGCAGAACGTATTCTCCCGGATTGTTGTGCTCGGCCGCCGCATGATTCAGCGTGGTGATCAACCATGTTCTGAAGTCGGATAGCTTCGCCTGCCCCGGTGAGGACGCGCCCTGCGGCGGCATAGCGCCGACACCGAGCTTGCGTATGACTTTTTCCCAAATGGCGGCGTTCGCGGCCGGATCGTCGAAGCTCGCAGAATCCAGATAGAGCGGATCCCCGGCCGGGATCTTCGCCTTCTGGTTATGACAGGTGACGCAATACTTATCGACCAGAGCCTTGTACGCCTCTCCCTCCGGGAGAGGCCGGGCGCGAAGCGGCCGGGTGAGGGTCACAGTCTTGAAACCCTCACCCGCTGCGCCGAAGGCGCGCCGCCCTCTCCCCGAGGGAGAGGGTAAGAAGAACAGTACGAAGGCGATGACCAGAACCCTTTTCACTTAGCGGCTCCCGACTCAGCCGGCGGCAGTCCCATCAATTCGCGCAGCAGCTTGGCCACTTCTTCCGGCGACGCGACTCCCAGCTTTCGGGCAGCCGCGGTCGGCGGCGGTGGCGGAGCGCCACGGCCTCCGCGGCCGGGTTGTCCTTCGGGCTGCTTGCCCTCGGCGACGTCCAGCGCCGTCAGCCCATCCTTATTCTTTTCATCGAGCCTGGCGCCCGATTCGGCTAATAGCCGAATGATCGCGAGATTGCCGGCCTGTGCCGCCTGGTGCACCAGAGTCGCTCCATCCGGGCCTTTCCCGTTAGGATCGGCGCCTGCTTTGAGCAGCAGCTTCAATGCCTCAACCGGGTCTCGATTCGCAGCCTCGCGGAAGGGTGGCGGCCCTTCGCGGATAAATCCCGGTCCTGCCGCCATCGCCACGCCCCGCCCACCGGTAATGGTGACCATGGCTGCCGGTTTGCCAACGTTGGCGTTGGGCCCGCGCTGTCCACCGTTGTTCATGGGGTCGCCGTTTTCTTTATCGACTTTGACCGGCATCCAATCGAGATTCGCCCCTTTGGCCATCATCAACTTCATCGTTTCGACGTCGGCAGCGACCGCCGCTCTATAGAACGGCGTGGCGTTCGCATGCTCGTCGCAGCACATCGATGTCGAATGCAGTTGCCGAACGACAGGTTTATTTGGATCGGCACCTTTGTCGAGCAGCAACTTGATCAGATCCATGGCCGTCAGCTTATTGGGATGCCTGGCGCGGAGCCGGGAACCGTCGCGAGCATACCAGTCGGTGGTGGCATCGTGCATCTCAACGGCGTTGTATAACGATCCGTCATTCGCGTCGGCGCCAAAATCCAATAGCATTGCTGCAAGGTCGAAGCGGTCATTCACAATCGCAATCGTCATTGCCGTGGCGCCGTCCCCATTGGCGACGTTTACGTCCGCGCCGGTTTTGATCAATCGGCGTGCGACGTCTTCATACCCATTTCGCACGGCCCACATGAGCGCGGTGAAGCCGCCAGTTGGAAAATCGGCATTCTTGCGGTCTGTTATGGATGTCACGCGAGCTCGGCGATTGGGATCGGCGCCTGCATTGAGCAGCGCGTCCACGACGTCCAGGTGACCTTCTGCGGCCGCCCACATCAATGCGGTCTCCTGCTGAACCGACTCTGCCGCATTCACGTCGGCTCCGCGATCCAGCAGCAGTCGGACGGCATCGATGCGGCCCGAACGAGACACCGCCATCAACGGCGTCTCTCCCTGAGGATGTGCCAGCGATGGATTCGCGCCCGCTTTGAGTAGTGTCGCGATGATCGGCGTATCTCCCGTCCGGCTCGCCTGGAGCAAGGGTGTGATGCCGTATTGATTTGCGATATCGGCCTTAGCCCCTGCCGCAATCAGAGCCTGCACCATATCCAGATTGGAGTGATACACCGCCCATAGAAGGGCCGTCGATCCGTCGGGTTCGGGAAGATTCACATCAGCGCTCGCAGCGATAAGCTTGCGCACACCAGCAAGATCACCCGCCTTCGCAGCTTTCGCCGTAACACTCTCGCCGACCCGCACGGCTCCGGCAGGAAGCGCGGCAGCCAACATGAGCACACTGAGCCATTGCAGGACGCGACGCATGGTTTGCCCGCCTTTCACGTTAGGTAGCAAGCACAAAAATAATAATCTGGAACGGTCCAGACGACCTACAAGAAAAAGACACAAGAAGCACAGGAACTTATCCAGGGTCAGAGGTTTAAGGCTTGCTCGTTACTGTGAGGACTTTGCACTGTAACGGCTCTCTACCAGGGCGTGAACGAACTGGAATCGAGCGTATTCCCCTCCTCGCAGAGGAGGGGTGGCCGCGACATCAATAAAATGCTGCGCAGCATCCTCTTACGGAGCGGACGGGGTGGTCAGACCGGCGAAACTAAATATTGCGCCGAACTGACCACCCCGTCTGCGCGGGAAAAGGTCGCTTCGCAGCTTCTTGTTGACCGCGCAGCCACCCCTCCTCTGCGAGGAGGGGAATGTTCCCGCGGCGGTTTCGTTCACACCTTACAGTTGGATACCTTCCGCGGTGGAACGGTGTGCTATCGATGTTTACGTTGTTTCGAAGTCGTCACGCAGCTTTGTGTTTTTCAAGCGCTTCGTGGACGCGCTGGAGATCGGCAATGAACCGTTTCGTTTCCTGGTGACGGGTCTCATCGTCGGGCGCACGCAAGAGGGAGGACGGATGCACGGTGGCCATAACAAAAGGCGCCAGCGGTGACTCGACCCAAACGCCCCGTTGCGTGCTGACCCTGAATTGCCGTCCGAGAAGCGCCTGGGCGGCGGTTGCGCCAAGGCAGACGATGACTGCCGGTCGGATCACTTCGATTTCGGCTTCGATCCAGGGTGTACACGCGGTGATTTCCAGCGAATTCGGTTTCTTATGGATGCGCCGTTTTCCGCGCGGCTCCCATTTGAAATGCTTCACCGCATTGGTGACATAAACCTCGTTTCGATCGATGCCGGCTTCCACAAGCGCCTTGTCCAGAATCTTTCCGGCCGGTCCAACAAACGGATGTCCTTGAATGTCTTCTTGATCGCCGGGCTGTTCGCCCACAAACATCACGCGCGCTTTCGAACTGCCTTCCCCAAATACGGTTTGCGTTCCTCGCTTCCAAAGGTCGCACGCACGGCAATCGGCGGCTGCGGCCTGTAATTTGGGGATGGTCGGATTCGCCGGAACTAGTGGAGCTGCAGTGTTTTGCGGTCGTTTGCTCATTGGTTTTTCGTAGGATTGACATCCGAACATTTGTTCGGTATAACGGAGCTGATCTCGGTGTAGTCGATGCAATCGACAATCCTTATTCAAGGCTTCGCGCTACCGCGCTCGCGCTTCGCGATTCAAGGCTTCGCGCTACCGCGCTCGCGCTCCGCGATTCAAGGCTTCGCGCTACCGCGCTCGCGCTCCGCGATTCAAGGCTTCGCGCTACCGCGCCCGCGCTCCGCGATTCGCGCCCAATTAGAGTCTGCATTCGGTGAACGGATTTCTACGCCGTTCACCGACATCGAACGGCGTGTCATTGAAACCGTTCCTACCGGCATCGCTTCGCTGGATGCGGTCACGGGTGGTCTTCCTCGCGGCTCCATCACAGAAATTTTTGGCCCGCCTTCTTCAGGCTCCACATCCGCAATGGTTTCGATTCTGGCCCAGGCGACGGCGCGGGATGAAGTCTGCGCGCTTGTGGATGGCACCGATGCCTTTGATCCGAAATCTGCAGCCGAGGCAGGAATCGACTTGAATCGTCTGCTCTGGATCCGCTGCCGAAAACTCGATCAAGTTTTGAAAACAACGGACCTGTTGCTTCAAGGCGGCGGATTTGGCCGGGTGGTGATGGATCTGTCGGATCTTGCCTTGTCCGACATTCGATCCATTCCATTGGCATCGTGGTTCCGTTTCCAACGGACGATCGAAAGGACGCCAACCATTCTTCTCGTGATGACGCCCGAAAGCGTCGTCAAATCCGCCGCTGCGTTGGTGCTGCGAATGGAAATGCAGGGCGCCGACTGGTCGACCTATCTGACCGGCTTGGATTCAAACATTGAAATTGTCCGGTCGCGGAAGTTGCGGTTGTTGAAATCGTATGTTCGCGTGCATCTACATTCCCAATGCATCAAGTGAGGCGGAGAGCGCATTACTCGATTGTGCTGCCGCGTTTTCGCCGCGCGTGGAAACCATGCTGCCCGGCACGGCGGTCTTTGACGTTGAAGGATTGGAGCGGCTCTTCGGATCGTACTCGGAAATTGCATCCAAAGTTGCCGAAGTGGTATGCGCGCGTGGACTCGAAGCCCATGTAGCGCTTGCATCCAATACTGATGCGGCAGTTTGCGCGGCGCGCGGATTCGGCGGCATCACCGTCCTGAATCGCGGTTCCGAAGCCATGCGGCTTTGCGATCTCCCACTGACCGTTCTCTCGCCTTCACCTGAAATTCTGGAAACCGTGGAGCGTTGGGGCATACGTACGCTGGGCGCGTTCGCAAAATTACCGGTAGCGGACGTTTCGGCACGGTTGGGGCAAGAAGGCGTCGAATTGCACAAACGCGCTCGGGGCGCGGGTTCGCGTCCGCTTGTTTCGCACGTCGACCCTATGCGGTTCATCGACGTGATGGAACTGGATTATGAAATTACGACGATCGAGCCGCTGACGTTCATCTTGTCGCGAATGCTGGATGGTATTTGTACGCGACTCCGATCACGGAATCTTGCAACGCATGAAGTGCGGCTTTCCTTGGGGACGTATTCTCGGGTTTTGAATCTCCCGTTGCCGGTACGGAATCCAAAAGTCCTGACGCGGTTGTTGATCCTGGATCTGGAGGCGCATCCGCCGGGAGTTGGGATCCCGCGAGTCGAGATTGAAGCGGTTCCGGCAAAGCCCCGCGTTGTGCAGAACGGCCTGTTCATCCCGCTGTCCCCAGAACCGGAGAAGCTGGAATTGACGCTGGCGCGGGTGAAGGCTGTTGTGGGCGAAGAGAATGTCGGGGCCGCAGAGATTCTGGATACGCATCGACCGGATGGGTTTCGGGTAAAAAAGTTCGCGGTGTTCAGCGAAAGCTCCCCTCCTAAGTTAGGAGGGGAGCAATCCGTCATCTTGCGCCGATTCCGGCCACCGCTGGAAGCCACCGTCCAGCTTCGCAACAGCGCACCCATCTGGATTGCGTTTCACGGCGTGCATGGTCCTATTGCAACCGCGCGCGGTCCTTGGCGCACGTCGGGCGACTGGTGGCGGCCCACAATGTGGGATCGCGAAGAATGGGACATTGAAATTCGCGATGTGCTCTACCGGATTTACTTCGACGTGCACATGGACCGCTGGTATGCCGAAGGAGTCTACGATTGAGCGCGACATACGTTGAACTTCATGCCGGCTCCGCATTCAGCTTTCTCGAAGGCGCTTCCCTGCCCGAAGAACTTGTCGGCGCGTGCGCCGAATATTCGATGCCGGCGATTGCGCTCCTCGATCGCGACGGAGTTTATGGGTCGCCGCGGCTGCATCTGGCGGCGAAGAAAGCCGGCATTCAAGCGCACATCGGCGCTGAGGTCACCTCCACAACAGGCATTCGTCATTCCCTTCTCGCCGAAACGCGAGACGGTTATCAAAATCTTTGCCGTCTTCTGACGCGCATGAAACTGCGCGCGCCAAAAGGTAAAGGCAGGGTGACGGAAGACGAACTTGCGGAATATTCCCGCGGCCTTGTCTGTCTCACCGGCGGCGAGCATGGTCCGCTCACGGCGGCGATTCCGAACAAGGCTGCCCACGGCCCGACTGGCTGCGAAACTCTCGATCGATTAATCCGCATCTTTGGCCGCGAAAACATCTATGTCGAATTACAGCGCCATTACAATCGGGACCAGGAAGCGATCAATCAGCAGGCGATCGCTCTTGCCGAGTCGTTTCGGCTCCCATTGCTGGCGACGAACGGCGTTCGTTACGCGTTGCCGGAACAGCGCGAGATCCTCGACGTTTTCACCTGCATTCGAAATCACCGGACGCTGGAAACCGCCGGCCGCCTGCTCGCGAAGAATTCCGACTGTTATCTGAAAACACCCGCGCAAATGGCGCGGCTTTTCCATGATGTGCCTGACGCGATTGCGAATACCACCGTACTTTCCTCCCGCCTTCAATTCACGTTGAAAGATCTCGGTTACGAATTTCCCAAGTATCCGGTTGGCGACAACGAGACGATGGCATCATTCCTACGCAAACGAACCGAAGAAGGCGCCCTCGACCGGTTCCGTCCGTACGATGAGAGATCCCGCCGTCAGATCGAACGCGAGCTTCGCCTCATCGAACAACTGGGACTCGAAGGGTACTTCCTCATTGTCTGGGACATCATCAAATTCTGCCGCGAAAACAACATTCTTGTTCAGGGACGCGGTTCCGCAGCCAACAGCGCGGTCTGTTATGCGCTGGGCATCACGGCCGTTGATCCGGTGAAAATGGAACTACTGTTCGAGCGATTCCTCTCCGAAGAACGCGGCGAATGGCCCGACATCGATCTGGATCTTCCGAGCGGCGATCAGCGGGAGCGCGCGATTCAATACATATATGACCGGTACGGCAAGCTGGGTGCTGCCATGACGGCGAATGTCATCACCTATCGCGGCCGCTCGGCTGCGCGCGAAGTCGGAAAGGTGCTCGGTTTTGATGTGGAAACATTGGAGCGCCTGACGCGGCTTGTCGGACATTTCGAATACAAGGATGAATCCGACACTCTTGAAGCGCAATTCCGTATTGCCGGCTTTGATATGCGCCAGCAGCGGATCCGCAAATTTCTCGAGCTGTGTCTGCGTCTTCAGGATTTGCCGCGGCATCTCGGGCAACATTCCGGCGGTATGGTGATTTGCCAGGGACAATTGGATTCGGTGGTTCCGCTGGAACCAGCGACGATGCCCGGCCGCACTGTCGTGCAATGGGACAAAGACGATTGCGCGGACATGGGAATCGTGAAGGTCGATCTGCTCGGCCTTGGAATGATGGCGGTGCTGGAGGAGTCGCTGAAGCTGATCCGCGCGCACTATGGCGAAGAGGTCGACCTCGCGCATTTGCCGCAGAATGATTCGGCTTCATACGCCGCCATGCAAAAAGCCGACACGGTTGGAATGTTTCAAATCGAAAGCCGCGCGCAAATGTCGTGTCTGCCGCGAATGCGTCCCGAGCGGTTCTACGACATCGTCGTTCAGGTCGCCATCATCCGGCCCGGGCCGATTGTCGGCAACATGGTCCATCCATATCTGAAGCGGCGGCAGCGACGCGAGGCTGTACGTTACCCCCATCCGGCGCTCGAGCCGGTTCTCAAACGAACACTGGGTGTACCGCTGTTTCAGGAACAGCTGCTGCGAATGGCGATGATCACGGCCGGATTCAGCGGCGGCGAAGCGGAAGAATTGCGCCGCGCATTCGGCTTCAAGCGGTCCGAAAGACGAATGAAGGAAGTCGAAGTGAAGTTGAGGCAAGGAATGGATCGAAACGGCATCAGGGGCGACGTTCAGGATCAGATCATCCATTCGATCACATCATTCGCCTTGTATGGCTTCCCCGAGTCGCATGCCGCCAGTTTTGCGCTGCTGGCATACGCCAGCGCCTTTTTGAAATGCCATTATTTACCGGCATTCACCGCCGCGATGCTGAACAATCAGCCGATGGGATTCTATAGCCCCGCCACACTGGTGAAGGATGCTCAGCGGCATGGGCTAAAAATCCAACCCATCGATGTGATGAAGTCCGACTGGTCGTGCACGCTGGAGGGTTTCGCGGTTCGTCTCGGCATGCGTTACGTCAAAGGCATGCGCGAATCCGTTGCTCACATGGTCGTGGAAGCGCGCGCGCGTCGACCATTCACATCCATTGACGATCTTGCGCGGCGTGTGCCCGAATTGCAAAAGCGTGAACTGATTTTATTGGCTGAGATCGGGGCGCTGAATTTTCTCAATCCCGAAGATCGCATCCATCGCCGCGATGCATTGTGGCAGGTCGAGCGCGCGTGCCGGCGCACCGGTCCATTGCTGGAAACGATCGAAGAGCCGGACCATGGTTCGCCGCTCGAGCAAATGACGGCTGAGGAGCGTCTCGTCGCCGACTTTCATGGAACAGGAATGACGGTCGGCCCGCATCCAATGACTTACTATCGCAACCAACTGAACGCCATAGGTGTGTTACGAGCTTCCGATCTGGCAGACGCTCGCAACGGTGCCTATGTCCGGGTTGCCGGAGCCGTCATTGCGCGGCAGCGTCCGGGCACCGCGAAAGGATTTGTCTTTCTCAGCCTCGAAGATGAAACCGGAATCTCCAACGCGATCATCACGCCCGGCATTTTCGACCAGAATCGCTTCACCGTTGTAGGAGGCCGGTTCTTGTTGATCGAAGGCCGTCTTCAAAATATCGACAACGTAGTTTCAGTGAAGGCGGATCGTGTTGAGATCCTGCCCGTCAGTGAGGCCGCCGTTGCGTCTCATGATTTTCATTAAGTAGTAGACTGTTTTCTAACGGAGGTGCCATGCACTCGATTATTTTGGCGTCTTTGTTGATGCTCATTCAGCAACCAGGACGTCTGCCTGCACCAGTGCCCGCGTTGGTGGTGAACGGAAACGCGTCTGTCATGGCTGTACCCGATCAGGCAACTGTCAGGCTGGGAATCGTGAGGCAAGCCGCATCTGCGCAGGCATCACAGGAGCAGGCGAACGCTGTGGCCCAAGAAATACTCAATGCCGTCCAGAGAACCGGGGTATCCCCGAACCAGATTCAAACCGCACGATTAGTGTTGGCGCCTGTCTATGCCCCGCGCAACCCGGACTCACGCGATGCACCCCGCATCGTTGCTTACAACGCGACGAACACAATCTCCGTGCGGCTGGAGAATCTGTCGATCATCGGAGCGGTAATCGATGCAGGGCTTAAAGCCGGGGCGAATCAGGTTGAAGGTGTGGGGTTCGCTCTGCGCAACGATTTGCCTTCCCGCCAGCAAGCGCTGAAACAAGCTGTGGAGGAAGCGCGGGGCAAAGCGCAGACAATGGCGGAAGCCCTGCGCGTCAATCTTGTCGAAGTCCTCGAAGTCTCGGAAGGTGGTGTCTCAATAGTTGATCGGTTTGAACCCGCGTTTGCTACGCGGGCAGCAGCGGCAGCCGAAACGCCGGTTTCCCCCGGTCAGATTGAAATCCGCGCCAGCGTCACGATCCGGTATCGAATATCCGCCAAATGACAATTGAACTGTAGCGGCGGTCTATGACCGCCGACAGTCCAAAACTTGCGAGATCGCCGGCGGTCGTAGACCGCCGCTACAGTTCAATTGTCATCTGGAAGCCTGAGCTTTAAGGGCCCCCAGCTCGGCGTCACTGCGCAGGGTCATGACGCCCATCTGGCTTGACCGATAAACCGGTACGATTACATTCAATTTTCCGTCACGTTCGAGCATTGAAATGTGACGGGCTTCCGTACCGTGCACGGGAAAGTCGAACAGCGTCCACTTGTTGGCGCCCGGGTCATATTTGAAGAGCCGGTCCGAGGTCCACAGATTGCCCCAAACGTTGTGCTGACTGTCCACGACGGCGTGGTAGGCCTGCATGGTGGGATCCGGCATCGGAACGATCTTCACCTCACTGGTCTTGGTATCGATCCGTGCCAGCGACGCGCCCCAGGAATTGCCAACCCAAAGCACATCGGCGTTCTTATCAGTGCCCATGCGCCGCGGTCCTTGCGACCATGGAACTGGCGTGTTGAAACTCAGCTCGTTGAAGTTTTCATAAAACGCGCGATCTTCCGGCTTGATGCGTTCCATCTCGGCTTTGACTGGAGGCAGTTTGACTTCGCTGACCTTGCCGGTTTCGATATCGGCATGACCGATGGTGTCCATCGCCATTTGAGCCCACCAGCCGTTACCGAGACGATCGCCGGCGGTTCCGTAAGTCATGCCTGTACCTTTCGGGTTGTTATAAGGCGTAAGGGACTTGAAGCCGGTAAACTCCTTCGTCGTCGGATTGAAGCGTATGGCACCATCGGGCGCGGAGGCCCAGATCATACCGTTGCCATCGACGTCCATCGTCACGGCGCCACCGACCGGGGACATGGACGCAGGCGTTTCATAAACGGTGATCTTCTGGGCTGCTGTATCGAGAAAGCCCAGGCTGCGGCGTCCCGGATTGATGTCGAACCAGAAGTTTCCTTTCGCATCACGGGCTAGACCGTGACTCGTCGCGGCTTCGCCATTCCTCCCGTCCACTTTCAGGTAAGAAACTTCTCCGGTCTTACCGTCCACTTTTCCGATCGAAACAAGACGATTCGGGTTGTTGACAGTGTAGTAGAGATTGCCGTCGAGTCCCATACCGCCGTCATGGGGAAGCTCGCCGAGCTTTGATGTCTGGCCCAGAGTCCAATCGGTGCCGTCGTTGTCGTTGTACTTCGTGCCGATTCCGGATTCCGGATTCAGGGGCAGGTCATAGAGTTTCCAAACGACGCGTGCAGCTTCGCCGGTCGGCCGCGGCCGCGGAGGGAACTTCATCGAAGTCTCGCCTGGGCCACGGGCGCGTGCAAGGTAGGCTGCCAGTTGCTTCTGGTTGCGCTCGATGATCTGGTTGACTCTGGCGCCGGGGCCGGGATAGACGCCCGTGCCGGGCACAACCTTCATCAAATTGAGGATTTTGTTCCAGCCGGCTTCGTCGAAGCGGAACTGCAATATATATCCCGGCGGATGACAGGACGTGCAATTGTTCATGAAGATGCGCTTGATGCGGGCATCGTCCGGTGTCGCCTCCGGCAATGCCGCGGCGAGCATCTCACTGGGCATTTGCCGGATTCGCTTCTCGGCGTCTGTGATCTGCTCGAGCAGGAGATCCTGCTGCCGCGCCGCACTCAGGTCCACTGTACCCTTGGCGGTCTCGAAGCCGAGCGCCTGTGCCCAGAGGCGGTATTTGCCGGCGGGAAGGGGCGGGAAGTAATAGCGTCCGGTTTCATCCGTATAGACGCTGGTCGTAATTGTCGAGCCGTCCATTTTTGCTGAGACGGTTACGCCTTCCAGCTTCTGGCCCGCGCGCGACGAGATGGTCCCGGTCAGTAGTTGATCGGCAGCCTGAGCAGCCGTCACCACAAGCACGACAACAGCGGCAGCCGAAAGCAGATTTCGGATGTTTGTCATAGGCTCTCCTTATTTATTTGCTGGGACTGGCACGGTCTTCAGATACGCAACAATCGCGTCGATCTCACTCGGCTGAAGAAAATATTTGAACGACGGCATGCGTGGAGTTCCATTAACGATGTATTCGCGCACGACATTCTCATCGCCGCCGCCTGCACCTTTACTGAGCGCCGGACCGTACGTCCTTGCACCTTTCGCAGGCGGAAGGTGGCAGACCCCGCAGGCCTGCGCGACAACCTGGCGACCAAGTCGCTGCTGCTCGTTGAGGTTATCCGCCGCTTGCTGGCCGGCGGCGGATTGGGTGTAGGCAGCAGCCACTAGTAACAGGAACACCGAGACCATACGCTTCATCGGCTTTCCTCCAATAAGCGGTATTGGGGGATAACTGTACGCCTTGAAACTTCCGAAGTGAAGACTTTTTGAGGGCTCTACGTCGCCCGTCCGGTCTGGGGACCATTGCCGCGTAGATGCTCGACCGGAACCGCATGACCCCAGGAAATGTCGTCAACCG